>Ga0172379_10000648_pt1 | contig 83904 bp, 76 predicted proteins | sample GrowelOW334metaG_FD_119756 | JGI IMG/M metagenome (GOLD analysis project Ga0172379, IMG submission 119756) | Groundwater microbial communities from an aquifer near a municipal landfill in Southern Ontario, Canada - Groundwater well OW334 metaG | ecosystem: Environmental > Aquatic > Deep... | reverse complement strand
TACGTTCTCGAGTCTTGTACTCACCGCCCGTCAAGTCAAGGGAGTTGGGGGTGCCCGAAGGACTGCCTCGCGCAGTACTACGGCAAATTCAATGACAAGGACTAAGTCGTTCTGTTAAGAAACAGACATAGCGACCTGTCAAGAGTAATCTGACAGTAAAATCCAACTGAAATCGGTGAAGCCTTCCTCTTCAGGTTATACTTGAAGGTATGATGGTAATACCGAGGGAAGCTGGGAGGATCACTTATTCTGCCAATATCCGTAAAATGAAGCGGATACCGCTCGACGAATATCAGAAAGCAATTATTGTCGGTACGATACTGGGCGATGCATACCTAGAGGCTAACTGGTCAAAGACCAATTACCGTATGGGGATTCGTCATTCAGTAGACCAGAAAGAATATGTGCAGTGGTTATACGAGATTCTTAAGCCTCTCGTACTGACGCCGCCACAATACTACGAACGCACGCGTTCGACCTGGTTCCGGACCATAAGCCATCCTGAATTATCAGAATGGCAAAAGATATTCTATCGAGAAGGCAAAAAAGTCATTCCTGAAACGATATCGCAGTATCTATCAAATCCGGTAACTATAGCAGTATGGTTTATGGACGATGGAAATGTGGTAACGAGAAAGGGAAAGACAAGCGGATATCATCTCAACACGCAGTCGTTTTCCGAAAGTGAAAACCGATTGCTTGCAGAGGCAATAAACGAGTTGTACGGCATTCGTTGTACACTTGAGCGCAATCACAAATATTATCGCTTGGCCATTTATCAGAAGTGGTCACGAGATGCTTTTGCAACGCTCATACGCAAGTATCTATTGCCGTCAATGATATACAAAATTGGTTGAATAAGTGATCCTCCTTAGCCCCGTAGAGACTGGATTCCGTTACGTCGCGTAACGGATGAAGATAGTAGAAGCATCAGCTGAAGCTGGAGAAACACTACTATAAAACGTTGGCCCCAGCCCCAGTTTGTAAAAACTGGAGCTGGGTGAAGATATAGTCCATGCCGAGTGGAAACACCGGGAGAACATGAACAAGGCACGGGTAGCGGAAGCTGTTCGTGGAACATATCCAATTTGGAATCGATCTTCTCGAAAGGAAGGTCATGTCGATTTATCTCTTGCGAGGTAAGAGAGATAGTACTCGTCTCTAAACGGTACTCGGAAGTCGGATAACGTAACCCGATGGTCGCTTGAAAGCCACACGTGAGCTTTCAAGCGGGAGCAGAATAGGCGGAACAACAGAACGCAGACATCTTTTAAAAATACTCAAGCAAAAACGCCCGAGAAGGGCGTTTTTGTTTGAGTGGAAGATTAATAGAGTTTTTGGTAATATCAACAAACGCGCGCTTAGCTCAGCTGGTAGAGCATTCGACTGATACTCGAAAGGTCCTAGGTTCGACCCCTAGAGCGCGCACCAGACTTATCCCAATGATAGGGGTCGGTTCGATACGGTAGTGTTATAGTGTAGGTTCTGTGTATGTTAAGACAACCTCTTGATACTACAAAGGAAGTAAAGTTTTATACAAGTTGGGTATTTCCTGCTGGCGCTCTAGTTTTTTCGGTTATTTTTGGCTTTGGGTCTGCATTATTTTTGTCTACATACAACTACTACAATCTCGGTTTGGATTTAGTAATAGGTGTTTTATTTTTATTAGTTTGTCTCGTTGTTTTTACCGGGAGTATTTACACAATGTTCAATCCCCTGTTGTTAACAATTAACAAAGAGGGAATGTCCGCACCGTCAATAGGTAATATCCAGTGGAGTAGTATCATTGGCATCTATATAGGTAATAGTAATCCCGAGTATCCATACCCAACGTCACTCAACATTTCTCTTTTGAATGGCACTTCCCATAACTTGAGTACATTGGCATTTTCGATAAGTCCCTATGATTTGTTAGAAATTTTAAAGACTTACCATAAGTCTGCCTAATTTTCCTCATTCCTTCTCTATGAATAGCTCAGCTGGTAGGCCCGTCGGGCTTTCTCCCTGCGCTTGCTTTAAACAAGTAAATGAAGACATTCACTTGTTGTTCGGCTCGCTTGGTAGTAGAGCATTCGACTGATACTCGGGCGGTCCTAGCGACCAGTTTTGTCCAAGAGCGAAGCGATTGGAAACAAAACGGAAGTCCCGCGGGAGTTCGACCCCTAGAGCGCGCACCGAGACTTATACCCACGCCATACGGCAGGGCAGGCATCACAGGGCTATACTGAAGCCATGAAAGATACGCCCATAATCGCGGGTATAGCGCTCCTCGCTGTTGCTATCGGCGTGTACTTTTTTCTCAGCGGTGATGTCAAAAATTCATCGCCCGCGTCAGTGTCAGAAAGTCAGACATCCGCAGTAGCGGTACCATTTACGCCGCTTGTGAGCGGAACGCGTTCGACGATCGCCGAGCGAGTGAATTACTTTATTACATCGTCGACTCAATTAAATGAACTTTGGAAATTGGTTGATGCCAAAGGCCAGCCGCCTAAAGTTGATTTCACCAAAGAAGCCGTCATAGCGGTTTTTGCCGGGCAACAACCGACCGGTGGATACGCTATACAGGTCTCAAAAATAGTGGACTCGGGCGCACGACTCGTTTCGATAACCATCCAGAAGCCGGACGATAGTTGCAAGCCGAAAGTGGTAGTCACCATGCCGTACGAAATTGTCACGATACCAGCCACGACCCTCCCACTCGCGCACGAAGATATTTTGACAACCGTTCCGTGTCCATAAGATTTGAGGACAAAGCTTTCATCTTCAACGCTCGGCTGAAATGAATGTGCAGACGCATTCACTTTGCCTCGCTTCTCGCTGTGAAGCTCTCGCGTGCAGTATTCGTGAGGGTGCGCTAGCATTCGTTCAATGGACGCCTCAGCGCATTTTCGCGGGAAGAAGATAACCATTATGGGTCTCGGCCTCTTGGGCCGAGGCGTTGGTGATGCTCGCTACTTGGCTGAATGCGGTGCCGAACTCATCGTGACCGACCTGAAGTCGCGTGAAGAATTAGCAGATTCGGTAGCGCAGCTTTCTTCATTTTCGAATATCTCATTCATACTCGGCGAGCATCGGCTCGAAGATTTCCGCGATCGCGATCTCATCCTCAAAGCCGCCGGCGTCCCGCTTGATTCTCCCGAAATCGCCGAGGCGAAGAAGAACGGCATTCCGGTCCGCATGAGTGCAGACCTTTTTGCGGAGCTCTCGGGCATCATGTGCATCGGCATCACCGGCACTCGCGGCAAATCAACCGTGGCGCATATGCTTGCCGCAATTTTGAAGGAAGCCGGCAAAAAGGTGTTGCTTGGCGGGAATGTACGCGGCGTCTCCACGCTCGCTTTATTGAAAGAAGTCGCGCCTGAACATATCGCGGTGCTCGAACTGGACTCGTGGCAGTTGCAGGGATTTGGCGAAGCACATATAAGTCCGCACATCGCGGTCTTCACGACGCTGTATCCGGACCATCTCAATTACTACCGCCGAGCGAGTGAGGAAAGTACCAAGTCAAAACTTGGTACTTCCGAGCGAGCGAAGGCGGAAAGCTCCGCTTACAAAGATCATCTGGAACAGTATCTTGCCGACAAAGCAAAGATTTTCTTATTTCAAAAGCCCGAAGATACGCTCATTCTTGGCAAACAATGCGCACCGACCGTTATTGAGAAGTATGGCGAACAGATCGAATCAAAGACGCTCGTGGTGGACGAGCTCAAATTGCCAGACACCTGGACTCTGTGCATACCCGGTATGCACAACAGATATAATGCAGCGCTTGCGCTCGTTGCCGCTCGCGCGCTTGAGATTCCTGATGAGGTTAGTCGCGGTGCTCTCGCGTCATTTGCGGGCGTGCCCGGGCGGCTAGAACTCATCAGAGAAATGGACGGTGTGAAAATCTACAACGACACGACGTCAACGACGCCTGAGGCGACCTTAGCCGCGCTTGTGGCGCTCGACCCCGCGCACACTGTGCTGATCATGGGAGGAGCAGACAAGAGTCTTGATATGAGCGCACTTCTCGCAAAACTTCCCGAAGTGAAAAAGGTCATTTTGCTCGCCGGCACCGGCACTGACCGCATCAAAAATCAACTACCCGAATCCTCCATATATGGAGGATTTTCCGAGGCAGTTACGGAAGCGGTGAAAGCCGCAGAGCCGGGGGATACGGTGCTTTTTTCGCCAGCGTTCGCTTCGTTTGGGATGTTCAAAAATGAGTTTGATCGTGGGGATCAATTTGCCGCTATTGTGAAAGCTCTATGAAGAAAGTGTATTTCATTGGAATAGGCGGCATCGGGATGAGCGCACTCGCGCAATATTTCAAGGATCAGGGCGGCACGGTAAGTGGCTCCGACCGTGATGCAAGCCCGGTGACAGAACTGTTGGAGAAGAAAGGAATTCGTGTGGTGATAGGACAAAAGACCGAGAATGTCCCGCAGGATGTAGATGTCATTGTATACAGCGATTCGGTGCCGGAGGACAATCCGGAGCGCGTCAAGGGGCGCGAGCTCGGCATCCCATCTTTCTCCTATTTCCAAATGTTAGGGAAAGTCTCGGAAGGGAAGAAAACAGTCGCGGTTGCGGGTACGCACGGGAAGACGACGACGACGGGGATGCTGGCGAGCATATTGCGCGATGCAGGAGCGTCGCCGACGGCCATCGTTGGCTCCATCGTAAAAGATTTCGGTTCGAATTATTTGCATGGCGACTCAGAATTGTTCGTGGTTGAGGCGTGTGAATACAAAGACCACTTGCTCGAACTTTTTCCGGAGGTTTTGGTGGTCAACAATATTGAATGGGATCATACGGATTATTTTCATTCGCTTGAAGCGTTGCAGGAGACATTTCGAAAGGCGATTGAGAAAGTGCCGGCAGGTGGAGCGATAATCACTAACCCGAATAATACAAATATTGCATCGCTCCTTTCCGTGGCAAAAGCGCGCATTATTGATTACACAAAAGAGCCAGGATTTGATTTGCGTTTGCCGGGGGAGTTTAATCAAAGTAACGCGCGCGCGGCTGCAGCGGCCGCGCGCATCATCGTGCCGAGCATTTCTGAAAAAACCATTGCAGATTCGCTCGCCGCATTCCGCGGCACTTGGCGCAGATTTGAATACAAAGGAAAGACTGAAAATGGTGCTGATGTGTATGACGACTATGCGCACCACCCGACGGCCATTCGGGTGACGCTCGCAGCGCTCCGTGCGGGCGGCAAGGAGACACCTCGAAGCGAGGAGTCACCTCGCCGCATCTTCGTCGCATTCCATCCACACCTCTACAGTCGCACAAAAGACCTCCTTGATGAATTTGCCACTGCATTCAGCGATGCCGACAAAGTATTCATCGCGCCCATTTATGCCGCACGAGAAGTGGATGACGGCTCTATTTCAAGCGAGATACTTGCCGAGCGCATCCGTGCGACCGGCACAGATGCGCATGCTGCTTCGTTTGAAGAAATTGAAAAGGTGCTCCGAAGCGAGCTCGTCACCGGCGATACCATTATGACCATGGGTGCCGGTGACATCTATAAAGTGTCTGATGCGCTCGTTACACAGAACAAATAAAAAAAGCGGTCCCTGCGAGGCGGGACCGCCCAAAATGCGACTCACGTCGCAATGCAATATCAGTCGAAAAAATGCGGACCGCTACACGCCGGCGTCGGCTCGGCCGGACCATGCGATGGACGGGGCGTACCGAGGTGAAGAGCCGCGTCTACCGGGCGACGAAATTCAGCTGGCCAACGTAGCTTTCTTTTCGAAACTGGTTTCGTTGATGCTTTGGGTGTGCCAATACACACCGCGTACTTCATTGATGCCATAATGTCCACGACGATCTCCTTTGGTTGCCGACCATCATTCTATCGTATTGTCATAATAAGTCAATTACGGTACAGTGAAGCGATGGGAACTCTCTCTATAGTTGCGACACCGATAGGGAATTTGGAGGATATGACGCTCCGCGCTTTGCGCACGCTTAAAGAGTGCGACGTCATCTATGCCGAAGATACGCGCGTCATATCTAAATTGCTTGCGCGGTACGAAATAAAAAAGCAATTGCAACGGCTTGATGCGGCGACGGAACTGAAAAAAGCGGATGAAATAATCGCACGACTTGAGGCAGGCGAGCGTGTCGCCTATGTCTCTGACGCCGGTACGCCCGGCATCTCTGACCCCGGAGCGCGGCTCGTGGCGGCAGTGCGCGAGGACGTAGCAAGGCGAGGCCTTGCTATAAAAATAGAAGCAATACCGGGGTCGTCGGCGCTCACGGCCGCGCTCTCGATCGCCGGGCTCGGTGCTGATGCTTTCACGTTCCTCGGCTTCTTGCCGCATAAGAAAGGTAGGCAGACTGCGCTCAAAAAATTGGCAGAGAGCGAGATACCAGTTGTCCTGTATGAATCACCACACCGCGTCCTAAAATTGCTCGAAGAACTTGTGCAACACCAGGTGTTGCACATAACGATAGCGCGAGAACTTACGAAGATACATGAAGAAGTTGTCTCTGGTACGCCGGGTGAAGTCAGCGCGCATTTTGTCGCCCATCCCGACGCCGTGCGAGGAGAATTTGTCGTCATCATCGAGCCCTGATATACCCTGTAGTGAATTTTGGTGATGCGTAGACGCGGACCAAAGGTCTTTCGCCAAAATCTACTATGGGGTATACTACGCACTATGTCCCGCGCAAGCACCCTTATTCTTCTCGGCGTTCTCGTCATTCTCGCGCCTTTTTCCGGGTTTCCGGTAGCGATACGCTCTCTCTTTGCCGTCATTTTCGGCGCATGCGTACTCGGTATCGGTCTTTCGATGCGCGCACGTGAGGCCCGTCACACTATGGAAAGTGTGTCGAGTGAAGCGCGCACTATGCAACCGCCCCAATCGCCGTCGAGCGTCTAATATGTGCAACGAACAAAATCCCGCTCACGCGGGATTTTGTTATACTTCACAGTGATGGAAAATCCAGAGCGCGTGACCTATTTCGCCGCCACCGATGCGCGCGGAAAGTACGTTCCCTTCGGCATCAAGGCGAAGGACCGCGATCGCCATATGTACGTCATCGGAAAGACCGGCATGGGCAAATCCACCCTGCTCGAGAATTTAGCGATACAGGACATCAGGAACGGCGAAGGGTTCGCTTTCATTGACCCGCACGGCGGTACGGTGGAGCACCTCCTCGATTTTATTCCGGAGGACCGCATCAAAGATGTGGTCTACTTTGCCCCGTTCGATCTCGAGCACCCCATCGCATTCAATGTGATGGAAGACGTGGGGTACGACAAACGCCACCTCGTGGTCTCCGGCCTTATGGCGACCTTCAAGAAAATTTGGGAGGACGCATGGAGCGCGCGTATGGAATACATTCTCACCAACACCCTGCTGGCGCTCCTCGAGTATCCGGATGCGACTTTGCTCGGCGTCAATCGGATGTATACCGACAAAGAATACCGGCAGAAAGTAGTGGACAACGTAAAGGACCCTGTCGTGAAAGATTTCTGGACGAAAGAATTCGCGAATTACGGCGACCGCTATACGCAGGAAGCAACACCCGCCATCCAGAACAAAGTTGGGCAGTTCACCGGCAATCCGCTCATCCGCAATATCATCGGCCAGCCGAAATCCTCGTTCGATATCCGCACGATGATGGATGAGAAAAAAATATTGCTCATCAATCTCTCCAAGGGCCTTGTGGGCGAGACCAATATGCGACTCCTCGGCTCAATGCTCACGACGCGCATCTTCCTAGCCGCAATGAGCCGAGCAAATCTTCCGGCACCCCAGCTTTCCAAATTGCCGCATTTTTATTTCTATGTGGACGAATTCCAGAACTTTGCGAATGAGACATTCGCCGAGATCCTTTCCGAGGCGCGTAAATATAAATTGAATCTCGTTATCGCGCACCAATACATCGAGCAGATGGAAGAGGAAGTGCGCGATGCCGTGTTCGGCAACGTGGGCACGACGGTCGTTTTTCGTGTCGGTCCGTTTGACGCGGAAGTGCTGGAAACTATTTTTATGCCGAAGTTCACGAAAGAAGACGTCGTCGGCCTCGATCGTCGGCAAGTGTATCTTTCGCTCATGATAGACGGTGTTGGCTCAGCGCCATTTTCTGCAGTTACCATTCCGCCGATAGAAGCGCCACCGGTGTCCCACAAAGAACAAGTCATTGCTTCGTCGCGCGAGCAATTTACTGCGATTCGCGCCGGCATTGAAAAATCTATCGTCGATGAGCTCATGGCAAGTGCGACGTCTGAGGCGCCGTTTGACGCGCGCATGAAAAAGAAGCCAAAACCGGTCTTTCAGGCACCGGTTCAATCGCAACATCCGCCCCACGAGGGGGCGCATAGAGAGTACCCGCGACCGGCACAGCAAGAGCCGCGGCGTGATTTTATGCCACGTCCGCCACAGGAACATCGGCACGAATTTGTTCCCCCGGCACACCCGCGTCCGGAAGAACCGCGTAGAGATTTTGTCCCGCAGCCGCGAGTGGAACGTCCGGCTCCGCCAAGCAAGAGCGCCGAAGACCTCAAGGCCATTTTGCGGAATATGACGGCAAAAAGCGGAGCAGAAAGGGAACAGAAACAATCGCAAACCCAACAATCGCTTAAGGGAACGCTCTCCGAGGTACTTGGAAAAAGCAAACAGCCAATAGCCCCGACGTCGGAAGTCGGGGCTCCGACCAGAAGCGTCGGAGAAAACAGTGCCCAACTCCGACGCCCCCAGGGGTCGGAGCCCCGATTGCAAGCGTCGGGGGAAATACGGAAGCCGGCGCCATCGGCTCCGGCACATCCGGCGGAGGATAAAAAACCATTTGAAGTTCCCGAAGACGCGCTTCGGAAAGTACTCAAAGGCGAAGCATAATAATTCCCATGCGCACCCTCGGGTTGCTCACGCTGACAATTCTTCTCCCCGCACTCGTGCAGGCGACCTCGCTCGTGAACATCAATACTGCCGACGCAACGCTTCTCGATACGTTGCCGGGGATAGGACCGGTCATCGCCGGACGGATCATCAGTTATCGGGAAGCGAACGGACCATTCACCGCGGTAACAGATATCCAAAAGGTAAGCGGCATCGGTTCGGGCAGTACGTATGCGAAGATCGCGCCGCTCATCACCATCAGTGACACGAATGCATCGGACACTTCGAACACTACGAACACAGTAACGACCGACTCGTCGGCACAAACACTGGCGAGCCAAAGTCCCGTAGAAAGTACAACGGCAGATACGTCGCCACCTTCGGCACTTACCGTGGATGCCGGTATCAACCGGGACGCGGTCATGGAAGTGCCGTTGCATCTTTCCGCACGCGCATTGATTAAAAGCAGTAGCGACTCGCGTGCGCAGATCGTGTGGGGTTTCGGTGACGGTTCTTCGGCGGAAGGTAGTAATGTGGGAAAGACGTATCGTTATGCCGGGACGTATCTCGTAACGGTCACGGCGACCGATGGCGAGGCGGTCGCGCGTGATGAGTTCATCGTGACGGTACGGCCCGCGCAGGTGCGCATTCTTGAAATTCCCGACGCAGGAATCATGGTCATAAATGATACGAATGAACGCCTTGATCTCTCGGGTTGGGCGCTTTTTTCGAATAGGAGCTCCTTCCGCATTCCGGATGGAACGGTCATGCTGCCGAAAGCGAGCATTCTGCTTCCCTCGACCATAACGAAATTGCCGGCAGCACCCGAGGTGACGCTCGCGTATCCAAGCGGCGGTATTGCGGCGCGCTACACAGCTTCTCCGGAACCAACTGCGACAGCGACAAGCGCATCTGCACTTGGTGCGCAACCTTCACTCCGAACCGCGAGTTATGAACAAGTACAGAAGGTCGAGCCGATTATTAGCGTAACGGAGAATGTTCCAGAATATGCAGAAGCAGTAGGTGCCCCCGTAGCGGCGAATGAACTCGCCGCTGCGGGGGCGGTATTACCTCCCGCCGAGAATGCTTCAGTCATGAACACTCATATTGCCGGCATGTTCAAGTCCCCGTGGGCGCTTGGTTTTCTCGGCGTGGTCGTTCTCGCGGGCAGTGCTTTCATTTTTCTCTAATTGCTCGCGTTTCCACCTTTTCTATACTAGTCTCCACATATGAAAGACAAGAAACTCATTCTCGTGACCCCAGTACCGCAAACTCGCTTCACTCGTTTGGCTACGGGGCAGGCCGGCGGCGCACGCATATGAGCAAATTGATTTTAGTGACCGGGGGAGCTGGATTTATAGGGTCTCATCTTTGCGAACGTTTGGTGAAAGACGGTCATCAAGTCATTTCACTCGATAACTACTTTACCGGTAGCCGTGAGAATCACGTTGCTGGAGTGGATTACCGCGAGGGCCACACCAAAGACGTCGAGAAGCACGTTCCCGAAACTCCCGACCTTATCTATCATCTCGGTGAATATGCGCGCGTTGAACAGAGTCTCGAGGAGCCGGCCCTGGTATGGGATCTCAATGTCGCCGGTACGTTCAACGTGCTCGAGTTTTGGCGGGCTAAGAAGTGCAAACTGGTATATGCGGGCTCTTCGACCAAGTTCGGCGACGGCGGGCTCGCACGCGTGGCCACTCCCTATGCGTGGACGAAGGCTGCGAATACCGAACTCGTAAAAAATTATGCCGAGTGGTACCGACTTTCATATGCCATCACTTATTTTTATAACGTCTACGGACCGGGTGAGCGCGCGGGTAAATACGGAACGGTGGTCGAGATCTTTCGACAGAAAATGGAGAAAGGAGAATCCCTCACTATCGAGGAACCGGGAACACAGGAGCGTAATTTCACTCATGTCGATGACATTATTGACGGGCTTATTCTTGTGGGAGAGAAAGGTGAGGGTGAAGAATTCGGCCTCGGGTGCCCGGATACGTATTCAATTCTCGAACTCGCAAAAATGTTTGGCGGACAAATAAAAATGATACCGTCGCGTCGCGGCAATCGTATGGATTCGGTGCTTGATATGACAAAGTCTCGGGCGATCGGCTGGGAACCTCACAGGAAACTTGTTGACTATATCAAGGAGGTAAAAAAGCAATGAAGCGCGTACTTATGTTCTCGCTTACCTACTATCCGCATGTCGGTGTGACGAGCCTCCTCTGATTCACCTACGGCTTCTATTTCGAGTTACGTTTCTTGCAATTTAATTTCGATGTTGTATAGTATCGAGTAGGTACCGTCACCTAGCACATTACGGAGGACATAGCATGAGTGCCAAGTCGCTTGTCGCGGGAGTTCACCCCGTGAATGAAAATGAGTTACGTTTTGAAGAACACCCGGACGGAACGGTCACCATTCCGCTTACGTTCCGCGATCGCACCGCTGCCGAAGATTTCATCCAGGCAGTCAACGACCAGAACACCCCTAGTTCCGTCCACTGGCAACGTGTGTATGATCTGGTGGAGACACAGGGCGGCTTACTGGACCCGTCCCAGATGGAATAATGACAGCACGTTTTCCTGAAAACCGGGTCGAGGCCCGGTTTTTTTATTGGTAACCACCGTTCTGTTTTCTTTGTTATAGGTGGTAATAAGGGATTTTGATACTATAATAATAATCACATGGCTAAAAAGATTTTGATATTGGGTGTCAATGGTTTTATAGGCCACCATCTCTCAAAACGGATTTTAGAGACAACGGACTGGGAAGTGTACGGCATGGACATACAAAGCGACCGTGTTGTTGAATTCACGAAAAATCCGCGATTTCATTTTTTTGAAGGAGACATCCTTATAAACAAAGAATGGATCGAATATCACATCATCAAATGCGACGTCGTATTACCACTCGTGGCAATTGCGACTCCTATGAGCTATGTGAAATCGCCATTGAAGACATTTGAACTTGATTTTGAAGCAAATCTGCCAATCGTGCGGGCGGCGGTAAAATATGGGAAGCGACTCATTTTTCCTTCAACATCGGAAGTATACGGAATGAACGAAGATGCCGCTTTTCATCCCTATGAATCAAATTTGGTCCTTGGTCCGATTGATAAACAGCGCTGGATTTATTCCTGCTCTAAGCAAATGCTTGATCGGGTTATCTGGGCATATGGGCAAGAAAAGGGTTTCGACTTCACTCTATTCCGTCCTTTCAATTGGATTGGTACCGGTCTCGACAGACTCTCTTCGAATAAAGAAGGAAATTCCCGCGTGGTCACTCAATTTCTCGGAAATATTGTCCGCGGGCAGAGCATCCATTTGGTGGATGGCGGTTTACAGAAAAGGGCTTTTACCTACATCGATGACGGTATCGACGCACTGATGAAGATTATTGAGAATAAAAATAACATTGCAACGGGCAAGATCTATAATATCGGCAACCCAAATAATAATTGGTCGATTAAAGAACTTGCGGAGAAAATGATCTCACTTGCCAATGAATATCCTGAATATCAGAAGTACGCGCGCGGTGCCAAAATTGTCGGCACGACAGCAGAAGGATATTACGGTAAAGGATATCAGGATGTGAAAAACCGCGTGCCATATATTGAGAACACAAAAAAAGAATTATCATGGGAACCGAGTGTGACTATGGAGGATGCGCTTCGAAACATCTTTGAGGGGTATCGTTCACAGGTTGAGGAAGCCATCGAACTCGCCGATCTTGATGTGTAGGCATGGACGAACGCATACCAAAACGCATTCTCATTTTCTCTCTCGCCTATTACCCGCATGTCGGCGGAGCGGAAGTTGCGGTGAAAGAGATCACCGACCGTATTTCAGATACTGAATTCCATCTGGTGACAATGCGTTTCTCTCCAGAGGAATCGTCTGAAGAAAAGATCGGCAACGTGTTCGTGCATCGGATCGGGAACAACAGCAGCAGATTGAGTAAATTCTTCTTCCAGTTTTTTGCCGCACGCAAGGCCTCATCCTTGCACCGACAACATCATTTTGATGCGGTGTGGGCGATGATGGCGCACTCATCCGGCGTCCCGGCAGGATTGTTCAAGACATTCCATCCGGAGGTGAAATATCTCCTCACGCTTCAAGAGGGTGATCCGCCCGAGTACATCGAACGTTTGATGTTCCCTTTGTGGCCGCTTTTCAAACGAGGATTTACAAAGGCCGATGCGGTTGCAGCAGAGTCAACGTTCCTCGGTCGTTGGGCGCGCCGTATGGGATTTATGGGACCGCTCGAAGTCATCCCAAATGGTGTGGACGCCGGACGATTTTCTCAAGTGTACTCAGCTGAGGAACTTGCAACTACTCGTGCGAAGATTGGTAAGAAGGAAGGCGACGTGTGGCTTATTCACACGGGGCGGCTTGTACATAAAAACGCTCTCGATGTCGTTATTCGTGCACTGCCGTTCCTCCCGATGCACCTCCACTTCTTTATCATCGGCGACGGTCCTGATGCACAAGCGCTCGCGAATCTTGCAGAGAAATGTGGTGTCACTGAGCGCGTACATTTCCACCCCTATGTGCCGCTTGAAGACATCCCGAATTATTTGAAAGCGTGCGACATCTTCATCCGTCCTTCCCGCTCGGAAGGCATGGGCAATTCTTTTATCGAGGCGATGGCGGCAGGACTGCCGGTTGTCGCGACGCAGGAGGGAGGTATCGCGGATTTCCTATATGACGCGAAGCGCAATCCGGAAAAAGAAACGACCGGATGGGCAGTAGACATAGATTCGCCCGAACAAATCGCTGAAGCGGTGAAGGATATTATCGCGCATCCAGAAGTGGTTGCGCGCGTGACAGGAACTGCAAAAAAACTTGTCTTTGGAAAATATGATTGGAACCTTATTGCGCGTGATATGATCGAGATATGGCAAAAGTTCACGTAGAAAGAGGAAGCTTAGGGAGTTTTTCTTTTTATAATGCAATCGAAGTTGCAAAAGAACATCGTGGATGGGCATTGGGCACATTTGTCACTGACGAAAATAACATTCCGCTCACTGATGCGTTTGAAGTTAAACTAGTGCACTATAAAGTTGGTGACAAACGCGATGTCTGGACAGAACCATCGTCGGGGGTCACTCTCCATATTGTTTTAGATGGCGTGCAACGGCATATATCTGCCCCAAATGGAATTGAAGGGAAACATGTCGATCGTGTTATTCGTGCAGGCGAAGCGAACTTTTTTGATAATAGTATTCCACACAAATGGGTTACGGAAGAAGACGGTTTACAGATTACCATCCGATGTTTGCACGACTGAATTCGGACTCCTTTCGAGTGTTTTTCGATTAGTTTAGGGGGTAAAGGCAGTAACCGATACATGTACAGAAAAGGTTATAATTAGCACCACATGAGGTTAGTAATTGCAACGCCTTTATACCCGCCCGAGATAGGCGGGCCGGCGACGTATGCAAAACTCCTCTTTGAGGGTCTGCCCGAAAAAGGCATTGAGATAGAGCTGGTGAAGTTCAGCGATGTGCGTCGCTGGTATCTCCCTAAATTCGTTCGTCACTATGTCTACTACCGGCGCGTATTCAAAGCCGCGCGCAAGGCAGATGTTGTGCTCGCACTTGACCCCGTTTCGGTCGGTTTGCCGGCGATGAAGGCGGCGAGAAAAGCGGGGAAAAAATTCGTAGTGAAGATCGTCGGCGATTACGCGTGGGAGCAGGGACAACAAAGATTCGGAGTGACAGAGAATCTGGATGAATTCGTGAAGCATACGCAACGCTCTTTCTTTGTTCGCAGACTGCAAAATATCCAAACCCGCGTCGCAACTGCCGCGACGCGGATTATCGTGCCGAGCGAATACCTAAAGAGCATCGTGATGGCGTGGGGGATCGCGGAAGAAAAGATTTCCGTGATCTACAACGGGATAGAAATTCCCGAACATCTGCCGGAACAGCATAAAAAAGAAGGCGAATTCCTCATCGTATCGGCCGGCCGGCGCGTTCCGTGGAAGGGCTTTGAGGCGATCGAGCGAGTCGCGCAGACGCATCCGGACTGGTGTGTCTTTATCGCCTCGGGGCTTCCGCGCACCGAAGTACTTGCACAGATAAAAGCAGCCGATGTCTTTGTGCTGAACTCGCTGTATGAAGGGCTCTCTCATGTACTTATTGAGGCAATGACGCTGGGGACACCGGTCATTGCAACGAACGCGGGAGGGAACACGACGCTTGTCGCAGACGGAGAAACCGGTCTGCTCATACCTCCCGGAGACGACAATGCTCTTGAACAGGCGCTTGTATCGGTTGCGCAGGACCCTGAGCGAGCCCGGGAGCGCGCCCGTGCCGGACAAAAGAGAATGAAAGATTTCTCGGTTGAGGCGACGCTCTCCCGGACATCTGATGTCCTCCAAAAACTAGGACACCCAGTGTCCTAACTTTATGAAAGTCCTTTTTGTATCCAACGACCCGACGATATTCGATACCGCGAGCGCTGCGCGGGCTCGTATGCGCACGTATGCTGCGCAGATGGGAGAGTTGCATATTATCTCCGCCGCCGGCGCTGCCGCGCGCGAGGAACAGGAAGGGAATCTCTATTTGCATCCGATCCATGCGTGGAAAATTTTTCGTATCGGCGCGCTCTCGCGGCGTGCGCGTGCACTCATTTTGAAACAGGGCATCGATGTTGTGTCAGCGCAGGACCCATTTGAGCACGGCCTTGCGGCTCTGCGCGCCGTGCACGGCACACCGGCGAAATTGCACGTGCAAGTGCATACGGATTTCCTTTCTCCATGGTTTGTGCGCAGTGGGAACTGGCGGAGCCCCTCCGTGCGCATGCCGCTTCTCAATCGTTGGCGCCGCCGTGTTGCTGATCGCGTGTTGCCAGCGGCCAGCGGCATACGAGCCGTTTCGGAGCGTGTGAAAACGTCGCTCGCTCGGCGGTACGGTTCCCGTATCCCTGAGCCCGTCGTGATTCCCGTGGCGGTTGATCCCGTCACGCCATCGCCGGTGCGGTTACCGGACCACCCGTTCAATTTTGCGCTCATCACGGTCGGTCGTCTGGAGCCGGAGAAACGCATTGAAGATATTCTTGCGGCGCTCAAACTCGTAGCGGCTCATTACGCCATGATCGGACTCTTCATTGTGGGTGAAGGCAGTGAACGCGGGAAGATCGAACGTATGGCTGATGAGCTCGGGCTTGCCGACAGCGTTGTTTTCCTCGGGCAGCGCGCCGATGCGCGAGCGCTCATGGCGAGTGCGCAGGCATACATTCAGGCCAGCGCCTATGAAGGGTACAGCCGCACGCTTGTGGAAGCGGCGCTCGCCAAAGTGCCCATCATCACGACCGACGTCGGTATCGTCGGGGAAGTATTCAAAGGATACGAAGACGTGCTTGCCGCTCCGGTGGCGGATCCAACCGCTCTCTCACTCAATATCGTCGGATTCATCGAAGATACGCGCGTACGGCTTGAGCTCCCTATTCACGCCGAAGCCGCGGCACGCGCTCATCTCGCATCAGTCGGAGATGTCCCGACACGCATCGTTGCTGACCTCGCGTCTGCCGCACAGCAACGTTCTTCTTTGTAGAGCGGTTGTATTCCGTATGACAGGCGATACCAGGCACGTACCACAGTTGTTTCTATGGGGCGTGTAGCTGGTGCAAGACCCCTGGTCGGTTTTATTGGTCAGGGGTTCATAGGCAAGAGTTATGCGGATGATTTTGAGCGCCGCGGGTATACGGTAGTGCGTTATTCGCTGGAGGAGCCATATAAAGCGAACAAAGATAAAATCCGCGCATGTGACGTTGTTTTTATTGCGGTGCCGACGCCGACGACCCCGAACGGGTTTGACGCGAGTATTGTGGAAAGAGTATTGTCGCTCGTAGGTGCTGGGAAAACTGCCGTGGTGAAATCGACCATCTTGCCTGGAACGACCAACAGATTGCAGAAACACTTCCCGAAGCTCTACATTATGCACTCGCCTGAGTTTTTAGTGTTGCGGCAGGCGGCAGAGGATGCAGCTCGCCCATTGCGCAATATCGTCGGCATCACGAAAGACACGAAAGCCTATCGTATTCGCGCGCGTGCAATCTTGAAGATGCTGCCCAAAGCTCCATACGAATCCATATGCTCCGCGACAGAAGCGGAACTCATCAAATATGCAGGAAATTTTTTTCTGTATCTACGAGTACTTTTCGGAAATATTATATATGACCTGGCACAGGCAACAGGTGCCGATTATGACATTGTCCGCACCGCGGTTGCCGCCGACCCGCGCATAGGATCCTCTCACCTGCACGTGATGCATGACAGCGGTCACAAAGGTGCCATACGCGGTCGCGGAGCGGGAGGTGTATGCTTCATTAAAGATGTGGCCGCACTCGCCAATCTGTATGAACGATCGACCAAAGACCGGTGGGGCACCGAATTTCTTCGTGCAGCCATCGAAAAGAATGTCGATTTATTGGTAACATCCGGGAAAGATCTTGATCTCGTCGAGCATGTGCACGGCAAGGATATTGTTGTTCATCACAGGAGGAAAAAATGAAACTTCTTATCGTTACGCAATCAGTTGATCAAGAGGATTCTGACCTCGGATTTTTCGTGCGCTGGATAGAGGAGTTCGCGAAGCATGCTGAACACCTGGAGGTCATTTGTTTGAAAGAAGGAAAGCACAAGCTCCCCGCGAATGTGCGCGTGCATTCCTTGGGTAAAGAGCGTGCTAGTATGATATATCATACCAGTACGTGGCGGCGCGTGGCGTATGCAGCTCGTTTTTACGTGCTCATGTGGCGGCTCCGGCATGAGTACGATACCGTTTTCGTGCACATGAATCCGGAGTACGTTATTCTCGGCGGCGTGTTCTGGCGGATGTGGGGAAAGAAAATTGCGCTCTGGTATACGCACAAAAGCGTTGATCTGAAACTGCGGGTCGCAGAAAAACTGGCGGGTATTATTTTCACCGCTTCAAAAGAAAGCTTTCGGCTCGCAAGTAAAAAAGTGCATGTGATGAAGCATGGCATCGACGTTGATTTCTTTTCTCCCGATGCACGTATTGCGCGCGGCGATTGGGCGCTTTCAGTCGGACGGCTCATGCCGAGCAAGCGACACGATCTTGCCATTCGAAGAGCGGTACAGGAAGGCAGGGCGCTGCGCATTGCAGGTGAAGGTCCTGAGCGCGCCCGCTTGGAGGCGCTTGCTCACGAATTGCATGCATCGGTGCAATTCCTGGGCGCTTTGACGCAGGCGCAATTGCGTGACGAATACCGAACCGCCGCATACTTCATACATACGAGCGAAACTGGAAGTTTGGACAAGGTCGTACTCGAGGCGCTTGCCTGCGGATTGCCTATCGTAACGAATGATCCGGCGCTCAAGCCGCTCGAGCATGAAGGCCCGCAGTATGTCCGGGAACAGCACTCGCTCCAAAAACTGATTCCTGCGATACTGAACGACATGCAAGCTCTATGAAACCCGTTACGCAGGTGGGAAAGTCGCATTATGATTTCGAGCGGTACTCCTTTGAAGGGCGGTTCGTAAGCTACTACGCACAGCTCAAAGAGGTGCTGGCGCAGAAACCGTCTTCGGTGCTTGAGGTCGGCGTCGGCGATCGAGTATTCGGCAGTTTTCTAAAAAACAACACAACGATTTCGTACACGTCCGTGGATGTTGATGAAGCACTGCACCCCGACGTCGTCGGAAGCGTTCTCGCACTTCCTTTTGCCGAGGCATCATTCGATGTTGCGTGTGCGTTTGAAGTGCTGGAGCATCTGCCGTTCGAACAATTTGATCAGGCGCTAGGTGAGCTCTGTCGCGTTGCACGCACGCACGTCGTCATCAGCGTACCGCATTTCGGGCCGATGCTTTCTTTCTCGCTCAAGGTTCCATTTCTGCAGGAAATACACATCGCGTTGAAGATCCCGTTCCCGAAAAAACATATATTTAATGGTCAGCATTATTGGGAACTCGGCAAACACGGATACCCAGTCACCCTCATTCGTCGGAAACTTTCCAAATACGGCATGCTCATCCGCGATTTCGTGCCATTCGGCAGCCCATACCACCATTTCTTCGTGCTCAAACTCACACATGCCTAAAGACCTTTTGTACATCTTCGGTGGAGCCATAGGCGATGCATTGCTTGGCATACAGTTAGCGCACACGCTCGCAGCCGCAGACTCTCCGAGTCGCCTGACGCTGATCTCCACGCGCAAAAGCGATTTCGTACGCCAGATCGTGGAGATGGTGCCGGAGGTTCAGTATCGCGAAATGCCGCGGGGCGACATCCGTTCGTGGTTCACTCTTTTAGGACTTGCTCTGCATCCGCACGGCGTTGTGTTCCTCGAGCCATTTCAAGATGTCGTGTCGGCGTGGTGGAAGATACTTGCGCGCATCTCCACACTGCTCCCTGGTAGTGTGGAGGTGCATTGCCAATCGCGCTCGCAAAAAGTGCCCGCCCGTGTCCGCGTGCTTTCCTATGACCCGAAGACGGATAGTCTTTTTTCTATGATCGCTCGCGTGGTGCCGCTTTGGGGCGGACGTGCCGTACCGGCGCCGGTGCCTTCGTTGTCGGCACCCGTGTGCCCGACACTACCCGCACGTCCGTACATCCTTTTCCATTTCTTTGCGGGGAGCTATCGCCGGAGTTTCCCGATAGAAAAAGTCCGCCCCTTGCTCGTCGATGCGCGGAGCAAATTTCCGGCGCATGAATTTGTCTTGACCTGCGCGCATCAAGAGGAAGCGGCGGCGCGCGAAATGGTAAAAGATATTTCCGGGGCGCGAGTGGAAGTGAGCCCGCATGCCCACGATCTTTTCTGCCTGCTCAAACAAGCGGGTATATGCGTCGGCGTGTCTTCGGGAGTGACGCATATCGCTTCGCACCTCGGCGTGCCATCGGTCGTCCTCTGCAATCTCTCCGACCCATGCTGGCTGCCGGCATATGCAGAACATACGGTCCAGCTTTCCGCGAGCGAACACTGCGGCTGCCACGGCGATAAGACCGGCGAGTGCGGCGTCAGAACGCTCGGCGGGGTCGTCTATCGTTGTTTGTACGATATTACGAAGGAACGTATCATCAGTGAGATGCAGCGCATGCTGATGTCGCGATCATAGGTATGTCGGTACGATTGTATTATCCAGAACCGCTTGAGGGAATTGGCGTGCACGCTGTGTTCCAGTATCGCCATCCGCCCGCTCGTACTGGTGGGGGATTGTTCCGGAATATAACGTATTCTTTTTTCAAGGAGGCCGAGACGACAGACATAGCATCAGCAGACGCCATTGTGCTGGTCAATGATTTTCCCCGGGAGCAGGGTGAAAGGGCGAGGGAATATCTGCGGTATCATGCGGACCTCGCCGAACAGCTCCATAAACCGCTTTTTATTTTTTCGTGCGGGGATTTCTCCGATACGGTCCGCTTTGATTCGCGCATCTGGGTATTCCGCCAATCGTTGTATCGGAGTTCTCGCCGCCCGCGAGACATTTGTATGCCGACGACGACAGAAGATTTTCCGCAGGAATTGCTGGCGGTGAGAGGCAAGAACGAAAAACCGGTCGTTTCGTTTTGCGGCATGGGCGGATTTCGTTCTCTGCGCAGTTGGATCAAATATTATACAAAAAATCTGCTCTATAGTTTCGGCACGTTATTGAAGCCCTCTCTGCGAGCTCGAAAACTGGGCGTGTATTGGCGCCGAGCAATGATGAGCGCGTGTGAGCGCTCGCCGCAGGTAAAAACCAATTTCATCGTCCGGCGCTCATTCTCTGGACACGCAAAAAGCATTGAGCTTGATCCGGTGCAGGCACGCTCCGAGTTCTTGCAGAGCATCGTGGATGCCGATTTCGTGCTTGCGCCAAAAGGCGACGGGAATTATTCCAATCGATTTTTAGAAACTCTTTCTCTCGGACGGATCCCCGTCGTTGCCGATACGGACATCGTGCTTCCGGTTGAGGATGAGATCGATTATGCGCGAATAATCGTTCGCGTGCCTATGGAGAAGATCGCAGAGACCCCGCGTTTCATCCGCGATTTCTATGATTCGCTCACTGACGAAGAGTGGCGACGCCGCCAGCAACTAGCGCGGGAGACATTCGAAAAGTACCTGAAGCAGGATACATTCTTCCGCCGCTTCTTCACCGAAGAACTTCCTAAAAAATATGTCTAGCATCCTCCTCGATTTCCACAATAAGCTCGGCGACAATCTTATCTGCAATGGACTGGTGCGCGAGTATTGCAAGCGATACGACCGCGTCGGCATCTTCTGCATCCCACGGTATGTGGAGTCGGTATCGTTCATGTTCCGCGACCTGAAGAATCTCCGGTTCGAGGTAGTGCGCGATCACCGACGGAAACAATATTTTCTTTGGCTGAATGCTTTTCGATTTGGCGACCGTCGGTATGATGAAATAAAAATGCTTCAGAACGATCCAGAGACCGGCATCATCGCCGAACGGCAATTCTACGCACTCGCCGGTGTCCCGCACCAGAAAAAATGGGACAGCTTTTATGTTGAACGCGATATGCCGAGAGAGCTCGATTTTCTCGCGCGAGTGGTGGGGAACGAGCCGTATATATTCATCCATGATGACGCCATTTACGGCTCGTCTATAGACCAGCACAGGATAGCCAGCACACTGCCGGTCGTGCGTCCCGGCAAAACGCTCACGAATAATATTCTTGACTACTGCACGCTCTTGGAGCGCGCGGAGGAAATACACGTTGTGGATTCGGTATTCATGTTCCTCGTTGACAATCTTCAATATGAAAATCCCCGTCAGAAGCTTTTCGTGCATCGGTACGCACGGCAGAATCCCCCGTGGAATATGCCGGTGCTGAAGAAACCGTGGACCATTCTCGTATGAGGAACATCATTATTGTCGAACATCGCGCCAAAGAATTGGCGAATCGCCTCTGGAACGATCTGAGCATAACGGCATTCGGCATGTCCATGGGCGCGCGCGTCATCAATACCACCCGTTTGGAGCATCTTCATTTCTGGCGATATGTGCATATGCTCTACGCACGTTTTGTCGATGTTGCGACGCGGCATACCTGCGGCGTGTGGACCACCGGAATGCCAAAATTCCTTCCGCCGACCGCGTCGTTGTCGAAGAAATTTGAAGCATGCAACACGCTATATTTTTTCGGTTGGCTATTTCGAAATCCGGCCGGATTAAAAAAATACCGTGACGCGCTCATCAAAGCATTTGCGCCCGGCGCGCGCATACAGAATAAAATACAGGACATTCTCGCGACAGTGCCGAGCGACCGTATTCGTATCGGTATGCATATACGGCAACGGCCATTCAAAGGATTTGAGAATGGCGAATTCCTTATTTCCTTGGCTCGCATGAAAACTATCCTTGAAGAATTTCTGCGAGAAAAGATGCTGCATGCGAGAGATGTCGCGCTCGTCGTTGTGTCCGATTGTCCGATACCGGATGGCGCATTTGAAGGTTTTACGACCGTGATGTCTCCGGAAGACGAAAAAACGAATTTGTTCCTTCTTTCAAAATGCAGTGCCGTCATCGGCGACAATTCCACGTTCAGCAATCTCGCGGCGTGGTTCGGCGATGTTCCGCATATTGTCGCCACGGATGAGCCAGTTGACTGGCCGTATTATCGGGACAAGAAAAAGTATTTTGAGAACACCTACGCCACTTTCACGCACGGCAGTCTCGTATACCCCTAAGAGAAACTTTTAGTGGACTTTTCTTGGTTATAGAATATATTCAGCACATATGAAGGCCGCCGTACTTGAGACCATTAATACCCCGCTTGTCGTCGCCGAGGTGGGGCTTACCCCTCTTGTCCGCGGCCAAGTACTGGTGAAGGTCCTTATGAGCGGCATTTGCGGTTCCCAACTCCAGGAGATCGCCGGTCACAAAGGGAACGCGAAATTCGTCCCGCATCTGATGGGTCATGAGGGCGCCGGCACGGTGATGGAAGTGGGCGAGGGCGTCACACACGTCAAACCGGGCGATAAAGTCGTTATGCATTGGCGTAAAGGCCTCGGCATCGAATCTGATTTCCCGACCTATATCTACAAAGGTAAAAAGATACAAAGCGGAAAAGTCACGACGTTCAGCGAATACTCGATCGTTTCTGAGAACCGATTGACCCCGGTCCCCCACGACACCCCGGACGAACTCTGTGCACTGCTCGGCTGTTCGCTCTCCACCGCGCTCGGCGCCATTAATGCCGAAGCGCGTGTGATGAAAGGCGAACGTGTGATGATCGTGGGCGCCGGCGGCCTGGGCGCCAATCTCGTCAAGGCGGCAAAGCTCGCCGGCGCCGCTCCTATCATCTCGGTCGATATCTATGACCATAAGCGCGACCAGATGAAAGGATTTGGCGCCGACATCTACATAAATTCTGCCACCGAAGATATCGCCGAGACACTCGCGTCCCACGGCCTGCACGATGTAGATGTCATCATAGACACTTCCGGAGCAAAGAAAGCCATTGAAGCAACACTCCCGCTCCTCTCCGGCAAGGGCCGCTTCATTCTGCTCGGACAACCAAAGCCCGGCGAGACAATCGAGATCAAGGATGCGCTGCATCTCTTCGGTGGGGAAGGTAAATCTATCAAGGCAACCCAAGGAGGGCAATTCAAGCCGCATGAAGAGATACCGGAGTATCTCAAGCTACATACAAGTGGCGCGCTTGCCGTGCAAGATCTCATCACGCATCGGGTAAAGCTCGACGAAGTGAATGAGGCGATCGATCTCTTGCGCAAAGGGCAAGCAAGCAGAATAGTTATCGTGATGTAATGTATGAAGAAATTATTTGACGCTTACAAACGAATGCTCCTCGTGCGTATTGCGGAAGAGGAATTGGTTAAGTTGTATTTGGACCAAAAAATATTCAGCATGGTCCATTTCTATGTCGGTCAGGAAGCAGTTGCGGTCGGCGTGTGTAGTCAGCTCGGCGCCGAAGACAAAGTACTCTCTACCCACCGTTCGCACGGACATTATCTCGCCAAGGGAGGGGACTTGCGCCGTATGGCCTGCGAGCTTCTCGGCAGAGGGAATGGCGTTGCGCGCGGCAAAGGCGGCTCCATGCACATGATAGATACATCGGTGAATTTCGTCGGTTCAACACCACTCCTTGGAAGTGCCGTTCCGCTCGCAGCCGGAGTAGCGTTCGAAAAAAATATAATAATAAAAAAGGCGTTGCCGTTGGATTCATGGGAGACGGCGCTTCGGAAGAGGGGGTTGTCTACGAGACGTATAATCTCGCCGCACTCTACAAACTTCCCGTACTGCTCGTCATCGAAAATAATTCATGGTCGGTCAATTCGAATATCGCGGACCGCCGGGGTGAGAAGTATGACATCAAGACAATAGCAAAGGGATTCGGCCTCTCGTATCTGCGCGCGGATGGTAACGACTTCCGTGATGTTTCTAAGAAAGTTGCGACCCTTCTTAAGGGCGTGCGGGCGGGAAAGGGACCGGCAGTGCTTGAATGCATGACCTATCGCCACATGGCGCACAGCACGCCGCTTATGGACGACAAACATGGTTTACGCAGAAAAGACACGCTCAACGAACGGCTGAAGCGCGACAGCGTGAAGCTGATGAAGAAATATCTTCTTGCTGATGGAGTGGCGGAGAAGAAATTGCAGAAAATTGAGGACGAGATACATGCTGAAGTACGGGAGGCGATCGAATTCGCGAAGGCATCTCCGTATCCCGCGAAGAAGGAGATGTATACCGATATTTTTTATGTCTGACCGGATCATCAAATGTGCGGATGCGATACGCGAAGCAACCGACCAGGTGATGGAGAAGGATCCGTCCGTCTATGTCATCGGACTCGGCGTACCGCAGGGTGCTGCCGGTACGACGAATGGATTGAAGGAAAAATATCCCGCCCGCATTCTCGAGACGCCTACCTCTGAAGCCGCACTGACCGGGCTCGCCGTCGGTTCAGCCATCAGCGGACTGCACCCTATCGTCCATCACGATCGTGTGGAGTTCAGTCTGCTTGCCGCCGACCAGATCTTCACTCAAGCCGCGAAATGGAACTATATGTTCGGCGGCGGCGGTCCGGTTCCTATCATTTTTCGTATCGTGGTCGGTCGCCAATGGGGCAACGGTCCTCAGCACTCTCAAGCGCTCTATTCACTTTTTGGCAGCGTGCCGGGGCTCAAGGTCGTCGTACCGTCGTCTCCGAAAATGGCAAAAGGACTCCTCGTTGCCGCCGCACGTGATAAGAATCCGGTTGTCATGCTTGAGTCGCGCTGGCTCTACGGCATCAAAGAAGAAGTTCCCGCAAAACTGTATGAAGTACCGCTCGATAAAGCGCACCTAGTAAAGAAAGGAAGCGACATCACGGTTGTGGGTTATGGCGACGCTCTCTTTACTGCGCGCCGCGCGCTCGAACTTTTGGGTAAGGACGCGAAACGCGTGGAGCTCATCGATCTCGTGAGCATCAATCCCCTGGATTACAAGACTATTCACGCCTCGGTAAAAAAGACTGGCCGTCTTATCACGGTTGATACGACCAATGGAGCATTTTCTGTGGGATCGGAGATCATCGCGAGCATCGCCAAGAATACCGCGCTGAAATTAAAAAGTGCTCCCGTCGCGATTTCGTGTCCCGCCGTCCCGTGCCCGACCTCGCCTGCTTTGAGCGAGTTTTGGTACCCGACCAAGGTCGATATTGCGAATGCGATCCTCACGATGTTCGGGAAGCCGAAACTTAACTTGAAGCTCTCGTTTGAAGAGCTGCATCTCCCGCCGACGATTACGTTGGAATAGTCTCAACCGCCATGCACATTGAGAAATATCTGAAGATACAGAATTATATTGATTATTTTAAATATCTCCAAAATAGGAGATATAGGCGCAGTTATGCGCAAGTCGGCGAGGACCTCATTATTGACTATGCGTGCAAAGAACTCGGCATAGGCAAGCCTTCCTATCTTGATATCGGCGCCTATGATCCCACCTATTCGAACAACACCTACTTTTTCTATCTCGCAGGGGGGCATGGCGTCTGCATTGAGCCGAACCCGGATATGTTCCGGCTCATACAAAAGAAACGGAGCAAAGATATAGGCCTGAATGTGGGCATCAGCCCGGTTGCGAACACGAGCGCTGACTATTATGTGATGACGTCGCCATTCCTCAACACGTTCAGCAAAGAAGAAGCGGATGAGACCGTTGCCAACAAAGAATTAAAAACGAAACAAAAGATAGAAAAAGTACTGCACATACCGCTCGTCACCATCAATTCGATCATGGAGACCTATTTTCCTCACGGCGTTGATATTCTTTCGGTGGATACGGAAAGCTACGATCTGGACATCCTGCGTTCGCTGGATTTCAAAAGATTCCGTCCGAAGATCATTTGCGTTGAAACTTTGCGATACGATGCGAATGGCGATCTTCAGAAAAGTCCGAACATTAACGACTACCTCATAGCGCAGGGGTACTCTTTGTACGCGGACACCAGGGTCAATTCCATCTTTGTGGAGAGGGAATTGTGAAGCAACTTTTCTCGCGTTTTTCTCGTTATGTATAGCGTAGCCACACTATGAAAAAAATCCTCATCGTCGGCGAGGCGTGCCTCGATAAATTCGTATATTGCCATGCGGAGCGCCTCGCGCCGGACCTGCCGGTGCCCGTACTGCGCGTCATCGAGGAGACCGAAAATCCCGGCATGGCGGCCAATATGCACCGCAACGTGCACAACATCTACCCGCAAGCCGATCTCTACACGAATGAGGGATGGGAGAAGGTGACGAAGACGCGCTATGTGCATCGCAATACGAACCACACATTCATCCGTATCGACGCCGAACCAAACATCGAACGCATCAACGTGCACAAGGTGCCGCTTCACGAGTACGACCTCGTCGCTATCTCCGATTACAACAAAGGATTTCTGACCGAGGACGATATTCGACACATCTGCGAGAATCACGACTTGGTTTTTATGGATACGAAAAAAGTCCTGGGCGATTGGGCGATGAAGGCGAAGTACATAAAGATAAACAATTATGAATACGAGCGTTCAAAAGCGTCGCTTCCGAAAGGTCTTGAGAAAAAAATAATCTATACGAAGGGCGACCAGGGTGCTTTTTTCAAAGGGAAGAATTATCCAGTCAGTAAGAAAGTAGAAGTGAAAGATGTCACTGGAGCGGGGGACAGCTTCTTCGCCGCGCTCCTCGTGAAATATTTGGAAACAGGGAACGTAGAGGAAGCCATCGCTTTCGCGAACGAATGCGCCTCCGAAGTGGTGCAGCACAAGGGCGTAACAGTGATAGGAAAAACTGCGAGCAAAAAGAAAAGCAAAAAGAAGACGGTCAAAAAGCGTGCAAAGCGAAAATAAGTGATATAGGAATCAAGCAACCATGGTGTGGGGCACGGTACAGCAGAATCAAACACCCAATGTCTCAAATATTGTCCTATAGGACAATATTTGAGACAGTCAGTTTTGTAGAATTATGAGACGGGGAGACGGAAGTGTTCTCGCAACCTTTTGTCCGATTCAAGTGCATCAGCAGTGAAAGAAAGCATCTCACCCGTCCCGCTCTTCAGGTGTGCGCGAACAAGCCCGATGAATTCGTCGCACGGGTAGGGATGGATCCACACGCTATCCTGAAGCCGCAAGAATCCGGCACCCATGAGCAGAGAACGGAGCTGTGAGCGAGCTCTACGGCGCTTCTCGCGGATATCGAACATCACTACTCGCCACTTACCGTCCCAGAATACCGGTTCGGGGATATGATACTCGCTTGCACGGATCGTTTCGATCATAGTGCGCCCTTTGTCGGTCAATGCCACTCTACGGCTGGCGTATTGTCCCGACACCCGCACAAGCCCTGCGTGTTCGAGTCGAGTTATCGCCTTGGTAATATTTCGATACAGGTTCTTGCGATTCGCCATACCGCGATCAAGCTTCTTAAGCAGAGTCAAAGTTTTCGGTGCGACAAGCGCGACACTTATCCCACCGGTCATCACCAGCGTTCGGAGAATCAGATTGCGCATCGGCAGATATTTTCCTCGTGTTTCCGTGCGCATTTTCTTCATGTCTCAAATTATATCCTATAGGACAAATATTGGGACAGTGGTTAAGGGAGGGGGGTATTCTCGCGCCGTTGCCGAGGACCATTGACAGATAGGGTAGTTTTGTGCTATTCTAGTATCGGAGTATTTAGAGCAGGATTTCCTGCACACCGCGGTTCAATTGACATGAAAGGAGGCAGAAATGCCCAACAAGAGTCTCACCATTATGACCCTCAACGCGGGGCGTCTGCTTCAACAGCGCACCTGGGGGTATCTGAACGGTCTCGTCACCGGCGCGGAGCCAGCACCGGATGTCTTGTGTCTACAAGACATCCCGGAGCGCGACCTGCCGTGGCTTCGCAGACAATGGCGGCATGTCGCATTTGCGGCCATGACCAACCACTTGATCAACGGGCATCGGGCGGTCGTGGGTATCGCGATCCTTTCGCGCTATCCGATGATTTACATCACGCGTCACACTACGTGGGGCAACGGCAAGTTGAAAGACTTGCAGGGAGTCAACGACAAGAACGAAAGATTCCCCCCGACGAAAGAGACCGACGACTTGATCGACACGACCGAAGATCGCCGTGCGATTTGCGTCACCGTCATCAAAGATAACCGCAAATACAACATCGCGACAACGCACGGCTACTGGGTACGCGGTGGTGCTACGAGCGATCGGCAACGCGAAAGCACTCGCAAACTACTCGAGTTTCTCACGCGCGAAGGGAACGCGCGCGATGGGTTGTTTTTGGCCGCCGATATGAACTTTGGTCGTGGCGGTGAGATGTACCAAATGGTCACTGCCGGCCGCCACATCGCAGTAGGTTTTTCCGACAAAATGCCTGCGAATATCGATAACACGCTCGACCCCGATCATCCGTTCGTAAAAAAGGGCGGGAAGGTCGTGACGGACTGGTTCTTCGCGCAAAATCGGCATGACCGTTCGTTCGTTCTTTCGGATGTTCGCCTACGCTCCGATGTCAGCGACCATTGCGCTCTGTCGGCAACGGTCGAGATCGAGTACGGGCTGTAGCAGTTCTTCGGTGCCGCATTTCCTCACAGAGGAAGTGCGGCACTAACTTTTTTTAGGAACAAGCTCTATACTTAACCTGATGTTGGATATGTTAAGAAATGTGTATGTAGAAGTCATTGTTGCGGGCATCGCGGCCGGAGCATGGCCGCTCGTGATGCAACGGAGCGGACTCATCGGGGCGCCTATCGCCGTGGTCTATAGTTTTGTTTCTCTCGTTGCCGCCATCGGCCTGCTCGTCGCAACTGGCGGAATACAAATAAACGCGCAATCGAACACGGTGCAATGGGGAATTGCTCTCGGTGCAGGATTGTTGGCGGCACTTTCACTTCTTTTCCTTAGTGATGTAGTAGGAAGAACATCGGCGACACATTTGAGTACGCTCTACGTCCTTCTGCTCATCGTGCAGATCTCCATTCCGGCAATTTTCTATGCGGTGATAAATCACGGTGTGAATCTAAAACAAGGGATCGGCTTCATCGCGGCGATAGTCGCCGCACTGCTCCTTAGCTAGTACGATTTATTTTTTCTGGCTGTCGCCTTTGCCGATACGGTAAGAGTCCGCTTCGTCATGCGGTGTGGAAACTTCTATGATGACCGATGTCTCGCGCGCGACCAATTGGTGCGGTGTGTTGGGCGGGATATGGACCACATCGCCCTCTTTTAATACTTTGACCACGCGATCGGCGTTGGCGAGATTGTAATACCGCAATTCGAGTTTGCCTGAGAGCACATACCACGCCTCGTCTTTAATGATATGGTAATGGTCGCTGAACGATGCTCCTTTATTGAACTTAAGTAACTTGCCGCAATACGTATCATTATTGATTATCCATACTTCCTCGCCCCAGCCTTTTTTATGAGTTTTTGCTTTTGATATAGCGAGGCGAATATGTCCGTTCATAGATACCGAACATTCTACCTCACGATCACGAGCGTTGCCATATATCATCGCAAGCAGTATTATCCCTTTATTATATGAAGAAGAAAGCCCTCATCACCGGAGTTACCGGGCAAGATGGCTCATACTTAGCCGACCTCTTGCTGGCCAAGGGATATGAAGTGCACGGTTTGGTGCGCCGCTCGAGCGTTGTGAATCGCGAGCGTTTGGAACACGTGTACGAACGGGCGCGACGTGCCACCAATAAGCCTATCGAATATGACGGCAAAGACCTTGGCAAATCGACCGGACTCCATCTGCATTATGGCGACCTGAACGATTCAAGTTCTTTGCATCGGCTGATAGAGCGTATCGTGCCGGATGAGATCTACCATCTGGGCGCGCAAAGTCATGTGGGTATCAGTTTTGATATGCCCGTATATACGGGCGAAGCAGCCGGCCTTGCAACGATGAGACTCCTTGAAGCAATACGAGACACGCGCATCAAAACTAGATTTTATCAGGCCTCGTCGTCGGAGATGTTCGGAAAAGCCCGCGAATTCCCCCAAAACGAGAAAACGCCATTTTATCCGAGGAGTCCATACGGAATTGCCAAAGTATACGCGTATTGGGCCACCGTTAACTATCGTGAGGCGTACGGCATCCATGCGTCAAACGGTATTTTGTTCAATCACGAGTCGCCTCGCCGCGGGACTAATTTCGTCACGCGGAAAATTACTTTGGGCGTGGCGGATATTTTAGCCGGCAAACGCGACAAGCTTTATCTCGGCAACCTGGATGCGAAGCGCGATTGGGGATATGCCCCTGATTACGTTGAAGCGATGTGGCTGATGCTCCAGCAAGACAAGCCGGACGATTATGTCATTGCGACGGGGGAGTCGCACAGCGTTCGGGAATTAGTCGAAGAAGTCTTCCATTTGGCCGGAATAGATAATTGGAAGAAATATGTCGTCATAGATGAGCGCCACAAGCGTCCGACGGAAGTGGATTATCTTCTCGGCGACAGCAGTAAGGCACGCCGCAAGCTCGGTTGGAAGCCAAAAGTAAAATTCAAGGAGTTGGTGCGTATCATGCTCGAGCACGATTGCGCTCTCCGTGGCGTCGCGTTGCCAACGCAGGATAACGGAAAAAGAAAAAGGGCACGCCGATAACAGCGCGTCCCTTACCGTACCGATTAGATCTGCTTCAGCCGGATTTCTTTAAGAGTGATATTTCCCATGCATTTCCCGCGATGAGTAGGAACATCATAGTCCAGAAGGCTATCCGCGTTCCCCCGATGTATCCGGCCGCCCACACCAAACCGATTGCCAGTCCGATAACCGAGAAAATGAACATAAAAGCAAAGAGCAAGGAAAGGAACGACTTAATCTGAAACATAAAAACCTCCATTTGGTTAGTTAGCAGCGGAATGGCTTTAATGCGAGAACACCCTTATAGAATAACATAAGGAATTATAAAAGTCAAATGTGCCGTATTTTCTCGTAAAATACTGTTATTGTAGAGCGCGTGCGGCGATGGCGACGACGGCGGGATGGTGCGATCCGTCCTGAAGCTCTTCAAGCGTGAAGGCACGCAGCTCGAGCTCGGCAGAGTATTCTTTCGGGTCCAGATTTTTTGCGACTATGGAGCGTTCTTCCGGTGTCAGGTCTACGGCAAACGTGTAGCCCTGCATATGAACGCCTTTCTTCTGCGGCGATTGCTGTCGATTGCTCCAAAGATATTCGGCGATGGCGACGAATACGAATCGTTCAAGCGGGATCTCCAATGAGGTCTCACGCTTGAATATTTCTCGCATCGCTTCACGCGCCGTTATGCCAGTTTTGCGACGGCCACCTATGACCCACCACAGATCCTGTGCGGGTTTCGATCGCCGTTTAGGCAGATATACTTTTTTTGCATAGCGGTCGATTATGATGGTATCAACACAGGTCACGATAAACGCTTCTATCGCTCGCGCATATTCATCATCAGGAAGGAATACTTTTTCCATGCCAGTGAATCCTTTTTCAATATAGAGCGCGGGTTCTTTATCCATAATAGTTTATTACATTATACGTTCTGCTCGTTTGTGTTTTGCCGAAGCGAGGAATGCACTCGTCATAGCCAGAACGGCGATACCGTCCTCAAGTGTTGCGAGCGGAGTTTTTTTACCACGAAGAGCACCGGCAAAAGAGTCAAATACAGAAGTGTACATTGTGTGCGGGTCGGCGGTAAACAGGTCGCATAATACGAGCTTTCCTTTAGTGCCGCAGAGAACGATACGATTGTCGGCGTCAGGGATGGACTTGCTCGTCGTGATAACCGCAGGGATGCCCGTAGTAAGCAGAAAAATGCCAATAGCCGTGCGGTCTACGGTTGTACGTGTCGCATCGCTCCACGCGCTCACCTCGCGAGCCTCCTGACCGGTGAGAAATCGCAGAAGGTCAAAGAGATGAACCCCACGCGCCATGAGCGCCCCGCCGCCTGCTTGCACGGGGTTCTCGCGCCAGCGCATATGGCTGGGAAGGGTGGGCAAGTTTTTTTGTGCGAGCCCGCCGATGGACCATTGCATCTCAATATACGTTAGGTCGCCCAATTTCTTTTTCGCAATGAGGCCTTTCGCTTTTTGCACTTCGGGATGCATGCGCAAGTGATAATTGACGAAACAATGCACGCGATTTTTCTTCACGACCTGCTTGATTGCTCGCGCCTCGCGCATGGAGAGCACAAGCGGCTTCTCGCAGAGCACGTGTTTACCGGCTCGAGCGGCGGCAACGACCTGCTTCGCATGCTGATTATTCGGCGTGGCGATGACAACGGCATCGATATTTTTATCTTTGAGTGCTTGGACAAAAGACTCTTTTTCACGTTCGCTTGCAGTCGCAGACAACACGGCACTGTGAGAACCCGCGATTGCCTGTATGAGGCGATTCCCCTGTAGCCCAAGCCCCATCACCGCGAAGCGCAGTTTCTTTTTTGTCATCGAACAACACGTGCCACGGGGAGCGGAAGGACGAATTTCCCTTTATAGCCGGCGGCGCGGGTTTTTTTCATCAACTCCTCGCCGATATGCCATGAGAGAACGACGGCATATTCCGGCTGGTCTTGTATAAGTTGTTCTTCGTCAACGACCGGAATATGGGTGCCCGGGGTGTACATGCCTATCTTCGGGGAGCCTTTTTTCTCGGCGTTGTAATCCAGCAGAGTGTTGTTTATTTTAGTAAATCCAAGAAGAGCGTTCGAGCGTCCGGCGCTCGTAATGCCGGCAATGCGCGCGCCCGTCTTCTTCAGTTTTGTGAGAAGCGCGACGAAATTGTGTTTGGCATCATGCACTCGTTTTGCAAAAGAGTGTAGGGTCTTGAGATCGTGCAACCCCATCTTCTTTTCCTCGGCCAGTAATTTCTTTGCGCGCGCGCTCATAGGATGGGTACCCTTTTTTACATACACGCGAATGGAACCGCCGGCGGCCTCTATGCGTTCGGCATCTATGACCGACATATTGTGCAGAGCAAACAAGTGGATCATCGGTTTGAGACCGTAGTAGCGCAGGTGTTCATTATAAATAGTGTCGAATGCGAATTTTTCTACCATATCGCGCAGGTACTGCGACTCGGATACGAACACGGTCTCTGCGTCCATGAGCGCTTTGATATTTTTTACCAATCCCGCGGTATCGTTAATATGCGCGAACACGTTCGTTGCCGCTATGACCCGCGGAGTTCCATATTTTTTTCGTATGTCTTTTACGGTCCCTGCATTGAAGTAATGCTGAAGCGTAGGGATGCCGCTTTTGTTTGCGATTTTTGCGACATTGGTTGGCTCGATACCGACGACTTTTGCACCCCTCTTTTTAAATTGCTGCAGGAGCGTGCCGTCGTTGCTGCCGATATCTACTACCAAATCATTTTTCTTGTAGTGACCCGCTTCGTGCATCGTCTCCGCCAACGAGTCGAAATTGCGCACCAACATGAGAGTAAGCCCGGTACGGTAGGGATAGTGCGGCATAAATACCAATTTCGGGTCGATGATGTAATCGAGCTGGGAAAGGCCGCATATGTTGCAAAAGACAAGATTAAGCGGATACGTGACTTCTGGCTCTTGGAGCTTTTCTTCGGTGAGGTATTCCTGCAACACCGGCTGGTGCCCTAATGAAAGCACCAAAGAGAGCTTCGGATTGCCGCATATCTGGCAGCGCATTTGGGGACCGGTCGAATCTTTAGTCATTGCTTGCGGTTTATAGTGATACGCGGGAAACTATATCACATGCGCATAACTATTATACTACCAACCCTCGATGAGGGACCGCTCTTACAATCAATCGTTGAGGAGGTGTTTGCGTGTCTTACACAGTATGATGTGCATATGCTGCTAGCGACCTCAGCGCGACTCACGACATCCGAGACTCGTGCGGTTATTGATACGCTCGCAGCGAGCCATCCGGGGTACATCGAGTCTTTTGATCAATCGCGCCCCGGTCTCGGTATCGCCGTGCGTGAAGCGTTTACGCGCGCGCAGGGTGATGCGATTGTCGTCATGGCGGCTGACGGCGAGACACCGGCAGCAGCGCTTCCCTTGATGTTGGAGAAGTTCCAGCAGGGGTACGATATCGTCGCCTCGAATCGGTGGAGCCACGGCATCACCTTTAACGGCTATCATCCGATTAAGTTGTTGCTCGCCTATATCTTCCAACAGTTCTTCCGTGTGCTCTATCTCACGCACCTGCACGACCTGACGTTCGGGTTTCGCGTATACAAGCCATCGGTCGTTAATGCAATCCGTTTCGAGGAGGATCGCCACCCTTTTTTCTTTGAGGCCATTTTGAAGGCGCTCCGACTCGGGTATTCCATTGGCGAGGTAGATGCGCCGTGGGATATGTTCACATCGCGCACCTCCTCCGTAGGTCGCGCAAAAAAGATCGATCTGGTTGGCTATGTCCGTGCCGGTCTGCGGATTCGCTTTATGTCGGTCGCGAAGATGCTTCGTGATTCTTCCACACCCAGAGACGATAGCCGGTATAACTGATGGCAAACCCGACTAGAACGCCTGCTGCGTATGCCGCTAACAGAGCATATATGTTTGTCGTCATCTGCTCGACGACAAAAACAAAAAGCCACTGACAGAAAAAGGAGCCGAGTACCGTGATGTGATAACGCACAAAACGCAGTGGAAGTGATGAATGCGGGTTGCCAGTGAAGGAGAAACGGTTGTTTAAATAAAAATTCGTGATGAGGCCGATCTCGGTACTGATAAGTACCGCCGTAGAAGGGCGCACGAAGGCAAGCCACAGCCCCACTATGACAAATACGATGCTCTGTGCCGCGGCTCCGACAGCACCCATAAGTGCAGCGCGGTATACTCGTTTCTGCCAGAGCACATGTGCAACACGACATAGTTGTTCCATCGTTTACACCACCGATAGCTTTTCTTCGCTCGTGAGGACAAAAGAGAGTATCGGTTTAAACGCGTTGATGAGAAGGGCATTCGATTCCGGCGTAAAAGCGTCATACACATCACTCTCGGCATGACGGTCAAAGAAAGCGTTTTTTTTCGCTTTTTTTTGAATCGCATGCATGATATTGTATTATACCATGACTCGAATAAAGGAATTCCTGCGAGCCCATCGTCCTGTCGCAGTGCTCGTGGGAATCGTGTTGGTGCTCACGACCGTTCCTATTCTGGACACCTATTTAGTAGTAGGAAATGCGTGGCAAGGAATCCTGCCCTCGTTCTTAGATGAAGCTGTCTATACCTCGCACATACAGGATATTGCAAGAGGAAATTTTAATGACGGCAACCCTTATTTCTATGAACATCGCAATGATCCTCCTCTGGTCATCTTCGGCGGGGCATGGATAGATGCGATCCCATTCTTTGCCGGAATGTCGCTCAATACTGCACTGTTCTTTAATTTTATACTCTGGAGTCTGGCATTCGCGGCTGTCCTCTACTGGTTATTCAGGGAATTGCGAGTGAGGCCGTGGATAGCGGTCCTCGGCACGGTGCTCCTCTATCTGCAGGCATACGCACGAGTGTGGAGGCCTGCTAATTTGCAACCCGTATTGCCGTTTTATTTTTTATTTTATATTGCCATTATTCGTCTCATGCGGGAACAGTCTCGCAAGAATATTGTGGTGCTTGCTCTCGTAACAGGTTCAATGTTCTATCTTTTTGCCTATCTGTGGCAAACGGCCGTCATTACCCTCGGCCTGCTCTTTCTATACGCGCTTGTTCGCAAGAACTGGTCGCTACTCAAGGCAACAGCGGCTTCCTCGGTGATAGGCGGCGTGATCGGTCTTCCTGTTCCACTCTATACTCTTTGGCTCTCTCGCACCTCGCCCTATTTTTGGGAAAGTATCAGTCGCTTCGGGCTTGTGAACACCCACCTTCCTATGGCCGAAATCGTTTATTCTGGCGGATGGGTGGGCATTATGCTTGCATTCTTGGCGATACTCTACTTTCGCGTACCGACAATACGGAAAGATACGGAGTTCTTTTTTCTTAGTATGTTTCTGGGCATAAGCGGATTCGGTCTCTGGATCATGCAGGGAAGTAATCTCATCACCGGGAAGCTGCTTGAAACCGGTGAACACCTCCGTGGGTTTATTCTGCTATGGCTCGCATTTGCTACGGTAGTAATCGGATCATACGTATGGAAACGACGCGCCGAACTTTCAACAGGGATACGGGCAGTCTCGGTTGCGGTGATACTAATATGTTCGATGGGGAGTCTGTACTACACCTATTATTATTTCTCTCAGTTTACCAACGTAGAAGTACATCGTGAATTCTGGCAGACCGAACAGTTGTATGCAGAGCCGTTCGCTTGGCTTCAAAGTCAGGAGAAAAATCCGGTCGTCGTGTGGAGTAATCCACGTAGCCACCTCACGTCCAGTTTGTCGGTGTATACCCGGCACTTCACGCTCTATGCTCCGTACGGTATGTGGCGATTAGTACCTAATAGCGAGATTCGCGAACGATATCTTGTCTCGCAATATTTCAACGATCCGACGGCCGTCGATCTTAAAGACAAAATGGTGGCTTATCTCGGACGACAGGATGTGTTCCATAACGCAAAAACTATCGAGCGCGGGGTCAAGATATGCCGGATACTATTCTTCTGGGACAGAAATAAGGATTGCGGCACACCACCCACGTCGGAAGAACTGCTCGGTGAGAAATTCTTTAACGATCTTGAACAAAAGTTCACCACCGACATCAAACCCAATATCAAGGCATATCTTGAGAAGTATCATGTCTCGTATATCCTCAAAGATACGGTAGTGGATCTCAATTATTCCCCTGAAAAGCTCGGTGCCGTGCGTGTTTACCGCGATACTCGTTTTGAATTATGGAAACTGCCTCTATGAAACTCATCTGTATCTCCCACTGGCGGTTTCCGTCTGAAAAAACGTTTGCGCCATACATAATGTGCATGCTCGAAGCCGTGGCACGCGAGGGTGTAGAGGTCGAGCTTCTTTGTCCTCGTCGTCGCGATCCCGCATTACAGAATGTTGATCCTTTCGAATATCATGGTATAGATCGAACTTTTACGATAAAGAAACTCCCGGTCATTGACCTCATGCACGTATTGCCGGGTACGGCAGGGTTCCTTCTCATGCTCGCGAGCTTTTCGATAGTCGCCGCATGTTACGTAGCGATGTCCTCTGCGCGACGCAACGCGGTTCTTTATTTTTTTGATTTGCGCGATGCATGGGCCACGCTCCTGTTCTCTAGACGGGCATTTTGCGAGGTGCATATGTATTACCGTAGCAGTATCGACATCGTGAATCGTTGGGGTTTCAAGCGCGTGCGCGGTCTCATGGCAAACACAACTCCTATACTTGAAAATATCCGAACGACGTATGGAGTAGAGTCGAATCGTTTAATTCATACGCCAAGCGCTGTCAACATCAAGCGCTACGCCTTAGACACGAGTAAGGAGGATGCTCGTGCGGCACTCGGACTGCCGCGTGAAGGGAAACTAATCTTTTATGCCGGACATCTATTTCCAGTCAAAGGAGTGGATGTTCTTTTCGATGCGCACCGCTTCCTTGAGCCGGGTGAAGTGATCTACTTCATTGGAGGAACCGATACCGACATTGCACATTTCCGCCATAAATGGCAAGAAGCAGGAAGGCCGGACTCTATCGTCATTGCGGGACGCAAGCGCAATCAAGACATACCGCTTTGGTTGCGAGCGGCAGACATTCTTTCTCTTCCCAACACTGCTAAGGATACGGCCAGTAGCCTTGAATCCTCACCCACAAAACTTATCGAGTACATGGCGTCAGGTCGGCCGATTGTCGCTTCCGACGTGCCCGGCATTCGCGATGTACTTAAAGACGGAATGGGCTATTTTGTCGAGCCGGACAATGCGAAGGCCATTGCAAGCGCTATTCACGAAGTATTTGCCTCACCGCAAGAAGCCGCAGCACGAGTGAGCCGTGCTCGTGCGGCAGCAGAAAATCTTAGTTGGGATGCGCGCGCTCGCAAGGTACTCGCCTTCATCCGAAGTTTTCCGCAATGAAAGATTCTTCAAAAGATCGTAATACGACCTCTCTGTGTATAGGAGCAACGGTTCTTGTGTTTGTAAGATTCCGCTGATACGCTAACTGCTATGGATCAGTGGGCACCCCGCATATATACGCCGCAAGGATTTACGCCTGACAATATTCTCGGCGAGTATACAGCGCTCGAACTCGGCTGTGGCGATCGCAAGCTTCCCGGCGCGGTGGGGATAGATATACTCAAGTTTCCGTCAGTTGATATTGTGCATGACCTCTCGATATTCCCCTGGCCAATACAGAATGCACGCTTTGACTTAGTGTTTGCGAATCATCTTTTAGAGCATGCGAATGACGTGGTGCGTACTATGGAGGAAATACACAGAGTATTGAAGCCGGGTGGCCGCGCGGTCATTCAGGTGCCCTATTTCCGCTCCACGGATGCGTATGGCGACCCAACGCATAAGCATTTTTTTACCTCGAAAACACTCGATTTTTTTATCGAGGGTGCTCGTCCGGCCGAGTATGGTTACACACCCATACGGTTTAAAAAAATCGGTTTTTGGTATGGATGGCCTCATCACCCACACAATCCCTTGCGCCGAGCATTCAAGTCTTTCATGCATAAGCACTCGCAGTTTTACGATCAATACCTCTCGGTGTATGTCCCCGTCAAGTGCCTCACCTGGGAGCTTGAGGCGATAGCATAGTTTCTCGATACATTCGACACATGCACCTCCGAAAAGCACTGACTTTCCGCGCTTCTTCCATCGGGGACTCGCTGATGGGGAAGTATCTTCTAGAAAATATCCGTGCAGAATTTCCGGACGCGCGCTGCGGGCTCGTCGTTGCGAGCCGGGGGGCCATGATACGTGACTTGCTTGCCGCGTATCCGTGGATAGAGGTCATCGAAGCTAATCGCAAAAGTCCGCGCGCGCTGCTGATGCTCGTAAGGCGTTTCTGGCAAAGCGATTTTGTCTGTACGCTCTACACTGGCGGACTGCTCAATCTTTCCACCAAATTGATGGCGCGGTTGCTCGCGCGCCGTGGCGCACTTATCGGGTATATCGATCGCTCTTCGGTGAACACATTCTTGTATGACAAACTGCTTTACCTCAAACCGGACCGCTCAAGCGTGCCGCGCTTGCTCGAATGCGATGCTCTCCGTGCTGCTGGCATTCCGATTGCGATGGAACAAATGACCTTCAAATATCTTCCGCAACCGGGCTTACTTGCGCGCCTCGATCTGCAGAAGAATGAGTATGTTGTTGTTGGACTATTTTCCGGCGCCGATGCGCGCGGACTTTCTCCGGAGAAGCGGCAGGAGCTCGTTGACGCACTTGCGCGTGCAATGCCCGTGATGCCGCTTGTGTTTATCGGAACAGAGAAAGAGCGCGAACAGATAGAGCACATGCGGTTACCGCAGAACTCAAAAATAGTTAAAACATCGGTTCAGGAGGTCTCGGCGCTCATCGACGACAGTGCATGTATGGTCTCACTCGGCACCGGAACGTCCCATATCGCCTCGCTCCTGCACACTCCCTTGGTGGTGCTTGTCGCTTGCCAGGGGCTCCAGTGGGTCGGTACCGACCAGTATGGTGATGCGCCGATACAGGTCTTTTGTCAGCCGGAGGCGTGTCCCCACGGCCATGATTATTCCGGCTACGGTCCCTGCCTCAATGCCGTCGACATGAAGGCCGTTGCCACCAAAGCGAAAGATATGTGTGCCACTACACAGGCATCGGCCAGAGCAACCTAGGAGCGAGAAAAGCAGTTACAGCTTATAATAACCTCCATACGATGCGTTATTTTCTCAATAAAATCATACAGAAAGTGGTCGTTTTTTTTGTGCCATCGCGCATAGTTTTTGAGCGTTCCGAGCGGGAAATACGAGAGTCTATGCGCACGAGGACTGAAGAGGAGTTAGCCCTGCGTGCCAAAGATTTAAAAGAGGTCTGCGCGTTTCTTGATACATTGTCCATTCCGTATTATTTAGCGGGGGGTACCCTCCTTGGTATTGTGAGGGACGGTGATTTTATCGCGTGGGACGGTGATGTTGATATTGATGTGCGAGTAGAGGATGTGTATCCAAAACAGGCCCAACTTATAGAAGCTTTTGTCAAAGCCGGCTATCAGATAAAAGCGTATAAACAAAGCAAGATAGATTTCAGAATACGGACAGAAAAGCACGGGTCAATATTTGAGGTAGTAGGATTTTTTAAGATGGGCGACAAGCGGTACCGAAAGTGGTCATATTATCCCGATAACTTTATGCACGGCGAAAGCAGTGTTACATTGCGCGGTGAGCAGTATAGGACATTTGCCGCACCGGAGCGATATATGGAGTGGTACTACGGCGACTGGAGAACACCCATCCGCGATGAAAACCATCACAAGTATGTTACATCAAAGTCCCGCACCGGGCCATTTGCCCTGATGCTTCTTCGTGTCGTTGCCTTGTTCGCAAGATTCTAATATGAAGACCGTAGTGATACTCGCCGCAGGCATGGGTACCAGGTTCAATTCCAAAGAACCCAAATGTCTTTCTGCGGTTGATAACCAATCGGTTATTTCAAGAGCGATAGGTCAAGTCAATCGATACATTCCAGATGCAAAAATTAAAGTCGTTGTGGGATATAACCGAGAGCAAATAGAGAACCATACGGCAGGCTACGGGATCTCATATGTAGTCAACGACAAATTTGCAAGTGATAAGAACATCTGGTCTGCCGTTCTTGGAGCCAAGGGTGCAAAAGACGGAGTTTTGATCTTGGAGGGTGATTGCGTATACGATGACCTTGCTTTCCGTGAGATTGGGGCCTCTTTAAGCAAGGACTCCGTTATGTTTCTGGGTGGCCAAGCTGACCAGAATAAATCTAATGGGATCGTTAGAGTGAAAAATAATCTTTTCGAAGATTTTATCATTGGAAAGAGAAATGGGCCCATTGATGATCAGTATTTTGATATGACTGGCGCGCTTTGGATTTCCAGCGATGATGTATCGACATTTGTCGCGGAGGCGTCTTCTTTGGCTAAAGGAGGATTGGACTTTTATTATTTTGAGCCTCTATTCGATAAGGAAAAATTCCACTTAACATGCAAAATAGTATCAGGAAAGAGGTATACGTTCAACACACAGTCGGAATATGAATCTATGTTAAAAAACATCGGCGCAACGATTTACTTCGATACTTCTAAGTTGAAACATATAGAATCTTTTTCTAAAAAAAGAGTTGCGTGGCTAAAAAAGAAGATCCTTGATGAAAAGATATGGACGAGGCCGATTTGCGTAGACCCGAACGGACTGGTTATGGACGGGCAGCATAGAATGGAAGTCTCAAAAGAATTAGGACTAAAGAAGGTTCCCGTGATCGTTTTTGATTATTCTGATGTAGAATTCTTCTCGTTAAGAAAAAACTACGAAGTAAGTGTCGAATCAATCAGAAACAGAGTTGATCAAGATGATATCTATCCTTATAAGACGGTAAAACACAAGTTTCCTGTAGAAATAACAGATTGCAATATTTCACTCGATTCTCTTCTCTACCCATGAATATAAAAATCAGGACCATCACCTTACAAAGTTTTCTTTCGACCAATGACGAGAACCTGCTGAAAAAATTTACCACTAACCTGGCCAGCTTCGAAAAAAGTGGTTATTCACTGCGAACGTACCGAATACTCGCTGACTTGATCGGCCCCGGCGACAGCAAAAAAACAGAGCAGTTAATTTCGAACTATGTCGGATTGGCGGAAAAATATAATTTTTGGGGCATCGGCCTTCCCTTTGATGTCTCAGGCCACGCATATGCGGATTCCTTGGCTCTGGCTGCATACGCGAGCAAGCTCAAGGACAACATATTTATAAATTTTGTTCCCGTCAACGAGGGGAAATTGCATATAAAAGCGATAACAAAGGTTGCCGATTTTATTATCAAAAATACGCAGAATCCCATAGATAATTTTAGGGTCGGGGTGTCCTCAGGCAAAATCAAATCCCCCTTCTTTCCGTTTGCGTGTGCGGAACGCGATGCCGAGTTTATCGTCGGGGTGGAAATGGTAGGGTATCTTACCGAGCTGGTTAAAAATAATAATCGCTTGGACCTGGACTCTCTCCGGGAGCTCCTGATCAGCTCTCTTGTATCCGAATTACAAAAGATACAGGATGCATGCCTCGTGTTCGAAAAAGATTCCGGAGTCGCATACGGGGGTATGGATATATCGCTGGCTCCGTATCCATACCCGCTAGAGGATCAGAGCATTGTTTCTCTTATTGAAGAAATAGGACAGATCGGCCGCTCTCGTGGAGAATCTGTTTTTGAATTTGGGTCCAATGGCACACACTTCATAAATACCTATCTGACGAATATCTTGAAATTCATAGTGAAAGAGTCAAAAATAAAAACAACCGGATTTAACGGGATCATGTATTCAGTTTTAGAGGATACCTATTTGAGCAAGCGATATGAAGAAGGGGCATTTGACTTGAATTTTCTGAAGCTCCTGTCTACGACCTGCGGTTGTGGGGTTGATATGGTCCCCCTCTCCGGCGCAGTAAAGGATACGGCAGTAGTCGGACTGATTATGGATGTGCTGTCGACCTCCATCGTTCTGAAAAAGCCTCTGGGTGTGCGGGTCTTGCCGGTGCCGGGGTTGCGCAGTGGGGAGCGGACCGATTTCAAGCATCTGTTTTTTGCAAATACCAAAGTGAAGGAAGACAAAGAAGGGGTCACCTTGCAATATTTGCCTCATCAGCAGGACCAGTTCACCTTCTTGGGATAACCATGACTGACTTAAAACAAATATTTAATGAGAGGGCTGACAAACTTACCGACCATGATCCATGGCGGTATGGCGAGGCGCTGTCTTTAAAAGGCGATCTCATCGAAGTGGCGTGGGTACATGTCCATATGCGCGAGGGTGCTCTGTTAGACACCGGGTGTGGCACCGGAAGGCACTGCATAGAACTATCGAAACTGCATCCAAAGATACAATTTGATTGTTTTGATTTTGCATCAAACAATATAAAGATTTTGAATAAGAAAATCGCGGAGGAACACATTGAAAATATACACGCCAAAGCATGCGGGACGGATGAGATGTGGAGCGAATATGGCGACAAAAAATATGACACCATAGTATCAATCGGCCTGGTCCAGTACCTTACTGACGACAAGTTCACCACCTATCTGGATGAGTGCCACAAACTCCTGAATCCCGAAGGGGTCTTGATCATGAAGGTCCCGACTTCGTATCTTGATACTTTCACTTTTGATGGATATTCTGAATTTTTGCAAAACAGATATGTGTCAACCTATAGAAATTTTCAGGATATGTCACAGGCGGTGTATCCATTTTTCGATATAGAAAAAATAGAGCAAGTATTCACTCTCGTAAATCTAGACCGAGAGGAACTGAAAACGGTCGAGCGTGATAAGAAAACAAGGCAAATGTGGTTTCTTCTCAGAAAAAAATAATACTGCTGCTGGATACCGATACATAGCATGAATACGACTCTTTTTTTTATATCCAAACCGGAACAGGTTCCCTATGTGCGGGAACTTTTAGATGGGCGAGATGCTCCAATAGTTGTTGCCCTTGACTATGAGATTGAATTGGATTTGCAGAAACACGACATACCGTTTATCTCGCTTGTTACTATTGCCGTCTCGCCCGATGGCGACCGTGCACTGCTAGAGCGCACACGCGCTCTTGCTTCAGGCTGGTACACCGCGTCCGAGACGGCCTTTTTTGAATACGACGGAATTAAACTTGGCGAGCAATATGAGCCCGCAATCCTTTACTACATACAGACAGTGTTTTATTGGGCGGCCATGCTCGATCAGGTGTTCACGGCATATCCCAATGCGATTAACGCGTGCGTCTTCGAAAAATCTGGCATGTTGCCAACCGCCGATCCAGTCGCCGTGTTTAGAGCGCGTGTCGTTGAAGATGTGGTGCGACTCTTGGCGAAGAAGCACAATGTGACCGTCGAGGTTATCCGTACGCCGCTCGTACAACAGAGCGCAGTGTTCTTAAGCGTTTTGCGCATAGCTTTAGAGCAGTGGTTCGCACGAGCAATAAGTGTGGTGTGGAATGCCCTCGTTGATGCATGGCACCGCCCACGCCCCATCGTTCTTTTTGCCACCGATCCATGGTATCGGGTAGAGCCTTTTATCAGCACAATGCCGGATGTCGAGCTTATTATGTCGCGACGGCAAGAGATGCGCACCATGCTACCTGTCCTCGCATGGCGCGCGCGCGCGCGTTTTTGTCACCGTCTTGATTTTGTGGACACGCATGTCCGCGAACTCGCGCGAACTCGCGCAAGGACCATGGCGGAACGATGGGATGCTCTCGGCGAGGTACCAGAAATAAGCAAGGGTTTTGTCTACAACAATATATCGCTGTGGCCGGTAGTGCGGCAGGCACTCGACTGTATAGTCAAAGAATATGCCGAGGATACCATAGCAACTATAGAGAACACCAAGCGTCTCTTTGCTCGCTACAAGGTCAACTGCGTACTCCTCCGTACTTCGATTAAAGGGTACAGCAATCTTGTCGCCCGCGTTGCGGAGAATATGGACATACCCTCCATTGAGCTTGAGCATGCGCTTGTTAACAATGAAAAGACGCTCGTGCACTGCCGGCTCAATAGTCGTTACCTCGCCTCGTATGGGCCGCTTATCAACGGTATGTACGAGTCGTGGGGGATTGCGTCGCAACGGTTAGTGTCCGTAGGTTCGCCACGCTTCGACCGCTATGCATCAGCCCTGCCAAAGGAGAAAATTATTGATCTGCAGCAGCGCCTGGGATTAAAAAAGGGACGTTGCACGGTCATGTGGGGGATGCCAGAGGTCTCCTATTCGTTGCTCGAATACGGAAACCATACGAGTTACGAGGTGCAGCGAATTTTCGAAGATGTTGCAGAGGCACAACGAGATCTCTCGTTACAAATACTCTTCAGACCCAGGCCGAGCTTTCGTAGATCTTTTTATGAGCAGGAGATACATCGGTTGTTTGGTAAAGAAAGTCGTCTACTCGTCCACGAAGATCTGCAAGTACTTCTGGCTCTTTCGGACATTGTTCTTTCAGGTACATCTACCGTAATACTGGAGGCATTGCTTATGCACAAATCAGTTATTATGTATGTACCTAAAGTCTTGGATAATGACTTTAAGGAGTTTTGGGAGTCCGGCGCGGTTTTGATGGCACGCACGAAGGAGGAATTACATGCGCATCTGAAGCATCTTGCTGCCCCGAATAATCGTGCGGTGCTCGTAGCGCGCGCCGATGCTTTTGTACAAGAGAATTTTGTGCTTGATGGAAGATCGTTCGAGCGTGTCGCAGAGCTCATTCGGCGCGTCAGTAACGTAAAATCTTGAAACGGTTTTGTCGCGCCCCAGGTTGTAATTAAGTGTAAGACCTATGAAGTATTGTAAAAAATGTGTTCAACCAGATACGCGACCAGGGATACGATTTGACGCCGAAGGTGTGTGCCCGGCGTGTCACTATAGGGAACAACTTAAGGATGTTGATTGGAGTGTCCGTCATCAGGAGCTCGAGAATATAATTGAGCGGACAAGAAAGAACAATCATTCAGATTACGATTGCATCATCGGCATTTCTGGTGGTAAGGACAGTACGCGCCAAGCGATGTATGCACGTGATTCTCTCGGGCTCAAACCGCTTCTCGTTTCATGTAATTATCCTCCTGAACAAATCACGGACCTTGGAGCGTACAATATTTCTAATCTTATCTCGCTCGGGTTCGATGTCATTAATGTTATGCCTGACCCGCAAACATGGAAAAAACTCATGCGAAAAGGTTTTCTTGAATATGGCAACTTGGCCAAGTCCACCGAGACCGCACTGTACGCAACACTGCCAAGGCTATCTATTGCATATAAGATCCCACTCGTATTTCTGGGGGAAAATGCCGCGACGCAGATGGGAGATTTGACCGTCGGATCGCTTGATTGGAACGGTAATAATATACGGAACGCCAATACCATAGGAGGAGGGAGTGCTCTGTATTTGAACGACGATGTCACGACACAACATCTTATTCCCTATACATATCCCTCGGGTGAAGAAACGGAGTGGGCAAATGTGCAAGTAGTGTACCTCGGGTATTTTTGGCCCAATTTTACCAAAGTAGATAACGCCGCTTTTTCCATATCGCACGGGCTCGAGGTGCGCACCGATACGCCACTTGAACGCGGAGCGCTCCATCCGTTCGAAGCGCTTGACGAGGATTTCGTGTTCGTCAATCAAATGATCAAATACTTTAAATACGGGTTCGGTAAAGTGACTGACGAAGTATGCGAACTCATTCGGTATGGCCGGATGACGCGTGAGAAGGGCTTTGAGCTCGTTGCAAAGTATGATGGCAAATGTTCCGCAGAATATATCCACCGGTTCTGCAAGTACCTGGAGATCTCAGAAAAAGAATTTTGGAAGGTCGCTGAATCTTATCGAAATCAAGAACTGTTCGAGAAGAATGCCTCGGGAGAATGGCAGCTCAAACACGCGTATGTCTGACACTACTCGAAAACCTGACGTACTCGTCATTGATTATGGCGTAGGAAACCATCGTTCGGTCACGAATGCGCTTGAGCGGCTCGGCTATTCCTACGCCGTTTCGCATAAAAAAGAGGACATACAAAAAGCGAGGGCATATATATTGCCGGGAGTTGGCGCCTTTGAGGAAGCTATGCTGAACCTTAAGAAGCGCGACATTATTGAAGTTTTGCGGAGAGAAGTCGTTGAAAAGAAAAAGCCGCTTCTGGGCATCTGTCTCGGTATGCAGGTGCTCGCCGAAGATTCGATTGAGGGAGGATTGCATCAAGGACTCGGATTCATTCCGGGGCATGTGGTGCGCATTCCTGCCGCCTCAGTGCGCGTTCCGCATGTGGGCTGGAATGAACTTATGGTGTACCGGTCGGAACCACTCTTTGCGTCCGTGCCGAAGGGCGCACGCTTCTATTTTGACCACAGTTTTTATTTCCAAACGGAAAAAGAATATATCGCCGCGGCATGTTCGTACGGCGAAGAGATAACGGCCGCTGTGCAAAAGGACAACATCTACGGTGTTCAGTTCCATCCCGAGAAAAGCCAGACGAGCGGCCTGCGCCTCCTGCGCGCTTTTATGGAACACACCAAAAATTAATATGCTCTCCAAACGCATCATCGCCAGCCTCATTGTGAAAGACGGCATCGTCGTCCAGAGTGTGGGCTTTAAAAAATATCTGCCCATCGGCTCGCCTGAAATAGCGGTTGAGTTCCTCAATCAATGGGGCGCTGATGAGATAGTGGTGGTTGATATCGAAGCAAGTCGTGAGAATCGAACGTTGGACCTTGGTCTCCTCGCACGACTCGCGGACAAGAGTATGGTGCCACTCACCGTTGGCGGCGGCATCAATTCGGTCGAGACGATACGCCAGCTTATCCGGATGGGTGCGGACAAGGTCGTTATCAATCGCGCGGCTATCGAACATCCGGAGCTCATACATGAGGCCGCTCGTATTTTCGGAAATCAGTGCGTCGTTGTTTCCATAGACGCAAAAGAAGTCGGTGAAGGACGCTATGAAGCGTTCACAGACTCCGGTCGAACCGGAACAGGGAAAGACCCGGTCGAAGTTGCGAGATCCTGTGCAGCGCAGGGGGCAGGCGAGATTTTTATACGCTCCATTGACCGCGACGGGTCAAAGAAAGGGTTCGACACGGAACTTATCCGGCGTGTTTCGGAAGCCGTGGATATTCCCGTGGTTGCGGCGGGCGGTTGCGGTCATCCGCAGCATATTGCAGATGCGTTCCAGAATGGGCATGCGGATGCAGTTGCTGTGGGTAATTCTTTCCATTTTACGGAACACAGCGTAACGATTGCCAAGGCATTTTTGAAATCGGACTTCCCGATACGGCTCGATACGTATGCCACCTATGCACATACGACATTCGATGATGCCGGTCGTCTCGCGAAGCAAGATGATGCGGTTCTTGAGAAATTACGCTTTGAGTACCACCCTAAAGAAGTCATATGAAATACTGCACGCGATGCCTCTATCCGGCGAATCATCCGCTTGACCTCACGTTCGACGCGAACGGCGTGTGCAGTGGATGCAGAGTGCATGAAGAAAAAGATTCGCTTGACTGGAATGCGCGATTCGAACATCTGAAAAAGATAACGGCCTCGTACAAGAATCGTTCCGGGAATAATTATGACTGCGTGGTTCCCGTCTCCGGCGCGCGTGATTCGTACTTTATCGTCCACACCGTGATGAAGAAACTCGGGTTGCGACCGCTTCTTGTCACCTATAACAAGCAGTACAACACTGAGCGGGGCATACGGAATCTCGCCTATTTGCGCACGCTCTTTGGGTGCGACCTCATGACGATGACCGTAAGTCCGGAAAAGGTGAAGAATGTCACACGAGCGACACTACGAAAAATGGGAAGCATGTATTGGCACTGCATCGCCGGGCAGACGGTGTTTCCGGTGCAGGTAGCGGTTCGGTTCAAGATACCTCTCATAATTTGGGGCGCGCACCAGGGGCTCGATCAAGTTGGTATGTTCTCGCATACGGACGAAGTTGAAATGACGCGCAAATACAGGAAGGACCATGACCTTATGGGATATGAGGCGGAGGATCTTGTCGATGAGACCATGAATGTGACGGCCGATGATCTCGCGCCGTATGCGTATCCGCACGACAAGGAAATAGAGAAAGTCGGCGTGCGCGGCATCTATCTGGGGAATTATATTCGCTGGGATTCGAAAGCTCAGCACGAAGAGATGATCCGGCTATACGAATATGAGAGCGCTTCGCAAACGCGGACATTCGACACCTACAATGATGTTGATTGTTTCCATTATTCGGATATCCATGACTATATAAAGTTCTTGAAGTATGGATATGGGAAGGTGACCGATCATGCGTGTCGAGAGATACGCTTGAAACGACTCACTCGAGAAGAAGGAATTGATTTAGTCGCTCGCTACAATGCCGTTGCTCCGAAAACACTTCCGCTTTTTTTGGATTGGCTCGGCATGACCGAAGCAGGTTTTTATTATTTGATAAACCAGCATCGCGATACGCATGCATGGCTGGGGAATGACGATGGGACATGGGTGCTCAAAGATGATTGTGCCAAGCATCGAGACGATGAGGGCGTTGATGCCGTGCGACTCGCTAAAAAAGAAGACTGCCGTTTCGAGGTCACGCCATCCAAAATAAAAGATCCCCCAAAAGACGCATACACCTTGATCGGGCGAGGATATGTCGATGTATAACGATGTGTATACTGGCGATATGAAATTCACAACAGTGACACATCGGACGATGGGTACATGGATGCTTTTCGCGCTTGCGGGGGCTCTTCTTTTGTTTTTTGCGACCTACCGTCTGTCGGAAGCGCCGCATATCTGGTACGACGAAGGATATTACACTCAGACCGCGCAAAATTTCATGTTATCCGGGCAACAAGTATTACAAGTGGCTCCTGGTGAATTCACCTCTGCAAGTACCATAACCGGAGGGTATCCGCTCATAGTTCCTGTCGCGCTCTCTTACCAGTTGTTTGGAGTCGGGGTGTTATCGGGACGTGCGGTGATGGTTATGTTCATCGTCTCATTCTTTTTGGCGACGGTGTATCTCATCACGCTGTTGTTTGGGACGCGTTTCGCGCTGTGGAGCGCATTTCTCATTGCGAGCTTTCCGATGCTGTACGGCAACGGTAAAAGCGTGTTGGGGGAAGTACCGGGACTTTTTTTCTTCGTCGTGGCGCTCATTGCGTTAGTGTACCTGGAGCGTAGCGGGTACCGCAGTCTCTCGGCGTATGGAGTAAGTGCCTTAGCGGCCGGATTATGCATCGCCACAAAGCCCATTTTTATTCTTCTGTTGCCTGCGCTTGCCATCGTCTGGTTCCTCTATCGTAAAAGCGTTCCGATACGCTGGGGAGGGGTAGTCCTTGCCACCCTGGTCTTTATCGCGACCATGGTGCCGTGGTTCCTACTCCAATTCGGCACGCACGACACGCTCGCGAACGTTCTCACGTTTTACACCAATCCGTACGAAGTGACTGACCTCACGACAAACGTGTTGGCGAATCTATTGCTGTTTGTTACCGATGTAACGCCTTTTTATGCACTCGCGGTCTTTGCGCTCTGGGGATGTGCAATGTTTGTGCGACGTCGTGCAGGAGAATCTGTTTCTTCAGCTGAGACGGTCGGCTTTATCTTTTCAGGGCTCGTGATGCTCGCATTCCTGCGCATGCCGGGATGGTATCGGTATTTATTCCCAGCCATTATGGTCGGGTTGTTGTTCGTATCGCATGCATTGTGGCGTATGGAGGAGTGGGTACGCGAGCGCATCGGCATACCGCGTATCGCAAGGGTCTTGCCATGGCTTGTGCTCTCACTCCTTATCGTTGCGCAATGCTATCAAACGGCGAACGCTTCATTCGTCGCGGCGTACTATAGTAGCCACATGACGCGCGACCTGACGGCGGCGCTTAACTCCTTACCGCCGAACGCGAGTATATTCGTTTATAATGCGCCGGAGGCAGTGATTCTTTTGCCGTCGCTCAATTACTATCAATACATCAAACCTCATCCGACCATCGGTATACTGGGTACGGACGCTCTCCAAGCCATCGCCAACGGAACCGTCGATTACATTCTTCTAAATACAGGGACCGTGCCCGATGTTGATATGTCGAAGTACAAGCCAGTGCAAAATTTCAGTCGGTATACGATACTGGAGAAACAATGACCCATGAACCACTCTTTTATCGTTAGTGCCGATGATCTCGGTCTGACGGAACGCGTGACCGACTCGATACTCGAAACATTTGATAGGGGCGCAATAACCTCTACCTCCATTCTTGCGAACGGTGAAGCAACAGACTACGCGCTCCAAGAATATCAAAAACGCCATGACGGACTTACGTTGGCGGTGCACCTGAATCTTACCGAAGGGAAAGCGCTTTTGGATCCGAAAGAAATCCCCCATCTCGTCGATGCGCACGGTATGTTCAAGAATTCCAGCACCTCGCTTCTGCTCACCTACCTGTTCAGTTCAAGCTCGCGGCGGACAGAATTGCGGGAACAGGTTAGTCGCGAGCTTTCTGCGCAATGGCAACGGATACGGGCTGAGGTTGCGGTGGATGCTGCGAACGGACATCAGCATGTGCACATGATCCCGTTCGTCTTCGACATCGTCTCGGCGCTTCCCGGCATACGGTACATCCGTATCACGACGGAGCCGTTCTATTACGCACGCGGGAATGTGCGAACATATATTGGTATGCATGCCCTGACCCGATATGCCTTTCTTTTTCTGGGGCATCGTAATCGCGCGTATGCGGCGGCAAGGGGCATCCGGACAAATGACTACCTACTTGGTTTTTTATTTTCCGGACACATGACCGTTGACAACATCGCCGCCGGCTTTTCGACGTTGCAAAAGTATCGAGCGGGGACCGTCGAACTTGTTTTCCATCCAGGAGTCGCAGAACGCTCCGAGTTCAATAGGAATCATGCCAATAGCGCATGGTATCTTTCATCGGCTCGCACAGCAGAAAAGGCTCTGCTTATGAGCGAGCAGTTTCGAGTAATCCTCGATAAAGCGATGCATGCTTCTGCCGGGAACGAATTACTTGACCCGTGGCGTATGGTGCGATTTCTCATCACGGGTATTCTTGCTTTTCTCACAACGCTCTCTTTGCTGTATGTGCTCACCGAATGGTTCTCGCTCTGGTATCTCTACTCGGCAACGATTGCATACGCGATATCCATTGCGGTGAGCTTCGCGTTCCAGAAGTTTTGGACATTCCAAAATAGCATCTCTGCCGCAGCGCGTGCGCAATTCATACGGTTCCTCTTCTTGAATATCATGAATATCGGTCTCAACGCTTGCGGAGTGTATCTTCTTACCGAACTCGGTCTTTGGTACATTGCGTCTGAATTTTTTGTGGCCCTCCTGATCGCACTATCGAGCTTTAGTATCATGCGGCGTTTTATATTTACGCCATAACCTATGGACCACGCACTTTTAAAGCTTATGCATGACACCGAGGATTCGTGGTGGTATCGCGGGCGCATCAGTATCGTGCGCTCTGCGCTCAGCCGTGCCCATACTCCGAAGCGGAATACGGCGCTCGACCTCGGCGCCGGCTACGGTGGTATGTGTGTGCTCCTCAAGAAGTATGCAGATGACATCGATGCATTTGAACCGGACCGTGAAGCGATGCAGGAGCTCGCACATCGCGGGTATCGGCATATATACACCGATGTTACGCAGGCGCTCACGGAGAAACACGATATGATTGGACTTTTTGACGTGCTGGAGCATATCGAGAACGACGGGGATATGCTCACTCGTTTGCGTAATTCCCTTACTGAGGACGGGGTGCTCGTACTCACCGTACCCTCCTACCAGTGGCTCTGGAGTGCACACGACGAACGCAACCGGCATTTTCGTCGGTATCGCGCCCGCGAGCTGAGACGGAAGCTTGTGGAGAGCGGTTTTGAGGTTCGCGTCATTGGATACTGGAATGCAGTGCTTTTCCCCGTGGCGGCGCTTGCTCGATTGTGCGGTGTTGCAGGAGAAAGCGGCCTTTCGCCGGGAAGTTTTATCAATGTCGTTCTTTTGCAACTCATACGTCTAGAAGCGTTTATGACCCGTGTCGTATCGTTGCCGTTTGGTTTAAGTCTGATCGCAGTTGCGGTCAGAAAGAAATAAAAGCGAGCGGATACGCTTCATTGTTTCTGAACGCGCATCCTGTAGAATGCCCCGTATGATGGCAAAAAAGGCTGAAAGAGCCATGAAGGTCTTGGTGACCGGGAGCCACGGCGTACTGGGAAGTGCGTTCGTTGAGGTCCTTAAGAAACGAGGCATTCCGTATGTACCATATGATCGAGCGCATCCGAAATCGATTGCGCGCGACATTACGGCCGTTGTCCACTTCGGAGGTATCACCCCCCACTCACTCGTAAGAAATAAGGCTCCCTCCAAGGCTGCCTATCACGCGGCAAATGTCACCGGGACCGCCACGCTCCTCGCTACGTTGTCCCGTATGAAGAAGCTCACTCGTTTCGTGAATATCGGTTCGGCTTCCGAGTATGGCTTTTCCTCGCGCCCGTTCCGCGAAAATTCAAAAGGTCATCCCGAAGGTGCGTACGGACAGAGCAAACTTGCACAGAGCATTCTTGTCGAAGCGTTCGCACGGACACACAAAGTAAAGACATTCAACCTTCGCATCTTCAATGTGATGGGATTTGTGACGCGTCGGCCTATAGAAGGATTTGTTTCTGATCGGCCAAATATTTTCACAGCACTTACGGACCAGTTCAAAAAAAGACCCCCGAGAGTGATAGAAGTGAGCAGCGCAAAGGACGTACGCGATTTCGTGGCGATGGAAGATGTACTTGAGGCAATTCTCGCGGCGCTCACCGCGAAGGCAGACGGCGAGTACGAGCTTGTCAATATATGTTCAGGTCATGGAACACCGATCCGTGACGTCGTGGAGCTTTTTAGTAAGGCGCTTCATCTGCCGTATATTCTGAAAAATCTGTCCCGCAAAAAACGTCAGTCAGTCGGCGTTTCCGAAAAGGCGGAACGTCTCCTGGCATGGCATGCAAAGATTCCTCTTGAGAAAGCGGTGCGGAAATATTTAGAGTTATGAGGTATCATTTCCTCACATTCCCATGAAACGGCTCACCGTCGTCTGCCCCGCGTATAACGAAGTGGAGGGCATCACAACCTTCTATGAAGCTCTGAAAGCAGAGCTTATGAAGCTGTCGGGCCGCTATGCAACGGATGTCCTTTTCGTCGTTGATGGAGGGAGCGACGGAACATTCGACCTGTTGAAAACGCTCGCGAAACGCGATCCGGACGTTCGTATCATAAAGTTCTCCAGGAATTTCGGACATCAGATGGCGCTCCTTGCGGGGCTCGACCACGCGATAGGGGATATCGTCATCACAATGGATTCTGACCTCCAACATCCACCTGAAGTTATCCCCGAACTCCTCGCCGAATACGAAAAAGGGAACGATATTGTCTACACCGTGCGCACGGGCACTGAAGGGGGGTCTGTGGTTCGCCGGTTCGCCGGCCGCATGTTCTATCGGTTCTTCCAATTCATATCTGATCTGCCGATGAACGAGAATGTCGCGGATTTCCGCTTGATGTCTCGGCGCGTTGTCGATGTTCTGAAAAACGATCTTCGTGAGCGGACACTGTTCCTTCGTGGACTGGTGAGTTGGGTCGGTTTTCGTCAGGTTCCCGTTTTTTTCACCGCAAAACGGCGTTTTGCCGGGGAAAGTCACTACTCGTTCAGTAAGCTCGTCGGGTTCGCGGTACTGGGGGCGGTTTCTTTCAGCAAGAAACCGCTCCGCCTCGCGACCTTTGTGGGGTTCGCCTTCGCGTTGTTCGGGTTCTTTTTTGCGCTTCTCACGACCGTTCAATATTTCATCGGCAACGTCTTTCCTGCCGGATGGGCGACCGTCACCGTCCTCCTTTCAATATTCAGCGGTACCCAGCTCATCTTTTTAGGTATCCTTGGCGAGTACATAGGGGTTATCTTTGATGAGGCGAAAGCGCGTCCGCACTACATTATTGAAGAAGCAGTCAATGAGGCATTATGAAGGTAAACGACATACGTCCTGCAATATTCGAAAAAGATGCCAAAAAAGCTAGTCTGCAGGATGCGGCATATTTGGTAGAAAGAAAGGATCAATTTGTCACGGTGCCGTGCCCTGCGTGTGGTGCAGATGATTGCACATACAAATACAGTAAGTTGGGGATTACGTATGTCGATTGCAACGTGTGTACGACGATGTATGTAAATCCTCGGCCCTCGGAAGCGCTGTTGAACGAATTTTATCGAATATCTAAGCTGTATACGTACTGGGCTGAAAATATATTCCCGAGTTCTGATGCCGCTCGGAGAGAGATGATGTTTAAGCCCAGGGTAGACAAATTACTTTCCGTTTGCACTCGCGGACAAGCTTCTCTTCTTGAAGTCGGTGCGGCCTACGGAACTTTTTGCGAGGAGCTTATGTCCCGGAATGTCTTTAAAAGAATAGTGGCCGTAGAACCCGTTCCCGCTCTCGCACAAGTTTGTCGGGACAAAGGCATCGAAACGATAGAGAGTGCCATCGAAAAGGTGCAGATGGACGAGCTATTTGATGTGGTGGCGAATTTTGAGGTCATTGAGCATTTGTTTTCCCCGTATGACTTCCTGAAAAATTGCAATAGATTCTTACGGCCGGGCGGGCTTATGATACTTACGTGCCCGAACGGAAAAGGATTTGATATCGAACTTCTTGGAACAGTAAGTTCAAATGTTGATCACGAACATATCAACTATTTCAATCCGCATTCTATTCAAATATTATTTGAACGATGTGGATTTGAGATTGTTGAGATTACCACACCGGGCAAATTAGACGCAGAACTTGTTCGTCGAGAGGTTCTCGATGGTACATTCGAACTTGCCGACCCATTCTTAAAACGAGTTTTGATCGGGGAATGGGAGAGGTTAGGGAAACCATTCCAAGAATTTCTTTCTTCGAACAATCTCTCTTCCAGTATGTGGGTCGTCGCAAAAAAAGTAGCAGACTCGCACAAGAGATAGATTTTCTGGTGCCAGTTTTGGAGGTGTTTCTTTTTTGTCCAATACGCAGTTATACTAATGACGACACTCGCGCTACGATACTAACCTATGAAAGTTAACCTTACCGATACAAGAGAGGTGTTCAATTTTTGCGAGCCATATATCATTGCCGAGCTCGGTTCAAATCACAATGGAGATATGAAGCTGGCGGAAAATATGATCCGCGCCGCGGGGGCGGCCGGCGCCGATTGTGTGAAATTTCAAAGTTGGTCAAAAGATTCCATCTTTTCAAAGAAAGTGTATGACGACAATTTTTTCCTAAAGGACGATTATCGCAACAGGAAGGATTACACCCTGGAGAAGATCGTAGAAAAGTTTTCCATCTCCGAGTCCGAGCTCTTAGAGATGAAGAAAATAGCGGATGAGGTAGGCATCGATATGATATCGACGCCGTTCTCAAAAAAGGAAGTTGATTTCTTGGTCGACAAGCTCCACGCTCCTTTCATCAAAGTGGCGTCAATGGACGCGAATAATTATCCGTTTTTGAAATATATTGCAAGAAAGGGCAAGCCCATTGTCATGTCCACGGGTCTCAGTACTCTGAGCGAGATCGATAAGGCGATTTCGGTCATTGAAGCGGAAGGGAACACCCAGATAGTCATTCTCCACTGTATCTCCATCTATCCGCCCGAGGACCGCCAAGTTAATTTGAACAATATACCGACCTATCAGAAGCTCTATCCGTATCCGGTCGGTTTCTCGGACCATACCATCGGTTATTCCATACCTTTGGCTTCGGTGGCACTCGGGGCATGCGTTATTGAAAAACATTTTACTCTCGATAAGACGATGGTCGGGTGGGACCACAAGGTCTCCGCTGACGAGGCTGATTTGAGGATCATGTGCACCGAGAGTAAAAGAATTCATAAAGCGCTCGGCAGTACACGGATCGTGAGTCAGGAGAGTCAGGAGCGAAAGGACGCGTTTCGCAGAAGCGTCGTAGCGGCCAAAGATATCAAGCAAGGAGAGATCATTACAGAAAAAGATTTGGATGTTAAGCGCCCTGGAACCGGTCTGCCTCCGGAAGCAATGGAGTATATTATCGGAAAGACGGCGCGCCGAAACATAGGAAAGGACCAGATCATAGAAGGAAAGGATTTTTGAACTGCCCACGTAAAAAGGAAACCCCCGGCATACCGGGGGTTGGTCTCGCGCCTAGACGTGAGATCTAGAGTTGCTTGACCACCTTTGCAGGCACGCCGTACGCGATGCAATGCGCCGGAATGTCCGTAAGGACGAGACTGTGCGCACCGACGACAGCTCCCTCGCCGATGGTGACACCGGGCATCACGGTTGAGTGAGACCCGACGCTGGCGCCTTTTTTGATGGTTACCTTGCCGACAACGGGTTCTCCGCTCACACTGATGCTGGACATTGAGTAGATGGAGCAGTGCGAACCGATCTGCACTTCGTCCTCAATCACGACGCCATGTTGAGCATGGATGGAAGTGAAGCACCCGATATCGGTTTCATCGCTGAGAACCAGATTTTTCGGGTGGTACACGACCCAGTGCCACTCTGTCGGCTGACCGTGCACAAGCTTTGGCAACGGCGGTCGATTTTTAAAACGGCTGGTCATGGTGTTCTCCTTGTAAAGGTCTTCATTGATTGCAATTCCTGTCTGCCTGTATTTAATCACCTATTTCTTTGCCTGTCAAATTTCCGTAAGGGTTCTAAAGGGATCCTATCAGAACGGATACCTGAATCAGTAGTGTATAATCTCATCCATCCATTATGGCTGACCGGAATCTTATCAATAGCGCTCATCATCGAGACACTAAAAATGTTGTTTTTTTCCTGGGGTACTCTCTCGCAGAAGACCCGAATATTCCTCGAAACACCATTCAGTACATCGGGTCTGAAGGAACACACCAGGATCTACCACTTGTGTGCTGGGGCGACAAAGAGACGGGAGCATTAGGCCGGTTGCCGATGACCATTTGGCTCGCACAGCACATCGCCGCAGACCGTATCATTTGGTCAAGTGGCTCGAGCCGAATCAAAGACGGGTTGTATGAATCTGAATTCTTTCTTGATATGGCTTTGAAGTCATTCTCCGCTCTCAAGCGAGATTTTCCGCACCGATTCAATGATGCTATGTGGGCGGACGAAACGGTCTATAAACAATGGCTTGAAAGTAGATCGATATGTGACACCAAGAGCCAGTTTACACAAGATGGGCTCGTCGCGGCACGGAACATTATCGCTGATACATACAACACGAATTCGGTCATGTTCTATGCCGTCAGTTCTGCCAATCACGCGCCTCGTGTTTTGCGTGATGCATTCAAGGTCTTCGAAGGATTGCAGTCAAAAGTGACCGTGTGCTCTGTCGCTGCAGAAACATGTTACGGCGGAGCAACGATCAAAGATACAATAGTCGACGATTTGGGTAGATTTTTCGTGCCAAAATCGCACTAGGCGGTTAGGATTGGGCCGCGGTTTGTCTCGGCAAAATTTTATTTTTGGTAACTTTGACGGTCTAGGTTTTGTTTAATACTATGAGTGAAAAGATGAAAAAATCACCCCCGAAGACCCCTTCGCGGTCTGCGAAGTATATCCCCGTGACCCGGCCTACGCTTGAGGCATTTTCTGCCTACGTCCCACTTTTCAGAAAGACTATGACGAGCGGTATGCTTACGACACATGTGCATGTACGCGAGTTTGAAAAAAAGACCGCCCGATATCTCGGCGTAAAACACTGTGTTGCGGTTTCCTCGTGTACCTCTGGCCTCATGCTCGCGCTCAAAGGTCTTGGGCTTCGTGGGGAAGTTATCATACCGAGTTTTACTTTTTCGGCGTCCGGCCATGCGCTCATCTGGAACGGTCTTACGCCGGTATTTGCCGACATCAATCCTCGGACCTACACAATCGATCCGAAATCCGTACAGAAGCTCATTACGCCGAAAACATCGGCGATACTTGCCACACATGTGTTTGGTGCCGTATGTGATGTAAAGAAATTGGAAGCTTTAGCGAAGAAGTATACGTTGAAACTTATTTTTGATGCGGCGCATGCATTTGGCTCGACCTATGGAAAACGGCATGCGGGCAGTTTTGGCGATGCAGAGGTGTTCAGTTGCAGTCCCATAAAATTATTGACGGCCGGGGAAGGCGGCATCGTTGCTACGAATAACGACGAACTGGCGCAATTCGTCCGCTTGGGGCGCAACTACGGTGATGATGGAACGAACAATACTCTCTTCGTGGGGCTCAGTGCGCGCATGTCGGAGCTTCATGCGGCCATCGGGCTTCGGTCATTCGCGAAACTTCCTACAAATCTTGGAAATCGGCGCGCAAAGGCTGCCTATATGATATCCAAACTTACAGAAATTGAACCCGGACTACGGTTCCAGGTAATCCCGCGCGGCAGTACGACCACCTATTACATACTCTCTGTCTACATTGATTCGGATACGCTTGGTTATACGCGTGACCAACTCTTTGATTTTTTTGCAGAGCACCATATTGCCACACGGAAGTATTTCTACCCGCCGCTCCATCGACAGACCGCCTATCGGCAGTTCGCAAAAAAAAGAACACTGCTTCCGGTGACCGATGATGTGGCAGAGCGTGTGCTATCCTTGCCGTTGTATTCGCATATACCGAAAAAAGATATGGACCGCGTCATCGCCGTGTTCAGGAAATTTACCGACAACAATAAGGCCCCTACAATATGAAAGGAATATTTGACGGGAAAATAATATTGGTCACCGGCGGCACGGGCTCCATCGGCTCCGAAATAGTTCGGCAATTGCGTATGACCAATGTCGCTCAAATACGCATTTACAGTCGGGATGAACACAAACAATATGAGCTGCGGCAAGAGCTTGGCGAGGATATGCGTCTCCGCTATCTTATCGGCGACGTACGTGACAAAGATCGTCTCGATTTTGCTTTCAAGGATGTTGACATATGTTTTCATGCCGCGGCACTGAAGCATGTGCCGGTCTGTGAATATAATCCCTTTGAAGCCGTGAAGACGAATGTGGTTGGCACGCAAAATGTCATAGATGTGAGTCTCAGACACAATCTCGAAAAAGTTATTGCCATCTCAACCGATAAAGCAGTTAGTCCCGAGTCTGTATTAGGTGCAAGCAAACTCATGATGGAGCGCCTCATCATAGCTGCGAACGGTACCATCGGCATGGGGCGTACGAGGTTTTCTTGCGTGCGCTTTGGGAATGTTCTGCATTCCCGAGGCTCAGTGGTCCATCTCTGGCGCAAGCAGATAGAAGTGGGGGATCCGGTGACCATCACTGATCGCCGAGCATTTCGCTTCTTCATGGAAATTCCCGAGGCGGTCCGTCTTACCTTTGATGCCGCGCGCCTTATGAAGGGAGGAGAGATTTTCGTGCTAAAAATGAAAGAACATTCGATCGTTGCCTTTGCGGAGGAAACAGTGAAGAAATATGCGAATGGGAAGAAAGTCAAACTCAGTTTCATAGGTCTCCGGCCCGGAGAAAAACTGCATGAAGGTTTGTTGACCGCCGGGGAGATGGATCATACGCTCGAAACAAAACAGATGTTCATCATCCTGTCGCTGGATTCCGGATGGCCCGGGAAGCCAGCATTACGGAAATATCCGGGGGCACGAAAGGCTTACAGCACGAAGTACGTTGCACACTGATCTATGCCGGACACCACAAAAAATATATGCCTCATCCCGGCTCGAGGAGGTTCTAAACGGATCCCTAAAAAAAACATCGTTGATTTCCACGGCAAGCCCATGCTGGCGTATACCATTGAGGCGGCACAACATTCGGGTCTTTTCGGCGCACACATATATGTAAGCTCAGATTCTGAGGAAATACTCCACGTAGCTTCTTCGTATGGGGTTAAGACGGTGCGCCGTCCCGCAGAATTTTCGGGGGACACCGCTTCCTTGGAGGAGGTTACCCAGCACGTATTGCGAGAAGTGGGGCAGACGACATTCGAAAATCTTTGTCTCCTGATGCCTAATTGTCCGCTGCGAACGAGCGAGGATGTCACTGCGTCGCATGCACGGGTCATTGAATCGGGAGCCAACTGCTTAATGAGCGTATTGAGGTATGAGTGGCTGTATCCTTTTTGGGCACTTCAGGAACAAGAGGGGAAACTGGATTTCTTTTTTGGCAAAAAATATGTAGTTGATTCCAAGCTGTTGCCGAAGGATATATATTGCCCCAGCGGAGCCATACGGTGGATAAAAATCGCGAATTTTCTTGTAGAAAATAAGTTTTATGGAAAAGACCTTACGAAATATGTTCTCCCCTTTGAAAGGGGGGCTGATATCGATACCTATGAAGACCTGGAGCTTGCAAAGAAATTATACCCTCTCGTATATCCCTCCAACATATGAAAGACGCTTTCATAACGCTCTGGCGGGCGTTCGGTAGATATCGCTGGCATGTCGTGGCGCTCGCCGTCTTTGGCTTCCTGAGCGCGCTTTTGGAAGGCATTGGTATCAATGCGGTCATCCCATTGATGTCGTTCTTCAACGGCGGAGGCGGCGCGGCAACGGATTTCATCACGAAAACCATTCAGGAGCTTTTCAGCTTTTTCTCCCTACCGTTCAAATTTCGCTATCTGCTCGGCTTCATTCTCTGTCTATTCATTCTGCGTGCGATCTCCGTCATCGTGTTCGGATACATTCGCGGTTGGATAAGCGCGGACTTTCTCGGCAAAGAAAGCGAGGACGTACTCCGCCGGACGCTCCTTTCGTCATGGGCATTTACTTTGAAACAGAAAATAGGGACGATGCATAACACCTTGGTGCGAGATATTCAGCAAACCGGCGGACTTCTCGGTTCGATCGCTCAGATCGTCCAATCGTTCAGTGGATTCCTCATGTATCTTCTCGTGGCCGTCAACATCTCACCGACCATGACGTTCTATGCGCTAGGCGGCGGAATTATCCTGGTGTTCTTTTTGCGGCCGTTTCTCCGTCGCGCTCGGCGCATCGGAACCCAGGCGGCAGGGGTGGAAAAACAGTTCGCGCAATTTTTGAGCGAGCACATCATCGGCATGAAATCCGTTAAAGCCGCGGGCGTGGAGCGTGCTGCTATTGCGGACGGCACCGCGCATATCCGTTTATTGCGTTCTCTTTCGATACGACAAGCACTCGTACGCACCGTTAGTTCCAGTTTTTTCCAGCCGGCGAGCATCGTACTCGTGGTCGTGCTTTTCCTGTTGACGTATCGCACGCCGGAGTTCAGTATCATTTCATTTGCGGCGTCGCTGTATTTGATACAAAAAATATTCACCTATCTTGAATCCGGCCAGGCCGCACTTCAAGGAGTGAACGAACTCTTGCCCTACGCGCGGAATATCGCCGCCTTCAAGCACAATCTTAACCTGCACAAGGAATCATCCGAGGGTATCGCTCCCTTTGTCTTCAAAAAGGAGCTTGCATTCAAAGGAGTGTCGTTTTCGTACAACGAGGGTAAACCGATTCTTGACAACGTTGATTTCTCCATACGAGCGGGAGAAACCGTCGGGCTCGTCGGGCCGTCGGGCGCGGGAAAGACGTCGGTCGCCGATCTTCTTCTCCGGCTCTTCAAGCCGAACGAAGGAGTGCTTTTTTTGGATGACGTGCCAAGCACCCATATCGCTCTCGATGTCTGGCGCAAGAACATTGGCTATGTGTCGCAAGACGTGTTCTTGCTCAACAGCACTATCGAGGACAATATCCGGTTTTATGATCACACGGTGACCGAAAGGGATATAGAGACTGCTGCGAAGCAGGCGAACATTTACGATTTCATCATGGGATTGCCCGAAGGATTCCAAACGATAACGGGCGACCGCGGCGTCATGCTTTCAGGCGGTCAGCGCCAGCGCATTGCGCTTGCCCGTGCGCTCGTGAGCCGACCCGCGCTCCTTATCCTTGATGAAGCGACGAGTGCGCTCGATCATGAGTCGGAAAAGCTTATCCACGAGTCCATTCGCGCACTGCACGGCAAAGTGACGGTGCTTATCATCGCGCACCGCCCCTCCACGGTCGCTGAAGCCGATAGCATTCTCGTCCTTAGCCACGGGCATATCGTGGAGCGCGGAACGCCCGAGGAATTGCTCAAAAACCACGATTCCTATTTCTATAAAATGCAGAGAACATAGCGCGAAGTGTTCTGTGCTCGACGTGGGGTATACTTGCGGGAGGTAGCAATTAACCAATAATCAATCCGCATGAAAAAATATCTCTTTACGAGCGGGGCATTCGCACTTGCGATCGCCATGAGTGGACTCCCGGCTATTGCGGCCGCCGAAAACAACGATGGCGAGGGAAGTGCGGATACACAAATAACCGCCGTTACGCAAGTCCGCGTCTCTGATGATGTGGACACATCGGTGACCGGAAGCGCGCGAGTCAATGACGATGACGATGAGGCGACCAGTTCGAACCGCAGGAACGACAATCAAGCGACCAGCTCGAAGAGCGGGGATGATAATGAATCGATAAACGATGACCAAAATGATCAAGACGAATTTGAGTTCGAACTCGAAGACGATAAAGATACCGCGTTCTCGCTCGATGATCTGAATCAGAAGATTGAGAATCGCAAACTCGAACTCGAGGATGAAGAGGCGAGCACGACAGAACAGAATAGGGGTATCGTAAAAAATGCGAACGAGGTACGCCTTGCAGTGCACGCGCTTCTCGCTTCCAAAGATCTCATCGGCGACATCGGTCCGAAAGTATCGGAAATTGCGAAAGAGATGAATGATTCGGTCGCAACGACGACAAAGGCTGAAGCGAAGATACAGTCGCGCAGTTTCCTTGCGCGACTCTTCTTCGGTGGCGATAGTGCGGCGGCGAATGTTATCTCGCAAGCAGTCGCACAAAACCAACAGCGCATCACCGACCTCAACAAGCTTCTCGTTGAAGCCAGTGTGTCGGCAGACATTCAGGTGGTCCTCAAGGCGCAAATAGAAGCATTGGAAGATGCTCAGGCGCGTCTTCAAGACCTCGCACAGAGAGAACAGAAGATGTGGGGACTCTTCATCTGGCGGTTTTAAAACCAGGCCTTAGAGAAATAAAAATATGAACGCAAAATGCCCCGCTTTTCGCGGGGCGTTTTGTATGTATCTATATGTAGGACCTCCGAGGTCCTACATCAATATCACACTGCTATTCAAGAATGGTGGAGTCACCAATCGGCGATTCCTCAACATTCTTCAAATAGTCTTTGATCACTTCCTGATAATTACCAAACACATTTCCGAATATTCTCTTGGTGAGGATGGAAGGGAAATTCTTTTTGCTGCAATAATCGAGATAACTGCTCCAACGGTATTCATCCAAATATTTCAATGCCTCGCGTGTGTTTTTGATGGTATTTTTATCACGCTCGCGCCATGTGGCTGCTCCCCTCAAATAATCGAGAGGATTGAGGTGCACATAATGGAGTATGTATAAGAAATGCGCTGCACGCTCGATGCGAATTTTCTTCGTCTTCCCTTGGAAGAGATGACCGTGTCGTGTATATCGTTCATTATAATATTTTGCGTAGCCGACATTTACTTTCATCATGAATTTTAGCAACCCGCCCTCAATAAGTTCTGAGATGATTAAATGGTAGTGGTCCTTCATGAGAACCCAACCATGGATCTCAACCAGTCGTTTCCGAATGTAGGACCTCCGAGGTCCTACATTCGTGTCGCATATGTCTCGGCGAGCAGATCCTACTGACGGAGCAGAATCATTGAATTCGAACAAATTATGTATAAAGCGCACATAATCTTGCGAGTCGAGAAATAGTTTGCGTCCATCAACTCCTCGATTAAGCACGTGATACAACTCCATTCAGCAAGTATAACCCATGTAGGACCTCGGAGGTCCTACATGGGAGGTGTCAAAAGGAAGAGCTTTAGGGCATGTGGTATGATTGTCCAATCATGCAGGGAGACAGTACCGTAAAGCAGATCGCACGCTGGGTGGCGCTCGGAGCGCTGTTTCTCATTCCGCTTATGCCGCTCGTTGTCGCGGACGGGTATTTCTTCCCGTTCATCACCGGCAAAGCATTCTACTTTCGCATCCTTGTTGAGATAACGGTCGCAGCGTGGGTAGTGCTTGCACTCCTCGACAAAGAATACCGTCCGCGCGTCTCGGCAATAGGCGTGGCAGCCGTCGCTTTTGTTGTGTGGATGTTTATCGCGGACGCGTTCGCAATCAATTCCGCAAAAGCATTTTGGAGCAACTTTGAGCGCATGGAGGGCTGGGTGATGCTCATTCATCTGCTCGGATTTTTCTTTGCCGCCGGCGCCGTACTGCAAGCGGGAAAAAAGTGGCGCGCGTGGTTCCTCTGGTCGCTCGTTGTCTCACTCATCATCTCTGGGTACGCGCTTCTCCAGCTTAACGGCACACTCGCGATACACCAGGGCTCTACACGCATTGACGCAACACTCGGCAATTCCGCCTATCTAGCTATCTATTTCCTTTTCAGCATATTCACCGCGCTCTGGCTTGCACTTACCGAAAAACTCTCTTGGCTCAAGTGGTCACTCATCGCACTCGCGGTGTTGGAAACGGTGCTCATTTTTTTCACCGAGACACGCGGTACTATCATAGGACTTGTGCTCGCCCTCGCGCTTGCGGCGTTTCTCACCGCGCTTACCGCGGGGAAGCACGCTCGCCGGTTGGCGGCGGGCGGATTCGTGCTCATTCTCGTTCTAGTGGGCGGTTTTTATCTCGCGCGCAATTCTGCATTCGTCCAGCAAAATCACATTTTGCAGCGCGTCGCCACCATTTCGCTTTCCGACGGTCAGACACGCTTCATCATCTGGAACATGGCGTTTCAAGGAGTGCTTGAACGCCCGCTCACCGGCTGGGGGCAGGAAGGATTCAACTATATTTTCAACAAATACTACGACCCGGCGCTCTATGCTCAGGAACCGTGGTTCGACCGAGCGCACAACGCATTCCTCGACTGGCTTACTGCAGGAGGCTTCCCGGCATTTCTCTTGTACCTGGCGCTCTTTGGTACGGCCATCATGTTGCTCTGGAGGCGTTCGGAGCTTTCGCGACCCGAACGCATAGCGCTCACCGCCGCGTTCGTCGGGTATGCCGTTCACAATCTGTTCGTTTTCGATAATCTCTATTCTTACGTTTATTTCTTCGCACTTCTCGCACTCATCGATTCGCAAGTGGCGCGGCCCCTCGCCAAACTTGAAGCGGCCCCCGAACTTACTCCTGCCGACGGCATGACGTACGCGCTTCCGATCGCGGCGGCGGTTGCGGGCGTGCTCATTTGGTTCGTCAATGTGCCCGGGATACAAACGGCGACCAAACTCATTACAGCGCTCTCGTCTTCCTCGTCCGGCATTTCGGGAAACATCGCCACGTTCCAAGACCTTGCCGCGCATCCGGCTTTTGCGGCGCAGGAGGTGCGCGAGCAGTTGGTCTCTTTTGCAGCAGCGATCGCGCAGAGCTCCCAGGCAACCGATACGGAAAAACAACAGGCAGTCTCGCTTGCGGTGGCTGAAATGCAAAAACAGATTGCCTCCTATCCTCTTGATGCGCGCGAACATCTGCAACTGTCGTATGTGTATCGTGCGGCGGGCGACGGCGCCAGTGCGCTCAAAGAGATTCAAGCGGCATCGCTTCTTTCGCCGAGGAAAGAGGCAATATGGATTGAAATGGGGGCGACCGAGTGGGACATGGGCAATGTGAAAGCGGCGCAAACGGATTTTAGTACGGCATATGAGCTCGGCCCGCAGTTCACTGACCTCGCCATATATGCAGCCGCCGGCAATATTGCTATCGGTGATTTCGCTACGGCAGACAAAATATTGGAAGCGGCCCTCGGTACAACGGACGTAGACAGCAACATCCTCGCGGCCGCGTATTATCGCGCGAAGAATTGGCCGCGTCTCATACGTCTGTGGAAGATGCGCACTGCAGCATCCGGCGCCACCGTCCAATCATGGTTTTCTCTCGCGGCCGCTTACTATGCATCAGGCGATAGAGCAAATGCCATTGCCGCAATCAACACAGCGGTAAAACTCTTCCCTGATGCGGCGTCTGCCGGTGCCTCCGCGATAAAACAGATTCAAGGGCAATGACTCCCCAGGAACACGTCCCACTCGCGCCACTCACCACTCTCGGCGTGGGAGGGAAGGCGCGATTTTTTGTCGCTCCGCAATCGGTAGACGAAGTGAAAGAAGCACTCGATTTTGCACGCACGCACGCACTCCCGGTGTTCGTGCTCGGCGGCGGCTCAAACATTGTCATTGCCGACGACGGCTTTGACGGATTGGTACTCTCCATGCGCATACCAGGCATCACCCTTGCCGAACACGATGATCGAACGTGGGTGACGGTCGGTTCCGGCGTCGTGTGGGATGACTTCGTGGTGTGGACAATCCAGCACGGCCTCAGCGGTCTGGAATGTCTTTCCGGCGTGCCGGGCACGGTCGGCGGAGCGGTGGTCGCAAATCTCGGTGCGTACGGCGCGCAGGCGAGTGATACATTTGTGCACGCGGAAGTGGTGGACACGCACGATCAAAATCATGGATTGAAAGTTATTGAAAAAGAACAGTGCGATTTTTCATACCACGACAGCATGTTTGGCCACGCGAGCGGACGATACATCGTCGTCGGCGCCACGTTCGCGCTCTCGCGTGATCCCTCGGCGCAGCTTTCATATCGGGATAATCGTTTTGATATGGCCACGCTTGCCGAAAAGCTCGGTCACACGCCTACGCAAACCGATGTTCGCGCTGCGGTACTCACCATGCGCGAAGAGAAAGGTTCGCTCATCATGGAAGGTCGCCATTGCTACAAGAGCGCGGGTTCTTTTTTCCATATGCCGTTCGTTTCTCCTGCACGATATGCTCAGATCGAGACGAGTGCTCGCGCCCTTGATGCGGAAAAGGCGGAACACTTACGTCCGTGGGCATGGGAACAGCCGGACGGTTCATACAAAATAGCTCCCGGATTTCTCCTCGAATACACCGAATTCCATAAAGGATATGTGCATGGCGGAGCGGGCATTTCGCCGCGGCATACGCTTTCCATCATCAATGTCGGCAACGCGCGTGCGGAAGATATCGCACGGCTTGCTTCTGATATGCAAAAGGCGGTCGAGGACCTGTTTGGCATCCGTCTTGAACGCGAAGTGGAATATATCGGTGCCGTAGAAAAAGCAAAATAATTTTCGCGAAAATTATTTTGCGAAAGTTATCCACACTTCGTATTTTTTTCTTACACAAATCTTTTTTACGCGCGATAATTACATTCAGAAACGTTTGCGCAAAAGAAATTTCTCGCGCGCGGACGGGTCGACTTATAAGTCTCAATCCATAATCGCAACCACCATGGCAAAAAAGCGAAAGGCCGCAAAGAAGGCAACAAAGAAGCGCAAGGCAGCAAAGCGCCGCGGCTAGTTTTGTACCGCCTGACGGCAGTCAGGAAAAGAAAGATCCCGCTTCGGCGGGATTTTTCTTTTCGCGTGCTTCGGATTTCAAATTTTGCTATACCCTGTAGTGAATTTCGGCAATGCGCAGACGCGGACGCAAGGTCTTTCGCCGAAATCTACTACGGGGTATACTGCCTGTCAATGCTCGGCCTCTCTCGTTTCTTTTCTTCGAACCAATCCGCGGCCTTCCTCAAGGCCGCGGCACCGATTGTGGCGGCGGTAAACAAAGCCTCGGAAGAGCTCAAAGGTCATTCTGACGAAGCGCTCCGCACGCGGATTGGGGAGATCCGCACGCGCGCCACAGCAGCCGGCGCCACACCGGAAACTGACCTGCCCGAAGTATTTGCACTCGTGCGCGAGGCGTCGCGTCGGACGCTCCATCAGCCGCATTTCGATGTTCAGCTCATCGGCGGACTTGCGCTTCTGCGCGGCAAGATTTCCGAGATGCGTACCGGTGAAGGCAAGACGCTCGTTGCCACGCTTCCGGCAACCTTTCACGCGCTCGCTGGTAAAGGGGTACAAGTGGTGACCGTGAACGATTATCTCGCACGTCGCGATGCGGCGTGGATGGGACAGGTGTATCACTATCTCGGCCTCACCGTCGGCGTCGTGACGTCCGCTGGCACCTATCAATACGACCAATCGCACGTGGAAAAGAAAGAAGATGTCGAGCGCGACGTCGCCGGTTCGTTCAAAGTCTTTTACGACTACTTGCGGCCCGTGGAAAAACGGAGTGCCTATGCGTGCGATGTCACCTATGTGACCAACAATGAGCTCGGGTTCGATTATCTGCGCGACAACACCGCCTATGATGCTTCGCAGATCGTACAGCGCGGGTATCACTTCGCCATCATCGATGAAGTGGACTCTATTTTAATCGATGAAGCGCGCACGCCGCTCATCATCAGCGGACCTGCGGGCGATTCGCAAAATCTCTACGAGCGCTTCGCCGGCATCGTGCGCGATTTGAAGGAAGGAGAGGACTACACGATCGACGAGAAGCAGAAGGCGATTCAAATTACCGAGGAAGGAATGCATAAAGCCGAGGCGGCACTCGGGCTCGAGAATCTCTACACCGAAGGCGGCGTGAAGTACGCGCATCATTTGGAGACGGCAGTACGGGCGAAGGCGCTCTTCCAGCAAGATAAGGAGTACGTGGTTCGCGACAATGAAATCGTCATCGTGGATGAATTCACTGGACGGCTCCAGCCTGGGCGCCGCTGGTCGGAAGGGCTCCACCAAGCGATAGAGGCGAAGGAGGGAGTAAAAATTCAAGAAGAAACGCGCACCTATGCGACCGTGACGTTCCAAAATCTGTTCAGAATGTACGGCGGACTTTCCGGCATGACCGGCACTGCGCTTTCTTCCGAAGAAGAATTTTATACGGTGTATGGTCTGGAAGTCGTCGTCGTGCCGACCAACAAGCCCTCGGCGCGTAAAGACTTCGACGACCTTATTTTCCAGACCGCCGCAGGAAAATACCGTGCGGTTGCGCGCGCGGTGAAAGAACGGCATGAAAAAGGACAGCCGGTATTGGTGGGCACGGTGTCCATTGAAGACAACGAAACGGTGAGCACCTTTTTAAGTGATGCGGGCGTTCCGCACGAAGTGTTGAACGCGAAGAACCACGAGCGCGAAGGCGAGATAATCGCGGAAGCGGGGAAAGAGGGAAGGGTGACCGTCGCAACGAACCTCGCAGGTCGCGGCGTGGACATCAAGCTCGGCGGCGCGCTCGCCACTCCGCAGCAGCGCGCATCGGTTTTGGAAAAAGGCGGGCTCATGGTGGTGGGCACCGAGCGCCACGACGCGCGCCGCATCGACAATCAGCTCCGCGGCCGCTCCGGTCGTCAGGGCGACCCCGGCGAGACGAGATTCTTCGTTTCTCTGGAAGACAAGCTCATGCGCGTGTTCGCATCGGAAACGTTGAAGAAAGTGATGGGGAAGTTCGGCATACCGGAAGACGAGCCCATCGAGAGCGGCATGATCACACGCTCGCTCGAAACCGCGCAAGGCCGTATTGAAGGGTTCAATTTCGACTCGCGCAAGCAAGTGCTCGCCTACGACGACGTGATGAACACGCAGCGCCTTGCCATCTATGCGCGCCGCCGCGCCGCACTTTCTGGCACCGACGAGGAGGTCGAAGCACTCATACGCGCTCTTCTGGGCGATGGGGAAGCGGCCGCTGTCGCGTTTGACGCGAAGAAAACAGAGTTCGGCGATGCGTTCGTCCCGCACTTGCGCCGGCTCCTTCTGCAAGTGATTGATACGTTCTGGCTGGAGCATCTGGAAACGATGGACTATTTGCGCCGCTCGGTATCGCTCCGCGCCTACGGCCAGCGGGACCCGCTTATCGAATATCGCCGCGAAGGACTTCAGCGCTTCCGCCAATTGGAAGAGAACATTCGCGCCGCGGTTGCAGAAGCGCTTCCGCGTCTCCAAAATGCGGACGATGCGCGCATCCGCGCGGAAGAAGCAAAGACGCGCGCGATGCTCGTTGCGGCGGGGAAGGAGGAGGGCGCCGTTTCCGTTCCGATTAAAAATGCGGCTCACCACGGCCGCAATGACCTCGTCACTATAAAGAAAGGCGACGAAACAAAAGAACTCAAATTCAAAAAAGCAGAATCGTTCCTCGCCGAAGGCTGGTCAGTCGTCGAAGAATAATCAGTGAGCGTCAGCAAACGCAAACAAACAACAAACAAATCAAAAAGGACCCGATCAAGAAAGGCCAATCCAAAAACCTCCATATATGGAGGTTTTTGGATTTCAGTTAGACCTTTGGTTCGGGGAAGAGGAGGAAATGGAGCGGATATCGTTTTTTGAAGCGGAACAACATGCTTTTCGCATATTTTCTTTTGAAGTCGCGCTTTCCGAACTCTTCCTCCATCGCCGCAATGGCTGTCTCGTATCCAGGAAACCGATCACGGAGCCAGTGTTGCACACGCCCGACAGTTCCGTACCCGACACCAGTCCGTTTCCGTATTGTTTCCGGAGTTTCATTCTGGAGGAGAAGGCGGGCGATCATGATCCGGCGTCCCAGCATGATCCGCTCGCTTTCGGTGAGCAGGTCACGCAGGAATAATTTGACTGCAGAACGACCGCGTACGGACGATGCGGCCGTATAGAGCGTATCAAGAGTCCGAATGCGCTCCTGCTCGCTGAGTTCGCTAATTTTCTTTTTCATACTTCGATAATACCTCCATATATGGAGGGAGGAGCATTTTATGCACATGTTTGCTACTGTGTACTGATATATGGCATTTGTAGACCAAGCAACTATTCATGCGGAGTCGGGTAAGGGCGGCGATGGCGTCATTCGCTGGCTACGCACCAAAGAGACGGCGCGCGGCGGTCCTTCAGGCGGCGACGGCGGGCGTGGCGGCAACGTCATACTCTGCGGCGTGCGCGATCTCGCGGCGCTTTCGCTCTATCGCTATGAAAAAAAATTTCATGCAGAGAACGGCGAAGCGGGAAAGGGAGAATTGAAGCACGGAAAGAACGGTGAGCATGCAATCATCAACGTACCGGTCGGCACTATTGCGCGCGTACTGCAAACAGGAGATGAGTATGAAATTACGAAAGAAGGGGAAGAGATAGAATTATTTCATGGCGGCAAAGGAGGTCTTGGCAATGCGCGCTTCAAAAGCTCCACCAATCAGAATCCTTTTCAGCAAACGCTGGGTAAGTCGGGCAAGGGTGGGGATATCGAGCTCACCCTCAAGATCATCGCCGATGCCGGGCTCGTGGGCCTGCCGAACGCCGGTAAGTCATCGCTTCTCAATGCGCTCACTCGGGCGAAGTCTAAAGTCGGTTCATATCCGTTCACGACTCTCTCACCGAGCCTCGGGGAGTTCTATGGTTATATACTCGCAGACATCCCAGGCCTCATCGAAGGAGCCTCGTCTGGCAAAGGTCTTGGAATTAAATTTCTTAAGCACGTGGAAAGGACAGGAATCTTACTGCATCTCGTCTCGGCTGACCAAGATGACCTACTTGCGGCATATGGAGAAGTGCATAAAGAAGTGGAGTCATTCGGGCAGGAGCTTACAAAGAAGCACGAGATCATAGTTCTTTCTAAAACGGACCTTATTTCGCCTGCGGAGCGCGATATAAAGATGCAATTGCTCTCTAGCGAGACCGGCAGGGAAGTACTCTCGGTGTCGGTACAGGAGCCAAAATCCCTCAAAGCGTTTTCCGATACACTGATAAAAATACTCAAAAAAGCCTAAGGGGTTTGGCTCTTTCCGCGGTTTGGGGTATCGTTCCCGTATGTATCGCCCGACCATAGGTTTGGAAATTCACGCGGAACTCAAGACGCGAACCAAGATGTTCTGCAATTCGGCGAACGACCCCGATGAGATGCGGCCGAACGTGAACGTGTGCCCCGTTTGTCTCGCGCACCCGGGGACGTTGCCGGTCATCAATCATGAAGCGGTCCGACACGTTCTGCGCATCGGAACTGCGGTCGGCGGGACGATTGCCGACTTCACCGAATTCGATCGCAAGAGTTATTTTTATCCGGACATCCCGAAGGGGTATCAAATCAGTCAGTACGAGCACCCGCTCATCACCGGAGGTTCGCTCGCGGGCGTCGCCATCACGCGCGTGCATTTGGAGGAAGACACGGCACGCTCCATTCATGCCGAAGGAAAAAGTCTTGTTGATTTTAATCGCGCGGGCATTCCGCTTATGGAACTTGTCACCGAGCCGGTAATACACGACGCAGAGACTGCGGGGAAATTTGCACGCGAGCTCCAGCTTCTTCTTCGCACGCTCGGTGCCGGTGAGGCGAACCTTGAGAAGGGAGAGATGCGCATCGAGGCGAATGTCAGTGTGAGCAAGCAGGAGGCAGGAGCAGGAGGCAGTTTGGGAACTAAAGTGGAAGTGAAAAATATCAATTCATTCCGCTCCGTCGAGCGAGCGATCGCGTACGAAATAGAACGCCAGACGGCGCTCATTGAGAGCGGCGGGAAAGTAGTTCAGGAGACGCGCGGATGGGACGAGGGCAAGCAGGAGACCTTCCACCAGCGCTTCAAGGAGGGGAGCGCCGACTATCGCTATTTTCCGGAGCCGGATCTTCCGAAACTCTTTCTCTCCCAAATACCGGAATTCGCTCCAGAGACGCTGCGTGCTTCACTGCCGGAATTGCCGTGGGACCGTCGCGAACGATACGCGCAGTTCGGCATTAAAGCGGAAGACATCGAATTTATTATTGCCTCCGGTGCGCGCGGAATATTTTTTGATGCGGTCATACAAGAGCTTGGTGGGGAACATGAATCTGTTGCGCTTGCTGCGAATTATTTTATATCTGATCTTGCGGGAGAATGCGGCAGCGCTATGCCAACATCATTTGCAAAACTTATACGGATGTTTGCCTCAAAAGAACTTTCATCGCGCGGCGCCAAAGATGTATTGCTTATCATGACGAAGGAAGGAGGCGACCCGGAGGTAATTGCAAAGGAGCACAACCTCATGCAGGTACATGATATTGAGGTGCTCGCGGTCGCAATCGACGCAGTACTCGCTCATGAGACAAAGGCAGTGGGGGAATACAAGAATGGGAAACAGGCGGCACTGCAGTACCTCGTGGGTAAGGCAATGAAGGAAAGTAAGGGCGCCGGGAATCCGCAGGAACTGCAAAAGCTCATAATTTCCAAGCTTAGTTAGGTAGTTGTGCACAGCCCTTCCAGTCCAGCCGAGATATGGCTATACTGTGGACATGGATGAGATACTCATAGGCGAGAAGAAATACGTATCGTCAAAACAAGCTGCGAAAGTGACCGGATATGCGAAGGATTACGTCGGTCAGCTTTGTCGTGAAGGAAGAGTGCCTGCACGGCTCGTGGGGCGCAGCTGGTATGTGCTTGAATCGGCTCTTCATGACCATCGCTTCGGTAATCCGAGGAATGAACCGATAGAAGAGACAAAACCGAAGACCTCCACAGCACCCCAATTTCAATCTACCTGGGAATCTCCTCGCTATGAAGCCTCCGATGCGGAAGTATTGCCCTCAGTGAATCGTTTGCGTGGTAATGGATCTCCTGAACTCACCGATGATAAGCAAAAAGAAATTGAAGTAGCGCAACGCCTGCAGGACACCTGGGCTGCATGGTTCGATCGTTTCGATAATATTCCGACAGCAACACCGACGATCGCTTCTGTCGCGCCGGAAAAGCCCAGAAATGAGGCTGTAGAGACGACAATAGAGATAGAACCCGAAGTAAGCATACCAATACACACGGTATATGAGCCTGAGCAGACGCTTGAAGAAGATACTGTGGTCCAGCCGGAAAACGAGGAGGTGGAAGTTGGCGGCGTCAGAAGGGCAGTAAGAGCACTACAGGCGTTCGGAGTAGTATTTGCGATGGCAATTGCAACAATTGCAGTGCTCGGGAGCGGATATTTGGACTCCTACATACTCTCGAATAGCCAAGCCCAATTAATTGCAGGTGTAGCACTCTACAATAAATAGTTTATATACAGCGTTTCTCGTCTCGGATACACGAGACGACATATTAATAAGTTAAGTTCGTGATGTATAAATTTTATAAGGTTTAATGATGCTTTGTGGGCTCGTAAACGGCTCGTAGAGTATAGACACACCGTAAAGTGGTATTTAGTTGATCGTACTGACCAATGTTCAACACCAGGTGTTGAACATTGGTATCTGTGCGGTGTACGTTCTACCTGTGAATAATGCATATTGAATGCCTACACGCAGGCGAACATGTGCGGATACCTTTATATAGATAGTATAAGGTGCTGTTTGGAGCACCGGAATAGTTAATTAAACACTATGTTGTTCGGCTATCCGCACATATCTGCCTAACATAATGTATATGATCGCAAAAATGGCTCTGTGTGCCTATTTTTTCTGAAAAAAGTAGCATTGGGACGCGAACAAAGAGAATTTTTTGATTCAGAATGAGTTTATGGCGAATTTTTCTGCTTTCCGGACTTAAAATGTTCGGATTTTTTATGCATTTTTGATGCGCGAATATAGTGCGATGCGACAGTAACTTTTTTGCAAATAATTATCCCCACATTTTTTGTAGGAAATGCCGAAATGATAAGTTATTATTTAGTTAATTCGGATATCCGACATGAACCTTCCACCTAAAGAAAATTTGATTACGACAAGAGAGGCAGGTGAATTTTTTGGGTACACTTCGGATTATCTTTCTCGCCTCATTCGCTCCGGAAAAATTACCGGAAAAAGAATCGGACACAACTGGCTTATCGAAAAAGATTCGCTCGAGCGTTTCCTCGATAAGCAGGGCGATCACAAGATCGTTCGCGCGCGTGCGCTCGCGAGCGCACGCGCGGAGGAGTATCGTGCGCACCGCTCGATGATCCATCGTGCAACGAAGACGTTGACAGCGCCGCTTTATGTGCCAAAACCGTTCAGCCTCGTAACAAATTCAATCCGCTCGCATGCGCTCGCGCTTTCGGTAGCGCTTCTCGTAGTTGCATCAGGTGCGTTCGCGGCGCACGCGTCAGCGATCCCGCAATTCGCGGCGAGTGCGGCAGAGATGACACGCACGGTTGCATTCGGATTCACTGAGACGTTTGGCGACATTCCTTCGCGCATCGTCGCGCACATCGATACGGCGAAAAATGAAGCGGCGAAAATTTCTCCGCGCGTTGCGACGTCAAACGAATTCACAACAGCGAACATTGCATCAACCGTTCTTGCGGAACCGGATCTTTCTTCGCTCCGCATGGCGCTCGATGAAAATAAAAATGTTCGCATCGCATCAGGACTTGGCGACCGGACCGCCAAGTTGTCGGCGATCAACGGTTCGGTCGTTACTGCCGACGACGTGCGGACATTTGCGTTTGATACGTATGCGACGCTCACCTCGCCGTCGCGCACGGCGAGCGCGCTCGTGAATGCGTATGTCGCGCTCGGCGAAAATGCGTACGCCGGTATCGGTGCCGCATTTGCTGCGTACCACTCGCTCATCGGATCAGCAGGTGAAAAAGTTCTTGCGCTTGCTGCGACCACACGCGACACGCTCAAAGCGACGCCGGAAATCATAGCGAACACAAATCTCGCGCTCGGCACGGCGGTTATTGACGCAACGCACGCGTTCATCGGCGCTGATGTGGCGGTTTCCTACGGCCTCGCCTCCGCGGCACCCGCCTCCGCTCGCGCCACAGTCGCGCTCCTGGGCAACACGGGCAACGCGCTCGCACTCGCCGCCGAGCGCGTGCCTGCCCTCGCTACCGCAGTGTTCCTCGGTGCGACTGAAGCTCCTGCGCACATCGCTCCCGCCATCGCTCAAGCGGTCTTCGATGTGGAATATGCGGGCGCCACTCATTTTGTAGCGGCGACGGACAGCATTTCAAGCGCGTACCTCGCATCGGTGATGGGCGCCGGCAATCTTGCATACGAAAGCGCGAAGAGCACGCGCGAAGTTGCGAACAATGCGAGTCCGTTCATCAGGAATGCGCGCATCGCGGTGAACGACGCGTATCTCGGTGCACTCGGCACAACTGCACTCGCGTTTGAGACGTTCGCACGGACGCCGATGGTCACATCGATAACTCATTCGCCGCCGGTCGCCGCAGCCATCGCCGCGGTATTGCCGGCGCTCACTACCGGCGAGAAAATCGCACTCGCCACCTACGAGACCATTCACGATTTCATAAACGATGCTGGCAGAGCACTCGCCTTCTTGTTTACGCCGCCGACCGTGTATCCAAATTTCGCACCGCAAAATATCGCCACCAACGCAACAACGACTCGGGTCGCGAATTCCTTCACGACCATCATTCAGGGCGTCTCACCGGATTATTTGGATCAATCGCTCGCCGCGCTCCGTCTCGATGTGTTCTCGGCGATCGCTGCGAACACTTCGAGAACCATCATCACGCGCTTCAGCGATAGTCGCGGTTTGTCATTCCAGAACATTCCGTCGATTTCCGCAGACGCCGGCACCTTCGGCAGTCTCACTGCCGGTGACACGACCGTCAATGGCGCCTTCAATGAGACCGGCAACGCCGTCATTACGGGCAACTTCACTACGACCGGCAATGCCACCATCGGCGGAACGCTTACTGCCGGATTCCTTTCTATCTCCGGATTGTCTTCCGGCGAAGCAATTTCCGCTTCCTACTTCAGCGCAACTTCCACCACCGCCACCAGCACGTTTGCTGGTCCGCTCGCGGCATTCAATCACGTAGAGTCGCCGTACTTCATCGCCACCAGCACCACCGCCACCAGCACCTTCGCCGGTCGCCTCGCCATCGGCACCACCACGCCGTGGGGCGACGGCTTCTTCACGGTCGGCACCACCACGCCGCTTCTGTATATTTCAAGCAACACCGGCCGCATCGGCATCGGCACCAGCACGCCGGCAAGCATTTTTGAGATATACGGCACCGATGCCCTGCGCATCCCCGTCGGCACCGATGCACAAAGGCCGGCGATGGCGCTCATCGGGCAGGTGCGCTTCAACACCGACGCGCACCAGTTTGAGGGCTACAACGACACTGGCGTGTGGCAGGGTATCGGCGGCGTCATCAACCCGGCGCTCACGACCAAGATCACCGCCGGCACCGACGACTACCTGCGTTTCTTCACTTCAAGCACGGAGCGTCTCACGATAGACAGCGCAGGTAACATCGGCATTGCAACCAGCTCGCCCTTCGCCAACCTCTCGCTCGCCGGGCTCGCCGGCGGCACGCAAAACCTCTTTGCCATCTCCACTAGCACTGCAGGCTTTGCGACAACGACTGCGCTCACCATCAACAGCAACGGCGACTTGTCGCTTTTGAATGGCGCGAACCTCACTGTCGGCGGCAACCTCACGGTCTCGGGCTCCACATCGTTCACTAGTGCCATCACCGGCGCCATCACTTCCACCGGCACTTCCACCGCGCCCGCATTCGCCGCTTCCACCCGCGGCTTCGCGGGCGCGCCGGTCTTCACCTTCTCCTCCGACCTCATCACCGGCATGTGGTCGCCGCTCGCGAGCACGCTCGCATTTTCCACCGGCGGCGCCGAGCGAGTACGCATCGACGCCGCCGGCAACGTCGGCATCGGGACGACGAGTCCCTCACGACTGCTTGATGTTTCAACATCTCACACCAACACGACGCTTACGACGAATTCAAACGCTGCAATAGCAATAACGAATACGAGTAATACGGCCAACAACTTCTCCGACCTCGGCTTCTGGACGCGAGACAATGCAGGAACCACAGCACTTGGTTCAAAAATCTCGGGTGTGTTCACTAGTCACGGTGGCGGTGCCATCTCGTCGGACATTGCCTTCCTCGCGAGCAATGTGGGAACAATCGCAGAGAAGATGCGCATTACTGGCGCAGGCAACGTCGGTATCGGGACTACCTCGCCCTATTCACTCCTCTCCATTTCAAATAGCGCGATCACCGCCGCGAACACCCCGCTCTTCACCATCGCCTCCACGACCGGCGGCACTGCGACCACGACCCTGATGACCGTCTTGGCGAATGGGAATGTTGGGATTGGGACAGCGAATCCGACAGCGCTCCTCCATTCAGTTGTGACGGTTAATGCATCGCCCCTCATCGCCGAGCGTACAGGAGCAAATGCGGTTCAGTTTAAGGTGCAGGTTGATAGCAATAACCTAAGTCTGTATCAAAAAGCACTTGGAGCATCCAGCGGTTGGGTGAGTGGCGCAGTGAATAATTCGGGTTATCAGATTTCTAACAGCACTAGTTTTGGCGCTAACGACTTCTTCACTATTCTGAATACTTCAGGCAACGTCGGCATCGGCACCACGTCTCCGTACTCGATGCTCTCTATCAGTAATTCCGCGAGCACGGCAGCGAACACCCCGCTCTTCACGATCGCCTCCACCACCGACGGCACATCCACCTCAACCCTCATGACCGTGCTAGCGAGCGGGAATGTGGGAATGGGCAACGCAATCCCAGAATCCGCCCTCCACATCAAGGGCGACAACACCTATGCGATAAATGCCGCCGCTCCCGCGCTCCTCACGCTTGAGACTACCACCGCCGGCGACACGGGCGTTGGCCCGAGCATCCTCTTCGGCGGGCAGACGGGGAAGGCGATATCGAAATACGGATTCGGCCTCATCGGTGGCTTCATGGAGAACGCCACGGCCGGCGACTACAGCGGCTACCTAAGCTTCCAGACCGATTCGGCCGTAGGGCTCATCAGCGAGAAGATGCGCCTCTCGAGCGCCGGCAACCTCGGCATCGGCACCACCTCGCCGTATGCTGCGCTCTCGGTGGTGGGCAGCACGGGCGTCGTCGCCGACCACTACACCGCCACCAGCACGAGCGTTAAGAGCAGTTTCGCCGGCGGCATCCAGCTCACCAACAGCAGTGAGCTCTGCTTCACCGACGCGACTTGTATGGCGACCGCCGGCCTCACCGCTTCGACCCTCACCGCCCAAGCGGACGCGGTCATCACCGCCGACTCTGACTTGAATGGCTCGGGCGACATCGCGTTCAAGACTGGCGCGACCGACCGATTCCACATCATCAACAGCACCGGCAATGTCGGCATCTCCAACACTTCGCCCACCTACCGCCTCTCGGTGTACTCCACCGATAGCACCACGAACCTCTTCCAGGTCGCGACGACCACCAACACAGCTGTCTTGGTAGTGAACTCCAACGGCTATGTCGGCATCAGCACTTCAACGCCCGCGCAGATGCTCTCGGTGGCGGGCACCATCTACACCACGGGCGGTATCCAGTTCCCGGATGGCAGCTTACAGACCGCCGCCGCCGTCGGCTCGGCGGCGGTGGGCGCGGGCACCATCGGGCAGTTCCCCTATTACTCCGCCGCCGGCTCGGCCGTCACCGCCACCTCCAGCATTTTCCTTGCCACCTCCGGCAATGTCGGCATCGGGACCACGACGCCGGGGCAGAAGCTCGATGTGCAAGGCACAATAAGGGCATTGGCAGGGAATTCTTTCGTGCTCAACAATACGAACAACAGTAACTCGGTGGCGCTTTACAACGGAGCCACTGGCGCGGCAACTGATTTCCGCGTGCGCATGGCCAGCACCGATATGTTGGTGGTTGATGGAGCGACCGGCAACGTCGGCATCGGTTCCACCACCCCGTGGGGCCTCCTCTCGGTCAATCCAAATGGCATCAGCGGCCCGTCATTTGTTATCGGCTCCTCGACCGCCACCAACTTCATCGTGACCAACGCGGGCTTGGTTGGCATCGGGACAGTCAGTCCTTCAAATGCCTTACAGATCGAACGAGGTTCAGGTCTCGGGGCACGCGCAGGCTTCGTAGGAAACGGGGCGACTATATCCACGTCCGGATTCACAATTGGACAGGATTCGACGGGTCTTTCTGAGATTTATCAGTACGGTGCTAATCCGTTTACGATCTTTACCAATGACTCTGAGCGTTTTCGCGTTGACGGCGGTGGCAACGTCGGCATCGGGACGACGACGCCGGGTTCAATCCTTTCTGTATCGGGACTTCCGGTTACGGCTGGCGCCGCACGATACGAGCTCATGGTAGATGAAAATCAATCTGCTTCCATAGGGCGCGGCGGTGGAATCGCCTTCTCGCAACAGGGCTCGGTGCTCGGCGGACTTTTTGCGTATGAAGAAGGCGCGAGCAACGCGGACGCCCAGCTCCGTTTCCAGACCAAGGCGAGCGGCACGGTCGCCACTAACATGGTCATTACCAGCACCGGCAACGTCGGCATCGGTTCGACCACGCCGTGGGGTCTCCTATCGGTCAATCCAAACGGCATCACGGGGCCGTCATTTGTCATCGGCTCCAGCACCGCCACCGACTTCATCGTGACCAACGGGGGGAAGGTGGGCATCGGGATAACAGGGCCGGATGCAAAACTGGATATCCAATCTGCGGATAATAGTTATGGAATGTATATAAGGAGAACGGGCGGCACTCTTTCTCACAGTTTGTTCACGGATTCCAGTGGGTACGCGGGCTATGTCCAGTATGGCCCAACCAGTAATATTATTAATCAATTTAGAACAGATACCGACTCATTTATAACAGGCGGCAACGTCGGCATCGGGACGACGACGCCGAACGGTCTCTTTACAGTCTATCCTTCAAGCGGAGCAAATACCCAGGCCGTGATTCTCGATGGTTCAAAGGCCGGAGTCGGAGCGGTCGGCATCCTGTTTAAGCCTAGTAGCGGCAGTGTGGGCTCGTCAAATAATAATATCGGCGCGAACATTTCTTTCGCCGCAGACAGCGGTGCCGAGACACTCCCGTCAAACATCCGTTTCGGCACCAATTCGGCCGGCACCTGGGCGGAGAGGATGCGGCTCACAAGCGCCGGTAATCTCGGCATCGGGACGACGACGCCGGCGGTGGCGCTTGACGTGAACGGCTACATGAAGGTCCTCCAGACCGCCACCACCACCGCCTGCTCCGCCGCCATCCAGGGCTCCATCTTCTACAACCAGGCCAACGGCGGCTTCTGGGGCTGTGCGGCGAGCGCGGTGTGGACCCAGCTTGGCGCCGGCACGGCGACCCTAACTGGCTCCGGCATCGTGGGTTCGGGCGCCACCGGCCAGTTCCCCTATTATGCTGGCGCGGGCGCCACCCTCACCGCCACCTCCTCCATCTTCGTCGCCACCACCGGCTTTGTGGGCATCGGTTCCACGACACCGAACAGTCTGCTTTCTGTTGGTGGCGGTGCGACGCGTGGGGTTATTTCTGTCGGAGGTCAGGCGGGGGCGGGCCCGCGCATTGATTTGGATTATACGATATCAGGCGGTAAGCGTTACTCACTTTATTCCGGCGGTACGGCGACAGGAAATTTTGATATATACGACTCGACTTCCGGCGCAAGCCGCCTAGTAATAAATAGCAGTGGCTACGTGGGCATCGCCTCCACCAGCCCGTGGGGATTGTTGAGCGTCAATCCAAACGGCATCACGGGTCCGTCATTCGTCATCGGCTCCAGCACCGCGACCAATTTCATCGTGACGAACGGGGGGAACGTCGGAATCGGTACAGCGAGCCCGAGTTATGGTCTTGAGGTAGCCGCCGCGGCAGGGGACGTGATGATAAACAATAAACTCCATTTCCAGAATCTCATTCCAAGTTTTGATACCACCGATACACATCCTGTAATCTACAGTTCAGGTAGTACGGGTGCCGCGTACCCGTTTCTCACGTCAGGTAATCTCGTACTTCAAGCGCGGCCTAGCGGAGCAGCCCGCGATATTGTTTTTGTTACAGGAACAACTCCTACAATCCAGATGGTGGTGGGGAGTACCGGCAACGTCGGCATCGGGACGACGAGTCCGGCGTCATTGTTGACTCTCTCTACTGCGATCGGGAGCAACCCGACGTTCCAGATATCAGATGGTGACGTCTCGCACGGAATGACGAGCTACATCGCCAATGATGTCCTATTTAAAATCAATAATTATGGCGGCACCAACGGCGGTGCGTGGCTTAGCGGCGCGAGTGATATAGGTACTGTCCCCGGCATGGTCTTGCAGGGCGTGATAGGAGTATCGGACCCGACCGATACGATGGCGGCAGTGCAGTTAAACGGCTCAAAGGCAAATGGGACTACCTATCAAGCGATGGGGGCACTCGAGACCGTGATGCAGGTGGAGACAGGAACGGTCGGCTCGGGGACGAAACTGATGACCATCCTCGGTAGTGGCAACGTCGGCATCGGGACGACAAGTCCGGCTGGCAAGCTCACGATTGCATCAACAGGGTTCGTAAACACTGGTCTTACGATCGATAACAATAATGCGACAGGTTACGCCCCCATAGACTTTACTCAGGGCAGTGTCATTACAAGCCAAATTATCTCATCGAGTCCCGGTCTTTCGTCCGGTGCTTTTGGCGGCAACGAGCTAGCTCTCGCAAACGAACAGACTACTGGGACACTGCACCTTGCTTCCATTGGTACGAGTGGCATTATCAAGTTTACGACCGGAGGGAACACGACTGCTAATGAAAGGATGCGCATCACAAGCGATGGCAACGTCGGCATCGGGACCACGAGTCCAACAGCATCACTTGAGATTGTTCGTACTGCGGCGTCTTCTTACCTTCGCCTAGTTGATGATGACACGACGGATGTTGATGTTCGGCTCATTGCCTCTTCTTTAGGTGCTGGAAGACTTGATGTTCTGTCAAATCATCCATTAGAGTTCATGACCAACAACACCGAGTGGATGAGAATCACGGAGACCGGCAACGTCGGCATCGGGACGACGAGTCCAGAAAGTCAACTGACTATTGGAGGGAATTGGGCCAGCTCTCAACCGCAGGTAACTATCTCCGGTGTCGATAACGAGGTCGAGACACGAGCACTTGAAGTGAGAGATGAAAATAATAACGTCTATCTTCGTCTCAGCTCCACGGGCGTCGGGGCTGCCGATCCCGGTAAGTTGTATGTAGCGGGCAATGTCGGCATCGGAACGACGAGTCCGGCATCACTATTGACTCTCTCTACGGCGGCCGGCGCTGATCCCACATTTCAGTTATCCGATGGAGATGTTTCTCATGGGATGACTGGGTGGTTGCCGAACGACACCTTGTTTAAGATACAGAATTATAGTGCCGCGAGCGGGGG
>Ga0172379_10000647_pt1 | contig 84068 bp, 57 predicted proteins | sample GrowelOW334metaG_FD_119756 | JGI IMG/M metagenome (GOLD analysis project Ga0172379, IMG submission 119756) | Groundwater microbial communities from an aquifer near a municipal landfill in Southern Ontario, Canada - Groundwater well OW334 metaG | ecosystem: Environmental > Aquatic > Deep... | reverse complement strand
CAACCGCCTGGAGTTATGCTTCAGGTTCACGGATAACTCCAGTTATCGGACAATTTATGATGCCCAACGGTAGCTATACCCGCATAGATGTATTGCCCGTTTATGCATCCCGCAATGGATTGAAGCTGGCGGATGCGCATAAATTGGATATTAACCTGGTGATTAAAAACAAGCCCGGTAGCCGGTATACATACGAATGGCATATGGGTGCTTACAATGCATACAATCAAACCCAACCTTACCGGTTAAAACTCATCCAACAACCCGATGGGTCATTTGCATACAAACAAGTTGGATTGTTCGGTTTCATTCCATCCGTTAGTTATCGTTTTAAATTTTAAGAACATGAAATATTTACACCTGTTTATTGCAGCATTTGTATTGTGGATGAGCTCTTGCACTCCAGATCCCATATCGGTGGAGATCCCTGTAGCGCCTGTATTGCCAACAGTTGCTGCACAGTTTTACTACGATACCATCACAGAACAATCGGCCCTGTTGATTGTGTTGAGTAAATCATTTGCTCCTCATTTGAAAAGAACTGTTGGGGTTGATTCAAACGGACTGGCAATGGATACCGGTTTGTTGATTGGAAATGCAAAAGTTAAAGTAAATATCGCAGGGGTAACATACCTGTGCGAAGAAGCGGAAAAGGGATTTTATTATCTCTGGAATATTTCTTTGAGCGATTTTCAATCCTGTATCCTGGATGTGAAGGATCAATGGGGAAACACTTTAATCACGGCACAAACGCTAGCTATGCCTTCGATTCGCTTCAGTTCACTTTACCTTTCCTACCATTTGGGAAACCGGTATTTACATTATACCATCAAAGGCATACCCGGTAAGAACTGGTACCTCGTAAATTACCTCACCCAACAAAAAGCAGATACTGCGGTTAATTATCAGGACCCGGCCTATATCGCGCGCCAGTTAACCGAACAAAAGCTTAGTTTCGATTTGTATACCGACGCCGATTTTACGCAAGGACAATTAACCGTAAAAAAATATTTGGGCAATGCCGGCTTTGATACTGTTGCCGTTGCAGTGAGCAGGATAACGGAGACCTATTTTCAGTTTCTGAAAGCGCAAAAGAACTATGGCAAATTCATCAATCAGGTGAAGGGAGAGGTTGTATATTTCCCATCGAATATTCAGGGCGGGTATGGCTTCTTCAGCATGCACCAGCCCAAGGTAGAAGTTTTGGTAGCTGATGATACAAATTAAAAAATGGGATGAGACATCTTTATCCTTGAAACCAGTCCTTGCGATTGAAAACCTGCATAGTTAAGCAAAATGTTCAATCGGAGGGGGACCGGCCTTATAGTTTTGACGTAGCATTCGAGCGCTTTAAAGATGCGCCGGGACTCGTAAGCAATCCGTAAAACTGCGCAGGCCAAGCGGGGAGCGTGATTCGGGTTGCGTGGCCTTTGAAGCGTGTAGAATGCAAGGAGAAACTATACAGCCTTGAATTTCTTTGCTTACTTTCTTTTTTCAAGAAAAGAAAGTGAGTGCGGTTTGGGGCGCATAGCCCCAAGATGTAATTTGAATGTTTTGTATTACGTGCCTTGGGATCTAAATGTCCAAAACAATTAAACAAACAAATCAGCCGCTATGCCATCGGCCAGGAATTTTCCTCGGGCACTTAATTTCAGGAATTTTCCTTCATATAACAAAAGTCCTGCTTGCACGTTTTTTTCGATACGCATTGCAATGGAAGCAAAGTGTTCCGGATAATGAACTTGCAGCGCATCCAGATCGCAGCCCCACATTGTTCGCAAAGCAGTCATAACCGTTTCGTTGAATCGATTCTCAGTCGTTAATAGTTCCGATTCCATATTTCTTATCCCTTGCTCCATGGCACGGATATACAAGGGATTGTTGGCAATGTTCCAGCTTCTTTCTGTTCCGTTATAGGAATGTGCAGATGGACCGATGCCAATATATGCTTCTCCTTTCCAATAGGATGTATTGTGCAGTGCATACCGGCCGGGCATTGCGAAATTTGAAATCTCATAGTGTTCAAATCCAGCACCCGACAAAGTATCCAACATGATTTCAAATTGTTCGAGTGCCTGATCTTCATTGGGCGCTGCAACTTTTTGGGCTTCAACAAAATGATGCAAAGCCGTTTTTTCTTCTACAGTCAGGCAATATGCAGAAAGGTGATTTACCTGCAACGAAATGGCCTTATCCAGATTTGCTTTCCAGCGCTCATGGGTTAATCCGGGTACTCCGTACATCAAATCGATGGTCAGGTTATCAAATCCCATCTTTTGTGCATTTCGTATGGCTTCTTCTGCGGTGTTGGACGAATGCGATCGGTTCATCCAGTGCAGATCCTCATCAAAGAACGACTGTACGCCAATACTCAAACGGTTCACCGGGGAATTGCGCAAAACGTTTAAATAAGATTCTGTTAGATCATCGGGGTTGGCTTCCAGTGTAACTTCTGCTGATTCGGACACGGTGTAATGTTCACGGATCTGAGCAAACAATTGCTGCAACTCTCCTTCAGACAGCAAAGAGGGAGTTCCTCCTCCCAGATAGATGGATGTAATGGTTTCGTTGATCTCGTTTGCGCGCATTTCCAGTTCCCTGCAAAGTGCTTGCACCAATTGGGGCTGACCGGACCGCGAAGTGCTGAAATGAAAATTGCAATAATGACATGCACTTCGGCAAAAGGGGATATGAATATAAATACCAGGCAATATTTTAAATCTTTATCGGTTAATTTGACCGGGTGCAAAGGTACTGTTCCATATGGTTATTGCTATGCTTTCTGCAGGGAAATGCGCAAACAGCGGTTTATCGCAAAATGCATTTCATTGGTAAGGATTCAGCCGAACTATACCGGGAATTTCCGACACGGGAAATAAATGGTGATTCATTACAGCAATTTGTGGAATTGCGTAATGACCTGATTCATTTAAACGAAATGGGTTACCTCACTGCGGTAATTTTATTCAGGCAAACTCTGGAAGATACGTTACGGGTGTATGTACACGAAGGGGAAAAAATACACTGGATTCAAATCAAACCGGGAAATGTACCCGACTATATTTTGAAAGCAGCAGGTTACAGAGAATCCGCTTTTAAAGGAAAAGTATTTCGCGCCGATCAGTACAACCGTTTATCTAACCGTATTTTGCAGGAACTTGAAAACAAAGGGTATCCTTTTGCATCGATACAAACCGACAGTTTAGAAATTGATTCGTCGGGAATTACAGCAGTACTGAATCTCCGACAGGTGTCCTTCATTGTATTCGACACCATTTATCTGCGCGGTTCGGCAAAAGTTCAACCCTGGTTCATCGCAAAAGTGATGGGAGTGAAAACAGGAAGTCCTTACAGCGAACGTACAATTCAGGATGCCTCGTCGCGCCTGAATCAACTTCCTTTTCTCACGGTCGGTCAATCTCCATCGGTTTATTTTTATGCCAATCGGGCCATGCCTGTTATCTGGTTGGATAAACGCCGTGCAAATCTGGTGGATGGAATTTTGGGTTTTGCACCAAACAGTCAGATTGGTCAGGATAAATTGCTGGTAACAGGTGAAGCCAATATTCACTTGCAAAATTTGTTTGAAACCGGAAAATCGTTTGAACTCAACTATCGTAGTTTCTTAGGTAATTCACAGGATTTACGTGTGAAATTAGTATGGCCTTACATTTTCAGAACCCAGGTGGCCTTGGATTATAACCTGACTTTGCTGAAACAGGATACCTCGTTTCTGGATGTGAGGAATGAAATTGGAATGCAATACCGGTTTAAAGGAACCGATCAGGTTCGGTTTTTTTACCAGGTTCAAACCACTACGCTGATTACGGTAGATACCATAACTATAAAAAATACGCGCACCTTGCCGGCAGCCAACGATCTGAGCAATATACAATATGGCATTTCCATGAAAATTGTACGGTATGATTATTTCCGGAATCCGCGCAAAGGTTATGGGTTGGAATGGAGTGGAAGTGTTGGGAGTAAACAGCTGATCCGTAATGCCACCATTGATGCTTTGCGGTTTACCGATGATCAGGGAAACAGTGTGTCGTTGTATGATGGACTGGAACGCGACTGGGTGCAATATAGATTTACCGGACAGGCTGATTGTTTTATTCCTCTTACCTCCTCCACCGTCTTTCGCATTCAGGGAATGGCCGGAAAATTGTATGCTCCCCGGTTATTTACCAGTGAGTTATTCAGAATTGGTGGAATACGTACGTTGAAAGGATTCGATGAACAGGTTATTTTTGCTTCTGCATATATGTTACTCAATACCGAATGGCGATATCTTTTGCAGCGTAATTCATTCTTTACGTTATTCTTCAATGGTGCAATATATGAGAACATAGTACCTGTTCAACCCGTTTCAGATAAACCCATTGGTTTCGGAGCGGGGTTGAATTTTGAAACCGAAGCCGGTATCTTTTCCCTGTATTATGCACTGGGTAAGGCTTTCAACAATCCCTGGGAAGTGTCAAAAGCCAAGGTTCATTTCGGTTATGTAAGTTATTTTTAATGAAGCAGATTATTCTATTCCTTTTCTGCTGTGTATGTGCTTTAAGCCAAATAAACGGACAGCAAAACACTACAGTCAATACGGATAGTTTTCAGTTTCAGCAAGACACCTCTTACCGGATCGATTCGCTGGTGATGGATTCCATGAGCCGGGCACAATGGCGACATACCACTTTTGGATTACTGGATTCGCTGGAAAACGACTCATTTCTACGCAGTTCGATGGCATCGTATCATCTGATCACCAATTATTATACAGAAAAACCTATACCAAGATTGAATTTACCAACAGTAAAGGAAATTGAAACGCGGCCTGCCAGAAATTATGCCTGGAAATTCTGGATCATCTGCTTCATTTTGCTGTATATCGCATTTGTACGCATCTCCAATCCAAACAACTTCCGGGTTTTTATTTTGTCGGTATTCAACCTCAAACTGAGCGAACGGATTTGGGCAGATCAGCGGCCAGTATTCAGTTTCGTGATTCTGCAATTGTTTGCCATCTACCTGTTTATTGCAGCACTCTTTATCAATTACTTTCTGGAATTGAATCATTTCAATCCGCTCAACAGCTATTTTGTTCAGTATATCACCATTGTGTCGGTTTTGCTGATGGTGTATCTGGTTAAATTTATCATTCACGGTTTACTCGGGGTATTGTTCAAAATGAATAAACTTGGTTTTGGGTTTGTAGCCAATACTGTTTCGGTCAATAATTTCATCGCACTGGTAATTTTACCCTTCATCATTTTCATCATATACAACGAGAACAGTTTGATGACCATGATTTTGGCAAAAACCGTGATAGCCTTTTTCTTCATCAGTGTATGCTACCGCATTTTCCGTATTATCCTGTTGCGGCACACTTTTTTCAGCTTTCCCAATGTTTATTTATTTCTTTATCTTTGCACCCTGGAAATTGTGCCCTGGTTCGTTATCGTTAAATTTATTAATCAATACTCCATTTGAAAAACGGAAAAATAAAAAGCATTATAATATCGCAACCCAAACCCGAATCCGAAAAGTCTCCGTATTTCGATTTAGCACGTAAACGTTCGCTGAAGATTGACTTCCGACCGTTTATTTCTATAACACCTGTACTTCACAAAGAATTTAAGACACAAAAGGTACATATTCCCGATTTTACTGCCATCATTTTGAATTCACGCAATTCGGTGGATCATTTTTTTCGCATGTGCAGCGAGATAAAGATTGAAATGCCGCCTGAAACCAAGTACTTCTGTGTGAACGATAGCATTGCCAATTACCTGGCCAAGTATATCCAGGTGCGGAAACGCAAGGTATTTACCGGCAAAGCCACTGAAACAGAATTGCTGAATGTGATTAAAAATCATCCGGAAGAAAAGTATCTGTTTCCTTGCAGCGACTGGCGTAAACCGGAGATTGAAAAATTCATGAAGAAAAACAAATACCAGTACAAGGAATCCTTCTTTTACCGTATTGTTTCTTCTGATCTTTCCGACCTTACCGATGTAAACTACGATATAATCGTGTTTTTCAGTCCTGCCGATATCCGTTCTCTTTTTGAGAATTTCCCCAAATTCAAACAAAACAAAACCCTGATCGCAGCCTTTGGTGCCACTACGGCGAAAGCGATAAAGGAAGCAGGTTTAACAGTCAATATCTCCGCTCCATCACCCGAATATCCATCCATGGTGATGGCGCTCGATCAGTACATCGAAAAGCACAATAAAGCCGCCCGCTGATTTTTTAACAAAATTCTTTCCTTGTTTTTGAAGAATAATTTATAATTTGCAGTTCGACTGGTATTGCAACGATTTGGATTATTTATACAAACACATGAAGAAATTATTACTGACTCTCATTTCCGCTATTTCTTTTCTGGGAGTTGTCAGAGCACAACAAGATCCTCAGTTTTCTCAGTTCTTTATTAACCGGTTAAATTATAATCCGGGTGTTGCCGGAACCGAAGAAAAAATTTGTGCACTGGGTGTCTACCGCTCACAGTGGGTGGGATTTGGAAGTCAGAAGGCTGGACTTTCACCAACTACCTTTTTAGCCAGCATCAATGGACCGGTTGGGAACAATCTCGGTCTGGGTTTGAATATTTACAGCGATCAGTTGGGTTTTGAAAAAAGCATTGCGCCTACACTTTCTGTTTCATATAGGTTTCATTTTTCTAATGGAGGTGTACTTTCACCAGGCTTAGCATTGGGATTTATGCAGAAGACCATTGCAGGGGATAAATTTATACCTCTGGATAAAACGGATCCGAAAATTCCGAATATTCCGGTTTCAGGCCAGACCATGGACATTGGCGGTGGTTTATATTACACCCAACCTGCCATCAGTATCTTTGATAATTTCTATGCCGGTGTGTCTGCCATGCACTTAAATAAGGGTCTGATTGCTTATGAATGGACCGGAAACAAATACGAATACAACCTGGCCCTTCACTATTTCGTGATCATGGGTGCCCAATACCGCATCAGCAACACGTTATCAGTTGATCCGAACCTGTTTGTTAAAACCGATGTAACCAAAACTTCTGTTGATCTGAATGCCATGCTGGTGTATAACGAGAAATTCAAAGGAGGGTTGACGTATCGTACCAGCAACGAAATGGCCATCCTAGTGGGATTCCGTTTTTCAGAAGATATGCAATTGGGTTACTCCTATGATCTCAACATGAGTAACCTGAGTTCATACAATAACGGTTCGCATGAATTGTTGTTTAAATACTGCTTCATGCCTAAATTCAAGCAAAAACCACCTAAAGAACCAATCCCGCGTTTAACACCCCGGTTCTTGTAATTTTTCCTGTTTTTTTTCGTTAACGCTTTGGAGTTCAGTTAGCCACATTAAAATTTGGTTAATTGAAAAATATTTCTAATTTTGCCTTACTTAAACTAAGTATATCGATACTGATGAAAAGCTTAAAATGGTTATTTGGTGTTGTGATGCTCACGGCGCTTTTTGGATGTGGTAATACGGACAGGGGAGAACTGACGGGAGCCAGGAATATTACATGGTTTCATCCACAACCCTATGGTACGGTTTATATCCCTACCGGTTCTATCCATATCGGAGAGAACGATCAGGATGTGCCCAATACAATGGTGGCGCCTAATAAACAGGTGTCTTTTCCTGCATTCTATATGGATGAAACAGAGATTACCAACAACGAATACCGCCAGTTTGTGGAAGCGATTATCGATTCAATTTTACGCGAGAAACTCGGTGAGCAAAATCCTGATATCTACTGGTACTCCAACGATGAAACCGGTGAGCATACGCTGAATTACGAAGCAAAAATCAATCCGGAAGATATGAAGGACAATGATGCTATTGCTGAAATGTACTACAATCAGGCCGAAACATACTACCGCGTTAAACAAATTGATGTACGTAAACTGATCTACAAATACGAATGGTACGATCAGCGCGCTGCTGCCAAATTGCACCGTGAAGAAGGGTACAAAACTTCACGCGAGAAATATAAAAGAAAAGAAGAAGTTAAAATCTATCCCGATACCCTTGTTTTCATCCGCGATTATACGTATTCCTACAACGAACCGATTGCCCAGGTTTATTTCTGGCATCCGAAATACGACGATTATCCGGCCATCGGGATCAACTGGCACCAGGCTCGCGCCTTCTGCCAATGGAGAACTGTTTACCTGAACAGCTTCTATTCGGATATGGATGAGGTTTCAGTTACCGATTTCCGCCTGCCTACCGAATACGAGTGGGAGTATGCTGCACGGGGTGGCCGCGATTTGAACAAATATCCATGGGGTGGTCCTTTTATCAAAAACGCAAAAGGTTGTTCACTGGCTAACTACAAACCTATTCGTGGCGATTACGGACAAGACGGAGGATTATATCCGATTCGTGTTGCTTCCTATTTCCCGAACGACTTTGGATTGTATGATATGGCCGGTAACGTGGCTGAGTGGACCACCAGTGCATATGCCGAATCCGGAAACATTTTCACCAGCGATCTCAGTGCCGATTATCAATACGACGCAAAACAGGATGATCCGGTTACACTCAAACGTAAAACCATTCGTGGCGGATCATGGAAAGACATCGGACATTACATTCAGTGTGGTGCCCGTACTTATGAATATCAGGACAGCGCAAACTCATACACCGGATTCCGTTGTGTAATGAGTTATGTAGGCCGTTCCAACAGAGACAAGAATTAATAAACCAATCCCAATTTCTATAACTAATCAAACCTAACTTAATCTAAACGTTCAATTATTATGTCAAGTTCAAGCAGCTTTTTCGAATCAATGGCCTTCAAAAAGATCATGGCCAAGGTTTACGGTTTCGGTGCATCTGTTGTTATCATAGGCGCATTATTTAAAATCATGCACTGGCCCGGTGCTAACCCGATGTTGATTTTGGGTTTGGGTACTGAAGCAATCATTTTCTTTATTTCTGCTTTTGAACCATTGCACAAAGAAGTAGATTGGACCCTCGTTTATCCTGAATTAGCAGGAATCGATGATCCAAAGAAGAAAAAAGGAACCATCTCTCAACAATTGGATCAAATGCTGGAAGAAGCCAAAGTTGGTCCGGATTTGATCAGCAGTCTGGGACAAGGATTGAAATCCCTGAGCGACAATGTAGGCAACATGAAAAATCTGTCTTCTGCAGCCATAGCTACAGAGGAGTATGCAAAAAATGTTACACAGGCATCTTCATCGGTTGCCAACCTGAGCAACTCGTATTCAAAAGCAGTAGAAGCCATGAGCGGTATGGTTACTGCCAGTGAAGGATCACGCGAATATGGAATGCAAATTGATAAAATGACTAAAAATCTGGCTTCCCTGAATTCGGTTTACGAATTGGAAATTGCTGAGTCAAACAACCACCTGAAATCCATCAACGAATTTGTGGGCAACCTTTCTAAAGTGGTTACCAGCTTAGCAGATACAAAAGATCAGGCCGAATCCTTTAAACACGAAATCGGAAAACTGTCGAGCAACTTATCTTCCCTGAACAATGTTTATGGAAATATGCTGGCAGCTATGAATATTAATGCTTCAAGAAGCTAAGTAAGTATACACTAACGAATAAGAATAGAGTAAGATGGCATCTGGTGTATTAACCCCAAGGCAGAAGATGATCAACATGATGTACCTCGTGTTGACGGCGCTTCTCGCATTAAACGTTTCTGCGGAAATTCTTAAAGCCTTTCACCTGGTAGAAGTAAGTTTGGATAAATCAACAACCAATATTGATTCCAAAAATGCAATGGTGATGAAAGCAATTGAGAAGTATCATGCAGAATTCCCTAACGACGTAAACGGTAATTCTGTTTACGAAAAATCGAAAAAAGCCAGGCAGATTGCCGGTGAAGCGGTTAAATATATTGAGGAAATCAAGCAGGTAGTTATTGCCGGTGCTGATGGCCGTAAAGAAGATACCAATAGCGACGGTAAAGTAGAAGATGAAGAGGTTGCCAAAGCGGATGATATTGAAAATCACGCGAACCTCATGATCAATAACAAAAAGGGCGAAGAGTTGAAGAAAAAGATCAACGAAACCCGTGATCAATTACTTGCACTATTGCCTAAAGATAAAGTTAAAGGGGTTAATTCAGATCTGATCACGCTTGATTTCAAAGAAGAGGGCGAGAACAAGAAATGGGAGTCGGTGATGTTTGAACATACACCTGCCGCTGCTGTTGTAACCTTGCTGGCGAAATTCCAGGGTGATGTTAGAAACACAGAAGCCCAGGTATTGGATATCCTTCGAGCCTCTATTTCAGAGTCCGATTTTACATTCGATAAATTGGAGCCAAAAGTAATTCCGAACAACGGTACGTATATCACACTGGGTAGCGAATACTCAGCAGATATCTTTGTGGCAGCTTCTTCTTCAAAACAGGAAGCTTCCATTTCGGTTAACGGTGCCAATGTACCCGTTGAAGGTGGAATTGGTAAATACAAAGTGATTGCAACCAGCGAAGGAGAAAAGGAATACTCAGGTGTGATTACTGCACGTAAACCAAACGGTGAAGTCACCAATTATCCATTTAAGGCAACTTATACTGCATTGAAACCAATGGCGGTAATCTCGGCTACCAAAATGAATGTGGTGTATATTGGTTTGGAGAATCCTATTTCTGTTTCGGTACCGGGATATTCAGCCAAAGAAGTGAAAGTTTCCATCAGCCCGTCCAATGCCGGATCTATTAAACAAGACAGGCAGGCAGGAACCTATTTGCTCACGGTAAATAAAAGTGCGCGTGAAATCGCAGTAACGGCTACAGTTGATAAAAATGGAAAGTCCACCAAAATGGGAGAACAGAAATACCGTATCCGTGTAATTCCTGATCCTACACCTGCTTTGGGAACTATTGAACAAAGCGGTGGAGTAGCAGCAGCTCAGTTACGTGCTCAAACCGTAATTCGTGCCCCGTTGAAGAATTTTGCTTTCGAAGGTGTAAACTATATTCCATTTGAATTTCAGTTTCTGCTCATTCCTAAAAAGGGTGGTGCTGCTGTATTTGAAACAGGCAGAGGTCAGCAATTGACAACGAATATGAAAAATGCTTTGGCCAGAGCCCAAAAAGGAGATAAAATTATTATCACTCAGATTAAAGTAAAAGGACCGGATGGAGCGAAACAACTTCCAACTCCTTTAGTTTTTGATGTGCAATAAGTATAAAGTATGAAAAGAATAGTCTTTGTATTACTGGTGGGGTTGTTTGGTTCGATGGACCTTATGGCTCAGGGCGTGTATGATGATTTCATCTACACCCGCCAGGCTGTTCAGGAGCGTAAAGTAGTGCCATGGCCGTATTTGCGTGAAGCCGATGTGCATTATGCAAAACGTATCTGGCGCGTAATTGATATGCGCGAGAAACAGAATCAACCGATGCAATGGCCTAAAAATCCATTGAACATCATTTTGTACAATGCTGTAATGGGGGGCAAATTGATCCCGTACAAAGACGACTCTCTTTCGTCCAGTCACACAACAGAAGAATTTGAAGCATACTTCGCTCAAAAGAAACCGGAAAAGCAATTGATCGATCCCAACGGTGATCCGGATGATCCGACGAATTTTTACATGGATACCGTTGAAATCAAACTGGAAGCAAAGGATATCAAGAAATTCAAGATCATGGAAGATTGGATTTTTGATAAAAAAGAATCCAGAATGTATGTGCGTATCATAGGAATCGCATTGCTGGTTCAACCTACTGTAGAAGGTGCTGAAATCCCTGAACAGGAATGGTGCTGGTTAAAATACCACCGCGATCCCGATGATCCGGATCAACAGGACCTGCGTGAAATGCTGGTAAACATGGAAGTGTTTAACCGGGTAAATGATGCAGCCCGGATCACCTATGATGATTGGTTCGAGGGACGCTGGTTCAGCAGTTATATTGTTAAACAGGCCAATCAGTACGATAATGCAATTAAAGATTTTGCTGAATTTCAGGACAACGGAGTAGCTGCGTTGCTGGAAGCTGAAAAGATTAAAAGCGAATTGTTTGAATTCGAACACGATTTGTGGGAATACTAAAATCAATCGTTTAAAACATAGAAAACCCGGGCAACCGGGTTTTTTTTATGCCTTGTTTTTTGAATCCAGGAGCAGCGTTACTGGTCCGTCATTCACCAATTCAACCTGCATATCTGCTCCGAAAACGCCGGTTGCTACCGGTTTGTTTAATGCCTTTTGCAGGGCTTCGATAAATTGCTGATATAATGACTCCGCAAGCAACGGTGAAGCAGCTTGTGTAAATGAAGGCCGGTTCCCTTTTCGGGTAGATGCAAACAGTGTAAATTGACTTACAACCAAAAGTTCACCACCTATTTCCTGAACCGACAAATTCATCTTGCCGGCTTCATCGCTGAAAATCCGTAATTGTACAATTTTATCGCAAAACCACTGCAGATCTTCCGAAGTATCAGTTGCTTCAAAACCGGTCAGCAGAAGCAAACCTTTTCCGATTTGGCTGTAAACATTTCCTTCGATGGATACCGAAGCGCTCAAAACCCGCTGCAATACTACACGCATAGATCAGGCATATAAATCGAGGTTAGCATATAAACTAAGGTAACTTTGATAGCGTTGTTCGCTGATTGCACCGTTTTTAACGGCTTCCTTAATGGCACAGCCGGGTTCCTGTGTATGCGTACAATTGTTAAATTTACATTGACTGATATACGGACGCATTTCAATAAAGTAATGCGATATTTCAGCACCTTGCACATCTACCAGTCCGAATTCCCGGATTCCTGGTGTATCAATGATATACCCACCCATCGAAAGCGGATGCATTTCGGCAAAGGTGGTTGTATGCTGACCTTTTAAATGATAGCCTGAAATTTCAGAAGTTTTAATATGAAGCTGAGGATCGATGGTATTTAACAAGGTTGACTTTCCAACTCCGGAATGTCCGCAGAATAAGGTTGTTTTTTGTTGCACCCGATTTCGAAGCACTTCAATTCCGGTGTTGTTTTTGGCTGAAGTACGAATAACGGGATAACCGATTCCTTCGTACAAGGCCTGTACCTCATCTGCTACATCAGCAAGTTCTCCAACCAACAAATCTGCTTTGTTAAGAACCAGCAGAGCCGGAATATGGTATGCCTCGGTTGTGGTCAGGAACCGGTCGATAAAGCCTAGCGAAGTCATGGGAAAGGCAAGGGTTACGATCAGGGCCGCCTGATCCATATTACTTGCCAGAATATGTGTTTGTTTGGAAAGGTTGCTGGCTTTACGAATCACATAATTTCTCCGGGGTTCAACTCCGGAAATTACTCCGGTCTCCTGTCCGGGTTCCATTTCGTAAAAAATGATATCTCCAACGGTAACCGGATTTGTATGTTTTGAATCGTCGAGTCGGAGTTTTCCTTTGGTCCGGCACATCAGCGTATTGCCGGAGTCCATATTCCGCACATGATACCAGCTTCCGGTAGATTTGGCAACGATTCCTTTCATCCCCTGATGGAATTAACCATAAAATAGCCTCCGATAACTGCACCTATGCCTAACAAATTACTCCCCGCTACATAACAGCAGGCTTGCATATATGCCCGATTTTCAAGAAGCAACCAGGTTTCTAAACCAAAACTTGAAAAAGTGGTGTAACCTCCCAAAATGCCTACCATCAAAAACAACTGCATTGTTGATGGCATTGAATGCTGCTTGAATAAAGCGAATGCAATCCCCATCAGTAAACATCCTGTTATATTGATAAGCAAAGTATGCCACGGAAACGAAAACACGTAACTTTGTTTCAGCCAGATTGAAAGCAGGTAACGTGCAACTGTTCCCAATGCACCTCCCAACGCAACAACCAGAATTGATTTCATGAGGCTAAAATAACAAATAATTCAGGGAGATGGAATGCAAGCGGGCAATAATTGATTTAGGAACCAATACTTTTCACCTGCTGATAGCCGGCCGGAGCGAAGGACAGGTGAAAATTTGCTTGCGCATGCAAATTCCTGTAAAACTGGGGGAGAAGGGAATCAATCAGAGAAAAATATCTCCAGAGGCATACCAACGAGGAATGGATGCTTTGATGTTGTTTCACCTCACCATGCAGGAACATGAGGTTGAACAGGTAACCGCATTTGGCACTTCGGCAATTCGCGACGCAACCAATGGAAGAGCGTTCATCGATGAGGCCATGAAACGTTTTAATATTGTAATTGTACCTATTCCGGGCGACCTTGAAGCATCGCTGATTTATCATGGAGTATTCCACTCTTTTCCGTTCCCCGATAAGCCGGTATTGGTTATGGATATTGGTGGAGGAAGTGTGGAGTTCATTATTGGATCAGGTAAAAATTTGCTTTGGAAAAAGAGTTATCCCATTGGAGCAGCACGTTTACTGGAGACATACCACTCTTGCGAGCCCATTGCGCACAACCAGATTTCTTTGCTGGAACAATTCCTGGCCGATGAGTTGTATGAGTTGCTTGACAAGGCTACTGCTTATAAAGTGACTACCCTGATAGGTGCGGCAGGTTCCTTTGAAACATTAACGGATGTTTTGAAAAAGGATTTGAGTCGACTTTCGCAATCGCTGAGTCAACATGCATCTATCGTTAATCTATCCGACTTTTATCAATTCCACCGGTTGATGGTTTTGTCTGATAACGAATCAAGAAAAGCATTGAACGGGATGCTCGATTTCCGTGTAGATATGATTGTTGTCGCATCCATTCTGATGAATTTTATTCTGGGCAGGTTACCGGTTCGCGAACTGATTGTATCCGAATTTTCGTTGAAAGAAGGAATGTTATATGGTGAACCGGATTAAATATTCCTTTCGATATAATCAATCAGGGCATGGATGCATTTAATATGAATTTCCTGAGCACGGTCGGCATATTTGCTTTGAGGTGCACGCACTTCCACATCGCATAGACCGGCCATTTTACCACCGTCTTTACCGGTTAAACCAACAATGTGTATGCCCTTTTTTCGCGCAACTTCAATGGCATTCAAAACATTTTTAGAATTACCGCTGGTTGAAATACCCAGCAGCACATCACCTTCGTTTCCGATGGCTTCCAGGTATCGCGAAAAAACAAAGTCGTATCCATAATCATTTCCTACACAAGCGATATGAGACGGGTCTGAAATGGAAATGGCGGCCAGGGCTTTTCTGTCATCGCGGTACCGGCCGGTTAATTCTTCAGCAAAATGCATGGCATCGCACATACTGCCGCCGTTTCCGCAACTGATAATTTTTTTACCTTGTTGCAATGCTGCAACCATGATCGATCCTGCTTTATCAAGCGCTTCAAAATTTCCGGGATCCGCCAGGAATTGTTCCAACACAGATTGTGCTTCAGAAAAATGGGATTTAATCGTATTCATACTGCTTTAGCGTGTTGAGGCATAGGCTTTCTTTCCGGTATCCAGAAATTCAAGAAAGCGGGTTTCGTCTGTATCAAAGAAAGTTGGACCGGATAACGATTTTTCATCGGCATCAATGATCAAATACTGCGGTTGTGCAGAGAAATTGTATTTGCTGATCTGAAGATCCTGGTTTTGTTCACCAATGGTCTTTTTTAACTTACCGTCTCGCGGAGAGGTGTACCACTCGCTTTCGGGCAAAGTGAATCGTTCATCGGCATAAAGACTTACGATGATAAAATCCTGCTGCAGGCGCTTTAATACTTCCGGTTTTGCCCATACATATTCTTCCATTTTCCGACAGTTCACACAAGCATGTCCGGTGAAATCTATAAAGATGGGTTTGCCTTGTTTTTTCGATTCTTCCAGCGCCTGTTTGTAATCAAAATAGCCGGTTAAACCGTGCGGCAATTCAAGAAAATTGGCATGTTTGATAGTGGTTGTAGAGGTAGGTGAATCGGATGAAGTGTTGGAAACATGCGTTTCTCCCAGAATAAAATCTTGGGTATGCATGGGAGGCAACAAACCAGACAATCCTTTTAACGGAGCGCCAAATAAACCGGGGATCATATAAACAGCAAAAGCAAACGATAACAATGCCAACCCGAATCGGGGTACACTTACATAGGGTAAATCGCTGTCGTGACTGAATTTTAGTTTCCCCAACAAATACATACCAAGCAATATGGCCAATACGATCCAGATAGATAAGTAAATCTCGCGGTCGAGAATGCGCCAATGGTAAACCACATCGGCAGTTGAAAGAAATTTAAATGCAAAGGCTATTTCAATGAAACCCAAAACCACTTTTACGGAATTCAACCATCCTCCGGATTTTGGCAGGGTGTTCATCCAGCTCGGGAATAAGGCAAAAAGCGTGAATGGCAAAGCCAATCCGGCTCCAAAAGCAGCCATACCCAATAAGGGTTTTAGGAATTTTCCGCCAACGGCTTCAATCAGCAGACTGCCAACAATGGGTCCGGTACAACTGAATGAAACCAGCACAAGTGTGAAAGCCATAAAAAAGATTCCCAGAAAACTTCCCATGCTGGATTTGGAATCTATTTTATTCACAAACTGATGGGGCAGGGTGATTTCAAACAACCCCAGAAAGGATGCGGCAAATACCATGAAAATAATAAAGAACAAAATATTGGGTAACCAGTGCGTACTTAACCAGTTTCCAAAATCAGGACCCAGACCAAAGAATGAAAATACCAGGCCGAGTGAAGCATAGATGGCAATGATGGAAATACCAAAGATGCTTGCCTTTTTGATTCCTTGAGCTTTGTTTTCACTTTTCTTGGTAAAGAAACTTACTGTCATAGGCAGCATAGGGAATACGCAAGGAGTTGCTAAAGCCACCAATCCGGCAATAAAGGCAAACAACAAAAATCCAATAAATGATTCTTTGGGTTCTTCCGGTTGTGAAATGATGGCAGGTGTACTGGTGGTCTCTGCTACCACGGTATCTGTTTGTGGAACAACTGTGGCTGTTGGATTTGCATCCAATGGCTGGGTAGGTGCAATATTCACCGGGTCAGTCATTTCGTAAGCAGATGAAGTAGCGGTTCCGGATTGAAGTTTTACTTCGAATGTTTGATCGAACGGAGGCATACATACACCTGTAACTTCAGAGCATTCCTGAAAATATAAAGTGCCTTTTATAACCGGGTTGTCGGTTAAAATTTTAATTTTTTGTTTGAATACAGCCTTTCCTGTAAAAATTGAAACATCTCCTTTCCAGATATCTTCATAATGTTTTTTCGATCCAATGGGTTGTATTTTCCCGATTAGCTCAAAAGATTTGTGCGGGGTAAACAGAATTTCTGCAACAATGGGTCCGAGCTCAGGATCGAAATCGCTGGAATACATGTACCAATCCTTTTCAATGATGCTGGTCAGGGTAACCGTTACCAGATCACCCGGTTTAACGGTTGCTTTGTCGGTTGTTACGGCCCATTCAGGAGTGTTTTTTAATACGGATGGCTGATCATGTTGGGCCCATGCCAATTTGCTGAGGCCAAAAAATAACAGGAGCCAGATTTTAGAGAAGGAAGCTTGTCTGATCATGAGCATATAACGTAGAAGGGATCGATTCAGTCGCAAATTAAGGAGAATTTATGAGATGCCCTATTTCAGGAATCTGGAAAGTAGCTTAATAATAGTTGACTCAACATTAACGTATTTGGCTGAAAATGAGAAGATGAAACAACCGAGTCGGGAATGTGGGGTGGAGAATCCACGACATTGTGGAATAGTTTAATTGTGACCAGTATTACACAGGAATGTAACTTGCATTACATTGCTCTATCGATAAATTTGTGCCATGACCAAATCGCGGATTCTCTTTTTTTTCCTGTGTTTTACCCTCTTCTCTGCTAAAGCTCAATTGTCGAACGACCTGATCCAATTTGCCACAGATCTCGAACAATATATATCCAAATCAGGCAATCCATCAGCAACAGAGGCAGTAGCAGATTTTGTGGGATACTATACGGCAAATCAACTGTCGAATCCACAAAAAATCCAGGTTATAAAATTGTGCAATACCTTGATTCAAAAGAATACAGGTATAACCGTTATGGATAATTTTCTAAGATCCATGAACGGAATGATTGAATCGGGTCAGGGAAATAAACTGGAGAAATGGCTCAAAGCGGCAGTACTTGCTCAAAACAAATCGAAAGATGCATTTGCCAATTTCGTAGTGATTTCAAAAAATGTATTTCAGGATCATATTGTAACCCGAATGGGGGTGATGACGTGGGTTACGGATAATGCCGAAGTGGAAATGGATCTGAAATCAGATGATCCGGCCTTCTCTTTCCGCAACATGAACCTGTATTGTTACACCCCCGGTGATACAGTAATCATAAAGCAAACCAGCGGTAAATATTTTGCAACCAGCAATCAATGGGTAGGAGAAGGAGGTTTGTATTGGTGGACACGTGTAGGCTTAGACAGTGCCGATATTTTTGCCGAACTCAAACGGTATACCATCAACCTGACAACCGGAAGCATTCGGGCCGATACTGCATTTCTCCATTATCCTTCTCTTTTCAGTGAACGTATTCCCGGAACCCTGATTGATAAACCCATGGTACAAAATATGGGAAGTCGTTCGATGTATCCCCAATTCGAGTCGCATCGCAGGAATTTTACCCATATCAGTTTTGGTAAAGGAAAACTCACCGGGGCTTTTGGACTGAAAGGAAGGGTGTTGGTGGGCAAAGGGGTTGATTCGGCAAAAGCAGAATTGGTATTCAATTACCAGAACAAACCCGTTTTTAAAATAAGGGCCAATGAATTTATGGTCCGTGAAAACAGAGTTGGTACAAAAAAAGCGGAGGTTATTGTTTACCTCGACAAAGATTCGATTTACCATCCTCAGGTAGAATTTTCATACCGGCTCGATAATCATAATTTGCAGATTTACCGTAACGATGAAGGAATTAGTTCTGCGCCGTTTTACGATACGTATCACAACATAGAGTTTTATGCCGATGAATTGAAATGGGATTTGATTAATCCAAAGATTGATGTGGATATGATCAACGATAAAGAACCCGCCAGGTTTGAGTCGGTTAATTATTTCAGGGATCTGCGCTACGAACGTGTGCAGGGTATTCTGGATTATAATCCTTTGCAGCGGATTAAATTATATTGTGAAAAACGCGATATAAAAGGGTTTTATATTCAAGACTATGCGGCCAATTTTCGTGCAAATCTGAGCGATATACGTATACAAATGATCTGGCTGCACGACCGGGGATATATCAACTATAACCAGAACACCGATTATGTGCAGGTCAGAAGAAAGCTGAGTGATTATGTAAATGCCCATTTTGGCAAAACAGATTTTGATGCCATTGCATTTTTCTCCATCATCAAACGTTACCCCAATGCCTCCATCAGCTTAATCAATAATGATTTGCAGGTTCAGGGTGTACCTCGTTTTCAGTTTAGCGACTCACAAAATGTGTACATCGTACCCAAAGATCAGATTCTTACGCTGAAGAAAAACAGGAACATGGATTTAGCCGGAAAAGTGCGTGCCGGGAAAGTAGATTTTTACGGTACAGGTTTCACGTTCGATTATACCACTTTTCAGATTCGTTTAAACAATGTGGATTCTATGCGTTTCTTTTTGTACGATGAAGCTACCGGATCAGACATACCCATCAAGAGTGCCATTCAAAATGTTTACGGAACACTGGCTATCGACCATCCGGGGAATAAAAGCGGGAGAAAACGCTATCCCGGATATCCGTTTTTTAAATCCGATGTGGGTTCTAAAATCTATTACGATAAGCCCTCAACACAGCAAGGGGTTTACGATCGCGCCCGATTTTATTTTGATGTAGATCCTTTTACGATTGATAGTTTAAATACCTTGAATTTCGAGACACTTGCTCTTGATGGTACGTTGATTTCAGGAGGAATTGTTCCGGATATCCGGCATGAAGTGTATTTGCAACCGGATCGCTCCCTGGGTTTTGTTTTGGGTAAACCGGGTGCGCCATATCCTTTATATGGCGGCAAAGGTACGGGTGATGTGATATTGTCGCTGAGCGACGAAGGATTTTACGGCAACGGAGAAATGCGTTATCTGAGTTCACTTTCAACAGCTAAACAATTTCTGTTCCTGCTGGATTCAATGAATGCCGCTTGTCAGACGTTTACCAATGAACGTACAAGCATCTATCCGACAGCAACAGCATCAGAAGTCTATGAACATTGGGTTCCTTATCACGATAGTCTGTATGTGTATAGCGTGCAACAACAAATAAAAATTTCTGAAGAACGTGTTCGTCTCGATGGAGTATTACACCTGACTCCGGTTCGTATGAGCGCAGCCGGCGTGAACCATATACGGGGTGCGGAATTGCTTTCGTCAAATTTCTGGATGCAACCCGATAATGTTTTAGCTGATACCTCTCAATTGCGTTTAAGGAATTATACCGATAGTTCAAAGTTTGCTTTTTACTCAGGATCTGTTAAAGCGGATGTAAACCTCAATACTTCTACCGGTTTGTTTGTGTACAATGAGCCGGGAATCAATACCACGTTCAATTATAATTTGTATCAGGGAGCATTCAAACAATTCACCTGGAAAATGGAGGATAAGACACTCGATTTTGAATCCCACACTGAGAATGGAAAGGATATTTCATATTTGCTATCCAACCGGACTTCACAAGACTCCTTAAAGTTTGTATCCGGCCTTACGCGATTGGATTTGAAGGACTTTACTCTTTACGCGCAGAAAATTCCATACATCGCGATTGGCGATGCATGGTTATTTCCTGATAGCGGCAAAGTGACTATTCGTGCAGAAGCCAACATGGATGAAGTGAATAATTCGAAAATTACAGCCGACACGCTATTGAAATACCATACCATTGAAAAAGTGAGAATGACTGTTTTGGGAAGATTCAATGTGGTTGGTACAGGTAATTATCAATATACGGATAAGGACAAAACCATTCAGCAATTCTTCCTCGAAGAAATTACCATAGATGAACAGCATCGGCTTTTAGGCAAAACCGATATCCCCGACTCGGCTAATTTTACCGTTGGACCTCATATTGCTTTCTTAGGTCATGCCGCCCTTAAGAGTATCAATAAGAATCTGGAGTATGCAGGTCATTTCCAGGCTAAACATGAGTTGCCTTATCCAAAAACAGATTGGTTCCGGAATTCCGCGGTGATTAATCCGGATTCCGTTTATCTGATCGTGGATACCATGCAGCAAAACCTGATTCGTCAGGCGTTGATGTGTGGTATTAATGTATCGAATGACTCAACGCATGTTTATCCGCTCTTTTTTAGCCGCAAGCGCAATGGCTCTGATCCCGAATTGATGCGTGTGAGCGGAACCCTGATTTACGATGAGAAATTGAAGGTTTTTAAATTCGGACCTCACGATAAAGTTTATGGCAACGGTCGGAAAGGGAATTATATGGAATTGAGTGAAGGGAAGAAGAATATATTTTATGAGGGACGTTTCAGGTTTGGGTTAGACAATAGCAGTTTTACCATGAAAACTGCCGGTAATGCAGTATACAATTACGCTGATACTACTTTCCGCATGAAACTTATGGTAATGTTGGACTTCCCTTTTCCGGAAGAAGCACTTAAAATCATGTTCGATACCATCAATATTCAGTCTTCCGGAACAGAAACCAGTGAGTTCGATGAACCCTTGTTCAACAAAGCACTCAGCGATTTGATTAGTGATGAAAAATCACTGAATAATGTATTGGAAGAATTGCCCGACAAAACAATCCGATTGGATGATGAGCTGAAGAAACCCATTAATATCTCATCGGTATTGTTGCGATGGAATCAGCCTACCCGTTCCTTTATATCGGAAGGGGATATCAACCTGAATTCGATTGATAAGTTCAAAATAGAGCGCAAATTGAAGGGAAGGCTTGAATTGACCAAGAAACGGTCGGGCGACGATTTGACTTTATATATTATTACGCCTGAAGGAAGCTGGTACTTTTTTAAATATCAGCGTGGAATCTTGTTTGCACTCTCTTCCGATCCTGTGTATAATCTTTATATCAAAAATAATATTGATAAAATCTCGAAGAAGGATAAGAACTTTGCATTGCGTTTAGCCAATTATGGTGATCGCAATAAGTTTGTGCGAATCATGAAATCCCAGAAGTAATGGAACAACTCAATGTACTGGCCGGAATGGCCGTTTTGGCGTACTTACTGGGATCTGTCCCCAATGCAGTTTGGTACGGGAAAGCTTTTTACGACATGGATGTGCGTGAGCATGGAAGTAAAAATGCAGGCGCAACCAATACCCTCCGTGTTTTGGGAAATAAAGCAGGCTTTATAGTGTTGTTTCTGGATTTGTTGAAAGGGTTTTTGGCCACTATGCTTGCGTTGTTTATTCCCGGTATGGCCGAAGATCCAACACTTTTGTTCCGGTATAAAATGTTGTTAGGTATGATTGCCGTATTGGGACATGTCTATCCGGTTTTTGCTCAGTTCAGAGGTGGAAAAGGCATTGCCACCTTATTGGGCTTAGCCATTGCTCTTGATTACCGCATTGCACTGATTTGTGTCGTGCTGTTTATCCTATTGGTATGGATTACCCGCTATATTTCTGTTGGAAGCATGTCGGCAGGAATTTTTGCTGCAATCTTATCGTTATATTTCTATACGGATAATATATTTGCAAACCTGTTCTTTTCAGCCATTGCCGTGTTGGTATTATATACGCATCGTGCAAATATCAAACGATTGGTGGCCGGAAATGAAAATAAATTCAGTTTCAACAAAAAGGAATCGAAAGAGTATGAGTAAAGAGTATGTAAAACACGAAGAACTCCTGGAGGTGCTGGATGATGTTGGAACTATTCATAAATTGATTCTTTTCAACGATGATGTAAATTCATTTGATCATGTGATTGAGTGCCTCGTTCGTATCTGCGATCACAATGAAATACAGGCTGAGCAGTCTGCACTGATTGTTCATTATAAAGGGAAAGCTACGGTGAAGTCGGGCGACCGGGGAGAGCTGGCAGCCATGTGTCAGGCGCTGTGCGAAGAGGGGTTGAGTGCAGTAATCGGTGAATGATGCACTTCAAAATTTAATTAATTAAAACATGCTGAATAAACTTGTAAACAATGCCGATGAGGCAGTACGCGATATACCGGATGGTGCGGTGCTGTTGTTGGGAGGATTCGGTCTCTGCGGAATTCCGGAAAATCTGATTTCGGCATTGGTTCGAAAAGGAATAAAAAACCTGACGTGTATCTCAAACAATGCAGGGGTTGATGATTTTGGTATCGGGTTGATGTTGCAAACCAGGCAGGTGAAAAAAATGATTTCTTCTTACGTGGGAGAGAATGCCGAGTTTGAGCGTCAGTTGTTAAGTGGAGAATTGGAAGTAGAACTGATTCCCCAAGGGACGCTTGCAACACGTTGTCTGGCTGCGGGTTATGGCATGCCGGCAATTTTTACCCCTGCCGGTGTAGGTACCGAAGTGGCCGATGGAAAAGAAATGCGCGATTTTAATGGGAAAACTTACTTGCTGGAATCAGCCTTTGAAGCCGATTTTGCTTTAGTAAAAGCATGGAAAGGGGATACGCATGGAAATTTAATCTTCAGGGCAACAGCCCGGAATTTCAATCCACTGATGGCAATGGCGGGTAAGATAACTATAGCCGAAGTAGAGGAACTGGTACCTGCAGGAGCATTGGATCCGGACCAGATTCATACCCCCGGAATCTACGTAAACCGGATTTTTAAAGGAAGTAACTACGAGAAACGCATTGAACAAATAACCACCCGTAATAAGCAGGAGAATTAAGGTATGTTAGATAAATTCGGAATTGCTAAACGCATAGCAAAAGAGTTAAAAGACGGGTATTACGTGAACCTTGGTATTGGAATTCCAACGTTGGTTGCCAATTATGTACCCGAAGGAATTGAAGTGGTATTGCAATCAGAAAATGGTTTGTTGGGTATAGGACCATTTCCGTATACCGATGAGGTAGATCCGGACCTGATCAATGCCGGTAAACAAACCGTTACCACCACAAAGGGTTCTTCCTTTTTTGATAGTGCCATGAGTTTTGGCATGATCCGTTGCGGAAGGGTTGATCTGACAGTATTGGGAGCCATGGAAGTAGCCGATAATGGCGATATTGCCAACTGGAAGATTCCGGGAAAAATGGTCAAGGGAATGGGTGGAGCCATGGATCTCGTAGCTGCTGCAAAGAATATCATTGTTGCGATGCAACACGTCGACAAACATGGCAATTCAAAATTATTGCAGCAGTGTACTTTACCTATTACCGGCTTAGGTTGTGTGAAAAAGGTTGTAACCGAGTTGGGCGTTTTTGATGTCACACCGGAAGGATTTAAATTGTTAGAAAGGGCACCCGGAGTAACCGTAGATTATATCCGTGAAAAAACACAAGGCAGGTTAGTGGTAACAGGTGAAATACCGGAAATGAACTTTTAGCAGAAGGATGGTCTCCTTTTCCCGGAACGGATTTTCCATCAGGTACCCCCTCTAAAATCATATTTTCTTTTCTTTTGTATCTGTCTATTTTCGCAGGCAGATTATCAACCATTAAATAGAAATACAATGACTAAAGTATCCGTAATCGGTGCAGGTGCCGTAGGCGCCACAACGGCCGATGTGATTGCTTACCGTGAACTGGCCGATGAGGTCGTATTGCTCGATGTAAAAGAAGGTTTTGCTGAGGGCAAAGCGCTTGATATTTATCAAACCACTTCCCTCCTGGGAATGAAAACCCGAATTACCGGAATTACCAACGATTACAGCAAAACTGCCAATTCAGATGTTGTCGTGATTACATCCGGAATCCCACGCAAACCAGGAATGACCCGTGAGGAACTTATTGGCACCAATGCTAATATTGTACGTTCTGTAGCTGAAAATGTATTGAAGCATTCACCGGAAGCCATCATTGTTGTTGTTGCAAATCCGATGGATACCATGACTTACCTCGCTTTGAAAGCAACCGGATTACCCAAAAACCGCATCATTGGAATGGGAGGATTGTTGGATAGTGCCCGCTTTAAAGGATACCTCGGTTTGGCTTTAGGTCAGCCTACGGCCGATATACAAGGAACCGTGATTGGTGGTCACGGTGATACAACCATGATCCCATTAACTCGACTGGCTACGCTGAATGGTGTTCCTGTTTCGTCGCGTCTGGATGCAACAAAACTGAAAGAAATCAGTGATGCCACCATGGTGGGCGGAGCAACCCTGACTAAATTGCTGGGAACTTCGGCCTGGTATGCGCCGGGTGCCGCCAGTGCTTTGTTAGTTGAAAGCATTGTACGCGATCAGAAAAGAATCATGCCTTGCTGTGTTTACCTCGAAGGAGAATACGGTCAACAGGATATTTGCATGGGTGTACCGGTAACTGTTGGTAAAAACGGATGGGAAACCATTATAGATTATAAGCTGAATCCCGAGGAGCTGGAAGCCTTTGCAAAGAGCGCAGAAGCAGTGCGTACCATGAACAATGTATTGAAAGAAATAGGCACATTATAGGAGTTGATTCAACGAAACAAAAAGGGAGATGCATTTTGTTGTATCTCCCTTTTTTATGAAATTGAATGCAATATTTTTAATTGAACCGGAATTTTTTACCGGCTTATTGCTGATCGAGGTTTTTAAGTACTTCCTCCAAACGGATGAGATCGGTTACCAGCACTTCACGTGCTTTGCTGCCTTTAAACGGACCAACTATACCCGCACGTTCCAATTGATCGATTAATCTTCCTGCACGGTTATATCCCAGGTTTAATCGACGTTGAAGCAACGACGTTGAACCTTGTTGATGTTGTACAATGATTTGAGCTGCTTCTCCAAACAGGGAATCTCTTTCGCGGGGGTCAAAGTCTTCGCCACCCTCTTCCGATTCACTTTTAACTTCCGGTAACAGGTAGGGTTCTTTACCCTTCTGATTGCCAATAAAGTTGGCGATACGATCCACTTCCGGTGTATCAACAAATGCACATTGTAAACGCAACAGGTCATTGCCCACTGAATACAGCATATCTCCTTTACCGATCAACTGATCCGCTCCGTTTGCATCCAGAATGGTACGTGAATCCGTTTTTTGAGAAACGCGGAATGCAACGCGCGCAGGGAAGTTCGCTTTGATCATACCGGTGATTACATTCACCGACGGACGTTGGGTTGCCAGGATCATATGAATACCCACTGCACGCGCTAATTGGGCAATACGGGCTATCGGATGTTCAACTTCCTTGCCCGCTGTCATCATGAGATCGGCTACTTCGTCGATCACCACCACAATGAATGGTAGAAACCGATGCGGAATTTTATCGGTTGGAACCAGTTTACGGTTGATGAATTTGGTATTGTATTCTTTGAGGTTTCTTACCTGCGCCTCCTTTAGTAAATCGTACCGGTTATCCATTTCAATGCAAAGTGAATTCAGCGTATTTACTACCAGTTTGGTATCTGTTATGATGGCATCTGCATCACCCGGAATCTTGGCCAGAAAATGGCGTTCAATGGTTTTATATATACTGAGTTCTACTTTCTTCGGATCTACCAGTACAAACTTGATTTGCGACGGATGTTTTTTATACAACAATGAGATCAGAATGGCATTCAGTCCTACTGATTTTCCCTGACCGGTTGCACCTGCCATGAGTAAATGGGGCATCTTGGCCAAATCGGCAACAAACACTTCATTCTGAATGGTCTTACCAAACGCAATGGGTAATTCCATATCGGCATTCTGAAAGCGCTGACTCGCTAAAGCAGTTCGCATAGAAACCATGGCAGGTTTTTCATTGGGCACTTCAATGCCAATGGTCCCGCGACCGGGAATAGGAGCAATGATCCGAATTCCAAGAGCTGCCAAACTCAAAGCAATATCATCTTCCAGGTTTTTTATTTTGGCGATGCGAACTCCGTCTTGTGGAACAATTTCGTATAGCGTTACGGTGGGTCCGATGGTGGCAGAAATCTTTTTGATGGCGATATTGTAGTTCTTAAGCGTTTCCACAATCATGGTGGTTTTGGCCTGCAACTCATCGTTTTCTACCTTGGCTTTATCATCACCGTAATCATTCAAAAGATCCAGTGTTGGAAACTGATAATTGCTGAAATCGAGTGTAGGATCATACAACGATGCGAGTGAGCCATAGGCCGGTTTATCGGGGTTCTCGGCAGCTTCTTCCTCTTCCGGGGTTTCCTGCACTTCCAGAATCAAACCACCTTCTGTAGTAAAAGCAGCGGGTAAAATGGGAATATCAATAGCCGGAACCGGGTTAATTTCTTCAATGGAAGTTTCAACCGGAATAACTTCTTCTTCAACCGGAACCTCTGCCGGTATTGCCTCTTCTGATACAAAAGCCGGTTCTTTTTCTTCAGGCTTTAGTTGAAAGTCGTCGGGGTTTAAGGGAATATGCTCTTCCGGTGATGCACTTAAAGTGTTCAGATTTACCGGAGGTATTTGCAATTCTTCCGGCAGCTTATTATCCGCCACCGGAGCTTCAACGCGAGGCGTATAAAAAACAATATTGAATACATATACCAGAAAGATCAATGCAAAGCAAATCAGCAGGAGACCTGTACCCAGACTCCCGAAAATTCCTTTCAGGTATAAAAATCCAAAATGGCCAAATGCACCGCCCAGGATTTGCCATTGTGCATTAAATACAAAACCAAATGCCAGCGAAAACCAGATCAGTGAGAAAAAGGAATAACGAAATGTTTTGCCAATGGGAATGGGCTCGGTTTGGGTAAGCAATTTTATTCCAAGTGCGGCCAGAAACAGACTGATCAATACAGATGCAATTCCAAATCCCTTGTATACCAATTCATATCCCACCCAGGCTCCTGTTTTACCCAAAATGTTTTGAGCGGCGTCAGGATCTACTTGCAGAAACATATTCCAGTTCAGGTTCAACACCAAACTCTGGTCTTCGTCCCAGGTAAAGAGAAAGGATGCAATCGCAAAAAGGGTGTACAGGCTTAGCAGGATCAGAAGTAGACCTGCTGTTTTATGCAAACGTTCGTCGAATAGAAAAGCAAACCTTCCTTTACGCGGTTCTTTTTTTACAGGTTTTTCCGGCTCAAAGTCGACAATAGGTGTATCCGTATCGTCAAGTGTACGTATGGTATTTTGTTTTTTCGGTTTCATCCGTAAACAACAAATTTATTCACTCTGAACTTTCAGCCTTACAAAGTTTCCCACCTATACACAAAGGTTCGTGTTTAGTGCGTTGTTTAATTGACGTAAAAGGTGCTAATTTCGTTTCAAAAATCCGGACATGGAAAACATAGATTATTTCGCGTTATTTCTTGAGTTATTGAAGTATTTAATCCCGGCCCTCATGGTGTTCATGGTGGTCTATTTTCTGATGAAGAACTTTTTCGATAGTGAAAATCAACGCAGAAAACTGGAAATCCGGATCGAACAGAATAAAGTCATTACACCACTCAAATTGCAAGCCTATGAGAGGTTAGTGATTCTGATGGAGCGCATGACTCCCAACAACCTGGTTCTGCGGATCAATAAACCCGGCATCTCTGCCTCGCAACTGAAAATGGAATTGATTGAAGAGATCAACAACGAATTCAATCACAATCTTTCACAACAGGTATATGTTTCGCCTCAAGCCTGGCAGATAGTGAGAATTGCAAAGGAAGAAATGGTCAATATCATCAACACAGCTTACACCCGGTTAGGTCCGAATTCGGTTGGTTTGGATTTAAGCAAAGGAATTTTTGAAATGATGATACAGATGGAACATATTCCAACACACAAGGCGCTGGAATTTCTCCGGAAAGAGTTTCACCTGATCTTCGACTGAGTTTATTTCAGAAGGAGGGAACCTTTGCCAATATTCATTCCTTCGCAATACAATTCAATCTTGTATTCGCCGGCTTCATAGGGCGATCCTTTCTCCCAATAAATGGAAACAGCTTGTCCTTCCTGCGTAAATTCGATTTCCTTTACTGCTGTATAACGGGCATCTTCTCCTTCAAATAGGAATGTCCCTGAACCGGAATTCTCGTTGTACAAGGTTCCCCCATCCGGACCAACTACTTTTAAGAATATTTGTTTGGGACCCGGATTGGTCACATAATTCGGTTCTATCAGAAAGGTAACTTTTAATTTTTCGATTTGAGAAACCTTAATGGTCAGTTTTTCTTTTCCGCTGCTGCGCACTCTTATACCAGTTACCACCAATTGTTTGGTAAGTAGTTTTGATCCTATGGCTACCTTATTGCCCAATCGCACATTTTCCATGGTAAGGTCTTCATTGCGACGCTTTTCTTTATCGATCGTAGATTTTAGTCCGGTATTCTCACGGTTCAGCAAACTGATCTGATTAGACAGGGAATCGATTTGTGTAATTGATTTCCGCTTATAATACCGCAACTGATCTATTTCTTCCAATGCCTGATCCAACTGATCCTTATTCACCCGGTTTTGTCTGATCAAAATGCTGATACGATGCGCAAATTCAAGCAACGAATCATTTTTCTGCTTTAAAAATGCATCCAGTTCAGCATTCTTGCCTTTGTAGTTTTCCAGTTCCAGATCAGTTTCCTGCAACAACTTACCCAAGGCAGTTTTGGCTGAATCCGTGGCAAACAGTTCTTCTTCCGTCTTTACCAGTTTCTTGTCGGTTGTGAAATAATTGTAAACGAAGATTCCATTACTGGCCAGCAAAATAAGAATGGCAATAATAAAATAAATTGTGCGTGTACGTTTCGGTCTTTGTTGTTCCATCCGGCAGCAAAAATAGTGTTTAACAGGTTATAGCCATACAAAACAACAAGTACTTTTATACACGGCTTAATTTTTTGTACTTTTAATCAGATTTTTACCAAATTATTATGTTTGGAAAGGACGAAAAAGTCAAGTATACTATGGGAAAGATCGAATATTCACTGATCTGGTTTTGAAGTATTGAAAGCATGGAACAAGGATTTGCTGGTTGAATAACCTACATTGATTTATTCTACTTTCATATACCATGAACTGAGCAAATTTCAGTTCAAAGCAAACATGAACTCAGGCCAGAAATAACTCCGCAATAGCCAGGTCTTCAGGAGTTGTAATTTTAATGTTTTTATAGTCACCCGGTATCAAGGTCACTTCCTTCTTTAAGGTTTCAAATACACCCGCATCATCGGTAAATGCTGCATCATAATACTGATCATATGCTTTCTTTATCAGAGAACTCTGAAATGTTTGAGGCGTTTGAACCATAAAATAATCGGCCCTGTTCACACTTTCGGTATGCCCTTCGGTGGATCTGACACGAATGGAGTCTTTCAACGGTAAAGCGGCAATGGCAGAACCGTGCTCAAGCGCTGTTTCAAAGCTTCGCTGTATGAGTGAGCCCTGAATAACCGGTCTGACCCCATCGTGGATAGCAACCAGGGCTTGATCTTCTACCAACCGAAGTCCGGCCTGAACAGATGCAAAACGGGTATCTCCTCCTAAAACAGTTTTATGTGGAATAATAAATTGATGAGAACGGCATAAGGAATGCCAGTTTTCGATATACGCTTCCGGAAGCACCAGAATGATTTCATCTACCCTTGCGCTGGCAAAGGCGTGCAACGTATGCATAAGAATTGGTTTTCCCTTTAGGTTCAGAAACTGTTTCGGCACCGTGGATCCCATGCGGGTTCCGGAACCTCCGGCAACTATCAGCGCGTATCGTTTCATAAAAGCGTTTAACGGATTCCTGATCAGATGATCAGCATCGCATCGCCATAAGTCATAAACCGGTATTTCTTCTTGATGGCTTCTTCGTATGCTTCAACCAGAAAATCATAGCCGGCAAAGGCAGCTGTCATCATCATCAGGGTTGATTCAGGCATATGAAAATTGGTAATCATGGCATTTGGAATCGAGAAATCATGATGTGGAAATAAGAATTTATCCGTCCAGCCTTTGTTTGGATTCAGCCGTCCTGTGGAGGAAACAGAAGATTCCAGTCCTCGTACAACAGACGACCCAACTGCTACGATGCGTTTCTTGTCTTCCAGTGCTTTGTTTACAATACGGGCTGTATCGGTGTTGATTTCATAATATTCCGAATCCATTTTATGCTTGGTCAGATCTTCCACTTCAACCGGTCTGAAAGTACCCAATCCATTGTGCAGGGTAAGTTCTGTGAAGTGAATGCCTTTTATTTCCAAACGCATCATCAATTCTTTGGTGAAGTGTAAGCCAGCGGCTGGTGGAGATACAGCGCCGGTTTTATGGGCAAAAATGGTTTGAAAACGTTCTTTGTCCAGTTTCTCTACCGGACGATTCATATACTTTGGAATGGGCATTTCACCCAACTTGTCAATGAGTTTCCACAGTTCTTCATCGGTACCGTCAAACAGGAAACGAATGGTGCGTCCGCGCGAAGTTGTATTATCAACCACTTCGGCAACCAGGGTATCATCTCCAAAATAAAGTTTATTTCCCACCCTGATTTTACGGGCCGGATCCACCAAAACATCCCACAACTTCATTTCCTTATTCAATTCACGCAACAGAAATACTTCAATTTTGGCACCTGTTTTTTCCTTGCTGCCATATAACCGGGCCGGAAATACCTTTGTGTTGTTCAATACAAACACATCTCCATCGTCAAAATAACTGAGAATATCGCTGAACTTCTTGTGCTCAATCTTTTGTTTAGCCCGGTCAAGCACCATCATTTTGGCATCGTGACGGGTATCAGAAGGGTACTTGGCAATAAGGTTCTCGCTGAAGTTGAATTTGAACTGTGATAATTTCATTCGGGTTGCATTTATACACCGGACATAGAATGCCCAATGTAGGGGTTTAAATTTTTTCGGACTGCAAAAGTAACCCTTAATGCCAAAATATCAACTTAATAAGGTTGTAGGGGTTAAACAAAAAGGCCAACCCTATGGGCTGGCCTCTTCTTTGAGATCGAAAGAAATCGAAATAATATTAACGAATGGCAGTTTGGAAAGCCGGATTTGTCCAGTATTTAATGAATTCCACGTCGTCTTTAGCCAAAGCACGTACTGCTGGATTCTTCTCAATGGCGCGGGTCAGGTTAGTGGTCATCTCATCCTGGTTGCCCATTCTTGCACCTGCAATGGCGCGTAGATAATAGCAATCCCAGGTAAGGCTTTCCGGTTTCATGTTATCAATTGTAGTTTTTGCTCCTGCAGCATCATTGTTCAGCAATTGAGCAAGTGCATAATTGAAGTCGTTTTTAGCAGATTTGCCCAGTTGATTCAATGCATCCTGATAGTTTCCGCGTTTTATGGCAATAATGCCTAAACCGTAACTGGCATCAGCACCTTTAGCTGCAGCAGATTTGTACATTTCGGTAGCCTTTGCAAAATCATTGTTGATACGGGCAATGTTAGCCAGATTCAACATTACAGTTGGATTTTCAGGCGATAAAGTGTTTGCCTTTTCGATGTTTGCAGTTCCATCCGCCATTTTACCCAATTCAATCTGAATGGCACCAAGATCGTTGAATCCTCTCCAGTCTTCAGGGTATTTGGTAGTTAGCTGGGTATAAATGCGTTCGCGTTGAACGGCATCTTTCTGAAGGGTTCCTAAATGAAGGAGTTCAACATCGGTTAATTGATCCAGTTTCTCCATATAACCCAACAATTCTTCATCTGTTTTCAACGGAGTAGTTCCGGTTACAACCAGTTCAGATTTCCTCAAAGAAGGGAGAAGGGTATTTTTGGTAGCTTCCCAGAAAGCCGGATAGGTTTCCTTGATCTTATCTTCACGTGCGTCATCGTTAATCGATTTATCATTGATAATTGCAACCACAGCCGCTTTATCCGGATGTGTGCTCTTCTCAACGTTTTTGCCATAACCGGCCCAATCTTCAGAAAGGGTATAGCCAACCTTGAAATTCTGATCATTGGCTTCTGTGAATCCAAGCTTTTTCAATTCACCTTTCAGGTATTTGTAAGTGGAGTTTGAACGGCCTTTGGCCAACTCATCATTGCGGTTCAATTCACCATCAGGTGAGGCAAATGCATTTATGGTAACACCTTTAACTATCCAGTCTTTGCTGGCTTTCAATACCTTCTTCAACGAATCCAGTTGCTTTTTGTTCTCAAACAAGCCTTTTAACTTGAATGACGGGTTAAAGCGATCCACATTGATCGGGAAATAGATATTTACCATTTTGCTGGATGTAGATGAACTGTAATCGGTTACATCATACGCCATACTTCCGGCAGCATTGTTTACCAATAAGGCAGTAACATTTGTTCCTTCGGCCAGAACGGAACTTCCTTTAGCGTTGGGAACAGCCTGATAGGTTCCTTTAACATTTACGGCAAAATCAGGGTACAATGTTGCCCGTTTCATGTCGTCGGTGTATTTGATCTTTTCGTTATACGTGATCTTACCACCGGTTTTAGAGTTAACTTTGGCGTCAACCCGTGTTTGTACAGCTTCACCTCCAATAGTCATGGAGTGCAGGGGAATTTCTCCGGAAGCGGTTTTCAGGTATGGATTAAACTGAATGTTTGCTTTTGGATTGATTGATTTAGGAGGGATAGTGGCTACAATGGTAAAGCTGACTGAATCACCCTTCATTTCGAGGGGATTTGGTGTCACCGTGTAATTGTTTTTGAGCATATCCGTCTTGATTCCACAGGCACTGACCAAGAAGGCAACAGCTATGAGAAATAGATTAAAATTCTGCTTTCTAAATTTCATATTTAATATAGTTTTGCTGTGCAAGTATACATTTTTTTAATTCAATATTAATCCACCGATTAAACTTTAGCTCAAATTGTACCTGATCAAGATCAAAGGGAAAGCGAAAATTCCGGATTATGCCCAATTAAGAGACGATAATTTTACATTAATCGCCTACTTTAGAACCGATCGTCCGGAGCGGGCATTGGAAAAATGCGGCTTAGCTGAAAAGACGATACAAATCATGAAAGTAATTGCTGGAATGCCGTTTGGAAAAATGATCAAAATAGAAATTTAATACATGGAAAGAGATCTGGTTATTCAATTGAAAGATGTACAGGTAATGCAAGGACCGAACCTTGTATTATCCGATGTAGATATAGAAATAAAGCGGGGAGAATTCTGGTACCTTATCGGTGAAACAGGCAGCGGAAAATCAAGTCTGCTCAAAACGCTTTACGGTGCATTGCCTTTTGAAAAAGGCTTGGGTTATATTGTAGATTACGATTTATCGAAATTGAAGGAAAAGGAAATTCCATTCCTTCGCCGGAAACTGGGTATTGTTTTTCAGGATTTTCAATTGCTCACTGATCGTTCGGTTTTCGAAAACCTGAATTTTGTATTACAGGCTACCGGTTGGATCAACGAGAATGATATTCGTATCCGCATTAAAGAAGTTCTGGAACAGGTTGGACTCGCTACCAAGGATTTTAAATACCCTTACGAATTGAGTGGAGGAGAGCAGCAGCGCGTTGTTATTGCGAGAGCATTGCTCAATCATCCCGAAATTATTCTGGCAGATGAACCAACCGGAAACCTGGATCCTAAAGTAAGTGACGACATCATGACGCTCTTGCATCAGATCAGCAAAACAGGTACTTCGGTACTGATGGCCACACACGACTATCGCATCATTCAGAAATTCCCAGCCAAGATTTTGAAATGTGAAAAAGGCGTGGTTCAGGAAACCTTCGCACTTGCAACGTTTTAATGCATGCCGGGATCATAACATTTTGTCATTTATTTGCATTTGGTAAAACTATTGACCCGCAAATCGTATTTAACTCATTAACTAATCAATACTCAACTTATGGATGGAAGAGAATTCAGAAAATATGCAGTAAAGCATAAAGGTATCAGCAGCATTGCCGTAGATGCCTACATAGAAAGTACAGTGGAAGACATGACACGAACCGTAATCGAGGAGCGTCCGATGAATTTCCGCGAAATCGACGTGTTTTCCAGATTGATGGCAGATCGTATCATTTTTCTGGGAATGCCGATCGACGATTATGTAGCCAATATTGTGCAGGCACAACTCTTGTTTCTGGATTCGATGGATGCCCGTAGAGATATTCAAATGTATATCAATTCACCGGGTGGTTCAGTTTATGCAGGGTTAGGCATTTACGATACCATGCAATGGGTAAATCCTGACGTGGCCACCATATGTACCGGACTGGCAGCTTCCATGGGAGCAGTGCTTCAATGCGCCGGAGCCAAAGGCAAGCGGACTGCTCTGCCGCATGCACGTATTATGATTCATCAGCCATTGGGCGGAGCTCAGGGTCAGGCTTCCGATATAGAAATCACAGCGCGTGAAATTCAGAAACTAAAAAAGGAATTGTACGAGATTATCGCCAATCATTCGGGACAGGAGTTTGATAAAGTACAAATTGACAGCGATCGCGATTACTGGATGACCGCAGAAGAAGCAAAAGCATACGGGATGATTGATGATGTATTAACCAAAACAAAAGCTACAGATAAGAAATAATGGCCAAACAGGTGAAAGGGGAAGTGTGCTCGTTTTGTGGACGAAGCAAGAATGAAACAACGTTTCTGATTTCGGGAATTACCGGATTTATCTGTGATCAGTGTACCGAGCAGGCGCACAAATTGCTGCACAACGACCTGATGAAGGATGTTGAAAGCAAAGCACGGGCATTCAATTTACTCAAACCGGCCGATATCATGGCACATCTGGATGAATATGTGATTGGTCAGTATGAAGCAAAAAAAGTATTGTCGGTGGCCGTGTACAATCATTTTAAACGCATCAACCATTTAAAAGAGTCGGGTGATGTGGAACTGGAGAAGTCAAATATTTTAATGGTGGGCGAAACAGGAACGGGTAAAACATTGTTGGCCAAAACTCTTGCAAAAATTCTGCAGGTTCCTTTTTGTATAGCTGATGCTACTGTGTTAACCGAAGCCGGTTATGTCGGGGAAGATGTGGAAGCCATTTTATCGCGTTTGCTGCAAGCTGCAGATTACAATGTGGAAGCAGCACAGTTGGGTATAGTATACATCGATGAAATGGATAAAATTGCCCGCAAAAGCGATAACCCAAGTATTACCCGGGATGTGAGCGGAGAAGGAGTACAACAGGCTTTGTTGAAATTACTGGAAGGTACCATTGCCAATGTGCCGCCTCAGGGTGGCCGGAAGCATCCCGAGCAGAAAATGATACAAATCAATACGGAAAACATTCTCTTCATCTGTGGTGGAGCCTTTGAAGGAATAGACAAAATCATCGAACGGCGTTTACAAACACAGGCCATCGGATTCAAAACCTTTGGAGATAAGGAAATCGATCAGGAGAATTATTTGCAATACATTTCACCTGCCGACTTGCGCAGCTACGGTTTAATACCTGAAATAATCGGAAGGTTACCGGTGCTGAGTCATTTGAATCCATTGGATAAATCAACACTCAGAAGCATTCTTACAATTCCGAAGAATGCCCTGATCAAGCAATACCGGAAACTGTTTGAAATGGAAGGGGTGAAACTGATCATCGATGAAGCCATGATTGATCTGATTGTTGATAAAGCATTTGAATTCAAACTCGGAGCCCGCGGATTACGCAGTATTTGCGAAGCTATTATGCTCGATTATATGTACACTATTCCTTCATCAGAAGGAATTACAGAATTGCATTTAACCAAAGAAACAGCACTCGAGAAAATTGAGTTACTGAGACTGCGTAGTCTCAAAGCCGCATAAAGCGTATTTTACCGAATCGTGTAAGAAATTCAGTAATTGAATTGATTGAATATTAAGCCTGCACGGCTTTTTTAGATTTCAACAACGAAAAATCCGTATCCACCCTGCGAATTGTATTCGACAAATGGCCAAGACCTGTTATTTCCATTTCAACTATATCGCCATCCTGCAACCATTGTTGCTTAAAGTTTTTGTCGTGAAGTAAACCAGTACCATTCAATTCAAGAAAACAACCGGTACCCACCGTTCCGCTACCAATCACATCGCCCGGGAGAATATCTACCCCATAAGCACAACGTTCCAGGATTTCAGCAAATGTCCAGTCCATATCGGATACATTTCCTTCGCTTACCTGAATTCCATTTACCAGGCATTTCATCTGCAGGTTTAAACTTTTTCCTGTATGTCCGGGCTTTGCCGGCACAACGTATGATTCCAGTTCATCCGGAGTAACAAAATAAGGACCAATTACAGTAGAGAAATCTTTTCCTTTTGCCGGTCCCAGATTAAGCAGCATCTCTTCCATCTGCAGGGTACGGGCACTCATATCGTTCATGATCATATACCCGGCGATATATGCATCGGCTTCGTTCGCTCTGATGTTACGACCTTTTTTTCCTACCACAATCGCAACTTCCAGTTCGAAATCCAGCTTGTCGAAATGATCCGGCATACACCAGATTTCACCAGGACCCTGAACGGAATTGTGGTTGGTAAAATAAAAAATCGGATACTGATCAAATTCCGGAATCATGGGAACACCTCTGTTTCTGCGTGCTGCAGCTACATGCTGACGAAATCCGTAGCCATCGCGACAAGAGGTAGGATTGGGAATCGGAGCATCTAATTGTACAACTTTTTCAGCAACCGTTTCGGCTTGAACGTTACCTGCTTTTATTTTTTGATCCCATTGCAGAGCTTTTAACATGGCATCTTCGCCAGCCCATAGCAGGTCTTTCAAATTATCGGGAAGGGTCGCATCCAGCGCATGTAAATTCCAGATTTGTCCCTGATGTATGATGCCCAGTTGGCTATTGATCGGCGTTTTGTATGCTACTAGTTTCATGTCGTGAATTATAATTTTGGAAGGTTAATCCGATCGGGTACAATGAACATTTTTTCGAATTCGGAAATTAGTTTTTTGTAAGTAGCCTGCGCTTCGTAACGTGTCCGGTAATCGCCCACTCGTACCTTAAAATAAGGCTGCTGATATATCAGATAGGCTTCCGTTTCCGGAAACAGTTGCAAAAATTTCGTTTTAGCATCCAGTGCGCTTTTGCGATCAGACCCGAAATGAATCTGAATCCGGTATCCCTGTAAAAAAGCATTTTCCTTATTTTCCCGGGCCGTGGCTTCTACGATAGAATCCAATACGGGTTCAGAAATAATTTCTACCTGTTGAGCTATTCCACGCTGAATCAGCAATGCAAAAAAGAGGAAGCAGATAAATTTTGAAAACCAATTATTCATGAGCGGTTACAAAAACATGGCCGGAAGATGTACCAATCCGTGCTGCACCGGCTTCTATCAATTCAAGTGCCTGTTCAATGGATTTGATGCCACCGGCTGCTTTTATTTTTATTTTTTTCGGCAAAATAGTATGCAACAATTGTACGCTTTCTACTGTTGCACCCTGGTTGGCATAACCGGTTGAAGTTTTCACAAAATCCGTATCTGCATCAACGCACATTCTGCATACCTGTTTGATTTCTGCTTCCGTTAAGTATGCTGTTTCAAGAATTACTTTGCACACTTTGTTTTGCAGATGACATGCAGTTACAACGGCCTGAATATCGTTCTGCACCGTTTGCAGATCACCCGATTTCAGCGCTGCAATATTGATCACCATATCTACTTCATCGGCTCCTGAAATGATGGCTTTTTTAGTTTCTTCCACCTTGGCAGAAGTAGTGGAATACCCAAGCGGAAATCCAACAACGGTGATGATCTTTACCGGAGATTTTTTCAGTATTTTTTTTGCAGATTGTACATAGTATGGCGATACGCACACGCCATAAAACCCGGAGGTGATGGCTTCTTCACACAAGGAAGTAATTTGTTGCAGAGTACAATCCGGTTTCAGATTGGTGCTCTCCACATATTCGGGCAATGCAATGCTTTCTTGTACTTCCATGGTGTGCAATTTGAGGTGGTTATTCGGCATCTTTACCGTGACAATTTTTGTATTTTTTTCCACTGCCACAAGGACAAGGATCGTTACGGCCAATTTTAATCACGCCTTTAATTTGTTGTTGACGTTGTGCTTCCTGACTGTTGCCTGAAGCTGCTCTGGCTGCTGCCATCTGGGCTTCTGCCAAATCATCGGTACGACTGGTTTGCAGCCGTTCCTGTTTTCGTTGCGGAACCGGTGCTGCCTGAACAGGGTTGTTGTTTTGAACAGGAATATATCCTTTAAACAACATGCTCAATACATCCTTATTAACCCTGCTTAACATGTTCTTGAATAAGTTGAAGGATTCAAGCTTATAAATCAACAAAGGATCCTTTTGTTCAAATACGGCATTTTGTGCAGACTGTTTCAATTCATCCATCTCGCGTAAATGTTCTTTCCATTCATCGTCGATGATCCACAAGGTGGCGAGTTTTTCGAATGTGCGGAAAATTTCGCGCCCTTCAGTTTCATATGCGCGTTGCAGGTTTACGGGAATCTGCATACCACGGATGCCGTCGCTAAAGGGTACGCCAATGGAATCAATTTGTTGACCACGGTTCTCGAAAAAATCTTTGATCAGCGGAAATGCATCGTGAGCCAGTTTATCTGTTTTATGCTTGTAATGAACCAACAAGGCTTCAAATAAATCCTGCGCCAGCATTTCCGGTTTAGAACTGAAGAATGCTGCTTCGTCTATGACTGGTTCAAAAGCAAACAAGCGTATGCACTCAAACCTGAATTCTGCATAATTTTTAGCATCCTGATGGGTTTCTATCAACTCATGGCAAAGATCGATGAGCATATTGTGAATATCAAGCTCCAGCTTATCTCCGTACAAAGCATTGCGACGTTTGGTATAAATTACCTCTCGTTGCGAATTCATAACATCATCGTATTCCAGCAACCGCTTACGTACCCCAAAATTATTTTGTTCTACTTTTCGCTGTGCTCTTTCAATATTTCGGGTAATCAAAGAATGTTCAATGTTTTCCCCTTCTTTCATGCCAAGGCTATCCATGATACGCGAAATTCGTTCGGATCCGAAGAGGCGCATCAAATCATCTTCCAGAGATACAAAGAAACGCGAAGATCCGGGGTCACCCTGACGACCGGCGCGTCCGCGTAACTGACGATCCACGCGACGGGATTCATGACGTTCTGTTCCAACAATGGCTAACCCTCCGGCTTCTTTAACTCCGGGTCCCAGTTTGATGTCGGTACCTCGACCCGCCATATTCGTGGCGATGGTTACAGTTCCCGGTTGTCCGGCTTCTGCTACAATGTCAGCTTCGCGCTGATGTTGTTTTGCATTCAACACATTGTGCCTGATTTTACGCAAGGTCAGCATCCTGCTCAGCAACTCGGAAACTTCAACGGATGTAGTACCTACCAGAACCGGTCTGCCTACTGCTGTAAGCTTTACAATCTCATCGATAACGGCATTGTATTTTTCACGTTTGGTTTTGTAAATGATATCATTTTCATCCTTACGCGTAATGGATCGGTTCGTTGGTATAACGATTACATCGAGTTTGTATATCTGCCAAAATTCTCCCGCTTCTGTTTCAGCGGTACCGGTCATTCCCGCCAGTTTGTGATACATGCGGAAAAAATTCTGAAGGGTGATTGTAGCATAAGTTTGTGTGGCAGCTTCCACTTTCACATTTTCTTTTGCCTCGATAGCCTGATGCAATCCATCCGAATAACGACGTCCATCCAGTACACGACCGGTTTGTTCATCCACAATCTTTATTTTCCCGTCGGCGATGATGTACTCTACATCCCGCTCAAACATACAGAAAGCTTTGAGCAATTGATTGACGGCATGAATGCGTTCAGATTTCATGGAAAAATCCAACATCAACTGATCTTTTTTCTTCAGTTTTTCTTCCGGTAGGAAATCGCTTTTTTCGATTTCTGCAATTTCGCTGCCCACGTCCGGAATGATAAAAAAATGAGGATCCTCACCGGATGTAGTAATTAATTCAACTCCTTTTTCAGCCAGTTCAATGCTGTTGTTTTTTTCATCAATGGTGAAATAAAGTTCGGCATCAATTTTATGCATTTCCTTGTTTTGGTCCTGCATGTAATAATTCTCCGTTTTATTCAGAATCTGGCGCATTCCCTGTTCTCCCAGGAATTTGATCAGAGAGCTGTTTTTGGGCAGCCCCCGGTAAGCTTGCAATAATTTAAATCCACCGTCTTTTTCATTCCCTGCAGCAATTAGTTTTTTTGCATCGGATATGGCCGTATTTACAAAAGATTTCTGTGCATTCACTAAACGTTCAATCCGGGGTTTGAGGTTGTAAAACTGCTGGTCGTCGCCTTTCGGTACAGGTCCTGAAATAATAAGCGGTGTCCGTGCATCATCGATCAAAACCGAATCCACTTCATCCACCATGGCAAAATGATGTTTGCGCTGAACCAGATCGGTAAGATCGCGGCTCATATTATCGCGCAGGTAATCGAAGCCGAATTCGTTGTTGGTTCCGTATGTAATATCGGCTAAGTAAGCGTTTCTGCGTTCAGGTGAATTGGGTTGATGATAATCGATACAATCAACACGCAGGCCATGAAATTCAAATAATGGGGCATTCCATTCGCAATCCCTTCGGGCCAGGTAATCATTCACAGTAACAATATGCACACCTTGTCCTGAAAGGGCATTAAGGTATGCAGGTAAGGTAGATACCAACGTTTTACCTTCACCGGTGGCCATTTCCGATATTTTTCCCTGATGCAAAACGATACCACCAATCAATTGCACATCGTAATGTATCATGTTCCAAACAACGGTTGTTCCGGCTGCTTCCCAGGAATTGCTCCAGATGGCTTTATCATTTTCAATCCGAACCGGTTTTTTAATCCGTGTATAGGCTGTTAAGGATTTATCGAAATCCGAAGCTGTAACTTCCAGTTCTTTCAATTCTGTAAATCGACGCGCTGTTTCTTTAACTACCGCATAAGCGGCTGGCAGAATTTCCAGTAATTTCACTTCAAGTTCAGCATCCCGTTGTTTCCTGAGTTTTTCAATGGAAGTAAACATGACTTCCTTCTCATCCAGCGTTACCGTTTCAGATTCGGTTTGAAGTTTTAAGGTTTGGATTTCAAGGTCAGTTGGAGCAAGGTGTTCAGCAATTTGTCGCTTAAATTCCAGCGTCTTGTTGCGTAGGTCATCATTACTTATGGTTGCCAATTGGGCAAATTCCTGATTTATTTCCTGAACCAGTGGAAGAATGGATTTTAGATCACGCTCTGATTTGCTTCCGAAAATTTTGGTAAGGGTATTGAAAATTGATCCTAGCATTATTCAGTTATATCGGTTTTAAGGGCGGTAAAGATACATTTTTTTGTATCGATGAGGCATTAATAGAGCCAAAGAGCAATTTAAGCCATATTGGCACGTGCTTCGGGATTTGTTTGCAAAACAGTTTCAACAAACAACATGTAACCAGGCATATACGTATTTAATGCGATTGGAATTTTCAAAATGAAAGGAAAGTGAAAACTTTTCTAGCCTTTTAAGAATTTATTAAGAAATTGTATTGGTCAATACGGGATAACTTGCATGAACCAAACCAAACTTTACTTATGACTTCCAAGACCCGGCTCTTACTGGGAAGCATATTTCTTAGCATTCTTACATTCGGACTGGGTTATTTTGTTTCTAAAGGAAGCGGAAAACCCATTTCGAAGAAGAATGATAAAGTAGTAACCGCTTCATCTCAATTGTTCCCGTATCTCAATCCAATCAGCGAGTGCATTCGACAGAAGGGAATGAATGTAGATGAGTTGATGTCGTTCCGCCCAAAAATTGAACAACGTATTGATGATTTTTGCAAGCAATACAAAGGTGTGGTTGTATCTTACTATTTCCGTGACTTAAATAACGGGCTTTCGATTGGTATAAACGAGAAGCAATTGTTTAGTCCGGCCAGTTTGATGAAGGTTCCTATACTTATTGCAGTACTCAAGGAAGCAGAAACAAATCCGGGCATATTGGATAAAGCGATTCAGTATAATGAGCGGGATTTTTCCATGGTGGATGAAGAAGCCGGAATTGCGAAAGTCGATGGCAATTTATACCCGGTTAATGTGTTGCTCGAACATTGTATTATGTATTCCGATAATCGGGCGACGTTGATGTTGATGGCTTTAATTGGAAAAGACAAACTTATAAAGGTGGAAGATGATTTGAATTTGCATATCAAAAATGAGTACACCGAACAAACCAATTTTGTTTCAGTAAAGCATTATGCGGGAGTTTTTCGTATTTTATACAATGCCGCGTATCTGAATGAATCCATGTCTGAGAGAGCATTGGAATTGATGCTGAAGTCTAAATATGCCGGAGGAATTAGGAAGGGAGTGGCAGCAGATATCAGAATTGCGCATAAATATGGCGAACGCGATATCATCAATGCTTTGGGTGAACGTGAGGCTATACAATTGCATCATTTTGGCCTTGTGTATCACCCGACCAAACCATTTATTTTAGGAGTCATGACCCGTGGTCCGGTGAGCAAGGTAGAAAAGGAAAAACTGATTTCCGATCTTTCACAGATTACCTACAATGAGGTGGAATTACAAGTTAAACACTCTTCGCCTGAAAGCAGAAAGAATTTCCTCAAAGATTTATAATCAGCTTTCAGATTTGTTGTTGAGTTGAAATTCAACTGCGCATGTTTTCAAATTGGAGGGGCAATTCGAAGTCCTTTGCTCTTACAGCAGCAATTACCTGCTGCAGATCGTCAATTTGTTTGGCGGTAACCCGCAACTGATCTTCATTTATGGCAGCCTGAACTTTTAACTTTGTTTCCTTAATAAACTGCACAATTTTTTTGGCTGTTTCTTTATCTATGCCTTCTTTGATCGGAACATCCTGAAGTACCAGTTTACCACTTGGGCGTGGTGTTTTACTGATATCAAGCAGGCGAACATCCAGATGTTGTTTGCTGAATTTTGACAGAATAATGTCGATCATAGATTGCAGTGCCATTTCCTGTTTTGCACTTAACTGAAGTTGTTTTCCCTTTCGATCCAGTTCAATGGAGCAATCTTCGTTCTTGAGATCATAGCGGTTTAGCAATTCTTTTTTAGATATGTTAATTGCATTATCAATCAATTGCATATCTGTTTTACAAACTATATCAAAGCTGGGCATAAGGTTATTATTATGATTTATTTCAGGTAAAAATTTTGTATATTCGGGTTTTCAAAGGTAAGCGAATGTATACAAAACATTATTGTCACTCATGGGTAGTACTGTTCTTAATCTGGGCAACGCTATTTATGGGATGTAAGAAAGTGAAGGATGAAGATCCCCCGGTGACTCCCACAGAAATTGCTCCGGGAATTACTGTTAAACAGAATGGTTTTTTAACCATTCAGATGAAGCATTTTTTTAAGGCAGATAATTTCGCTTTTAGTCCGGATAGTTTTATTACCAAAGCCAAGGATACAATTCAGGTTGGAGAGTTAAAATATTATGTAAGTCATGTTACCCTGATTAATGCAAATGGAAGTCTTTGGGATGCAGGCAATTTCAACCTTATCAATGCACAGAATACAGAAGATATTACAATCAGTGGAATTCCACCGGGTAATTATACCGGAATGACATTTTTGCTGGGAGTTGATTCATTGAATAATCATACACTCAATCACAACGAACCTGCTCTTGACCCCAGCCTGGGCATGTCGTGGTCGTGGAGTACCGGTTATATTTTTATGCGGGTAAAGGGCACATACGGTGCTGCTAAAAAAGGATTTTCATTTGACCTGGGAGGAGATCAGCATCTGATCAAATTGCCGTTTGATTTTAAAGCGTATAAATTAGCGAAAGACAGTTATCGTATGGGCATTAAAACCGATCTGAATGAATTTTTTGAGAATCCGAATACGTATAATCTTAAAACACAATTAAATGATATTCATACTCCGATAGAGCCTGAAATTGCTCTATTTACAGGCAATATGGCCAACGGAATGTTTACTTTGCTAAGTCTCGAATGATGGCTGGAATCAACAGAATTCAAATTATTTTATTAGGAGTAGTAGCAGGATTGGTGCTGAATGCATGCCGGAAAGAAGATCCGCTGGTTGATAAACTCAATCCTCCACCAGCTGATACTCCTTTTCAGGCCACACCATACATTTTGCAACTTCCTTTGGGATGGTCGGCTCCGCCCATTCCTGCAAACAATCCATTAACCGTTGAAGGAGTGGCGCTCGGGCGGAAATTATTTTATGATCCCATTTTATCAGCCAACAATACACAGTCGTGCGGATCTTGTCACAATCAGCAATTTGGATTCACCGATAACGGTAAACAATTCAGTGTAGGAATAGATAATATAGCCGGAAACCGTCAGTCTATGCCAATTTTCAATCTGGCCTGGGTAGAGCGGTTTGCACCGGTGATTGGATCTAAACCTTACCGGTTTTTCTGGGATGGAGGAGCTGCCGACCTTGAATCGCAGGTTGTCGGACCGATTACCAATCCGATAGAAATGCACGATTCATTACCCCATGTTTTGGCAAAATTGCAGGCGCATCCGCAATATCCTGAGTTATTCCAAAAAGCATTTGGAACGTCTGAAATTAAGACCATACACCTGATGAAAGCGATAGCTCAATTTGAACGTACTATTCTTTCATCGCAATCAAAATTCGATAACTTTTTAATTCATGTTACGCCTACAGGTACAAAGTTTTTTGATTTCAGTGTGTTTACACCGGAAGAAAAAAATGGACACGATGTATTTATGGATGAAACCAGAGGTGATTGTTTTCACTGTCACCCGGTATCTACACCGTTTACAACTGATTTTTTGTTTCACAACAACGGCCACACCAGCAATGATCCAGGTTTAAGGCGCATCACTGGAAATCCGGACGATCAGGGAAAGTTCAGAGCTGCTACTCTTAGGAACCTGTTGCTAACGGCACCTTACATGCACGATGGAAGGTTTCAAACGCTGGAAGAAGTAGTAGAATTTTATAATTCAGGTGCGAATCGGAGTTATCCTGCCGATCCATTCATAACAAAACATCCAACCGGTTTGAATTTGTCCAATCAGGATAAATCGGATCTGGTTGCATTTCTGAAGACCATGACAGATTCTGCCTTCCTTTTGAAGACAGATTATGGAAAACCATAAGGTTCGTTTTTTTTCTTGCTATTCCCACTTTATCTTTTCTTAATTCTAAATTGAAGACGAAAGGTTAATGGCATTTTAATGCATAAGACAATTTTCCTTAAAAAAAACCTGATTTAGTATTTTTATTTGAAATAAATTTATAAATTCGATTTTCAATCTTTCTGCAAATTGAAGGTTGAAGAAAAGTATTTTGATGTAAATGAAATAATTTACAGCAGGATAAAAATGGGTTGATGTATGCATAATACTGATACCAGGAATTGGAATAATAAATATGAACTATATGAAAATTAAATTTTTACTGATGACCCGTGTTTTTTGGCTTATGACTGTCCTCTGTATCGGAGGATTGCACGAGCTGAAAGCTCAAACTTACATTAGTATCGGTACAGGATCTTTGGTTAATTCGGCCATATCTTATCCCGCTCCCTATGGTAATTTCTTTTACGGTGCAAGGCATCAATTCCTGATTTTGGCCAGTGAACTAAGCACAGCAGGTGTTGCTCCCAATTCGGTAATATCACAAATCGGATTCAACGTACAGTCGCCGATTGCCGCACCATTACAGAATTTTAAAATTAAGATGGGTACAACGTTAAGTACCACTTTAACGACTACTTTTATCACCGCAGGTCTTTCAGATATGTTTGATCCTATAACGTATACCACTACTGCTGGCTGGAATACGCATACATTTACCTATGGGGGATTTGTTTGGGATGGTTTGTCCAATATCATCGTAGAGGTTTGTTTCAACAACAACACCTGGACATCCAATGCGCTGTCGTATTATTCAACAACTGCCGGAGCACGCTCATCATACCGCTATGCAGATGCACAGGGAAATTGTACAGATCCGGGTTATCAAACGTCAACCGCACGTCCGAATATGAGATTGACAATCGGTGGAGTGAATCTTCCTCCTCCAATTGCTCCATTAGCTAACTTCCAGTTTGTACTGGGTGTAGATACACTTTGGGAACGCAGTCCGTCAATTCTTACCAATACCAGTACTTATCAGGATAAGAGCTATTGGGATGTAACCGGATACAACGACGATAGTACCGACGGTGTTTGGGAACCTTTTTATACCGTTCGCCAACAAAATGCCTGGGGAATCTGGATGGATACCATCGGAAACAAAGCCAATTTCAATTTTAAATTTCCTTTAGCGGGTTACTACAAAGTGAAATTGTTATGTGTGAATTCATTTGGTGTCAGTGAAGTTGAAAAAATTGTATTCGTTGCCTTACCAACTGTTAAACCCCGAGCTTACTTCTTTGCCAACATGATTGAAACCGGGGTAGGGGAACAAATTCAATTCTATGATGCAAGTTCCAATGGCCCGACAGTATGGAGCTGGTGGTTAGATCCGCCTTGTACTGCCTGCGGTCAGTTTATCAACGAGTTTTTCCCGTCCAACGATTTGCCACGACCTGTATTGAATGCTAATGAGGGCGGAACTTATAATGTTTGTATGGCTGTTGCCAATGATATTGGATCGGATACCATTTGCCGGCCAAATTATATCAGGATTATTGATGGGTTTGAAATTTGTAACGGTACTGACTCCATTACCTATTCTCCAAAAGGGTATTTGCATGCACCGTATTTCCAAACGTATACCTCACTTTATTATGCAGCACAAGCTTGTCCGGCCAGTAGCCCCGGATTCAGACTTGCACCTTGTGCCGATACCATTTTTGTTACGCTGGAACGCTTGAAAATGCGGAATCAGGATTCACTTTATATTCGCACAGGTAGTTATAATGGTCCTATTATCAGAAGATGGGGAGGTAACAATATTAACAATGTTCCCGACAGCTCTAAATTCTTTAAATACCCGGGAAATGAATTATTTATCCGTTTTGTTCCGGGTACTCCGAATACACCTACACCTTATTGGGTGAATGATTCCGGATTCTTGCTGAAGTGGAACATTGCTCCAGCTTCATTCCCGGCTCCATCACCTGCATTCACCAGTTTAGATACGGTATATTCAGGTTATAAAATGCAGTTTACCAATGCTACACCCGGAAGCAATATTGCGTTTGCGTGGGATTTAAACGGAGATAATATTTTCGGATTGGATAATCCGTTTTTCCCGGATTCGGTTACTCCGAGCCCAACATTTACCTACTTTACGTTTTCACCGATTACAAAAAATGTATGTCTGAGAGCACGAAATTGTCAGGGATCTGCAGTTACCTGCAAACCGGTGGTTGTATTACCAATTGCACGTGCTCCGGTTGCCGACTTTACAGTCAATAAAACTAACGGATTTACTACCGATACCTTCTATTTCTCCGATATCAGTCAGTATGGTGCCAATGGCTGGAAATGGACATTCAGTCCTGCCTCAGTTACCTACCTTAATGGTACGACATCCAACAGCCAGTATCCAATGGTTAAATTCAATGTGGCACAACAATACACTGTAACCCTGGAAGCCAGTAATCCGTTTGGGTCTACCAGTATAACCAAGACAAACTATATCACTACTTTGAGTTACCCAACTCCGGGGTCTATTTATCCTCCACAATCGAGTGATCTGGATATTGGAATTTCCCGTGTGTACTTGTTAGGAACAGCCGGTAAGATTGATACCATCACACCGTTGAAAAACGCTACGTATTCATCTTATTACCTGAGTTCGCAGGCAGTGGTTTATCGTGGTGTTACTTATACTGTGGATGTGTATCGCGAAAGCGCTGAAGATCCGATGAACACCCGTATCTGGATTGACTTTAACCGCAATACAGATTATCTGGATGCCGGAGAAACCATTAAGAGTGAAGACAGTACTAATACGGTTAAGACTTCTGCACAGTTTACCGTTCCGAATGATGCCTCGACCGGACTGAGCCGCATGTTAATCGGTGTTTCCCCTGAATTCTCAAGTATTACTCCAACACTGGCTACCCTCGGTGTATATGAAGACCATGGTTTGGTAGTAGGGCAGGATATGGTAAAACCTGTAGTAACTTTAAGAGGTGGTGATATCTATAAAACAGAAGTGAACCGTCCTTATGTTGAACCTGGAGCCGATGCATTTGATAATTTAGAAGGGGATATCTCCTTAAGAATTGTATACCTCGGCACGGTAGATATTACTAAGGTTGGGTATTATAAATTGAAATATTATGTGATAGACAATTATGATAATGTTTCAGATACAGCATACCGTTTGGTGATGGTGGAAGTAAGTACAATTCCACCAATCATTACAATGACTCCTCCGGATACTGTAACAATGGAAGTTTATGGTAAATTCAACGAACCCGGAATTTCGGCCAAGGATCATTACAACAATGATATGACCCAATACATTGTGCGTGGAGGAAATTTAGATACTTCCCAAGTTGGAACATATATGGTAACATACCGTGTTTCGGATGCATTTGGAAATACAGCAACGGCGTCGCGTGTGGTGATTGTTCGCGATACACAAAAGCCGGTTATCTCTTCCCGTTTGGGTAAAGATACCATCACACACGAGATCAAAACTCCGTTTGAAGACAACGACTATATTAAAGTTACCGATAACTATTGGAAGAATCTAGGCTTTACCCGCTCAAATTCAATTAATATCAATAAACGCGGTACCTATCCGTTGATTTATTCCGCAGTGGATGGCTCGGGGAATATTGCAATTTCTTTCACCTTATATGTTAAGGTGAAGAATACACAAGGACCAACCATTGTCCTGAACGGAGAACCTGATGTATTGGTGAATGTATTTGGAACCTACATCGAAGCGGGAGCAACAGCGAAAGACTTTGAGGGAACTCCATTGGCAGTAGAAATTACCGATGCAGTTAATACACAAAATGTGGGTAATTACAACAATATTTATACGGCCATCGACGCAGATGATAATATGGCCACAATTACCCGTTCGATACGTGTAAGAGATACAGAGGCTCCGAAAATATTCTTATTGGGACAAGATCCTTATTATACACCATTGGATACCCCATACAAGGATCCTGGATTTAAAGTAACGGATAATTATTACAGCGAAAGTCAATTGATCATTGATTCTAACTTTAAGAGCATCAATATCCACAAAGAGGGCCAGTATACGGCATATTACAATGTTGCTGATCCTTCCGGAAATGTGGGCGCTCAACGCACCCGTTTGGTAATTGTTACCAGCGTACAGATAAACGGGATCAAAGAGATGTTGCAAACCGACGGTTATGCAGTTTATCCAAATCCTGCAAACGATCTGTTAAACATTGATCTGAAAGATGCAGAAATTAAAAATATCGTGATGTATGATCTGCAAGGAAAACAAGTGCTGAAACAGGAAGTTGCTCAAGGAATTGCACAATATCAACTGGATATTCGCAATCAACAAGCCGGCATGTATCTGATACAGATCGAAACGGCCGAAGGAAGAATAATTAACCATAAATGTTCTGTTGTTCGATGAACAATCAAACCCTGAATAGGAACACAAAAATACAACCACAACCCTGCTGGCTTCAGCCGGTGGGGATTGTTGGTTTTAAAACGAAATAACTCAATCATATGAATCATATATACAAACCAATCGTCTTATTTTTTCTGCTTTTGATGGGAGGCGTTTTGGGCTCCAATGCTCAAACTACCATAACAATTGGTACATCCACAAATACTATTCAAAATGCAGCCTATCATCCTTATCCGACCTATTATACAAGTTCAAGGGTGCAATATATTATTACAGCTGCAGAGCTAAATGCAGCAGGAATAACTGTTGCTTCAAACATTAATAGTATTGGATTCAATGTTGCAGCGGCTGCTACGGGAGGTGCAAGTTGCGATCCAACTTACCCAACCTATTCAGTATCCAATGGACAAGTACTTGGGTATAAAATATCTTTAAAGAATACGACTCAAGGTATGCCCATTTCAACGTATGATTTTGTTGGTTTAACCGAAGTATATGATATTTCTTCCTATACACCTATATCGGGATGGAATACACATATTTTTTCGAATTCATTTGCATGGGATGGCGTTTCCAATCTGTTGGTAGATATTTGTGTCGCAAATCAGGGTGCCAATTGTTCGTATTGTTATACAACCAATGCAACTACGTATTATACACCAACAACACAGAACAGCGTAGTTTCATATTGGGCTGATTCCCGTGGATCTTTTTGCGGTTCTTCATTTCCGAATGCCTGTGGTCAAACGCCAGCAGGATCAGCTAATACATACCGTCCAAATACCCAAATGACTTTTATGCCATTGGCACCTCCTGCACCACCAACCCCTAATTTTCAGTTTACTTTAGGTCAGGATACACTTTGGGAAACCGCTTATTCAACTTTAATTAATACCAGTACCAATTCCATAGGAAATTATTGGAATATTACGCAGTATAGTGCAACTTCATCCACTGGTCCATGGAGCACCTATAATGCTCCAACTACTGACCCACCACTTGAATGCAACAGTTGGGGTTGTTTTATTGATACCATCAAAAATAATCCAAATTTCATCTATAGCTTCGCCTCTCGTGGCTTTTACAAAGTGAAGCTTACAACAGTAAACTCGTATGGCGTTACAGACATTGAAAAAATTGTATTTGTTGATACCCCGGCTTCCAAGCCATCGGCTATGTTTTTCATCACCCGTCGCCAACTGGGTGCCAATGATCGTTCCCGCGTCAATAATTTGAGCAGCAATGCTCCCGCCCGTGTTAAATGGTGGCTTGAAAATTCTTGTACAACATGCGGTGCGGACAGTAATATGTTTCTACCCAACGATTCTGCATTTAGTCCGGTACTTGCAGCTTACAATCCCGGTACCTACACTATGTGCGTTGCTGTCTCGAATTCAAAAGGCAAAGACACCTTCTGCCGAAAAGACTATATTAAGATTCTGCCCGGATATTTAATTTGCCACAATGAACCTGAACGCTTTGATTCAGTGAGTCGTGAAGCGCAGGGATACCTTTACTCAGATCTGAGAACAGCAACCGGAGCACAATTATCCGGACAATTTGAACCAAAAGCTACATCTCCGATTGGATTTAGAATTGCTCCGTGCGCCGATACAATATATATAACACTTGAGCGATTAAGGATGCGTACACCTACCGCAGGTGCCGGCGACTCTGTTTATCTGCGTTTGAACGGCTTTAATGGTCCAATCGTTCGTCGTTGGGGAGGTAATAATATCAATATCCTTAAGGATACCATGAAGCATTATAAGCATGCAGGTGAGCAATTGTTTGTTACCTATGTTCCTGCCGTTGTTTCAGGTACACCACCAGCTCTCGTGAATGATTCAGGTTTCACTATTCGCTGGTCTTCGTCTCCTTCATTCTTTGCCAAGCCAACTGCAGGATTTACCTGCCCTGATACTTTGTATTCAGGATATAAGGTACGTTTTGTAAACCAAAGCACAGGTAATCGCAGATCCTTTGCCTGGGATTTGAATAACGATGGAGCTTATGGAAGAGACTTGTTGACTGTAGGAGTGGATTCTATTACAGAAAATCCAACCATTACTTTTACTGCTACAGTACCAACAAACAAGAAAGTGTGTCAGATAACCAGAAATTGTCAGGGAGACGATACCTTTTGCAGGGTTTTACCACTGTTACCTATCAACAATCCTCCAATTGCGAATTTTATAACGAACCGTACTTCCGGATTTATTAATGATACCTTCAAGTTCATTGACAAAAGCAGCAATGGTGCATTATCGTGGAGATGGCGCTTTGAACCAAACAATGTAACTTATTTGGAAGGAACTGATTCAACCAGTCAGTATCCGGTGATTTCGCTGAATTCACCTCAGTATTATAATGTAACCCTGGTTGTTTCAAATCAATTAGGTTCAAGTCAGATTACTAAAACAGAGGTTGTACATGCAATTGATTATGGAAGTCCATACAGTGCTTATCCTCCTGAGAATGACATTTCTGATTTTGGAATCAGACGCGTTGTGATCAGTGGTGCCGATAATGTATTGGACACCATTACTCCACTTAAAACCCCAATTTATACCCGCAACTGGAGTACGCTGCAAACAACGGTGTACCGAGGTGGGAAATACAGCATTGATGTATATCGTGTTACAGCGGTTGATGAAATGACATTGCGCGTTTGGGCAGACTTTAACCGCGATGCGGATTATACGGATCAAAACGAAACGATTTTTGCCGAAGACAATGCTCTTAGGGTTAAAACCAGTTTTGAGTTTACTGTACCGGCCTCAGCAGAAATTGGAAACTCAAGAATATTGGTGGGAGCGTGTAACAGCAGTGTATCAACCATTAATTCTACAACGGCCACCCTGGGTGTGTATGAAGATTTCGGAATGATTATAGGTAATGATTTTGTGAAACCTGTTGTCTACTTAAAAGGAGCAGAACATATCACTTCTGAATTGAATAATTCATTCAATGATCCGGGTGCTACTGCAATGGATAATATCCAAGGGGATGTTTCCTTACTGATTCAAACCATCAGCAATGTGGATGTAACCCATCTTGGTTTCTATACGGTTAAATATTATGTGACCGATTTGTATGGAAATACCTCAGATACAGTAGTGCGTCATGTGCAGGTTGTAATCGACAACAATGGTCCAACCTTAACACTGATCGGAAGCGATAGCATCACCGTTGAAGTATTTGCTGATTATACTGAGCCGGGTTACAGCGCTTATTCAAATCTCAATGAGGATATTACAGCTCAGGTACAACGCACCGGAACAGTTGATAACAGGATGGTAGGAAATTATACCCTGGTATACAGCATCACCGATGCATATGGAATTAAAGCAGAGAAGAAACGCGTGGTGATGGTGGTAGATACTCAAAATCCGGTTGTGTCAAGCTTTAGTGGAAAAGATACCGTAGTTCATCAAATCGGTACCGCATTCGACGACAGTAAATACGTTCAGGTTACAGACAATTACTGGAACAATATTTTACCTATTCGCATCAGTGGTAATATCAATAGCAGTAAAGTTGGAAGTTATACACTTCATTACCGGAATATGGATGGTTCGGGAAATGTATCAGCTGAATACGTGTTGACTGTTGAAGTAAGGAATACGATCAAACCAACCATTCAACTGGTGGGTTCTGATGTTGTAACTGTGCCTGTATATGGTTCATACAATGATCTGGGTGTTGTAGCTAAAGATTATAAAGGTGATTTGTTAACCTGGGTGAGTGACCTGAACGAAAAACTGCGATTGGATACCATTTCGGATGCTGATGTTATCTACACAGCAACTGACGAATTTGGAGAATCGGTAAGTACAAATCGCAAAATCTTTGTAAGAGATTTGGAATCACCTGTCATTGAATTGCAGGGAAATAATCCATTTGTTCATACACTTGGTAAACCGTATACGGATGCGGGTGTTAAGGTGACAGATAATTTTGATCCTACTGTTTTTACCAATAGCAATAAAGATGACGGAATCGGAATTCAGGTTACCATTGATGTATCCAAATTGAATGTCAACGGAGCCGGATTCTATTATACAGTTTATGTCAATGCTGAAGATGGAAGCGGAAATCAGGCTGAAGAGAAAAAGCGACTGGTTTATGTAACAGCTACAGGCATTGAAGATGTTATTCAGAATGCAGGCTTCACGGTATATCCGAATCCGGCTTCTCATGTCTTGAAACTTGAATTAAACAAAGGGGAAATTGCGCATGTTGTTGCATACGACGTACAAGGTAAAGCCATAGCCCTGAAAACTTCACTTGAGAACAAAGGATACAGTATGGACATCAGCCATTTGAATTCAGGCCTGTATATTTTAAAAATTGAGTCAACCGACGGAGTTATTTACAGTGGAAAATTCAATGTTGCCAAGTAACCAAACCAAAAAACGATAAGAGATGAAAAATTTATTACGGATATTTAGTATGCTCCTGTTGTTGGGGTCCTTTAAAGTCAGTTATGCCCAGCAACCCCAATATTTCAGGTGTTGTAACACCGGGGGGAATTATATTCCGTTTGGTGGTGCCAGTTACATGAATTATAAATCGCAGTACCTGAATTTGTTTACAGAATTCAATGCGGTACCTCCATCGGGAATGGTAATTACTAAACTCTATTTCAGAGTATACAATACCGGTTCAGCAAGTTTTTCAGACTTGAAAATCAGTTTAGGTCAGCAATCTGCATCCATTACGGCACTTACACCTGGTCCGTGGGTAGCCACCACACAGGTTTACCTTGCTTCCCCAACACTCAGCGGTACGCAGGGCCAGTGGTTAGAAATTGTGCTGGATCAACCTTATCCTTTTGATCCTACCATGGGCTTGGTTTGGGAAGCTTGTATGAGTAGTGCCTCCGGAAGTGGATTTGCACTTTATACAGCTTCAGGAACCGGACGCAGAGCATATTCTGGTTCAGGAAATTGTAGTTCAACTGCTTCAACAAATGCTGATGGAACATGGCCGGATATTGGTTTTGACGTTTCTGTTGCACCAACAAATACACCTAAAATTGCACCGTTGGCTAATTTCAAAACGGTAAATGATATGGATACCCTTTGGGTTGGTTCACCGTCTGTTCTGGTAAATACAAGCAGTTATTCAGATACGAATTACTGGCAAATAACCGGATATAATGCCACAACGCCTACCGGAGCATGGTCGCCTTATTTCAATCCGAATGATCTGCTGCAAACCAATAACCGCGGTACATGGATCGATACTGTTGTTAACAAAACCAATTTTTATTACACGTTTTCTCAAACCGGATATTACCGCGTTAAGTTGTTTACCGGAAACCGCTACGGAACCAGTTTTGTTGAAAAGTCAGTTTTTGTAAGTAATCCTACGCAAAAACCCAAGGCTTTGTTCTTTAGTTCAAAACGAAATCTGGCAACGTATGACAGGTCTCAATTCAACGATTTAAGTTTATATGGCCCAACTACATGGAAGTGGTGGGTAGATCCGCCATGTTATAATTGCGGATTGTACAAGAATGAATTTTTCTATGAAGGAAATAAGAACGATTCGGCTTCAACACCTTATTTAACTGCTTTGGATCCGGGAGTGTATAAAGTTTGTCTCGCCGTGAGCAATGCCATGGGTTCCGATACCTTGTGTCAGAATAATTATTTGCGCATCGTTCCTGGATTCCAGATGTGTAATGGTTCTGATACTGCCGGTACAACCTCTGAAGGTGCGGTTATGCCTACTCTGGCAAACTCTGCCAATATGCAGTACATTGCCAACGGTTGCACGCAAGGATTCCGTATCGCACCATGTGCCGATACCATCATAGTTACCCTGGAAAGATTAAAACTGCGTAACAATGGTGGACCGTTGAATCCCGGAGATTCCCTTTATATCAAAGCAGGCATTTTGCCGGGCTCACAAATACTTCGTCGTTTTGGTGGTAATGATATAAATAAGATCAAAGATTCTTTGAGAACTTTTGTTTTCAGTGGTCAGCAATTGTATGTGACGTATGTACCGGTTGCACCAACCGGACCTAATACCATTGTGAACGATTCGGGCTTTTTGATTCGCTGGAGATCCAAAGCAGCCAGCTATGCACCTCCGGTTGCAGCATTCACATGTCCGGATACCATTTACTCGGGCTACAAAGTTGTATTCCAGAATCAAAGTACAGGTAAATATGCCAATTATGCATGGGATACCAACAACGATTATGTATTTGGAAAAGACAATACCAATCTTGGAATTGACTCAACCAATCTTAGTCCATCAATGATTTACAATGAATCTTCCATTACTCAAAAAACGGTTTGTTTAAAAACATATAACTGTGTAGGCAGCGACACTGTTTGTAAAACATTCACTGTTTTACCTAGCAATATTGCGCCATTTGCCGATTTTACTGTAAATAAAACATATGGTCTGACTACCGATTCGTTCCTGTTCAAAGACATCAGTTTCAACGGTGCCAATCAATGGAAATGGGAATTTGAACCTTCCAACCTTTCATATCTGGGTGGAACCGATTCAACCAGCCAGCATCCGATGGTGTTCTTACATACCAATACCAATTACAGTGTTACTTTAACTGCAACCAATGCGTTTGGAAGCAGTACCAAAAAGAAAACAAATTATATCACTACCATTTCGTATCCAAGTCCGGGTAGCCAGTTTACTCCAACCAGTTCGGTTGAAGACTTTGGTATTACCCGCGTGCGTCTGGTAGGTAGTGTGGGGCGTATTGATACCACCACGGCGTTGAAACCAATAGACGGATCGGCGTATACTCCTTTGTATAACCTGAGCAAGACTACTTTGTACCGCGGAGGAAAATATACTGTTGATGTATATCGTGGTGCAAATCCGGTTGATTCAATGAATCTGCGAGTATGGATGGATTTCAGCCGCAATGCCAATTATCTGGATGCAGGCGAAACCCTGATCAACGAAGACCGCCAGTTGAAAGTAAAATACACCACCGAGTTTACTGTGCCACAGGATGCATCCATTGGCGTAACCCGTATGTTGGTAGGTGCCAGCGCTGCATTTTCCACGATTTCTCCGTTTTCATCTGTTTTAGGTGTTTATGAAGAATATGGAATTACCATTGGCCGCGATGAAGTGAAACCGGTGATTACCCTCAAAGGGCAAACAGTTGCTAAAACTGAAATCAACAAAACATATAAAGATTCTGGTGCAATTGCTATGGATAATATTGAAGGCGATATATCCAGCCGCATGGTTATTATAAGCAATGTTGATATTACCCATATCGGATACTATTCAGTGAAATATGTGGTTTGGGATAATTATGGCAACCTGTCGGATACCATTGTTCGTTTGGTTCAGGTAGAAATCAACCAAACCGGACCAGAGATCACCATCACTGGTGCCGATACGGTAAGACTGGAAGTCCGTAAAGATTCATACGTTGATGCCGGTGCCACTGCCAAAGACAATAGCGGTGCGGATATCAGTAACTCAATCCTGACTTCAAACAATCTGGATACTGCTAATGTGGGTGTATACTATTACACTTACACCGTGGCCGATGCCTTTGGATTTATCTCCACCAAAAAACGGGTGATTATTGTTCAGGATACTGAAAAGCCAACAATTCATACCCGTACACTGAACGATACCAGTTTTGTGATTCATCAGATCAAAATGCCATTTGATGACAACAACTACCTGCGTGTGGATGATAATTACTGGACTAATTTAACGCCTGTACGTACTGATGGAACCCTCAATATTGACGATCCGGGATTGTACTACCTCACATACCGTGCAACCGATGGTTCGGGCAATGTTTCGGATGCTTATGTTCTGACCGTTAAAGTTACCAATACATTCAAGCCAACCATTACTCTGGTAGGATCATCGGATGTGATCGTAAAGGTAAATACAGTTTACAACGACCCTAAAGCTACGGCCAAAGATTACTTCAATGTGCCATTGCTGGTGGAAATCGTAAACGACAATATGGACATCAACCATACAGGAAATTACAAACGCACATACAGAGCCACAGATGAATACGGAAACTGGAGCGAGGTTGAGCGTACCATTCATGTGAAAGATCTCGACGCACCGGTAATAACTGTATTGGGAGATAATCCTGTACAGGTTGTGGTGGGAACCAAAACCCGTGAAGAAATTCTGGCTATGATAAATGTGACCTCCATTAAAGTAGTGGATAATTACGATCCGAATCCTGTTGTGAAAGACAATTCTGCGGCAGTTATTAATTTGACAGATAAGTCGGGAACCTATTTGGTAACCTACGATGCCAAAGATGTTGACGGTAACAATGCTCAGCAGAAGCAACGTTACCTGCAGATCCTGCCGAATACTGGCATCGAGCAGGTACAGGCCAACAATGGAATACAGGTTTATCCAAATCCAAGCAAAGGAGTATTCCATCTTGAACTCAAACAAGGTGAAGTTAGAAATATCCGGATTTACAATATTGCCGGCGTCCTGGTTCGTGAATTCAAGGGCGATAAAGCCGGTACTACTTACCAGATAGACCTGAGCAACGAACGCGACGGTATGTATCTGATACGGGTTGAAAGTTCAGATAAAACGTATACTACAAAGGTTAACCTGAACCGTTAATCCTGTTCTTCTACTGAAACTGTTAGCGACCCGCGGCTCCGGAATTCCGAAGCCGCGGGTCGCTTCCGTTTATGCTATTTCTATGCGTAAAATTTTCAGTGTATTTGCTGTCACTTTGTAACGTTCATCTATCTGATAAGGTAAAACCGCAAGGATTTGTTCACCCTGACATAAGATCAAGGCTTTTTCTTTTGCTGGTTGTGAAACTTTCTTGTCAATAAAAAAATCACTTAACTTTTTATGTCCTTTCATTCCTAAAGGACGGAATAGATCTCCATCTTCCCACGAGCGGAGCTGTAAACCGGAAAGCTCTAGCGATGCTGCATCCAGTTGAAGTACGGTGTTTGTTTTGCCGGCAGATTCCTGTTGAAAAGTTTGGCTATAGCAAAAAGAAATACGATAGTCATTGCATTCAATTTCGCCTGGAATAGAATCTATATGGAATAAAACATTTGATCTTGTTTTTTTGCTAAGAATAAATTCATCCCGGTTGGTCACGATCTGATACAATGCAGAAATGAATCTTTTACCACTGTTTCCCGGTTCCTGCAAGAGCATGTTATGCACCTGATCAGCATTAAAACCATAAGGTTGCAGGATGAAAAACAGAAAGTTGAATGGAGTAGGAGTATCCTTGATAGAGGCCATTGGAATATGTGTGTTATGTCCTTGTACGGTACAATGTTTTTGAAAGAATAATTCCACCTGATTTGTTATACACCTTTCTGCAAACCGGGCACTTTCGGCAAGTTGTGTGAAATGTGCTGTAACCTCCGGATTGAGTTCTTCCATCAGTGGTACAATCCGATGTCGAATAAAATTCCGCATATAATAATCTTCCTTGTTCGAAGCATCTTCCCGATGTGCCAATTGTTTTTCTTCAGCATAAGCAATCAGCTGTTCTTTTTTGAAAGCGAGCAGTGGTCTGATTATCCGATCTCTTTTAACTGGAATACCTGCCAGCCCCTTAATACCGGTACCCCGGATGAGGTTCATGAGGATGGTTTCCATATTATCCTGAGCATGATGCGCTGTGGCTGTATACGCATAGGTATGTGCTGCGCTTAATTCCTCAAACCATTGATAGCGCAAAGTTCTTGCTGTTTCCTGAATACCTTTTCCCAACTTCTTGCTCCAATTCAAAGTATCAAACTTCTTACAATGCAGTGTTATCCCGTGTTTATTGCAATAGTTTTGCAGAAATATTTCATCTCCATCGCTTTCTTTACCCCGTAATTGAAAATTGCAATGTGCAACAGCAAAGGAACTTCCGGAATGGAATTGAAAAAGATGTAGCATGGTCATGGAGTCAAGACCTCCACTTACGGCTAGCAATACTTTATCCCGCTTATATGGTTCGGTTATTTTAGCAAGTTGCTGTTTAAAAAAATCTTCTGTCAGCATGGGGTCAAAATTAGGTTGAATTGTATAGTTTTGGAATAATTAATCTCCCGTGAAAATTAAGACCTCAATCATTTATCTGTGTTGGCTGTGTTTGGTTCCTGAATTTGTCTTCGCTCAGGGTTCAGAAAAAATTCAATTGTTGCATGCCAATAGTCTGGAATACGATCTAAAGACTACAGGAAAAGTAAAGCGATTAATTGGGGATGTAAAGTTTAAGCAACAACAAACTGTTCTGACGTGTGATAGCGCTTATCAGTATGACGATGCAAACAGAATTGAGGCGTTCGGAAATGTTCGGATCAATCATCAGGATAGCATTCGTCTTTTTGGCGATCAGTTGAATTATGATGGAAATACGCGTATGGCACGATTAACCGGAAAGGTTATCATGATAGACGATGATATGACCTTAACAAGCAACGCGCTGGATTATGACATGAAAACCAATATGGGTTATTATTCAGATGGCGGTAAAATAGTAAGTGGTAAAAACACACTCACCAGCAAATACGGATTTTATTATTCTGGCATCAAGGAAGCTTTTTTTAAGACCAATGTTGTTCTGGTAAATCCGGAGTATACCATTGTTACCGACACGTTGAGATACCGAACTGTTTCGAAATTGACTTTTTTTCACGGGCCTACCAGCATAAAAGGGAATACCGACAAATTGTTATGCAATTGGGGGGTGTACGATACGGAAAGACAAATTGCGCAGTTTGGAAGAGGGGCTGCACTCAAAAGCAATTCCAATTTATTGTTTGCGGATAGCTTGTATTATGAACGAAAAACAGAATTCGGGAAAGCATTCCGGAACATCGAATTGCACGATACCGTGAATCATGTAATTGTGTATGGAGATTACGGAGAATTGTATGGTAAAACCAAACGATCGATAGTGACAACGAATGCAGTTGCAAAACAAAGCATGGAAAACGATTCCTTTTTTTTGTTTGCCGACACGATCCAGTCTTTTCAATGGGGAAAAAACAATACGCAATTTATTCAGGCATTCAGGCATGTCCGAATTTATAAATCCGATATGCAATCCGTATGCGATTCATTAACCTATAACCGGGGAGATTCGTTGATTGTACTTTACTCAAAACCGATCCTGTGGTCAGGCCCGAATCAAATCACGGCCGATACCATTTTACTCTTTATGCAAAATAACAAACCGGATTCTTTTATATGCAATACCAATGCATTTATTGTTTCCAGAGAAGCGGCCCGTTTATTCAATCAGGTTAAGGGTAAAAACCTTTACGGATCATTTTATCAGAATAAGATACGGTATGTATTTGTGAGTGGCAATGCACAAAGTATTTATTATGCCAAAGAAGATTCGGATTATATTGGGGTAAATGTGATAGATTGCAGCGAGATGGAATTTTATTTTGACCAGAATCGTATGCAAAGGGCCAATTTTATCAATATGCCGGAAGCAGTGTTATATCCGATGAATCAAAGGAAACCGGAAGAATTGCGCTTAAAGGGATTCAACTGGCACAATCGGCTTAGGCCTTCTCAAACCCTGATTTATAAGCGATTCTCCACAAAAAGCGATTTTTTAAAAAAAACTTTATGGGATACTTTGATTTATCAATAAAATTCACAAACTTTGGTTTTACGTATAGCTAAAAAAATTATGAATAAATTATATATGAAAACAACTTCTACTAACTTCTATGCGCTTTTCAAAGCGTTTGCGTTTTTGGTAGTCCTCGGGTTTGGCACAGCCCATGCTCAAACCGCATTTAAAGGAGGATCTACTTATTGGATTGACGGTGTCGGAAATGACTTGGAAGCCCCCAAAGACACATTTGCTAACCTCATGGGAACCTATACCGGAGGAGCTTATTCAAATACCACCGGTATTTTCAGGGCTTTGACCGTAAACGGAGTTGATCCGTCGACTACAGGTCAGATCACTTTTTTAATGGTTGACGGCTATAGCGGAATTGAAACTGCTTTGATTTCACTGGGTGATGCCAGCGTTGGTGGTTATAATTTTATGAGTCAGAATCGTCCGGTTGTTTTGAAGTCGGTTGCCGGATCAAATGATACCATTACCACTTCTGTTTCGGTTTCTGCAAACAACAGTATGTTTACGTTGTATGGTGTTCAATATTTCACCATTGACGGGGAAGCTACAACAGGTGAAAGAAACCTGACTTTCCTTATGCCTTCAGGGTCTACAAGTAACCTGAGTCGGCTTTTGCATTTGAATGGAATTGGTCAAAACGGTTGTCAGTCCGTAACCATCAAAAATTGTATTATCACAGGTCGTAGTACCACAACAGCGGTTACTACTTTTTCTGGGGTTTATTTAGGCGGTTACGCAACTACCCCTTCCAACGAAAGCAAAAGAAGCCAGAATATAACCATTGAGAATAATATCATTCAAGCGGTTCAATTTGGTGTGTATGCCCGTGGTGTGGGTGGCGCAATCAATAGCCACGATTACAACCTTCAGGTATTAAACAATCAGATAGGTGGAATGACAGCCCCGGGCGGTGCTTCACCTACTACCTTTATAGGAGGATCATCTTTTGCAGCAGGTATTTATTTATCTGCGCAGGCTAATGCTGTTGTATCAGGAAATGTTATTAAAAACAGTATAGTTGGTACAAGCGCCAGTTTTGGAAATTTCCAGGGTATTGCACTTACCAACGATGCAGGTTCCTTATCCCTCGACAGTAACTGTACCATTAATGGTAACCGGATTTACAATCACTCCAATACCTCGACATCAAATACAGGAACATATGGTATCCGCGTTACATTAGGAACACATAATTTTCCTTTAAACAATACCTTTTCCAATAATGCAATCGGTAATATTACTTCCAGCAATGCCGGTAATTCAATGGCCAATTACAATGGTCCGATAGGTATTTTGGTAGTTGATAATACCAACAATGCAGGATATAACTTCTATCACAATACCATCAGTCTGGGTGGCGATACGCTTCCAAACGGCGGTGTTTCCGCTTGTATAGTGCTTGGCGGAAATGTTACCGGCGGTGTCAAAGTCATCAACAACCTTCTTGTAAACAACATGGGCAGAAACAGCTTTGCCGCTGGTGTACCTGCAACTAATTTTGGCTTGATCTCTCTATCTGTCGGAGCATCTCCTATTACTGAAATGAGCGGAAACGCATTTCATGTAAACAATTTCAGAGGAAGCAATTCGTATTTGGGTTATTTCAACAATAAGGTTCGTTCCAGTTTAAGAGAAATGAACGAAGTATTTAACGGTACTAGCAATAGCGGAACCATACCTCCATTTATGGGAGTGAATGATTCTACAATGTTTATTGGTAATGGTACTGCATCACAACTGGGTTCCGCAGGCGTTTCCCTGGCAGCAGTATCAACAGATATCAACGGGGTTGTTAGGAATGCATCCGCTCCTTCAGTAGGTGCGTATGAATTTACTCCTGATCTGACCAATGCTAATTATGGATTATGGGGTGGCAATGTATACGAAATTAATGGAGTAAATGCCTGGCCGGTTGGCGGTGCAGGCGGAGCCGGATCATTTGCCAGTGTAGCTGACGCTATTACCTATTTGAACAATTATGGTGTTACCGGAGCCGGGAATGTTTACCTGACTGTGAACACCGGATATATGAAAGAAAGCAAATTTGTACCTGCAATCACTGAATATCCGGGTACAAATCCTGCCCGCCATGTGATATTAGGAATTGCATCAGGTTACAGTGATACGCTGACTACACCGAATGTTCCATATTCCAATCATTTCTCGGTATTACGTATTATTGGTGCTTCCAACTTTACGGTAGACGGTAGAAGTAAAAAATTGACCATAATGGTGGCAACCGCCGGTAACAACAACAATACAAAAGTGGTAACCGTTGCTGCTTCGGATACAACCGCAGTTAACAACGTAACTATAAAGAATTGTATTCTGACCGGTCAATCAACAACTACTGCAATTAATACATACGCTGGTGTTTATAGTGGATACCATACTCCATCCGGTGCTACCCCTTCCTCTTCAAGTGGTATCGGTTCCAATAACAATATTACCATTGAAGCAAACTTAATTCAGGCCGTTCGCAACGGTATCTATGTTAGGGGTGCAAATATTGTTGGAAAGCAAAACCTGAACTGGGATATTTCTGATAATATTATTGGAGGTACAACGGCCAATGGCGGATCTGAACCTACTACTTATATTGGTGGTAACAGTAATGTAGCTGATGATCAAGGCGGTATTACACTTAAAGGTGTGGCTCAGTCGATGGTTGAAGGCAATACAATTAAGAATACGATTCCGGTTGCTGCAAGTTCCGGATTCAAGGGTATCGACCTCACTACCTTAAATGACAACAACGGTAAAGATTCAGCGATTACCATTTCAGGTAATATGATTTACAATTTGTCAGCAGGTACTGTTGGTAACAATGTTACTTATGGTATCAAAGTGAATTTGGGTAATGATTCCCTGCGAGCCATTTCCATCATAAATAACTCCATTGCTAAAATCAGAGGAACCGGTTCCGGATCTAACAACTCTACAGCAAATCCAATGGGTATTTTTATAGATGCTCCAACCGTAGTGAATAATTTAGGATTGACCATTTATTTCAATTCAATTCAGATGAGTGGAAATGTATTGCTGAATGGAAGCTCGTCCAGCTGTATACTTTTGAATACTTCTATCGCCGGAGGTGTTTCTATTCATGGTAATATTTTATCCAATACAATGGGTCGCGTTTCCGGAAGTGGAAATATCTACTCCGTGTTTATTGGATCAGGATTACCTGCAGGAAGTGGTCCATTACGCGCACCAAACGGTTCTTCTAATTTCAACGCCTATTTTGCCGGAGCAACCGGTTCTAACGGATTTATCGGATGTTCTTCAAATGGTGCGTTGGGTTATAATAGCCTATCAGCATGGAAAACCTATACTGCCCAGGACGTAGGTTCTTACTTTATTCCTCCTGCGTTCATGAACGATTCATTACCTGATATTGATCCTTCATTATCCGGAGCAATTGCTAATGGAGCGGCTAGTTTACCTTCAGTAACTGAGGATATTTATGGAACAGCCCGTGGTGCAACTCTTACCAATATTGGTGCTGTTCAGTTTACACAATCTTATTCACCTTTAGCAGGTGGTGGAACTTATATGATTAACGGTGTACAAAATCCTCCAACACAGGCCAGCCCGTTAACAGGAAGTTTTGCAACAGTGAATCGTGCATTCCAGTATATCAATGCAAACGGAGTAGATAATTTTGCTGCTCCAGTAAATCCAATTAAACTGGTAATTAGTGCTGGTTATGTGGGAGAAGGGGATACGCTGATTGCACCACTTTTGGATTATCCGCGTATGAATCCATTGCGTCCGATTACATTAACAACTGACGCCGGAAGAAATGATACAATTACCAGTATTGGTGTAATTGGAGCTAACGGTAGTGTTCTCCGTTTTGCAGGTGCTAATTATTTCACCTTAGATGGTTCAAACAATGGTTCTACCAGTCGTAACATAACAATCATGCTGCCGGCTTCTGCAACCAATGCAACCTCCAAGGTGGTAGATATTACCGCTCAGAATGTTACAACCAGCAACCTGACTATCAAAAACTGTAATATCGTTGGTAACTCAACCGTATCAGGTATCAATACTTTTGCAGGTATTTATCAGGGTGGTGTAGTTTCAACTCCATCAAATATTACATTAAGCGGCAACAACTTTAATACTTACCAAAACAACTACATTGTAGGTGTTCGGAATGGTATTTATGTTCAGGGATTATCTGCTGCTACTACCGGAGTTGCCAATCAACAGGATCTGAATCTGACCATTAAATCGAATGTAATTGGTGGTAATAACAATATAGGCGGTGCTACACCAACCGATTTCTGGGGTGGTGCAAACAATAGTGCCGGTATTTTGGTTAGTGCTCAATCAGGTGCAGTAATTGATGGCAATACCATTACCAATAGTTTAAAAGGATTCTCAGGTGCAAGAGGTATTGAATTATCGAACGTTTCCGGAAATCTTTCTGCCGATACCAACATTACCGTTTCCAATAACATAATCAGCAAAATTGAAAATACTACAGCAGCTGGTTCTGCCTATGGTATTTACATTAGTTTAGGCGCTTCCAATACGCGTGCCATTTCCCTGATTAATAATATGATCTCCGGTATTGCCGGTCCAGGTACAAGTGGATCTCCAAATGTTTCAATGAATAACCCTTATGGTATTTTGGTAGATGGTACCGGTACTGTTCTGAATCTTGGATTGTCATTGTACAATAACTCAATTAACTTAGGTTTGGGTGCCAACTTAACAGTTACCAACTCAACTTCAGCTTGTTTGTTTATTGCCCCTGCCATTCGAGGTGGTATTAATTCAGTAAATAATATTTACCAGAATACTTTAGGTCGTCCAACAGGAACAGGTAATGCATATGCCGTATTGATTGGTGCAAACCAAAATGTATTTACTGTCAGTGATAACAACAACTACTTCGTAAATGCCGCCAATTCAAACAATTTTGTAATGGCACGCAATGCAAGCAGTTCACCTATTACCTACAGAACTGTAGATACTTTAAGCAACCTGACCAACATGGATACTATGTCGATCAGTTTCGTTACTCCATTTACCAATGATTCCAACCTGCTTATTCCTAGCGCAACCCAAAGCAATATCTTTGGAAGTGGTAAAGTGTTGACGCAAGTGCCAAACGATATCTTAGGTAATCCGCGTTCAATCAGTCAAACTGTTTTGGGTGCTCATGAATATCTGGGATCTTATATTGATAGCGTTGCACCTAAAGCATTTAACGTAACAGCGGTTCAGGCGTGTTCAAATGGACCTTTCAATATCACGATGCGTGTTATTGAGCGCAATGTTGCATTTGATACCCTATTCTATGCGGTAAATGGTATAAATCAAACTCCTCTGACCGGTCCAACTGTAGACGGATTAAACAGAACCTTCCAAATTCCATCACAGGCACCAAATTCATCAATTACATACAGATATTCGGTATATGATGGATCTGCTTTTGCTTTCTCGGCTAAAAATCCAACCGATGGTGGTGTATCATACCTGTCAACCATTAGTAGTGTTTATCCTTTGTCTTATGGATTCGACGGACCGAATACTCAGGGATGGAATGTTGAACAAGTTTCCGGTGCAGGAGGTTGGGATCTGGATTCTTACGGATCTGGTAATCTACCAATCTTAGGTGCTCAAACAGGAAATAAAGCTGCTTTGTTCCCTGCTGCAACACTTCCTGGCGGAACCACATCACGCTTGGTGTCTCCATGTTTGGATTTAAGTGTATTGAAAGTACCAACCTTACGTTTCTGGATCTCACAAAATGCAGATGCTCCAACCAGTCGTGATTCGATTGTAGTTAAAGTAAGTGCTTTACCAGGAGTATGGAGTGCACCTTTGAAGATCGTATATCGTGTTAACACCAGCTATGCATTCCCGGCTTATACCATGGTCGACGTTTGTTTATCAAACTATACAGGTATTGTTGGATTGAAAGTTGCACTCGAAGCTTCAGCTAAAGGAAATGGTAACAATATGGTGCTGGATAGTATTATCATCTTTGATGATGTGCTGACTACATCAGTTACACCTTTAATTTCTGAAGTGTGTTTGTATGATTCAGTTTCCTTGAATATCACTACTACAAAAGTTGGATACAATTATCAGTTTGTAAATACTCTGAATGGTGGTCAAAACTATGGTCCGGCAAAAGCTGGAACCGGTAGTGCAGTTAATATCAAAGCGCTTAATCAAGGTGCCGATTCTATCTACCTGCAACTGAAATACACCAATACCAACTCAGGTTGTATCAATGTAATGGATGATGTAGAGAAAGTATATATCAAGAAATTCCACAGCGGTCCGTTTATGGTAAAAGGAACGCCATTTACAGCCAATTACAATCAAGGTACCCAATCTCAGCCTGATGCAGCTAAATCCGGTGACGTAATAACGTATGAATTTAAAGCACCTTCAGGATTAGCAAATACAGATTATGGTACAAAATGGACTATTACCAACCAATCAGTGAAAACGAATCTGGGTAATAATATTTCCTCATCTGCTTATACAGCTCCTGCAGGTTCTACGAATGGATTCTATACCCTGAGCCCTTCGCAGTCTGATGAAGACAGTTTGTTCAAATTAACCATTACAGTTCGTTTGCTTCCTTCCGGTTGTGACTCTACAATTACCCGGTGGGTAAAAGTAACTTCAGCTCCGGTAGTTAATTTCCTGGTTGGTGGTGGAAATACCGTTTGTGCAAATGCAAACGTAAGTTTAACCAATCTGAGTACATACTCTAATACTACCGCTCCGGTTACCATGTTATGGGAATTTGGTGATGGCTCAACAGCTACATCTACCAATACTACGCATAAGTATGATACCGCAGGCACTTATGATATTAAGCTGACAGTTACCAACAACATAGGAATTGCTGCTTCTAAAACAATAACCGTCACAGTAAAAGATGCTCCATCTCCTGGCTTTGACTTTGGTAATATTTGTGCCGGAAGCCCTACTACTTTAACCAATACATCACTTCGTGCTGATGGTTATGCATGGGATTTCATTTTAGGAGTTACTTCTGAAGGAACATCTTCATCAATGGATCCTACCTATTCATTCGGAGTGGGAGATACTGCATATTCAGTAAAGCTGACTGCTACAAATTCAGTTACCGGTTGCTCTAATGTGATGATTAAAACCATTTACTCATTCCCTAAACCTACAGCTGCTTTCACTACAACCGGTCACTGTTTAGGAACCAATGTGGCACTCACAAACAATTCCGTTGTAAATACAGCGAAACCTAACAGTTCATTCGGTAGCGAATGGGAATTTGGAAATGGTCAAAAGGGATTATCTAACCAGCCATTCTACATTTACCCTGCAAGCGGTACATACAGTATCAAATTAAAAGTAACTACCAACTTTGGTTGTAAAGACTCAGTTACGAATCTGATTACCGTATTTGATCGTCCGAAACCTGAGTTTACAGTTTCAAATACCTGTCAGTATGATGTGGTTAATATCAGCAATGCCACTACATTCTCAGGTGGTATGAGTAAAGTTACCTTCAAATGGAACTTTGGAGATAACACATCGTCTGATTTGGCTAACCCAACTAAGATTTATGGTGTAACTGGTAATGTGGCTATCAAACTGGTTGTGCAGGATACCATCAATTTCTGTAAGGATTCGTTGATTCGCTATGCTGAAGTATTTACTAAACCTATTGCCAACTTTGTTGCAGATGTATCTAAAGGTTGCGAAGGTCAGCTAATATCTTTCACCAATGCTTCAACCGTAGAGGCTAATCAGGATTCAATTTACTTCTGGGATTACAACGATGGAAATACAGAAACGTTGAATGCCAAAACCAATACAACGCATACTTATACCACTTCGAATGCATTCAATATTATGTTGATTGTAACAACTAAAAACAAGTGTATGGATTCTGCGACTAAAACTGTAAATATTTCATCAAGCCCTGTAGTTAGCTTTACTTATGCTGCAGACAATTCAGAAGACAGTTGCCGCAATAACTTCACACGCTTCTTTACTCCAAGTCCGACTACATTGAATTCTTATTCATGGGATTTCGGGGATGGATCAACAACCAATGGATCAGGTGCAACCGTTAAAAATCTCTATAACTACAAAGGCAAATATTATGTGAAGCTGGTAGCTAAAGATATCAATGGTTGTACAGGAACATTCACTGATTCAGTTGAAACATTCTGTAGTGTTGGAGTTGGATCTACCTTAGCTGAACAATTCGGATTGAATATCTCGCCGAATCCATTCAGCCATTCTACATTCATCAACTACACCTTACCAACCAGTTCAAATGTGGATATTCATGTATTTGACCTGTTGGGAAGAACAGTAGCCAATTATGATCTGGGCAAAGAAAATGCCGGTAGCCATCGTTTCACTTTGGATGCTGATAAATTCAATGCTTCATCCGGAACATACATGGTTAAAATTGTAATTGATGGAAATGTGATCACTCAAAAGATCATTCAAACTAAGTAATAGCTGCAAAGCATATCCAGCCTATAGGAATGCCTCCCATACCGGGAGGCATTCTTTTTTTATATACCTTTGAATAAATTATTGATTATGTCGATTCTAACTAAAAAACCTTCAGAATCCATGACCACCATGACTGAATTGGTTTTACCCAACGATACCAATACATTAAACAATCTGATGGGTGGCCGACTATTGCATTGGATGGACATTGTGGCTGCAATTAGTGCACAGAAACATTCAGGTAAAATCGTTGTTACTGCATCGGTAGATAGTGTAAGTTTTGGTCATTGTATAAAATTGGGTGATGTAGTTTCACTGGAAGCCAGGGTTTCCAGGGCATTTAACACGTCGATGGAAATTCATATAGTTGTACATGCAGAAAATATACCATCGGGTGAGCGGTTCAAGAGCAATGAAGCCTATTATACATTTGTGGCTTTAGACAGAAACGGATCTCCCTTAAAAGTACCTGCCATAGTTCCTGAAACAGAAGAAGAAGTGAAACGATTTGACGGAGCTTTACGAAGAAGACAGCTTCGCTTGATTCTGGCTGGCAAAATGAAACCGGATGAGGCTACTGAATTAAAGGCTCTTTTTACTCAGGAATAGCTATTCAAAAATTGTTTTTAGTATGGCTACCGACTTCAATTGGCCGAATTGCCCGATATGTTGCTGGTAATGTTTCAGGATCATATCTACCATCATACGTCGTTCACTGTTGTTAAATTTAAACTGACTTTCAGCTTCGAGAGGAGCTTCCATTAATTTAGTCATTTCTGTGGTAATTCCTGATGAAAGCATAGACAATTCATTCAATAAAGGTACAGCGAGAGAAAACCCCAGGTATTCACTTAGTTTCAATAGAAAACTGGCAGGGAAATTCGCACAATTACCCGTTGCACCATCCAGGGCATAAATTGCCTGATAAAGGAATCCAAAAAGGCCGGTGTCCGATTCGTTTTCTTCATGTATTGACTTGAGTAATACTTCAGCCATAAAAACGGTTATGGCGATTTTAACCATATCAACATGTATATGCTGAAGAACCGGGGTGCATTTAAGTTCCCGGATACGTTTTAAAGTGCGGTTTTGATGCTGATAGCTTTCTAATTCCAGAAGTGTTAAAGGCAATAGATGGGAAGGTTTTATAGCTGCTTTTTTGCCGTGAATACCCGTAATCATATAAGATTGAAGCCCAAATTGATCAGTATAGCATTTCAGAATTACACTCGATTCCGAGTACCGGTATGTGGTCAGTACAATGCCATTTAATTTTACAACAGGCACGGTTTAAACTAATTGATCAGGAGTATTTTACCAACCCAGGTTTGCTCACCTTTCTCGTTGGTTGAGTATATGAGATATACACCGGTAGGAGCTCTTTTTCCGTACTGAGAATTGCCATTCCAGGTTGCCATTCCTCCATTGGCTTTGGTTTCAGCAATTAAATTGCCCCCAACATCAGTGATTTTAACGTAAGCACCATCCAGTAGGCCACGTATGGCAATTAAACCGGTATAGTCAGGTTTAACCGGATTGGGATAAACCAATACCTTGTTTTGATCTTCATTGGCTTCACTTGCGGTTCCCATGTATGAACAGATCCCCCTTTCTGTACCAAAAAATACTTCTCCGGTTGATTCGTCAATTCCAATGCTATAAACGGCATTGGATTGTAAAGGACTATTGGCTGTGGTGAAATTACGTATAATGGTATAACCATCCGGTGTTACCAACCATGCACCCTGAGCTGTACCAATCCACTTCCGGTTTCCCGGATCTACTGTAATGCAATAAACAGGTACATCGCCCAGAAAATTGGAATAAACCAATCCGGTTTTTATGACGATTTGTTCGGCATCAAAATTGGCATTTGCTCTGAAAACATTTCCCGGGTTATTGAAAATACAAAGTCCCTTGAGAGTGCCAGTCCACATGGTACCTTCTTTATCCCGGGTAATACAGAATACGGTATTGCTTGGTAAGAAACCATTGAGTTTTGTTTCCGACAGAGCTTTGTACTGATCATCCCCTGTATTAGAAAATGTATTGTTATCATTAAAAACAAGAATACCCTGACTTCTTGAATTGATAAACCATTTATTGCCATATTCATCACAACTCAAATGGGTCAACCGGTTATCAACTCCGGATGGTACACTAAACGAATACCATTGATTATTGCGCGTTTTTACAGAGATCGGATTTACAGCTCCGGCATTGCTTACCCAAAGATTTCCAACATCGTCGAAAGCAAGTCCGGAAACCAGCAATGGCTTATATGTTGGAATTCCTGAATTAAACCGTTGCAGGGTACTATTGTTGTCGTCATAATTGGCGATGACCTGCGTTTCATCCAATTCAACCAAGCCAGTTCCAAAATTAGCCAGGAAAGCATGATCTGTTTCCGGGTCGATACAAACATCAACAAAATCGCCTGGGCCTGAGATGACAGGACTGCTCAATTGATTGTACCTGAACCAGGAATTGTTTTGAAAGCGATAAAATTTTCCAGGGCTGTATTGCGGACTGTTCCACCCGCTGCTGGTTCCATAACCATTTACCTTACCACCGGCAACCCAAAGATTTTTGTTCTTGTAAGCCATTTTTAAGGCTGAATTTTCCTGCGGTCCGGATGGGCTAAAATATTCTCTCGATAAATCTGAAAGATTGATTTTATACAAACTTTGACCATTTACCGGTATATACAGTTTGTCATCGGCAGCTACCAGTGCCCCTGATTCAGATCCAATGTTTACAGCAGTTACCTGTGTGTCTTTGTTGTAGATATAGGTGGTGTAACCCAGGCAAACTACCAATTTCTGATTTATGTTTTTAATATCGTAAATAACAGCGGGAGTATGGGACTGAAAGGTTAACCAAGTGCTTCCGTTGTATCGCATCAGTGTGGAATCAATGACGCCGTACAGATTTCCCTGAAATGTTTCGAGCCAGTTGCTCATTGCTGATGCTTTGTTCAGGCTCCAGGAATTGTAATCGCTTAAATTTACCTTTTCAACCGGTGCTTCATAAATTCCATTTGGAGATGCTGCATAAATTTTTTCGTTATAAAATGCAATATCGTAAACAGGAAGATTGGTTCCGCCCGGACCTAGATTGGAATAAGAATCGATCATTTTCTGTTTTACCAGATCAATAATGGCAATTCCGAAACTGCAGGAAAGATATGCCTTACGGTCATGAATGGTGATATTGTGTATCGACTTGTCACCAATAATGATCTGGTTAAGAATTTCAGGAATATTGGTGACTTTATTGTTACGTAACAGATCAATATTTGCGTTGTCGTATGCAATGATCAGGGTTGCACTGGCAGCATCGTATTCCAATTGTACTGCAGCAACATCTGAAAGACCGTTTACCCGTGAAATAATTTCCTGTTCGTTGGTGGATTTATCGTATGTAAATAAAGCATTGGTAGAAGCGACAAAAATTTTGTCGCCGGCTTCGCATACATCCTTAAAATAATAGAATGAAGCATGCACTCGCCATCCTTCTACGGAGGGTAAAGCAGATTGAGCATTCGCCTGAATGGTGATCAAACCGGGTAAACATAACAAGAAAAAGGACAATCTGTTTCTCATGCATGTTTAAACGTTATGCAACTGGTTTTCTTATACTCTTCATAGTGCATATACATGCAAAATGCATTAAACAAATGCATTCTCACCTGTAATATCAAGACCTGTAATGAGCAAATGGATATCATGTGTTCCTTCGTAAGTAACTACGGATTCAAGGTTCATCATATGTCTCATTATGGGGTATTCGCCTGTGATACCCATTCCTCCTAACATTTGCCGGGCGTCTCGAGCACATTGCATGGCAACCTCCACATTGTTTCGTTTAGCCATACTGATCTGGGCAGGTGTTGCTTTGCCTTCATTCATTAATACACCCAATCTCCAGGTGAGGAGCTGAGCCTTGGTGATTTCAGTAATCATTTCAGCCAGTTTCTTTTGTTGCAGCTGGAATCCGGCAATTGGCTTACCGAATTGCACCCGCTCTTTAGAATAACGAAGGGCAGTATCGTAACAATCCATAGCTGCACCCAAAGCTCCCCAACTGATTCCATAGCGTGCAGAATTCAGACAGGTTAGTGGACCTTTTAAACCTTCCACACCGGGTAGAATGTTTTCAATGGGAACCAGCACATCATTAAAAACCAATTCACCGGTTGCGCTGGTCCGAAGACTCCATTTGTTGTGGGTTTCAGGGGTACTAAAACCTTTCATTCCACGCTCCACTATTATGCCCTGTATGTTTCCTTTATCGTTTTTGGCCCATACCACAGCCACATCGGCATAGGGTGAATTCGAAATCCACATTTTTGCCCCGTTTAAAATCACGTGTTTTCCATCACCGGCATCCTTGAAATGGGTTGTCATTCCGGCCGGATTCGAGCCATGATTTGGTTCCGTTAGTCCAAAACAACCGAGCCATTCTCCTTTGGCCAGCTTGGGTAGATATTTGTGTTTTTGAGCTTCGCTTCCAAATTTATAAATAGGATACATAACCAATGAACCCTGAACGGAAGCGGTTGACCGAACACCCGAATCACAACGTTCCAGTTCCTGCATCATGATGCCGTATGTGATATAGTCCATCCCGCCACAGCCATACTCAACAGGTAATTGAGGCCCGAAGCAGCCCAATTCACCCAATTGTTTTACCATGGCAACCGGAAATTTAGCCTGTTGTGCTACATCTTCAATAATGGGAGAGAGTTCTTTCTTCACATATTCCCGAACCATCGAACGAATCATTTTATGTTCTTCGCTCAAGAGTTCATCGAGGGAGAAATAATCGGGATGAGTATATAAATCAGGTTTGTGTGAATGGTGGTATGGGGTATTGGTATTGCTGCTCATGATCGTGGTTTTGGGCAAAAATACCGATAATTTTTATATGATTCCGGTTCATTGACATTAAATAAAAAAGGGAGCATACGCTCCCTTTTAACCTATACCTTAAAACACTATGCTGTGTTTAACAGGGTATTCCTTTTACCGGTTAGCCACCAGACGTACTTTCAGGTTGAAATCATCGTCGATGGCTTTATCACCCAATCCTTCAAAGAACGATCGTGAACCGTAGCGAATGTCAAATGCTGCGCGATTGATTTTGAAACTAACGTTGGCAATGATCTTTTCCTTGTTGATTACCACCATAGCCGGAAAGGTGATTTCTTTGGTGATTCCTTTAATGGTCAGATCGGCTACAATCATATAATTATCGCTACCGGGTTTAGCACCTTGTATGGCGGAAACGGTTTTTATTTTCAATAAAGCTGTTTTGTTTTTCTCTGTTGAGAAGAAATCATCAGATTTTAAATGACCTTCCAATTTGGTTTTGTACTCACCGTCAAGATCGGTAACGATCAAAGTAGACATATCAACAGTGAATTGACCACCGGCTAATGCATTACCCTGGATAGTGATATCACCTGACTCCAATTGAACGTTTCCAAAATGCTCTCCGGTAACTTTGGTAGCATGCCATTTAATTGTGCTTTCCTGCACATTTACTTTTACACTTGTGGTGTTTTTGCCATCTTTGTCCGGCTGTCCTGCAAATGCAACTAAACCCAGAGCTACAAATGCCAAAGCGATCATATTTTTTTTCATTGTTTTCAATTTGAGGATACAAAGTTATGTAATTACAATAGTTGTATATACAAATGAAAGTAATCTTTTTGTTACAATTGTGTAAATTACAGGTAATCAAATCTATAAAATGAGTTTAAAAGCAATTGTGTTTAATCTTTTGAGTCTGATAGGAATGTTTTTCACCCATCGGGTAATGGCAGTCGGATTTAGTCCACCAGATTCGAGCAGGCATATTTATGTACAAAATCTAACGCATCAAATCAATGTAACTCCTTTTATATACCAGGCGTCGAACAGGTTTACATTCAATGGGGGTGGTAAATCAACTGAATACAGTCCGAATGAAGCACCCAGTCTGGGAATACGGTTTCAACACAAATGGTTTGGATTTGCTTTTATGTACGGACCGAGAGATTTTCAGGCTGATCAGCGCGGAAGCAGCCGTTACATTAATTTTTTCATGAATTTATACAGCAAAAAGGTAGGGCTGGATATCCACCTGATGGAAAGTTGGGGGTATTTTATCCGAAACCGGCAGGCGCGTGAAGAACTAAAAGGGCCCGAGGTGTATCCACTAAGACCGGATTTAAGCACATTGGGGGTAGGGTTAAATGGATATTATATTTTCAATCATTCCCGATACTCGATGCGTTCATCATTTCTGCACAATGAAATCCAGAAAAAAACAGCAGGGAGCTGGCTCGTTACTGTATCTGCATCTTATTATACGTTAAAAGCAGATTCATCCATTGTGCCTGAAATATACAAGGCTGTTATTCCAAATTACGCGCAGGTGCGAAGGGGAGAGTTTTACACGTTCGGTATCATGCCGGGCTATGCTATGACGTGGGTTTTCTTAAAAAGGTGTTATCTGACCGGAGTGTTTTCATTCGGACCTATGGTTCAGGATCAACATTATCTGGCCGGGAATGCCGACAAATCAACAGAAATTGATCAAATCAGATTACTAGCCCGCGGAATGGTCAGGTTTGGCATAGGATATAATGCGCCACGTTTTTACACGGGAATTTCAGCTGTTGGCGACAATTATAATATCCCATTGGGAGGCGGGAACAAACTTCAATACACCATTGGAAGCGCTCAGATTTTTGTGGGAACGCGCTTTCAATTTCCACAACGGTTGAGACCGATATCAGATTGGTTGGATAAGATTCCAATTGGTGACAAAAACCATTGATGAACACTAAGATTCATTATTAAGCACGGAATAATTTATTCATGGAATCCAATTAAATTGGCATTCAGAAAACTAAATGGTTGCAATTATGTTGATAATCTGATACACATTCACTTATGGCCTTTTTTTCCATTAAAGATATAGAAGCAGTTTCCGGTATACGGTGTCACACCTTACGTATCTGGGAAATGCGGTATGGAATTATCAAGCCTAAGCGGACAGATTCCAATATCCGTTATTACGATGACGATGACCTGAAATGTATCTTAAACATCAGCATCTTAAACCGACATGGATTTAAGATTTCTGAAATTGCCCGTATGAAACGTGAAGATCTGTGTGAACAGGTTATGCGTATCCGGCAGCACGATGCGGTGATCGACAGTCATATCAAAAATCTTATATCTGCAATGGTCGGTTTAGATGAAATAGCATTTCATCAGATTATTAGTTCCTGTATTTCTCAAATGGGACTCGAGCAAACCATGATTGCAGTGATTTTTCCTTTTCTGAATGAAGTTGGAATCATGTGGCAGGTAGGTACCATTAACCCGGTGCATGAACATTTTGCCACACAGATCATCAAACAAAAATTATACGTTGCCATAGATGAGAATATGGGTAGGGCATCGACACAGGAACGCAAAAAATTTCTCCTGTTCCTTCCCGAAAATGAACAACACACACTGGGTTTGTTGTTTGCCAATTTTATTCTGCGATCGCGCGGACATGATGTGAATTATCTGGGTCAGGAGGTTCCTTTACCTGATTTATTAGCAGGTTCGGATTGGATGAAACCTGATTATATATTCACCACCCTTACATCGGCTCATGTTAATGTGCGTAAAGAAATATTGGTAAAGAGTTTGTGTGAAAACTGGCCTGAAACCACCATTTTATTGAGTGGAATACAGTTTTTAAATGCGGATATGGAATTGCCTTCCAATGCCATGCTCATTAAAAATGTACAGTCTTTTGTAGATTTAGCCGAAAACGTTTCTTTACCTGTCAACAACTAAACAGGAATCAATTCGATTGTTTCGTAATCTGATAATCGGGTGGAACTTCAAACCAAACATCGTCGATTGATTTTGGGGTGATTTTAACGGCTGTGAAATGCATAATCAATCCATTAGTCATGGTTTCATATTCCAGCATAAAACCTTTGATGTCTTTATACAACGTACTGCTGATAGTTGAAGCAAAGTCAGGTAATTCATCTGTATAATATCCTATAAATTGGTGTGTACCCGAATCATGTTGCGCTTTCACCCTGAATTCTCTGCATGGGTATCCGGCAATTTTTTTGGTAGTATTTCCCAGACTGATTTCGGATGGATATTTCAACTTATTTTCTTCCTCCAGCTTTCGATTTTCTTCGGTGGTTGACAGCATGGCGATTTTCTTTCCCATCATTTCCATTAACATATAGGATTCCTGCTTCAAAACATGGGTTAAAAGAACGGTTGTACCGGCAATGGTATGCAACTCAAGTCGGAATTTTCCCGGTTTGAAATAAATTACCATGCTTTGTGGCAATAGTTCAAGATCTTCTTTTGCCTGTCCTTTTAAACCGGGATAAGTAATTTTAAATTCTACAGAACCTTCCTGTATGTGTTGTGCCAAAAGATTTGTGTAAGAAATACAAAGCAGAAATAAAATTCTCAGGCGTTTCATGAATTACCAGCTTAGTTTTTGTTTGTTTAAAAATGCGGCGATACCCTTCTTACAATCTTCTTCAGAACGTGCATTGGCATTCATCTTCGCAGCAAATTCCAACCCGTCGTCTATGGATAATGACGGAATCTCGCAAAGCATTTGTTTTATAGTGGCCACTGATTGAGCAGATGTAGTTCGTGCCAAATGCGTTGCATAATGATGTACAGTTTCTTCTAATTTACCGGGATCAACTACTTCCTGTATCAATCCCATATGGAGAGCACGCTCAGCAGGAATTACATCACCGGTTAATAGCAATTGGCGAACTATTGAACCACTAATTCTGCGTGTTAAAAACACCATAACCAGGGCAGGTATAAATCCGATTTTAACTTCTGTATAACCAAATGTGGATCCCGAACCGGCAAAGCAAAAATCGCCGACTGTTGCAAGTCCGCAGCCACCGGCCAGAGCAGCTCCATTTACTTTGGTAATAACCAGTTTTGGAAAACTGTAAATCAGTTTAAATAATTCCATCAAATGTCGCGAATCAGCCAGATTTTCTTCATGCGAGAAATTTTGCAATTGCTGCAGGTAAGCCAAATCAGCTCCGGCACAAAAGGCATCACCATTAGCCTGTAGTACTACCACTTTACAACCGGGGTCGAAAAGTGCTGTTTGAAAAGTTTGCCTGAGTACATCAATCAATTCGTAACTTAATGCATTTCTTTTTTCGGGACGGTTAAGGGTAATATACCCAACGCGGTCTTGCACGTGATAAAGTACCAGGCTGTTCATAATTGTTACACAAGTTTAAGGTAATTGCGCCTGAATCAGAAACTGCAAAACAGGGAATATGACGGCGATTGAAAAACTTTCGTAAATTTTGCATCGCGAATGGCTTTAAGGAGGATGTGATGATCACCTGCCGAATGGAGAAGTTCTCAAGCATTTGAGTGTCTGCCGGAGAGCGCAGAATCAGTATCATAGATGAATGGGGTTTCAGATCAGGTTTCCCTTTTCCGTTAATCAGAAGGCATACTTTATCCAAATGGATAAGTTTCCATTTTTCGTCCAGATAAAGGGAATGGGTTGTTTCCAGACGGTGCGCCAGTTCATGTCCGCGGATATAAAACTGCATTTGCTTTTCATGAAGTAGAATGGATGAATCTCCCCATAATATGCTTTCTCTTCCATGCACCAATCGTATGGCGGTTTGTTTCGGGATTTTGTACACCGTAAGGAATACTTGACGCGAATCGTGCAGTTTATACAGGCCACTAAGAATTATTGAGGAAAAGAGTGTTACAAGGGATAAAGTCAGATAAATCCTGTGGCGTTGGATAAAGAATAAGGTACACAGGAGGGTGAATCCATAAAGTAAAATACATTCCATAAAATCAAATGGAATCCGATCTACATAAGCATAAGGTATACGGCTTAAAAGCAAGACTGTGCTGTTGGTTAGGTGTACAAGATGACCAAGGAAAAACCCAATCCATTCACTTAAATCAGGAAATCCGGAAACTACCAGTAATAAGATTGCGCCATAAAGTATGATGGAAGTTAAAGGAATCATCAATAAATTGGAGAGCAGAAAACAAACAGGAAACTGATGAAAGAAAAGTAAACTGACCGGAAAGGTTGCAATTTGTGCGGCTAGAGAAACCGAAAGCAATTTCCAGATTTCAAGTCCGGGGCGACTTACCGGAGTATACCAATTAAAGATCAGTGGATGAAAGAAAACGATACCGCCAACAGCCAGATAGCTGAGTTGAAAACCGGTATTAAACAACATACCCGGATTGAAACACAGGAGGAAAAACGCAGATGCTCCCAGCGTATTGAAAATATTCCCACTTCGCTTTAATGTTGTTCCAATCAATATAAATGAGAACATTACCGTAGCACGCAAAATAGAAGGAGTTAATCCGCATAGCGCAGCATAAAACCAAAGCGCAGTTAATAGGATCAGATTTTTTAATCCTTTTAATCTCCGGAAACGCGTCAACGGTTTGAGGAGAAAAGACAGGATCAGAAAAATCATTCCAACATGCATTCCTGATACCGCCAATACATGCAAGGTGCCGGTTTGTGCAAATGCCTGCACAATTTCAGGTTCAATTTCATCATCGTATCCATAAAGCAAAGCCTGAATTACCGCAGTTTCAGAGGCTTTTCCGATATAGCGGCAAAGTATGGTTGTGAAATAATGTTGCATCCTGAACACCCAAACCTGTATGGGGTTGCAGTGAGAATATCCTGTATGTTGTAAAGCACTTTTTTCGAGGTATGCAGTAAAATGAATATTCTGCAACGCCAGTGTTAATTTATAATCAAATTCATCAGGATTGGAAGGAGGGGGTACTTCCTGAATGTATTTGAATGGGAAAATGACTACTTCTCCATATATGCAGTCAGAATCCTTTTGGAGTGTATCGTTTCGAACATACAACAATATTTTACCACTGGCCGGTTGCCATTTGTTTTCGCGGCTTGCAACGGCAAGTATATCGGCACCGTACCGTGTGGATGCTTTTTTGGCAATGCCCTGATCGGTTAAACGAGCCATGCAATAAACCGGATCTGTAGCCCGGGTGAAATGACAGTTTTGGAAAAACTCATTATGCGTGATCTGCATAAGAATTCCAAAAATTCCGACGCTGAAATGCAGGCTAATACCGGGAATCCATCGAAAACGATAGGGCCATTTCCACAAAGGCAAAACTGGTATGATCAAACCAATGGCACATGCCCACAAAATGCCGAAATGCACGTTAACCGGGCATTTTAATGCTATGCTGATCCCTGAAACCAAGGGGATCAACAATCGGATCATAGGCGCCTGAGTCCAGAAAGTGGTTCTCATTTACCTACAATTTAACAACGACACAGGAAATAAAAACGGGGAATTCCGAATTTGAATTATTTTTGATCCATTAATTCAATTCTATGTTCACCACATTATTAATTCTGCACAATCTGCTTCGCTGGGGAGTTCTTTTAGGAGGACTGTATGCGATAACCAAATCCGCACTTGGAGTAATGCGTAAAAGTGATTTTACGGCCAATGAAAATCGTGCGCATGTAATTTTTGTAATGTTTTGTCATACCCAATTGCTGATTGGATTGATTCTTTACTTTATCAGTCCGAATGTGCAGGCCGCGCTGGCTGATATGGGTGCTGCCATGAAAGATCCGATGTTAAGGCTGGTTGGTGTTGAGCATATTTCAGTAAATATTATTGCTATTGCTTTGATTCAGATGGGAAGAACCTTGTCAAAGAAAGCAACGGATGCAGTTACAAAACATAAGCGCGCATTGATTTGGTTCAGCATCGGTTTTATATTGATCCTTTCCAGAATACCGTGGCAATATTCTAAACTGCTACCTTTTTAATTTCCCTTTCAGACTTCGTTTTCCCATTTCGCAATGACATAAGTTGCGAGGCAATTTCCGATCAGGTTAACGGATGTTCGACCCATATCCATGATGGCATCAATGGCCAGAATGGCGAATGCTTTTTGCGGGTCGAGACCGATGGATGCTACCGTTCCAACCAAAATCAGAAAAGATGCTCCTCGTACTCCGGCAACTCCTTTGGAAGTTAACATCAATACAAGACACATTTCAATTTGTTGGGTTAGGGTTAAATCAATGCCCGAAACCTGCGCCACAAAAACAGCTGCCAGAGATAAGTATAACGTTGTCCCATCGAGGTTAAAGCTATAACCGGTAGGAAGTACAAAAGCCACCACTTTACGGGGAATGCCCATTTTTTCGAGATTTTCCATGGCCTTTGGCAGAGCTGCTTCTGAACTTGCGGTTGCAAAAGCAATGGACAATGGTTCAGTTATATGGTCGATGAATCTTTTAAATGGGAGTTTAACCAGAAGTCCAATCGGAACCAGCACCAGTATTATAAATGCGAACAAAGACACATACAAGGTAACCACCAGTTTCATTAAGCTGTGCAATACCCCATACCCCATGGTGGCTATGGCATACCCAATAGCGCCTCCTACCGCCAGAGGTGCCACATACATAACCAGGTTGGTAAACTTAAACATAACCACCGAAAGGTCTTCGATGCCCTGTACAATCCTATCTTTACGATTGCTCTTGATTTGAGCCAAAGCAATTCCAAAGAGGATACTGAAAATAACAATTTGCAGGATCTGGTTATCAGCTACTGATTTGGCAATGTTCTCCGGAAAAATATCAAGAATGACATGATGGGTATGTTTTTGTTCAAGCAATTGGTTGGCTTTTTCAATTTGTTGCACTCCTGCCTGCAGTTCTGCACCAACCCCAGCCTGAGAAATATTGATAGCAGCAAGACCAATAACCAGAGCAATGGTTGTTACCGCTTCAAAATAAAGAATGGATTTCCAACCCATACGTCCTACCTGCTTTAGATCGCTGTGACCCGCAATACCAACAACCAGGGTAGAAAAGAGCAATGGGGCAATAATGGTTTTTATTAAACGGAGAAAAATATCGCTGAATACCTTTGATTCAATGGCAGCCTGAGGAAACCATTCAGCCAGTTCAATTCCAAGAAACATACACATCAGGATGGAAGAGGTGAGTGAACGTCGCTGCCAGGAAAATAACCCCAGTAAAAAGATCAGTAACCACCGTACCGGAAATTTAATTTCTGAAGGAATATTGAGCCACTCCATCCACGAAATCAGGTGAAGACTGGCGTCAATAAACAAAACACTTAGGATCGCTATCCAGATATATTTCAGTTTTTGCATGCAGTCAAACATAACCAATCCTTCAGAATATTTAATGGTGATCTCAAAAGGTTCAGAGCAGGATTTAAATCCACGATTCCGGTCAATCCTGTAATTCCTATGAATAAAGATGAATTAAATGGGTCTTTAAGGAGACCTTTTATGGGGTTGGTACTGGATATTTGGCTGATTTGAGTTTAATTCGTGTTCTTTTATGAACAAATCGGAACTAATACAGCTGATGCAGGATTCAGATCGCCTCGGAAAACAGGAAATTGCCCTGCTGAAT
>Ga0172379_10000646_pt1 | contig 84115 bp, 99 predicted proteins | sample GrowelOW334metaG_FD_119756 | JGI IMG/M metagenome (GOLD analysis project Ga0172379, IMG submission 119756) | Groundwater microbial communities from an aquifer near a municipal landfill in Southern Ontario, Canada - Groundwater well OW334 metaG | ecosystem: Environmental > Aquatic > Deep... | reverse complement strand
TTTACCAGAACTCTTACACCTTAATTATAGGTGGTGACGGGAGTGGGGGTTGAACCCACGACCCCAGGCTTATGAGTCCTGTGCTCTACCAACTGAGCTATCCCGTCAAGTTCAAAAAGTATAGCGTTTTGGGGTCAATTTTGCTATAGTGTGGTCCTATCGCGGGTTGGAGGAGTAGTACCTCGACAGGCTCATAACCTGTAGGCGTCAGTGCAATTCTGGCACCCGCAACAATAACTACTGCTTCGTTAAATTACCTGCAGTTCTCGAAAAACTTTTTCAAATAGAGAAACCACCCTTCTTACTTCGTGTTGGTTAAAAGAGATATCACTGCCGTGTGCAATTCCATTTCTAAATTTATGTGCTTCCCACGCCATATCTAAGGTTTTCATATCAGCTGGATTTACTGACTTTAGTCTATCCCCCATAGTTTCACCTTGGTAATTTTTTGCTATTAAACAATCATCGAGCATTGAATCTGCGTCAAGAATTGCCACTTTCCAATCATTAACACTATTACTAGATGCATGTTTCAAAATTTCACTCCATTGTTTTGAAAAATTAATTTTTTGCTGTGGAATATTTTGAATTGCAACTGTACTTGGCGCCTCAACTGGTCGGCTATATTTTATATGTATCAGTTTGTTTAGCTCATTAAGCTTTTTGACTGAATAAATAATCCCCCACAAAAATAGTATGGAAAGAATTACGGCCACTATTTCCATTACAGGATATACAGAGCGTTGAAACCACAAAGCAAGCCACCCCAAATTCAATATGCCTAGAATCCCGCCGTTAGCTCTTCCACCAAAAACTAGAGCAAGCCTTGCAAGTAAAGCGCTTAAAATAAACAAACCAAAAATTACAACAAATGCATCGGCTGTAAAAGTTTCCAGCGTATGTCCTTTTGGTGGTTCTGGTTTACTTGATGGCTTTCTATCTCTTGGGGGCATAATTTATTTTAATTATTTCTCTCCTAAAAACTCTTTTCCTAAAGTAAATAATACATCTTCTCCGTAATCACGGGCCATGAGCTGAAACCCTAGTGGCAAATCCTTTCCTTCTCTATTCACAAATCCAGATGGCAAAGAAATTGCTGGAATACCAGCGATGTTGGCTGGCACAGTAAAAATATCGGCTAAATACATCTCAACGGGATTACCAGTTTTTTCACCAAATTTAAATGCTGGTGTTGGGGTGGTTGGTGTTGCAATCGCACAAACATCTTTAAACACATTTTTAAATTCATTTTTGATAATTTCCTGTGCTCTTAGCGCGGAGCCGTAGTACTCATCATGGTACCCAGAAGAGAGTACATATGTGCCTAAAATAATCCTTCTCTTAACTTCTGCGCCAAAACCAACCTCGCGAGTTTTTAAATATTCGTCTAAGACGCTCTCCCCAGATACACTCAAGCCGTAACGAATACCATCGAAACGAGCCAAATTTGATGATGCCTCTGCTGGTTGGATGATGTAATAAACTGGCAGTGACAAAGAAAGATTTGGCATTTCAACTTCCTTAATTTCATAACCGAGTGATTTCATTTTTTCTAACGCGTTATTAAAATTTTCCTCAACATCTTCCTCAAGACCCTTTGTAATTCCTTTTGGCACCCCTATAACTTTTTTTAAGTTCGTATCATTATTTTCTGGATAGTAGCTTGTCGCATCTTTTTCATCTTTACCCTTTATGCAGTTAAAAATCATTTCTGCGTCTGTAACCGTTTTTGCAAATGGACCAATTTGGTCTAGGGAAGAACCCAGTGCAATCAATCCGTATCTTGATACTGCACCATACGTTGGCTTCATCCCGACAATTCCACAAAATGCTGCGGGTTGCCTTATTGAGCCCCCCGTATCAGAGCCCAAGGCCACTCGTACCATACCGCTTGCTACAGCTGCAGCTGAGCCACCAGATGAGCCACCTGGAACGCGAGTCGTATCAATGGGGTTTTTTGTTGGGCCAAAACCAGAGTTTTCGGTAGATGAACCCATAGCAAATTCATCCAAATTAGTTCGCCCAACTATTGAGACACCACTATCAATTAGTTTCTGAATTGCCGTTGCTGTATATGGAGCAATATATCCTTCTAAAATTTGTGAACCCGCAGTCGCCCGCTCGCCCTCCAAACACATATTGTCTTTAATAGCTATCTCCATCCCTTTCAGAGGATTTTCACCAATTGCAGAAAAATTAGTACTTTTAATTGGTTGTTTAAAAATCTCTAAGAATGCGTGAATATCTTTATTTTTATCCTCCATTTTTTTATTTATTTCCTTTGCCTTCAATTATCTTTTTTACCGCAATATATTCTCCAGACTTGTTTGGTGCATTTTTTAAAATAGCCTCTGTATAACTTTTATCTTCACGCACAACATCATCGCGAAGTACATTTTTTAAGTTAATTCCCTTATCTTCTATCTCTGCCCCAGAAACCGCCTTTACTGCATCAACGTAAGTCAAAATAGCCCCCATATCTTTTGCAAAGGTCTCCGTTTCTTTTTCAGTTAATTCAATTCTGGCTAGACTTGCGAGCCTCTTTACCTCATCATTTGAAATCATATGTCTATACTATCATCTGCCTACAAGCTTTAAAAACTCGCCTTCAGTAATGATTTTTACCCCCAATTTTTTGGCCTTATCATATTTATCTCCCGGTTCATCACCCGCAACAACATAATCAGTCGCCGAAGACACTGATGATGAAACACTTCCTCCTTCTTCTCGAACTATCTCTTTGGCGCTGTCACGAGATAGTGTGGGTAGTGCCCCTGTGAATACAAGAGTTTTACCATTTAGTTTATTCCCAGTTTTTTTCTCAGTCTCGATTTGTATATGAGCAATCAACCTATCTAGCATCTCTTCATTTTTTTCATCCCTAAACCAATCAAACAAAGATTTTGCCACCACTCCACCTACTCCTTCAATTTTTACGAACTCCGCCTCCGTGGCCTCTCTTATTTTCTTTATGGTCCCAAAATGTCTTGCAAGGTCTATTGCTGTTTCCTCCCCAACATTTGGAATAGATAGCGCAGTTAAAAATTTTGCTAGTGTTATATTTCTTGCTTTATTTATCGCACTAATTAAATTATCTGACGACAACTCCCCTAATCTTGGAAGTTCTGCTAAATCCCCTTTTGATAACGTAAATAAATCACCAAAAGAAGACACAAGATTGTTTTCCATTAAAAGCTCAATAACTTTGGGCCCTAATCCCTCAATATCAAAAGCCTTCTTAGAAGCAAAGTACTCAAGCTTACGTAATCTAACTGTTGGTGATTCTTTAAATACACACCTGTAAGCCGCTTGACCGGGAATCCTTTCTACAGAACCATCCCCGCCACATTCTGAATGCTTTTTGGGAAACTTAAATATTTTTTCTTTACCTGTCCTTAATTCTGTTAATACTCGTACAATATCTGGTATCACGTCCCCTGCTTTTTGAAGAATCACCGTGTCTCCAATTCTTACGTCTAACCTCTTGATCTCATCTTCATTATGGAGAGTCGCGCGAGAAACCACAGAACCAGCCACGCGCACTGGTCTTAGCTCTGCAACTGGTGTTAGTACCCCAGTTCGTCCTACTTGAAGGGTTATATCTTGTACTACCGTAGTTGCTTGCTCTGCAGGGAATTTAAATGCCACGCCAAAACGCGGAGATTTTGCCGTGTAGCCAAGCATTTTTTGAATTTTCTGTTCATTTATTTTTACCGCTAAACCATCAATTCCATAATCTTCTTCTTCCTTTTTCTCCGCCCAGTCTCTGTAAACAGAAAAAACTTCTTCCTTCGTTTTACACAACTGAAAATGTGGATTTACTTGAAACCCAAGTTTTTTCAAAAGTCCCAGCTCTTCTATTTGTGTCTCTGGCAAAACAACACTTGTACTTAATGTATCCAAAAAATCTATGTCGTAGATAAAGGTGTCCAATTTTCTTGAAGCTGTCACTTTTGAATCAAGCTGACGAAGTGCGCCAGCAGCAGCATTGCGAGTATTTGCAAAGGGCTCCTCACTATTTTTTTCCTTCTCTTTGTTAATGCGTACAAGTTCTTTCTTTGAAAGCCAAGCCTCGCCTACAGCAATCAAATCAATTGGAAACGCAAGTTTGAGCGGTACCGAAGATATAGTCTTTACATTTGATGTAATATCCTCACCTACTACTCCGTCTCCTCTTGTAGCTGCCGAAACAAGAACGCCCTTTTTATACGTAAGAATTATTTTTAATCCATCAATTTTTAACTCTGAGCAATATGAAAATTTATCGCCACCCTTTATGCCAGATAGAATTTTTTTATTTCGTTTTTCCCAGTCATCAAAGTCATTTTCATCAAATACATTGTCAAAAGACCATTGTGGCACTTGGTGTTTAATTTTGGTAAAAGCTTCTTTGGGCGCTCCGCCGACTCTTCTAGTTGGAGAATCTGAGCTGATTAGCTCTGGAAATTTTTCCTCAAGGCTAGCTAGTTCATTTATAAGTGAATCATAAGCCTCATCTCCTATTTCTGGAGCATCTTCTTCGTGATACAGCTTTCTATGATGCTCAATAAGAGCTTTGAGTTTTTGGGCCCTATTTAGAGCCTCCTTTTCAACCGCCATACCGGCATTATAACATTTGAGCTAGTAGGACACTCTCACTGCGCGTTCTACTCTTCTTGGGTTATTACTGTCACACGAGTTATAACCCTTTGACTCTATAGTGGTATTCAGTGTTCCACCGTTATAGAACTTGCCCACTGATACTTTTGCACAGTAAGTTTCAGGTAAAAAATTAATTTGAAACGTAGAGGTACCGGAAAAATTCTGATTCAAATTTAATACTGGATGAATATTTTGATTATTTACATTACTTGAGTCCCCATTACAGGAAATTGTTGATGGAGAACTGGTGGAAAAAGCACTTCCTCCAGATGCATTCTTTAAATCCCAGTAGAGGGCACACTCAATACCCGTATCCGCTGCAAAGAACGCAATATGAGAGTCACGGTTTATAGACGCTAGTGCTGCCTGTTTGAGGGTTGTGTCGGCAATTGCAAATGAAACCAAAAGAAGCGCACTTGTTACTACAATGGCGATATAAAGTGTCACGCCACGCTCTTCTTTATTTATTTTTTTAATTATTTTAATCATCTTTGCCAATTAAATAAGTTTTCATGAACAACAAAGCTTCTAGTGTTATCGCCCTTCGTCCAGTAAATCGTAACGGTTAGAGCAATCTCATCGGAGGTTCCCGGTATCTGTTTCAAGAGTAATTCTCTCCTAAAAACTGTTGGGGTCCAACCGACTGTTGCGGATGGGTTTATACCGTACATACCAAAAGTACTCGAGCCAGTCTGCTTATCTTGTTTTAATACCGGGCAGTTCTGCGGGCTAAGACCGCAAGAAACCATATAATTTTGATTTGGAGAATCAACTGCACAATAGTTTCCAAAATAACATGGGTCAGTTCCTTGGGCAGAAATACCTGCCAGCCAATACTGACTAGCCAAACTATTTTCGTCACGAACATTCCTAATAACCTCAACTGCTTCTTGCGCCAAAAAGTATGCCGTTACTTCATCTCTAGAGGAAATTGAAAGCGACAAACCTTGCTGGGCCACTGAAAAGGCCGCGGTTAGAGAAAGAATCAACACTGCAATCGCGACAAGTGTTTCTAGCACAGTAAAACCCTTTTCACTGTTAAGTTTTTGCTGGTTTCTATTTTCTATTTTTGTTTGTTTATTAAAAATCATGGTGTATCTAAGAGGCGCTGAGAAACAGTGGTTTCAAGATTAAACGATGATTGGCTGGTAGGTTTAGAACCAGCAAATCCTCTAATGAGAATTATCACTTTTGGCTGTTGTAAGGCGGACCCGCCTTGACCAGCACCAATAACATAAAAGCTTAGGGCTTGAACATTAATTTCTGGAGCCGTAATTCCCAAATAACTATTACCCCCATCCTCTGATCTCTCTAGTTGGTTTGTTGTGGTATTCAAACGGTAGACTATTTGATTTCCATTACTTCCTAGGAAAGAAATAAAGTTCTCACCTGGTGCGTTTGGACAATTTTGAGGCAAGGTAAGTGTATTTGATGTACCGCAATGATAATTTGTACCAAATCTCATTTCGCGTGTCATTACTTCCACAGCAAAGTTTAAGTTTGTCATTATGGCTTTCAATGATTGAGATTTACGGTTCGCATCAAAGATATTTGTAAGCGCTCCCAACGACATCATTACTATGATCGCAAAGATGCCTACTGCCACGAGTATCTCAACAAGAGTGAAGGCTTTTTGATTATTATTTTTCATTATTGTGAGACAGAAATTTGGCCCGTGGTATAAACAGTCACAGATTTTAATTTACCCTTAGGTGATATGAGTTCTATTCTAACTCCAATAACGTTTGCAATGTTGTTCTGGTTGCCCGCAGAGTTAAACAGTACAAAATTGGCTGCTGGATCTGGGCGATTAAATGTAATATCTGCACGCCCAACAATTGGCGCACAGTCTGCCTGGCTATTGCTCTTGAGCGCACATACTTGGTTTATTTTTATACCTCTTGTAAGGGTAACTTTCTTCACACACTCTGATAACCCACCAACGGCACAAGAAATATCGCCATCATAAGTTCCATTTTTTACCCCCCTATCTGCAAAAGCGATATAAACTGACTGGTAATCACTATTTACCGTGTTCACTGAAACGCCATACGCAGAGGTAAATTCGCCAGAAGCTGGTGAAAATTCACGAACAGATACTCCAAACACTTGAGCTTGGCGAATCTGCATCTCCAAGTCATTAGCGGTAGTAGTAAGACTAAATTGATCCGTAAAATCTCCTTGGTTCAAAACAACTACTGCCATAATAAGCGAAATAATTGCAATAGAAATAAGCATCTCAATTATACTGAAGCCCTTTTCTTTTTTTAAAATATTCCTAAAAGCCATACATTGGTAGTAAAAATCCTAAAAAAGCGAAGAAAGAACCCAAAAATAGAAATGGACCAAATGGTACTTCGCTTTTCATTGTTAAGGGTTCACCTATTCGATTCAACTTCTTACCATTTAGATTAATAGCCGATTCTATTAGGAAAAAGATTAATACGGATATTGCCCCTATCCAAAAAGATAGAGCCCACGCAGAAAATAATTTATGAATACCCACGAATACACCGAAAGCGAGCGCAAACTTCGCATCCCCTAAGCCCATCCAGCGGCCACGAGACACAAGCCACAAGACAAAAAAGAATAGTCCAAAAATTATTCCCGCTAATAGGGAAAGTAATAATTCATGAAAATTATTCCAATAAGAAATTATTGAATAACAGAAAGCAATAATTATTAAAGGAAACACCCACGTATTAGGAATAATCGTGTGTCTTAAATCATAGACAGATATAGCAAAAGCCAAAGTCCAAAAAAGTATCGAAACCGCAAGCATCACAATTGACTGAACAGAGTTTATCGAAGAATTTATAAAAATTAGCAAGAAGAGTATACCAGTCCCAAATTCAACTAACGGATAAATTTTAGAAATTTTAGTTTTACAGTATCTACACTTTCCACCAAGAAACACAAAAGAAAAAAGTGGAATTAAATCAAAAACTCCTAACTGGTGGCCACAAGAAGCGCACTGCGATCGGCCACCCACCGTTTTACCTGTCCCACGCCTCAAGACTAAGACATTTAAAAAACTACCAACTATCAAACCGAGAACAAATATAAAGATTAGGTAAATTGGACTATACACTTCCCTATTATAAACAAAATACACCGTTTGAGCGGTGTATTTTGTTTAGAACAACTAAAGTTAAGTTAGTTCGTACAGTCTGTTGAAGCACCAGCAAAGTCGGTTGCTCTACCAACTGAGTTACCTTTGTTATCTACACACCAATACCCAACTGCAATACCTCCAATTGTTTCAGAAGTCTTGAGTGGTGCTGTTACTGCCCAACCAGTTCCGCTAGCAGCTACATAACACTTTAATGATGTAGGTGAGTTTGATCCAGCAGCTGAAGCAGCTGAAGTAATCATGCTAAAGATATTCTTGTCGGCAAACATAGTTCCGTTTGCAGCTGCAATAGATGCTGGGCAAGCTGAACCTGCAGCCCATGCTGCACCGTAGTTACCGCTGGCATCATAAAATATTTCAGCCTGAGCTCTCATGTTGGCTAGGTTGCCTTTTATGGCTGCGTTTGCACCCTTTCCTCTTGCAGTGTTAAGACTTGCCAAGACGATTGAGGACAAAACACCAATGATTGCGATAACAACCAAAAGTTCAATAAGGGTGAAACCCTTTTGTGAATCTTTATTTTTTCTAATTACTTTCATTCGTTTTTTTATTAAAGCTAATTTATAAGCTTACGACCAATTATACACCCCAGATTACACACTCTGGTCTAATTGTGGATTGCATTTCTGTCTTCCTAGAAGCCTGCGTTTGAAGCAATGTTGTATATAGGTAGAAGAACGGAGGCAAGCAATATCCCCACCCCTAAGCCTAGGCCCACTATCATCACTGGCTCAATAAGACTAACAATAACGTCCACAGCGTTGTTCACCTCTCTTTGATAAAACTTAGCCATGGTATCCAATATGCTTCCCAATTCTCCAGTTTCCTCACCAACCTTTATCATTTGGACCAAAATACTTGGAATTTCGTGATACCTAGCAAGTGCAACTGAGAGTGGCGCTCCACCCTTTACATCGATAGCTGCATTTGCAAGAACCTCTTGATAAACAGCATTTCCTACAACATTTGATGTAATCTCAATTGCCTTTAGCATGGGAATTCCTGAAACAACCATGGTATGCATGTTGTCTGCAATAACAGAGAGATAAAGTTTTTTATACAAATCCCCTACATAAGGATAAGTGATCTTCGCTCTATCCATTTCAATCTTGCCCTCATTAGTTCTTAAAAATCGAATGAGAATAAATATTCCAATTACTGCTGCAGCCGCAAGAAATACACCGTAGTTCACAAAGAAGTCAGACACCACAAAAACTATTTTTGTATAAATAGGAATTGCCTGACCAGAATCTTTAATAATTACAGAAATCTTCGGAATAATGAGAGTAAACATCAAGACCATCACTCCAACAAAAACGATAACGACAAAAGAAGGATATATAAATGCGTTTTTTGCTTTGGAAGTAACTTCAAATGTTCTGTCTAAGTGGTCAGCCAAGTAAAGAAATGTGTCATCGAGTTTTCCTGTCTCTTCACCCGCGCGCACCATATTCACATAAAAGTCGGAGAAAATTTTAGGGTGCTTACTAAGTGCTTTAGATATTGATGAACCACCCTGCAAGTCATCTGTTATTTCTGTAAGAGCATCTCTCAAAACTGGGTTTTCAACTTCACCCGCTAACAATTTAAAGACACGCAAAGCTGAAACTTGCGCCTGGAAGAGTGTGGCAAGCTGTCTGGATAAAATAACAACGTCCTTGTTTGAAACTCTCTGTGTAAACTTTGCAAGAAAACCAAGTTTGCTTTTTGCCTCAACGGGATGAATCTCAGAGACTGTAAGCCCCCTCTTGTGTAACGACGCAATTGCAATATCTAAAGAGGCAGCATCAATGTTGCCTTCTTCTCTTTTGCCATCTAACGATAGTGTTTGGTATTTATATAACATATAGCTACTTTACATCATCTTTTCAAGAGACCTTGGGTCTGTCGAATACATAAAGGCATTTTCAGCCGTTATTTCCCCTCTTCGGACCAAATCTGCTAGGGATTTATTCAAATCAACCATGCCAAGCTCACTAGATGTTTCGATAACGTTATCAATTTCGTGAGTTCGGTTGTCGCGAATGAGATTTGAAACCGCAGCGTTATTAATGAGGAGTTCGTACGCTGGGATAAGACCACCTGAAATACGAGGAATCAAACGTTGAGAAAATATTCCGGCCAAAGAACCTGCGAGCTGAACTCTAATCTGATTCTGTTGATTAGCTGGAAACGAATCGATAATACGCTCAATTGTTTGTGAAGCAGTATTTGTGTGAAGTGTTGTCACAACATAGTGACCGGTTTCTGCAGCAGTTACAGCTGTAGAAATTGTTTCGATGTCTCTCATTTCACCAATCATCAAAACATCGATGTCCTGTCTGAATATTCCGCGTAAAGCATCGTGGAAACTTGGAGTATCAATTTTTACTTCTCTTTGGTCAATAAGAGCCTTGTCTTCAGTAAAAATATATTCGATTGGAGACTCAATAGTAATAACGTGCTCCAATCTTTCGTGATTAATCATGTCAATGAGCGCAGCAAGGGTTGTGGTTTTTCCGTGTCCTGCTGGTCCCACTACTAAAAAGAATCCTTGTTGTCGATGAGCAAATTGTTCAAGTATTGGAGGCAGGTTTAATTCAGCCAAAGTTCTTATTTGCTGAGGAATAAGGCGAAGTGCAATTGATATTTTGCCCAACTCGTAATATGCATTTCCTCTAAATCTTGCCTTGCCATCATGCGTATATCCGAAGTCAACTTCTTTTCTAGCTTTAAACTCTTCTAGGTTCACATCTGAAAGAATAATTGAAAGAAAACCTTCAATATTTGCTTTTGATAATTTGTTTTCCTTAACTAGAGGTATAAGAAAACCATCCACTCTTATCATTGGCACGCGATCTTCAGACAAGTGCAAATCTGAACCATTTTCTGCCACACAAATATCTACTAGGTTTGTAAAAATTGTATTGTTTTCGTCTTGGTTCATATTTGTGGTTTTTCCTCTAAAATCTGGCTCACCTTACTTACTGCTTCTTTTGGTACTGTTGAAACTTTTATTAAATAATTATTGATACCGAGTTCTTTAGCCTTCTGTATTTTATCAGGGTCTGTCACATTTGTAAGAACAATAAACACAGAATCTTTGGCCAATCCTTCTTTTCGAATCATTTCAAACAGTTCAAAGCCATCAACCGCTAGCATCGCTACATCAAAGATGATGGCGCTATAATTTTTCTCTGTCCTGAGTTTTTTTAAAGCCTCTGCTGCTCCTACTGCTATATCAGTGTCGTACCCAGAGTTCCTAAATTCATCTGCATAAAAATCTAAAACATAATGGTCGTCATCAATTAGTAGAACAGATTTTTGTGCTTGGTTTTGTGGGGGCATATTATATTCCGGCGACCTCTTCAAAAGGAATTAGACCTTGGAAGGCTTTCAGTATTGAATCCTCTCTCATAGAAATCATACCCTTAGCACGAGCAACTTTATAAATCTCTGCCTCGCCTGCATTTGCGAGAACAAGTTTTTCAATATCTTTATCCATTTCCAAAATTTCCATAACCGCCATTCTTCCCTTTGTACCTGTTGGGTTGTCTTCTGTTGCCTCAATTTCCCTAAACTCTTTACCAAATTTAATTTTCTTTCTGAATTCTTCTGGTAGATCTTCAAATTGTTTTTCAACCATTGCTTTAACAGAACCTTCGAATGGCATTGGCTTACCAGTTCCTGGAACAAGGGTTCTTACAAGTCTTTGTGCAATAGCTAATACCAACGTTGGTGGAATCAAATACGGATCAACGCCCATGTCCATAAGCCTTGGAATTACACCGAGTGCATTGTTGGTGTGAATTGTAGAAAGCACTACGTGCCCAGTAAGTGCGGCTTGAATTGAAAGCTGTGCAGTTTCCTTATCTCGAATTTCTCCCACCATTATGATGTCCGGGTCCTGACGGAGTGTGGTACGAAGACCGGTTGCGAATGTATATCCAATATCTGGTCTAATTTGTGACTGCGACACACCATCAATATTGTATTCAATAGGATCTTCAAGAGACAAAACATTTTTGTGCTCACGGTCAAATTCCTTAAGCATTGCGTAAAGGGTCGTGGATTTTCCAGAGCCAGTAGGACCAGAAATTAATATTAGTCCGTACGGCCTCTTCATAGCCTTTCTAATTGTGGCAATACTTTCTGCAGTAATACCAATCTCCTCCAGAGACTTCACACCCTTTGCCTGGTCCAAAATTCTCATCACGACTTTCTCTCCGTAATATGCTGGGAATGTTGAAACACGGAAGTCCACCTTTCTTTCACCTACTTTTGCAGAGAAACGACTGTCTTGTGGCTTTCTTTTTTCATCAAGACGCATTGCTGAAAGAATTTTGATACGTGCCACAACAGACTGGTGAACCTTTGGTGGTAAAACTAGATAAGTATTTAAAACACCATCAACACGAAAACGTACTCGTACGTTTGTACCCATATGTTCGATGTGAACATCAGAAGCGTTGTCATCAATTGCGTAACGCAAAATTGTGCCGACCATTTTTGCCACCGGAGCATCTTCCACAATTGTGGTAGTGCCGTCTTTATTTTTTCTTTCAATAGTTCCTGTAGCAGCCTCATCAATACCTGCATCAACTTCCTGAGGATTATCTTCAGTTTGTTGACCTTCGCTTGTAGCTTTTTTCGTGTCTTCTGCAATTTCTGTTTCAAGTTCCCCAAGTGCTTTTGTAACTTCCCCAGTAAGCCCTCTGTATTGCTCCAAAACTTTTTTCAAATCTTCTTCAGTAATAAGAAAAAGTTTGAACGGCATATTGAGCTTTGAAGAAATAAAATTCAAAGCATCTCTTGCTTCAATATTGTCTGGATCAACAACACCAACCTCCAGAACTCCTTCTTCAACAGCAAGTGGCGCAAATTGGTAGTAAGCCGCTGATTCCTGTGGAATCAAATCCAATATTGAAGATGGAACCTCTGCCTCACCGACTTTTCTAACAGGGATGTCTAAAAACTCTCCCTTACTTTGCAAAATATCTTCAGGCGATAATCCCCTATTCAAAAGAGCTCGCTCAAGCGTTATCCCTTTTGATTCAGCCTCTTCCTGTATAGAAGGAATGTCTTTGGCCGAAATCTTTTTTTTGTCGGCTAAAATTTCAAGAAAACTCATAGATTTTTTTAACGAACGGGTGTTGTAGAACCCGTCTTCGAAGGTGTTTGTGCTACTGGAGCAGGACTAACGACCTGCCCGATATCTGTACCAATTTTTTCAAATGGATTTGGTCTACCCAAGTTTGGAGTTGGAAGTGGAATTGCAAAATCTTTCAAGACAACAAAAGTTTTATCACTAAATAAATCTGTATTAAAGTTGACTGTCTGTAATTTTCCTAATAGCTCGAGCAAATCAGAACCCACTGCAGGAGAGCCGTTTGTAGCAATATTTGCGGCCGTATCAACAGCAGCTGGTTTAGTAAACATTGAGTAGGCAGCCCCCGCTACAACTAGTGCCACTACTACCCAACCCATTAATTTAATATTTATATGCATATTATTGAATCCAATATGTTTGGATGGTTATATCAAACTGCATAAGACTGCTTGATGTGCCAGTTGATTTCATACTAACCGACCTTATATCAATAAGCTGTAAACTATTTTCAACATCCTTTACGAAAGCAACAAAGCTTGGATATGTACCAAGAACACTGAATGACATTGTTGTAGTTTTATAAGGCTTGTTTTCTTTTGCATTTACACCGGCACTATTATCACTAGCCTGCTCAGTTACCCTTACGTTTCTAAGTGTCATTGAATAATGACCAGCTATTGCATCCAAGTCGGCGGTGAGTTTAACAATGTTTAGGTTCTGAGGAATAATTTTTCCTAAGCGTGTGATGTTGTCAGGAGAAAGGTCGTTATATTGTGTTTCCAAAGAATCGCGAAGCTGTTTAACTTGTTCAATGTTGGCAATAGCTGCTTGATAATCCGCTCTCTGTTTCATAAGACCTCGAATTTCTGCATAGTGAGGATCTATGTACATATAGAAAATTCCTATTGCTATGACTATTAGAAAAATTGGAAGAAATGGTTTCATATTATTGTGGTGTATTCGTATTATCAGCTGGAACCGTTTCTGTAGCAGTTGCGGAGATTATGGATGGATCAAGTTCAGATTTAAATGAGAATAACACGGCGCCTTTTTCATTTAAGTCTAAATCATAAAAACTGGAATTTTTGAAAAAACCCTGCTTGTTAAATACATCTGCTTGCTGTGCGATAGAAACATATCCGAGCGACTCGCCCTTGAGAGAGACGGTAACTCCCTTTCCGGAAAGCATATTAAAATTGAAATCAGTTAAACGAAGATTTTTAACAGTTATCTCCTGTAGTTTTTCTAAAAAGTTAGACAGTAGAACGTGTTTTGCCAAAATAGCCTTTGTGGCATTAATTCTGTCGTATGCACGATTTATTTCTTGAATTCTCTCTGGAGCAAGTTCACTTCGCGCCGCAGCTAAGGCATCTCCTTCTGCAGTAATACTTCTGCCCAAATACCATTGACCTACAAAAACAACGATTGCAGCTACTACAGCTATAGTGAAAATACTATTTGCAACTAGGCCCCAAAAACCACCCGATTCTCTCGGACCGGGTGCCATTTCCACCTCCTTTGGTACAGAAGTTTCTTGGGAGGCGTTTTTTGGGATGAAAGATGTTTGGAATTTTGGCTCCATCTCCGTTTATTATACCGCAGCCCTGACTTTGGTATCACCTTAGCGTTTTATATATGTGTATAGCGGTTTATTCCTGTCTTTATAAACTTATAAGCGAGCTAAAAGTTTCGCCGAACGTTGCGGAAGCGAGCCAGCATGGCAAGTCAAGACCCGAACAAAGTGAGGGCTCTTTACTTTGGCGAGCTGAGCGACAGGAAAACCGGCCGCTGGGCCGGTTTATCCGTGTTCGCCGAAACTTATTAGCGAGCGATCAACTTTCGCGCAATTTTCGAAGCGCCAATCCAATTGCTACTGCAAACTCTGGTCCGGTCGATTTCAAAACACCTTCCAAAAATGCAGGTGCTTCTGTTTTTGCAAACGGGTCACTTGTTTCAACTGGTGTTTCAAAATTTGATTGCGCTAATTCTGCTAAGCCCTTGAGGGCTGAACCACCGCCCACAAAAATAATCTTCTTTAGGTTTTTATTGTATTTTCTTTCAAAATTCAAAATAACTCTGTTTGCTTCTGAAAAAACATATTCAAGAGAGAGATGCACAATGTCTGTCATATTTTTGTCGCCTGAGCCAGACATTCCCACAGTTCTCTTCATTACTTCTGCCCTATCCATAGGTAGGCCGAGTGATTTTGCAATGGCAATAGTAATATCGTGTGAGCCACGGTTAATCGTGTGTGAAAGGCGTACAATGCCACGCTCTACTATATAAAGCTTTGTCGATGCTGCGCCCATATCAAAAATCATTACTGGCGCAATAGTTTCATCTAGAACTGCGCGCATCGTTGAGAATATTTCAATCTCAAAAAATGATGCGTTTAATCCGCAACTTGTAATCATTGAGTTATATTTCTCGAGAATTGAATTATGGATAGCTACAAGAAGCACATCCAGTGTTTTTTCTTTTGGCTTCCCTAAAACAGGTGCATTTTCGGGATTATCTTCCAAAGAAGTATCGTCTCTTGGAATTATTGACCAGTCGAGTGAAACTTCAGTGATTGGAATTGGAATATATTTTCGGGCTTCAATAGGAATTAAATTTTGAAGTTCTTTCAATGGCACTTCTGGCACTTGGATAAGCGACATCAAGGAGGATGAAAACGGAATAGCCAGGGCAACCGACTTGGTGGTCACATTTACCTCTTTCTCTCTCAACAAATCGTTTAGAGCTTCAATTATTTTTTCTTTTGGCAAATTGGTTGCCTGCCCTACTGTGCCCCCAGCATATGGCCCAAGAGAAAGCTCTCCGTATGTCTCAAGAACTGCTGTCTCACCCTTTCTGCGAAGCTGTACAACCTTAATTGAGGAAGAACCTATATCAATACCCAAGATACTTTTATCTTCTGTAGTAAACAATTTAGAGAAAAAACCAGGCAATTTCATTACAATTAGTATATCGCAAATGTTGGCCATCTTTAACAAAATCATTGATCTTTTGTTTCCAAAGGAGATTTCGGTACTTGAACTTGAAAAATTGCCCGCTCGGGAACTTTTGCTCCGTCTGCCAAAGCCAAAGGAATCTACAAGTGACACCACGGCCTTATTTGCATATCAAAATAGACATACAAAGGTTCTAGTCGATGAAATCAAACATCATGAAAATAAAGTTCTTGTAGAAAAAGTTGCAGGCTTGATGTGTGAAAAAATATTAGAAAGTTTTGAAGAAGATTTACAGTTTGGCACCTATAAAATCTCTTTGGTGTCAGTTCCCTCTTCAGCGGGGCGCGTGAACGAGCGCGGGTATAATCCGGCAGAATTGATTGCTAGAAAAATTGTTGAATTACGCCCTGATATTTTTGAATTTGCATCAATTCTTAGAAAAGTTAGAGAAACAAAACGCCAGACCAATTTACCTAGGGCGGAAAGACTAACAAATCTTGTTGGCGCATTTGAGGCCACCACCTCAAATGCGCCAGTCATAATAATTGACGACGTCTCCACCACCGGTGCAACAATTGCTGAAGCTAGGCGCGCGTTATCAGCAAAAAATATATTTGTGCGTGGAGCTTTTGTAATAGCAAAATAATTATTTCACTAAACACTCACACATCTTTTTATTCAGTATCTTTTTTTGCTCCTTTACAGTATTAATAAAAACTTTCTGGGAACCGAGGCTAACGGCAAACTTTTTATTTAGTGGTGAATAATGTTTGTATCCACGCCGAACCATTTCTTTTACCAACTGTTCATGCCTCATATATAAAGCTTTTTGTTTTCCAACCCACCGGAGTGTTTCTGGGTGCTTAGAATATCCACCCTTACCTTTGTGTTTTGTAAGTATGTTCCAAAGGCCATGAAGTTCTCTGTGCTCTCCCAATAAGTGCTTTCTGCACAAATGTTTCGGATGAATATCCCAAACGCGCATATTAGCGATTTAAATATGTAATTGTGAGCTGTAAGACTGTTGCAAACGAAACCCAGAGCAAATATGGAACTTGCATATAAGCAACCCATTTAAAATAAGGATAAATTGCAACAATTGCCCAAATAAGAGTTGCCAGCACTAATAAAATATCTGCCGCTGCTAGTAAATTATTTTTTAAACCAAACTGGATAGTGGTAAATGCAAAGTTAAAAACTAAGTTTAAGGCAAAAGGTAAAACAATTATCCAAGGTATTTGTTTTTGCCATGCGCTTACAAATACTTTGCCAAAAGAAATGGCAATCATCACGTAAAGCACGCTCCACACTGGGCCAAAAAGCCAACTTGGTGGTGACCATGTAGGTCTGATAAGGGTGCTATACCAGTTATATGCCGTTGATTTCATACGCTTACTTTAACACTTAAAAAATCTTGGCCAAGATTTTCACGATTATTCAGTAACCCAAAATAAAATACCAGCACTCATAATAAAAAGACTTGCAATGAGGATTGGGGCAAACGGAGCGAAGGCTACGGCGATAAAACCGGCAAAGAGCGGTGGTAATGCTTGCCCGAGAGAGTTGAAGGAAGAACTAATGCCCATAGTTTCTCCCCTCTCTTTTGGCGGGGTGCGTTGTGATAGTAGTGCAGAAAAATTTGCCATCTGCATACCATTTGGAATGGCAAAAAATGGTGCAATGACAAATACCCACCAAGATTGTGATGGCAACAAATAAAGCGTCATTGCTATAGCGACTGCTGGATAGGCAAATCTCAAAATAGAAACGTGGTTAAATCTTTTTGAAGTTAAACGTACAACTACAAGCTGGGTAAAAATTGAACACACGCCAATAAAACCGAAAAAGTTACCAATTTGACCAACGCTAAAATTAAACTTATGCGTTAGATACACATTGAAAAAAGATGTGAAGAAAGCAAAGCCTGCGTTAAATAAAAAGGAAACAATAAGCAAGTAACGAATTTCGCGGTTCAACTTCTTTATTTTAAAGAGATTGCGAACTGAACCGAAAAAATTAATGACCCTATCTTTGTCTATGTGTATATTTGTTTCCCCAAAGAATGAATAAATTGAAATCAAGTTTACTAAAGCCAAAATTGAAGCAAAGAAGAATGGTGTGGAAGCGTTAAACCAGGAAAGCACATTTGGATCGGCAAGTTTTCCCCCTATGAACGGACCCAAAATAAAACCTACACCAAAAGTGGCCCCCATCAAACCAAAAGCTTTAGCACGATGCTCGGGGTCGACCTGATCAGCGATTGAAGCTTGTACCGTTGAAATGTTCCCTCCGGTAAGTCCATCCACTAGTCGAGAAAAGAAAAGCAGAGGAATATTCCTTATCAAAATTGCCCAAGCAAAAAGAAAATAACCAATTGACGTACCCAAAATAGAAATTAGGAGAACTGGCCTACGCCCAAACTTGTCAGATAACGAACCAAGGGTTGGGGCCGCAAAAAACATAGCAATCGGGTATATTCCTGAAAGCAAACCAAGCAAAATAAAGCCCAGGTGTTGCTGAGATGGATTAAGCAAAAAATAGGTGGAGTCTGGGTTACCCAAAAGTTGAGGTATGACCGGTATCAGCACTCCGATACCAATCATGTCTATTAAAATAGTGAGGTATAAAAACCAGATTTTTTTTGGCACGAAAAATATCTTAACATCTTTACTCTAATGAACCTAAAAATTAGCTATAAACCAAGGAAATTTGCGTAAAAGGTGTAAAATATTGTTATGAAAAAACTAAATTTTATATTTACAATCGCAATATTAGTCGCCCCGCTTCTTGTTGGAGCCACGGCGTCTTCCACAATTAAGTATCTCTCCCCCGGCCCTAGTGTAAACCCGGGTTCAACTGTTACCTTTTACGTATCAACGACGGGGCTTACAAATCCGGTGTTTAATCTGCTCGATTCATTTCCAAATTCAACAATTGGCGGTGGAAATATAAACTCCTCTGGAAACTTCTCATGGACTCCGGGACAAAGTGATTTTGGTACACACGTAATATCTGTAAACGTAAGTGACGGTTACGGAAATATTTCTACAGTAAGCCAACAAATTGTTGTGGGACAGGCGCCAACAGTATTAATTCAATCAGTAAGCCCTGGTAATGTTTTAAATTACGGCTCGACTGCAAGTTTTTCTGTATTGGCAACCGGCTTTGTATATCCGATGTTTTCAATTGGCGATCAGTTTACTGGCACGCTGAATAATCCATCAACGGTCACAAGCTCCAACATTGATGCAAACGGCAATTTTCAATGGACTCCAACAGCAAAAGATGTTGGTTCACACAATATCACTGTAAATGTGATTGATAATTTCGGGCACAACGCTTCAGGAAGTATTAATTTTCTTGTGAATTCAAATACAACAATAATCATTCAGTCTTCAATGCTCACTAGCACAGTAAACCCAGGGCAAAATGTTTCTTTTGATGTTTATGTAAATGGAATTAATTATCCAAGTTTTTCTGTACGAGATGATTTTTCTGGTTCAACAGTTCGCTCAAACGCCTTAAATTCTTCAGGAAACTTTTCGTGGACACCAACCAGTGCCGACCTGGGAACGCACGATATTACAATCACCGCCACCGATAATGCGGGCCACACAGCTACTGCAGTAAAAACATTCACCGTGCAGACAACCGGAGCATCAATAAGCGGGTTGTCCCCTAGCGCATTTATTCCTGTAGGTACAGCAGTTGCTTTCAATGTTCCAGTTTCTGGGTTTACAACACCCTCATTCAATCTCTCTGATTCATTTACTGGTTCATCAATTCTTCCAGGAATGATAAATAACGCCGGTTTCTTTAACTGGACACCTGTTGCATATGACGTTGGTGTTCACAATATAAAAATTGATGTCATTGATAACTTGGGTCATAAGGCCAGTACAAATGTTGTATTAAATATTTTCCGCACAAATGAAGAAGCACAGATTGCACAACTTAAAAATGAAATCGCTGTCAGAAGTAAGGCCACAGCACCCGCAACCCCCGCAACACCAACTGCAACCCCAGCATCTAGTGCATATAAATTTTCAACCTATCTAACAATTGGTTCTACAGGTAAGGCTGTTACAGAGTTACAGAAAAAACTAACTGCTGAAAAAGTTTATTCAGGACCAATTACTGGAAAGTTTGGCGCACAAACTTTCGCTGGAGTAAAAGCATTTCAAAAGAAATATAAAATCACCCAGCTAGGGGTTGTGGGCCCAGCTACTCGCGCTCAATTAAACAAATAAGTTTCAAATCAAAAGACCGGCGAACGCCGGTCTTTTGATTGTTCCTGATAAAAATTAATTTATCTATTTCCGCAAACTGCACTGTTGTTTAATCCTGTTTGGTAACCATTTGCACCACCTGCCATATTTAAGTCCTTTCCAAAATAGCCAAATGCACCTGAGCCTGCACCTGAACCGCATTGAGCGCCAACTAGACCAGCCTGTTGCCTGCCCAAGTTATCCATATATCTATCAATGCCAGGGGTTGAATTACCCGCAGCAAAAGCAACGTTAGAAAGTGCAAAAACTGAAACGCTCAACAAAACTCCAAAAATAAATCTTTTCATTGTTTTTAGACTATTAATAATGTCAAAAGTATACCACTCAAAATATTCAAACTAAAAACGAAAGCCGGTGGGTGCAACTGCACCCACCGGCCATTCTCCGTTACTGCACCACCGGCTCGGCGGTGAGGATTTCCACCAGCGCACGCGCTTCGGCGATCTTCCCCTCGATGTCCGAGGTCGGGAACCTCTGCTGGCCCCATTCGGTGATGTAGTGCAAGACGTTGTTCATGAACCCTTCCTGCATCTTCAGAACCTCGATGGGATTCTTCCCCCACTCCTCCGCGAGGCCGAAGACCACCTGCTGGATCCACGCCACGCTGAAGTTCTGCGAGAGGTCCGCGTCGCGGATAATCTGACCGGAAAGGGTCAGCATCTCCGACGTTACCTTGTACGGGAACTCCGTGCCGCGGATGATCTCGACGATGTTCTGGAACTCCTCCATGTCTTCCGGAGCAAGGTGCCAGAGCAGACCGTCGCACGCCCGCGCGATGTTGAGGCTGTCGTCCCCCGTAGCTCCGCTGTGATCGAAGTCGTGGAAGAGTGCCGCGATGAGGAGGTTCCTCATCTCGCGCGGAGTGAGCTTGTCACCGTAGAATATGCAAGCGTCGTGGCACAGGTAGAGCACGTGGCACATGTGCCGGAAGTTGTGGTACGGGTGGTTCACGTTCGGCGCGTTGAAAAACACGGCGCGAAAGTAGTGAATCAGGTTCCCCAAGTAGAGGTTCCCGTCATTCCTCACGATCGAGTGAATGTGACCTCTGGTTTGCAACGTATGTCGCACCATTTTTCGCCCTCCGGCGTTGTGGTGTGGCGGTGGTAAGTCATGGTACTGCTGTTTAGTATTATATATCTAAAACTACCGCATGTCAATATTGTATTCAATTATTTTATATTCGCCGACATTAAGTTCAGGCGTTTCTCCCAGTCCGGAAAGTAGTGTGCACAATCCCCTATCATGACCAACAATAAGCACAGTTTTGCCTTTGTTTTCTTTTGCAATTGATTTCAAAACGGCAAGGTGTCGTGCCAAAACTTGGTTTCTCTCTTCACCACCAAATGAATGAAAATTATATGCAGAAAACTGATCATCCCAGTTTTTAATTATCGTATCTCCATATTGTTTTACTGCTTCGGTCTTTGTAAGACCTTGGAGTTTGCCAAATGAACACTCTCTTAATCTTTTATCCAACAACAAAGGCACATTGAGAGACCAGTTTATAATTTCAGCTGTTTCTTTGGCTCGCATTAAATCAGAGCTAACAATCAAGCCGATACCTTGATTCAAAAGTAAAACTCCAAGCGCCTCGGCCTCGCTTGTGCCTTGTTTATTTAGAGCAATATCAGCATGGCCTTGTATACGACCAACGGAATTCCAATCAGTTGTTGTGTGCCGTACTAGAATAAACTTCATCCTTATATTTTACTCTTTTCAGAACAAGAACCGTCTCCTCGCTTTCCAACAAGGCCGCCAGCCCAGCTGGCGGCCTTTCACTTATATATTTATTTTTAGCGTACGACTAGTGTGCTAAAAATTTTATCAACGGTATTGTTTATGCCGAAATTATCTTCTTCTGTTTGGCATGCACCTCTTTGGGGCATATCGTAATTCGCACACTGTGGGAAGCGCAGACTAAATGTCATAGTTGCCATTTTTAGATTAGAGACTTCTCGCGCATATACATAAAGAGTGTAGATGCTACCCGCCGCTCCTCCTGTTTGGCGTGTAAGACAATACGTGTGTCCATTTATTGTCGTGCGAGTTGTTATGCCAGCAGGCCCATTTTCTGCACCGGTTTCAGCACATACAAATTGCTGGTTTGTCACCTGTATTTTTGGAGGCCAATCTGTTGTACCAATATATTTTGTGCCCAAATTTGGCGGATACTGAAATGAACCTCTGTTTGAAACATCCGCGAACGTAGCTGTGAGCCAACCGGTTCCGCCTGTGCTCTTGCTTGGTGTTTGCACATTAGTTTGTGCAGGTGTCTGTGATGTGGTCTGCGAATCTACAACTGGCGATTCCTGTGTTTTACTTGGTAACTTTATTTTCCAAATTATCAAAACAGCCAATAATATAATTCCGAGGATAACTAAAATTTTTTTATTCATGATTTATAATTTTACCACTATATTTACCCCCTTAAAACAACTTTAAGCGAGCTAATAGTTTCGCCGTGCGTCTTCCACATCTACTTAAAGCTAGAGGTAAATTATTTTTAAGCTCACGAGAGTATTTTGAAATCATAATTAGCGAAATAGAAAAATGACAACTGTTTGAGCCGAGTATACGGCGAGTTTTGGCATTTTTCGTTTATGTAGCTTGATGATTTCAAAATTTTAACTCGAGTGGTGGTTGATTGAAAATAATTTACCTCTAGCGACTTTCACCTTCAAAATTCTGTACCGCCTCCCCTATTTGATGTTTAGCAGAATCTACATATATCCAAACACTTTTCCCCATTGATGGGCGAACAGCAAAACTTTCATTAGCCCTTCTTTCTGCAAAATTCGCAACCGCCTTGCCGTCCATAATATTTATATTTTGTGGAGCAATTCTGTCGCCCAAAAACATCGCATTTGTTCCAACATATTTTCCATTTTCATTTAGTGCTACCACGACATAGAAAAACATTCCCGAGCCACCAGTTTCTTGTGTGAGATACATCACCGCATCCTGCGTACCATCACCGTTTAAATCGGCGTAAACGGGCTGACTAAAAATTCTGACTTTCTCTTTGCTTGCTGAGCCTGGCGCTATTTCCATTTCTGCTTGGCCATTTGTTAGTAAAACATCTTTACCCTGAATGTTGTAAGTGGTATTCAACGGGTCACTGCCTCCTTCTATTTTCTTTGCGTATGGATGAGAAAAAGAAATAATTAACCATCCAATTCCTGCCAAAATAATTATTGCTATAAATTTTTTCATATTTATATTTTACAAGACGTTCAAACAATACTGAAATTACAGAGCGTATTTAAAAGTTTTTTCATTTATTTATCATCAATTAATTTGGTACTAATTGAGACACCCTCCAATCTCTTAATTCGTTCTTGGAGCTTCTTTATTGCTTCTTTATTTTGAAAGGTAATATTCTTCTCCTGCATATTTGCTAATTGTTTACGATTGTCTTTTATTTCTCTTTCTAATCTTTTATCGGCTTTTAAGACTGAGTCAACAAGCCTCAAAGTCAATTTCTCAAGTGGTGCTGCAACAGTTCTTTTTGATATTTCAAATTCTCCTTTAGTTTTATCCTTTAGTTTTCTATCTTTTTTTCCATCAACTGATTTCCAATTAATAAATTTTTTAACTAAATCATATAGAACATTGGCAGCAATATTAGACGGGATTGGATACTCGCTTCCAAAATGTAATATTGATTTCATATAGTCAACAACATGATATTTTTCCCACAAATCAAAAATGATTTGTGGATCTATGTGTTGAAAAAAAGTCAGATCAAGAGGAGATTCACTTGTAATTCTTTTAACTGATGTGTATCTCTGAAGGTTAAGATCAAGGTTTCTGGAATTTCTCATTCTTACTGTCCTGTAGACACTCTTACTTAAATCGTGGTAATTCCCGTATTCATCATACCTATCATCCTTAATTTTCGAAGATTTAAAATTGTCAAAACTAGAAAGAAGTTGTTTTGAATATTTTGTTTCTATACTACTTATCACTCTATCGATTGCCTCATTCTCATTCAAAAAGTCCGAAAATTTTTCTTTCATCTCACCAACATTTAAAACCGCCTCAATCAAAACAAAAAAAATGTCGTTTTTGAAAAACACCGATAACCCATGTTCATTGACCATCCTTCTATACTCCCTCGCGCTTAAATAACTTTTCTTTTTTGAAAAAGACTCATTTAATTCGTTGAATTTGGGTATTCCCTCATCAAGAATTTTCTCCAAGAAAGTCTTTCCGTCGGTTTTAATGGAGACAAAAAATAATAAGACAAAAAAATGTAGATCCGCTTTTGTAGAATTTGCTATGGTATCTTTATAAAGAAAATTTACAAGCTCTTCTCGTAGATTTAACAGCGATAAGTCTCTTGCACCCTTATCCTTTTCCTTGATTGTTATTTCTATTTTTTTCATAAAAATTATTAATCAATCCTACTCTTAAAGAACTTCTCTGTTTCCTTATCAACAAAATATACATAACACCCCTTCATGCCTCGTGTAAGAAGCACTCTATAAGTGTTTTTTAGTAGTTCCAATAATTTTTCTCCTGATCTTTTTACTACACCATCTGCTGATTTTTCTCTCATTGCAATCCATGTTTGATTTTCAAAATTATAAACAAGATCTGGGCCAATAATCACTCCAACATAATCAAATTCAAAACCTTGAATTGTATATATACTTCCTATTTGATTAACTCCATTTGGGTCATGTGGCCATAATGAGGCCGGCGGTATTCCTGGGGCTAATTTATGTCCATCCTTGCCTTCCCATGGCATTTGAAAATCATTAATCTTTACATCATTTACTAGTGTTCCGTCTGGATTAGGGTTACTCCAAGGCCAACAAAAACCCGCAACAATACGTGCCGAACTTTGCTTCGTATCATTTTTTTGCTTAATTTTTTCATATAACTCTTCCGGTGAATCTACAATTTTGAAATCAAATTCTTCTTTTTGATCCCAAATAACATTTGCTGTGCGTTTTATACTTAGCGTGTTATTTATCCAATTAACAAACGCATCTGACCCACTACAACGAAATTGCGCTTCTAATTCATACTCGTGCACCTCGCAGCCCATCTTAATTGCAGTGTCTTTTATAAATTCAGACGAACCAGTTTCATTTGGTCTTACATTTTGATTATCATCAATAAAAAATACACCGATTCGTGCTGCTTTTATAAGTTCCTCAATTTGTGGTGTATCTGACTTCATTTCCTTTCTTGTAAAACGATTGTTACTTGTTTCCCTGATCCTATGTGCTTCGTCCGCAATTAATACATCTAGAACATCTTTCTTTGAATTTGAGTAACTATTGAAATATTTAAATTGAACGGCGCCTCGCGTACCAATTTTCTTTCTTAACGTTTCAGTAAATGCTTTCGACCCAGTAGCATAATTTGTGTCATAACCCGCTCGTAATAAATCGGCCATTAAATTAATTGCGATTACTGATTTCCCTGTACCGGGTCCACCCCTAACGATTACTACTGATTTTTTATCTTTTGCTAATTCATCTTTAAGTAAAGCTATGACTTTGTCGTAAACAATTAATTGCTCATCTAGAAGAATGTACTCACTACTCTCTTTAATGATTTTGCTCACGTGGTCCATGAGCTTTTTACTTACCTTGTATTCGATTTTTTCGACACGTTCCAAAATAGGTAAACCATTTCCATCCGATAGTTTTTCCTTTAAAAAATCACTAAAACTATCCACATCACCAGCTGAAAAAAGTGGATTATTTTTAAGTTGCTCTGAAAATTTTTTTGTTAAGAGTTCATCATTTTCTGCCAGAGAGTAATTATGTAGATAAGAAACTGAATCGAGTTTAATTGAATTATCACCATCAAATGCTGGGTGTAAGTCCTGTAAATACATTTTATATTGCCCCACTTGAACAGATGGATGAAGTACTTCTCTTTTTGCTCCACCAACCCATGTTGATACTTCATTTTCTCCGTCAGACTTCTCACATTTTTCCCATTGTTTGAGTTCTATAATAACTGCACGGTCATTTTGAGACTTATCTTTGCCCATAATCATACAATCAAGTCGTTTTGATGTCTGAGGAAGTTGATATTCCAATATCACACCATGATCGTGTAGGCCTGAGTAATCAAAAACCTGAGAAACTGCGCGAAGAGAATTTCTCCATGACTGCACTTCATTTGGTGATGGGTTATAACGAAAGTATTGAAAAAAAGATTCTTTGAGTTTATCTCCAATTTGATTATGAACCGTATCATCAAGAAATTGTTTGGATGACCCAGAATATAACCTCATAATTTATTATATTTAGTGTGCTTCCCTTTTGCTTTTTCTACTGGATACTTCTTTTCATTTACCAAAATCTTTTTTTCAAGCGCATCGAGAATATTTATTTTTAAATCACGGCTCATTAATAAAACCCAATACAAAACATCCGCTAATTCTTCACCAATATCTTTCTTGTTTGTTTTTATATATTTTTCTATTTCTTCCTTGTTTTTCCATTGGAAATGCTCCATCACTTCACCAGCTTCAAGCATAAGAGACAATGCAACGTCCTTGGGGTTGTGAAACTGCTTCCAATCACGAGCATCTCGGAAAGCCATAATTCTCTTCGTTAGATTTTCTAGAGTAGCCATATCGCCCAAACTCTACCACTTTTAGCCCTTCGACTCCACTCAGGATTTTCAACTCTTTTTATAAACAAAGGGCGCCGATAACAATCGGCGCCCTTTGAGATCTTTTTGGGCTGATCTCCTTACCCTGCCCGAACGGCGATGTATGCCTCCGGATTGGTGGGAGGCTTCAAGTGCCATGGGTCTTCAAAAAGCTCGGACGCGATAACAAAATACACCGCCCCGAGATTGAGCACCTGCCGGACCATGAGAACCCTATGGCCGTATACCTTGTTGACCAGCCCTCCTAGGAAGACCGTTTCGCCAGCACGAATCCACATATCGCTCCTGTAGAGTCGAGTGCTCCTTCGCTCTACTTCCCCAAACAAACGAACCGCTTTGCTGAGGACAAGCTTTTGTCCTGTGCTACTTGGCATCAAACCTCCTTGCCTGTTCCGGCATCTACCCTACTACTTCTAGTATTTATTTCAAACAAAACAAAGGGGCGAATCGCCCGAAGAAACTTTACAAACAAAATAGGACTTGCTATTTTTTTTGATTGTGGCATTATGCATTGACCATGACACAAATCATGACCAGCACGAATAGACCTAAGGATTCCCGCAACTTCGCGGGTGTTCTTAATACGCCTCAGCTTTTTCGCTGGCATGATGTTGTAAGCATTTAATTATTTCTAACAAAATTGAATTCTTGAAACATCGTGCCTAGGGCACGATGTTTTGTTCTTTCCGTTCTTTAACACAACAACAACTTACAAGGAGAGGCGGATGTCTCACAAAGAAACAGAGAGGCGCAACCCGCTTCTCTATCTGTTCGGCAAGACGTGGCACCACTCTGCAGGAAACCGGCGAAATGTCGCCCTTTATTGGACACTCTTCGTCATCGCGGTATCACTGACACTCTTCACCCAGCCCCTAATTGGGGCAAAGATCATGAACGTGATTCAGGCAAACGGAATTACACACGAGAGCTTCAAAACTCTCGTTAAGCTCCTTTGTCTCATGTTCGTGATTGATTTTGTTTTCTGGGTTTTTCACGGGCCGGCACGCGTTCTTGAAATCATAAATGCGTTCAAGGCTCGCGCAAACTACCGGAAGCATCTTCTGAAGGGCATCATGACGCTACCCATGGAATGGCATGCGGAACACCACTCGGGTGACACAATCGACAAAGTTGAAAAGGGCTCAACTGCCCTCTTTCAATTCTCAAGAGACTCATTTGAGATTGTGTACTCGCTTGTTCAGCTCGTGGGAAGTTTCATCATGCTCGCGTACTTTAGTCCGTCGTCGATGTATATCGTTAGTACAATGATGTGCATCTCTGTGTGGATCACTATACGCTTCGATAGCGTAATGATTCCACAGTACAAGGAACTCAATAAATCCGAGAATCAAATTTCGGAAAACGTGTTCGACACTATTTCGAATATCGCGACCGTAATTATTCTCAGGGTTGAGAAACTTGTGTTCACCGCAATTTCAAACAGGGTGGACAAACCATTTCTTCTGTTCAGACGGAACACTGTTCTGAGCGAGACGAAATGGTTTCTGACAAGCATGTGCACGTCTATCATGACAGCGCTTGTAATGGGAATGTACTTCTGGCAACACTTGAATGCCCCCAAAGGTATTCTGGTCGGCACAGTGTACATCCTGAACAAGTACCTCGATGAAGTGGGATCTATTTTCTTTCGGTTTACTGGCATGTACAGCGATGTGGTAGTGCGCAAAACGCGCCTCATGAACGCTGAGGAGCTCGCGGAAGAGTTCAAACCAGAAAGCTTCACGAACCACGTGATGCCAGCAGATTGGCAACGCCTAGAAATACACGGGCTCAATTTCTCGTATCATCTGGAAACAGAAAGCATGCATCTTTTGGATGTATCGCTCGCATTCTCGAAGGGTGAACGCATCGCTCTTGTTGGCGAGAGCGGTTCTGGTAAGACGACTCTTCTCAAAGTCATGCGCGACCTCTATCATCCCAAGAGTTTACAACTTCTTGTTGACGGCAGAGAGATTCGCGACGGATTTAGTGGAATCAGTAGAGCAATCGCGCTGGTACCGCAAAACCCGGAAATTTTCAGCACCACAATTCGTGAGAACATCACGTTGGGTGCTGATCATGAAGAAGGGTTTGTCCGTCACTACACCGACATCGCGTGTTTTACTGAAGTTGTAGAAGGTCTACCAAAAAAGTTCGATTCCTCAATCAAAGAAAAGGGGGTCAATCTTTCTGGCGGACAGCAGCAACGCTTGGCGTTGGCTCGAGGGTTGCTTGCATGTCACGACAAAGACATCATTCTTCTCGACGAGCCGACTTCAAGCTTGGACACTGGTACTGAAATGAAAGTGTACGAGAATATCTTCCAAGAATTTCAGGGGAAGACCATTCTCTCGTCGATTCACCGACTGCACTTGTTGCCACTATTCGACCGGATTTATTTCTTTAACGACGGGCGAATTGTGGCATCAGGAAATCTGGCGGAGCTCATCACCGGATGTCCCGAGTTTCATGAACAGTGGTTGCAATACATGCAACGTAGTGAAGAAGTTGTTGTTTGAAGAACAAGAGGCATCCGAAAGGGTGCCTCTTTGTTTTAAAATTTAAATAACGCAAATGCAAAAAGGGCGCCGATAACAATCGGCGCCCCATGAGATCTTTTTGGGCTGATCTCCTTACCCTTGTACATGTCGACCCCCTAGCACTCCGCCTTGTCCGACTTGTAGACGGTGCAGGTGAGGTGTGCCTTGGGCTGCCTGACGAGCTTCGCGATGGTGCCAGCATCGGTCGTCTCGACCTGCTTGCCACCACAGTCGAGGAAGTACACGACGTTGTCATTCCTCGTGTCGACAGACTTGCCGACACAGGAAACTCCCACGGCCGCCTTGGAGTTGTCCTTGTAGAGCACGGTGCCGGTGATCTCGACGAGACCGAAGACAACGCACGCGATCAGGAGGCCTCCGAGGTTTCCAGCACTGAGAATGAGATTCTTCATCACTTCGCTCCCTGTTCGATGTTCGTGAAGGAGATGAGCGGGCAGACCTTCTGCTTCTGCGCGACGGCCCACTTCCATGCGACTTCTGTGAAGCTCGGCTGGTCGTCAGCCGGGCTCGGCAGTTCTTCCTGCGAAATCGACTGCCTTGCGCGCCACCGCTTATCATCGCGATAGTTGACCCACTTGATGAGGCCCCAGATCGCAAGCACGATGGCACCCACCACGCCAAGCGCGATGAGGTAGCCGACGACGCCCAGGAGTGCGAGTGGCACAGCCATCAGCACGAAGCCTGCCAGCGCGTAGACGAGGACGTGTGCCGCGAGGATGAGCGGGGTCCAGACGATGAGGGCGCGAATGAAAGCGCACAGGTTCGTGCCATCCTTTCTCGCCTGGTAATCGAGGCCCTTCTCGGTAAACTCGGACATGATGCCGAGCGACCAGAAGTACCACCGGACGTACCACAACTCCGTGTTCAGGTTCATGACAACTCCCAAGGATGGGGTTACTGGTGCTAGGACACTCCTAGCTTCCTATTTCGTATTATACACATAATCAGCTTTTTGTCAATAGTATATAAAACGGCCTATTTTATGGGCTATTGAGCCCTTAATAAACAGAGTTGATTTAGACAAACAAGCCTAAATGAGTGTGAACGTATATAAATTTATATATTGGGTTTAAGCGAGTTCTGTAATTCTTCAGCTGCCTTTGGTGAAAGTCCGCAAATATAGTAGTACATAGGCAACCCAGAGATGGGGCCTGTTCTACTGATTGATACATCATTAAGACCAAAAAAATAAGAAAGAAACCGCTCTAATTCAGGTCTCGCAATTCCAGTTTTGGTACTGACACTACGCTCGGTAAGTGTTCGGAAAATTCTTACCTCACTTATGTTCTCTATTGGTATGGTCACCGTTTTAGTAAAAGGAAAATAATAATACTTGATTACAAATTGATTTTCCTGAATCCCATATGAGTAAAGGCTCATTCTTATTTTTGCAAGAATAAAATTTAAAACAAAAACAAAAACGGCTACTGGCAAAAGGTTTGCTAAAGAAAATTTAGAAATAAATAATAATACAAATATCGACAAAAAGAGAAGGTGAAAAAAACCATTTATGCAATCCACCCACAAAGCTTTTGGATCAAGTTTATTCATGTTGGCGGAGGCGGAAGGATTCGAACCTTCGGACCAGTTTCCCGGTCGACTTCTTAGCAGGAAGCCGCATTCGACCGCTCTGCCACGCCTCCGTGCGAGCGAGCTTCAATTTATCATATTTATGAGTCTTTATCTTTAAAAAAATTTATCACTTTACTTTCTACATTTTCGTGATATATTTTTTGTAGCAGTCCCTTCCCCACAAGTGAGGCATATCGTGAGGCTTGATATCATTGAAGCACTTATTCTCGAGGCCCAGGATCTCGGGTACCAGGTCACCAATCAGCTGTTTGAGATTGCTGACCAGGATCGAGCCATCTACACGCTCCGGCACGACCACACGTACAACGGACGCGCAGTCGTCGGTGGTCAAGAATTCCAGACGCTCCAAGCCTCGCTCGAAGCAACGCTCGAGTCGATGCGCTCCGCGTTTGTCGACCTGCAGAAGAAACACCGCGAGGTCATTGAGAAGCTCGAGGCACTTGCCAAGAGCTAGCTCGCGAAACGCAAAAGGGCGGGAGGCACATCATGCCTCCCGCCCTTTCCCATTTCAATTACTCTGCCTTCTGTTTTACATCCCTTATCTGCTTTTCAATAAACCTTTCTGCATCATCTACATCGGAACTAAACTTTTCAATAATTTTTTCTTCCTCGCGAGTTAATTTTCTTTTTGTTTTTGCTTTTTCAAGTGCTCGAATTTCAATTCTTATTTCATCCTTGAGCATATTAAAGGCGGTGTGTACTGACCTGTCTATCTGCTCCATCTCTCGGTTCATACTTTTTCTAAATCTATGAAAATGTTTCCACAAAATCATTCCGCCGTAAGCAATACCGATAAGGACCACCAACATAAACATAACGAATGAACCCACTGTCACAACAAATGAACCGATTTTAAAGAGAATTGATGGATTTACTGACAAAGTTTTTTCGTTTGAGCGCGGACTCACTACTCCAAAGCCGTCGATTGCTTCTGCAGATACTCTATATTTACCATCAGCAATTGCCTCTCTCCATGTAAGCTGGAAATCCCCTGCTGCACCAGCACGTGTTGATTCAAAAACTTCTTTGTCATCTGTATCTTTCAAATAGACGCGAATTTCTGTATTTGGAATTGCGGTTCCGCGTATTACTAAGTCTTGCCCCTTACTCAAGATGCCCTGCATATCACTAATTTTTGGTGCATCAATTGTTTTTATATCAAGCTCCTTTGCAACAATTGATTTATTGTCCGCCCCATCGTATGCCTCAACTATTATTGTCTGAGTGCCAGGGTACTTAGCTGGAATCGTTACTTGTTCTCCGCTATTTGCAGCGTTGTACGTTTCATACGGTCTATCTCCAAACTTCACACGATAGTGCGACAAGCCCGAAAGCTCATCAGTTGATTTTAAAAGTATGTAGGGAGATTTTTCATTCAAATCATTTGTTACCAATTCGAATGTTGTAATTTCTGGAGGAGTTTCATCTATATAAACTTTAAACGTATTTGTGCTTCCCCACGTACTCCCTTTTTTCAATTGCAACCTGAAGTACCACAGCCCCTCATCCTGGTTTTCAAATGTTTTTTTATTTATTGCAGGCGAATCAACTGTTGAGGGGGTGGCCTTAGAGTCTTTGCTGAAAGAATATCTTGATGAGGTTACGCCTTCGGGTAAATTCCAAACTAACTCCACGGTGCTAGAGCTGTACCACTTATTAATTGTTGGATGAGTTTTAGAGGTTATTACAACCGCATCAGGATTCACAGGCTGAACAACCTCCGGCTTAGTTGTTTCTATTGGCTGTCCGCTCACTGTAATACTTGCACCCTGATAGTCCGCCAAAATGTCGGCGCCTGTACCGTCGTTTGCTAATACTGAAGCTTGAGAGAAAGAAACATTTGCAGGACCAGCAGCAATCGCCCTGAATACTATTGTTACAACTGTCCCTCTACCATTTTGAAACCCGGGATTTGGTACAACCCCTTGGAATGAAATCGTGCCGGCTGAATTTGAATAACTTGGCTCCTCAACCCATAGTGAAAGAATCGAATTGGTTTTTGAAATTGATACAACTTGAAGTTTGTTTGCAGGAAATGAAAGAGAGCCCGAGACTGCATTCGCCGCTTGGTCTGGAGAAGCCAAAATAACAGCCATCGAAACAGTTTGTCCGGAATTAATAGTGGCAGAAGAAGGATAAAGAGAGAGGCGCGCAGCAAATACAACGTTGGGCAACGCATACAAAAAAACGAACAGAAAAAAAGTGAAAAGAACTCGTTTCATTCGCCTATAAATTATACCGCAACTTACTTTGTTATCATTGGGGTTATGAACGATTTATCCGACCATTTCCGACTGAATGAATTTCAAGCAAAGACCCTAAAAAAACTTGGCATAACTTCTGTTGAAACACTCCTTCGCCATATACCCTCTCGCTATGCATCTTTTGGTGCCGGCAACTCAATTGCAGATGCGGAAATAGGCGCTGAGGCTTCTTTAATTGTTGAAATTAAAAAAATAGAAACTGCAAAAGGGTTTCGTTCACGTATCCCAATGGCCAAAGGAAAAGTATCCGACCCATCTGGCACATTGGATGTGGTGTGGCTCAATCAGCCATACATTGCGCGAATGTACCCACAAGGCTCAACCGTTCGCCTGTCTGGAAAAATTACTGACCGAAAAGGAGTGAAAAGTATGGTGAACCCAGTGGTGCATACACTCGAAAGTGACGAGCAAGCAGGTGGACTATTTATTCAGGGAGGCACTGGAGAATTAGTGCCTGTATATCCAGAAAGCCGGGGTATTTCTTCAGACTGGCTCCGAGTTGCATGCGACAAAATTATTAAAAAGAAACTTCACGAAGAAATTGTTGACCCAATTCCAAAAGAAATTTTGACTCAATACAATTTGCCAACACTCTCGACTGCATTCGTGTGGGCACATATGCCAGTTACGCAAAAAGATACAGAGGCAGCAAGAAAAAGATTTGCGTTTGAAGAAGTTTTTTACATACAACTAGAAAGACAGCTTGAGAGAAAAGAATGGGAAGCAAATAATTCATACAAAATTGAAAAGACTCGAGGAGATTTAGAGAAATTTATTTCAAAATTCCCCTACTCCCTTACTGGTGCACAAGAAAAAGTGATCGTGGACATTTTGAAAGATTTTCAAAGTGGAAAACCAATGGCTCGCCTACTTGAGGGTGATGTGGGTTCTGGAAAAACTGCTGTTGCTGCTGCTTCCGTGCAGGCGGTAGTAACCACAAGACCCTTTGGCCAAGATTTTGGCACCCTGCAAGCTGCATATATGGCGCCAACTGAAATACTAGCTACACAGCACTTCGAATCGTTTATTGAATATTTTGTGGGTTCGGGTTTGCAGATTGGCCTCATCACTGGCTCTGGTTGTAGGAAGTTTCCATCAAAAGTTAAGCCGAATTCATGGACAGATATTTCACGCACACAATTATTGAAATGGGTGGAGAATGGCGAAATTCCCATTTTGATTGGCACTCATGCTCTTATTCAAAAATCGGTAAAGTGGAAACACCTGGCCCTAGCCATAATTGATGAGCAACACCGCTTTGGCACAAAACAAAGAAAAGGTTTGGTAGACAAATCGCACACCGCACCTCATTTACTCTCAATGACCGCCACTCCAATTCCCCGCACACTCGCCCTCACAGTGTTTGGTGACCTCGATTTATCACTCCTTGATGAGATGCCACCTGGAAGAAAACAAGTAATTACAAAAATTGTTCCGCCAAACGAACGTCGCGGAGCTTATGAGATTATTCGAAACGAAATTAAGACTGGCAGACAGGCATATGTGATTTGCCCGCGCATTGATGAACCAGACCCAGAAAAAGAAATGGCAGTGCAAGCAAAATCTGTGAAAGAAGAAGCAAAAAGACTGGCAAAAGATGTGTTTCCTGAATTATCTATTGGGATTTTGCACAGCAAAATGAAACCAGCGGAAAAAGACAAGGTGATGAAAGAGTTCTCATCAGGCAAAATTAAAATATTGGTAGCGACATCAGTGGTTGAGGTGGGCGTAAATGTGCCAAATGCAACAACAATAATAATTGAGGGCGCAGAAAGGTTTGGCCTCGCTCAACTTCACCAACTGCGTGGGCGCGTGATTCGTTCTAATCATCAAGCAAGATGTTTTGTGTTTGCCGATGGAAAAAGTGAGGCCACAATAAAACGACTAGACCATTTTGCAAAAGCAAAAAATGGATTTGAGCTAGCAGAATTTGATTTGGAGACTCGTGGGGCCGGAGATTTGGCAGGCGGAAAACAATGGGGCATCACGGATATTGGAATGGAAGCTCTTAAGAATATAAAAATGGTTGAGTTTGCTAGAAAAGAAGCCAAAGAGCTAATTGAAAAAGATTCACAATTAACAAAATACCCTTCACTTAAGGCGCATATAACTGAAAAACGCACAAAGATTCACTTCGAATAAAGACGCTCGGCAAGATACTATTTTCAACCCGACTTCCACTCGAGTTAAAATCTTGAAATCAAAAAGCTTCATACACGAAAAATACCAGAACTCGCTTCGCTCAAACAACTGATATTTTTCTATTATGCTAATTTGATTTCAAAATACTCTCGTGAGTGTTGAAAATAGTACTTACCTCGCTTAAGTATAAAAAAACTTCTGCAACGTACGGCGAAAATATAACCCTACGCTTAAGTGCCCTAAGAAATTGTCCGCCCTCTTGGACTCGAACCAAGGACCCCCGAGGTATAAGCTCGGTGCTCTAACCAGCTGAGCTAAGGGCGGGATTGCTTGAAGCTAAATTACCATACAAGTATACCCTTGTGCATTATTCCCTCCTTGTTAACCGTTAGGTTATATAATAGGTAGGTACCTTTATTATTTAATTGAAACGTATGAATCTTCACAAAATTACTTTCATTCTGTTGGTTATTGGGGGTCTTAACTGGCTTCTAGCAGCATTCGGATACGGAATCGGCGACTGGTCATTTGTTCCTGCAACGTTGGCAAAGATCATTTACATTCTCGTTGGTCTTTCAGCTTTGTATGAAATCTTCACACACAAGCAGAATTGCGCAAACTGTGTTGGCAAAACAATGTAACTAAAGATAAATCGAAAGATTTAATCAAGAATCCACCAGAAATGGTGGATTTTTGATTGTGTATTACGCACCCTAGACAAGTTTTAACAAATATATAATAGGTAGGTACCTTTATTATTAAGTTCGCAACAAAGATACATGAACATTAACAAGATTGCTCAAGTTCTGTTGATTATTGGAGGTCTTAACTGGCTTCTAACGGCATTCGGATATGGCATTGGTAACTGGCTTTCACCAGTTGTTGGCCAAGTTATCTACGTCATTATCGGTCTTGCAGCTATATACAAACTTGTTCCAAGAAACGGCTAGTAGAAATACTAAAACGTTGGAAACAAAAAACTGCCCTTGTCCTAGGAGCAGTTTTTTGTTTTAAGTTTATTTTTTCTGAAGAGATGTCTTAAACCTAGCGCAGGTATACATAATATTGTAATGAACCGCATCATCACTTAACTCACCTGCTACCTTTTTCACCAACTCTGCTTTTGATTCAAAGATTTCATCAATGACACTCAAGCTGTCCCTGTAAGCTTTTGCCAACTCGCCCTGTCCAATACTGTCTGCATACTGCGCAAAAGTATCAAGCTGAGCTCTTGCTTGCATTAAAATCATTATTTGCACCCTGTGTTCTCCTAACAACTTATTTTTATTTCCAATCCATAACTCTGCTAGCTCCATTACGGTTTTTTTGTCCACTCCTATTACAACTTCAGGAAACTGGTGTGCACCTTTGAAATATTTAACTGAAGCCAGTCTGCCTTTTTCAATTAAGCCTTTAATGCGGTCAAACTTGGAAGTACTGTCCGACCTGAATGTCACATCCGTCGCAAGACCAAGGTGAGATGAATCTTCTGGGTCATCTGCTCTAAATTCAATAACAGCATCCACGCCGTGTTCGTAGTCGTCATACTTTGATGTTTTCATAGTGAAAGCCTTGGAACCAAACCACTCACTAAGCTCCCCGTGTTCTATAACAATTGCCTCGAAAATATCAGCAATCATTTTTGCTTCTGCATTACCTTCTGCTTGTTCATTTGCCTTGTGGTGTGCCTCATCCCTCTTAACTGTCGCCAAATCCCTCTCGACTGTTTCTTTAGGGTATGAATCTGCAAATGCACGGCTATTTTTCTCTTCTAGAGATGCATCAATAAAATCCTCTTCTCTTATACGCGAATCTTCTAGCACTCTTAGCGCCTTTTCATGAAAATGCTCAAGTTCTGCACTCTCTAAACCTCTTTCAAAAGGATTTGTCATAACCAGAGACTACTACCCCTGATGCTCTATGTCGAGTTTCTTTTTTGGGGTGACACCGTGAGCGACAAGTATCTGCTCAAACTCTTCCCTCTCGATTGTTTCAACTTCAATTAGGCGTTTTGCGATAGCATCTAATAATTTTTTATGTTTCTTAATAGTTTTTTCCGCCTTTGATAAAGCTTCTTTCATAATAAAGTCTACTTCGCTATCAATGAGCGACGCCATTTTTTCTGAATACTCATCGCCAACACTTTTACCAAAAATTACTTGCCCACCAGAAGTTTCAAGCGCTTGTGCGCCAATTTTTTCAGACATTCCGTATTTTGTAACCATATCTCGAGCAAGAGCCGTTGTAACCTGTAAATCGTTTGATGGCCCAGTTGTTATGTCTCCAAAAACCATCTGCTCTGTAACATATCCGCCAAGACCCATTGCTATGTCATCTAGAAATTCCTTTTTGGAATGCAGTCTTTTTTCTTCAATAGCAAGCTTCATTGTGTATCCGCCTGCGTTTCCACGAGCAATTATAGAAATTTTATGTACTGGATCCGCATACGGAAGAACTGATGCGACTAGAGCGTGCCCTGCTTCATGATATGCAGTAATTTCTTTTTCTTTTTTAGAAAATAGATGAGAGCGACGTTCTGGCCCAAGTAATACTTTTTCGATTGAACGAATTAAATCATATTGAGAAACTTTCACTCGATTTTCACGAGCTGCCAAAATGGCGGCTTCGTTCATTAATGAATATAAATCTGCTCCTGAAAATCCTGGCGTGCGTTCTGCCACTACTACAAGATTTACGTCCTCAGCAAATGGCTTTGTGCGGGAATGTATTTGCAGAATTTCTTCTCTGTCTTTTCTGTCTGGTAAATCTATAACAACGCGTCTATCGAAACGGCCTGGCCTCAATAGTGCTGGGTCTAAAACATCTGGCCTGTTTGTGGCAGCCATTACAATTACTTTTTCATTTGGCTCAAAACCATCCATCTCTACCAAAATTTGATTTAGGGTTTGTTCGCGTTCGTCATTTCCACCGCCAAATCCTCCGCCACGAGCGCGACCTACTGCATCTATTTCATCAACAAAAACAATTGATGGTGCAGAAACTTTTGCCATCTGGAATAAATCACGCACACGAGACGCTCCAACTCCTACAAACATTTCTACAAACTCTGAACCAGAAATTGAAAAGAAAGAAACTCCAGCTTCCCCTGCAACAGCACGGGCCAATAGTGTTTTACCAGTGCCAGGTGCGCCCATAAGAATTACTCCTTTTGGAATTTGTGCGCCTATATCTAAAAACTTTTTAGGATTCTTTAAAAAATCTACAATTTCCGAAAGCTCCTGCTTTGCTTCCTTAGCACCCGCAACATCTTTGAAAAGAATTTTTTGTTTTGTGTTTTCGGGTGTAATTATGCGAGGTTTTGATTGACCAAAGGTAAATGCTTGCATACCAGCACCTTTTGCTTGGCGAGATAAGTACCAAAAGAAAACTACTATAAAAATAATAGGCAAAACTATTGGCAGAAGATTTCCTACCCAAAACCAAAAGCCTGATGGATTTGCGACTGAAATTGAAACTGCATTTAGTTTGTCTTTAGAAACTCCATAATCAGACAAAGCAGAAACTAGCGACGAATTTGGTTCTTTGATAGAAGACTTTTTTGTTCCATCCTGCATAACAATTGAAACATTGTCGCCATTTACATTTACACTCTTCACCTGCCCCCCTTGAATATTTTGTGCAAGTTCCGAAACAGGAATTTGTTCAATTTTTTCAGATTTCGTGAAAACCCCAGAAACGGACATCAAAACTAAAAAAATAACCAAAATTGAAAGAAGATTACCTATAAAACCGCCTTTCGGCATTCTAAAATCTTTTTTTATTATGATTTTTATTTTTTTAGAAGGGTCGAAGTTTGGACCTTTTTTGATGGGGCCTTTCGGTTCAAATTTCTTGGGTGCTTTTGGAATTGGAGGCATTGGTAGGACACATTATATGCAAAAGTTTTCTCTTTGCTACTATTAACATGATGGCTAATTATGTCGACAATAGAAAAGCAAAATTCAACTATGAAATTCTCGAGGAACTCGAGGTTGGTATTAAATTACTTGGGTTTGAGGCAAAGGCAGTTCGGGCAGGAAAAGCGTCCCTAGACGGCTCATATGCTGTAGTTCGAGGCGGTGAGCTTTTTCTAATAAACGCCCATATCGAGCCCTACCAGCCTAAAAACACCCCCGAATCGTACGATCCAGACCAGAGCCGTCTTCTACTGGCCTCAAAAAAAGAGATAGCGAATTTAGCCAATTTAGAGGGTAGTCGTGGTTTGACATTGGTGCCTATTTCAATGTATAATAAGGGTCGCGTAATCAAGCTCCGCCTAGCTGTTGCTAAGGGAAAGAAAACGAAAGACAAGCGACAATCTATAAAGAAACGCGAAGTGGAGCGCGAAATACGCAGGCTAAACAAATAAGATAAATCTTATTTGTCGCCCAAGGAACATTGAAATGATTAGTGCGCAACATTTTGTATATATTTTAATTAGTGAGAAAGACCACAAGCTTTACGTTGGTTGTACAAGTAATCTACAAACCAGGTTAAGTGCACACAACAAAGGTTTGGTCACCGCTACGAAAAACCGTAGACCACTATTTATAATTTATTCGGAAGAATTTAAAGATGCTGATGAGGCTTATAAACGAGAGAAATATTTAAAGAGCTTGTGGTCAGCTAGATTCAAGGAGAATTTAAAGAAAGAATACTTACAAAATGTTGCGCAGTAAATATCGGGTTAATCCATGAAATATGGGCTCGCCCGATCATTTGCTACGCAAATGATTTAGGGGATGCTAGGCATCGACAGGATGTAGCATTCGGAAAACGCAAGAGGAGCTTGGACAACTCTTAAAACTATCCAAAAACTTAACTGCAACTAAAACAGCAGTAGCACAAGTTTCTCCGTATTTTACGGCAGACAACTTCCAGTTCGCATACGCTCGCGCTTAATTGCGCGAACCGCGACAAATATTTACACGACGCCTCTCACGTAAATACTTGGCTTAATGAGGCACCTCCCTCTCCTGTGGCCCATAGGTTAGAGAGTATCAGGGCTTGAGAGATGCGCGCTTTGTCTATTTGTGACGCATCGCTGACCAATTAAATAGAATAATCTTGTAGACTTTTTCGGATACTTTTCTTGCACGGCGGTTCAATTCCGCCCATCTCCACCATACTTGACAATACGGCATTTTTCTGCCATTCTACTAAAAGATACAACAAGAAGTTCCCAGCAACCCTATCCAACAGGTGATGCATGCTCCAAACGGAGAAAAAGTGCTGGATCCCGGAAATTGGCGATGAGCGTCTCAACGAGCTTTCTCGCCGCATCCGACCGATTCACGATTTCGGCGGATGGTACGGTCGCCACTACGTCAGGCCCATGAAGAACGAGCCCGACTACCTACGTGGCATCGCGTACACGTGGGACCCGATGCCAACGCTGTGGCCACTGTTCGTTAGGGGCCTCAAGCCCCTTCGCGACATCACTACCTTCCACAGCTACGCATACCAGGGCTTCTTCAAGCCCACGATCGCCGAGGTGCTGGCCCAGATTCCGGCAGACATCGTAGACAGGGTTGTCGCGTTTGAGATCATGGAAAGCGCCGAAAGCGCGTGCGACCTCAACCGCGAACACGAGGCACTTGAAGCCGGTTACCACACGGCGACAACCCGCCTCTTCGCCCGCAACTAACCCGCCTCGAACACGGAAACCTTCCGTCCAGTTCGACGGCGGGTTTTCCTTTTGTGTTTTTTAGCTTTGTATATGGTTTTGACAAATATAAAAAAGTAGGTATAGTATCGCTAGATTTTGCACCGCAGGACAATTCAGTTAAACCCCACACCAAGGCCGGCACCATGACCAGCTCCACGGCACGACACGAAACTGCAGCACGGAAGTTCAGCTTCGCCCTCCCTACCGAGGGCCAGACGAAGATCCCCCACGGGATGTTCTTCTGCAACGGAGAGCCCGTTAGCGCGATGTACTTCAGCTCAACCAGCGCTTTGTCTGCCCTCGACGAGTACATCGCCTCGGGCCAGATTCCGAGCGAGTACCAGGCAGCAATCGCGGAGGAAATCCGCGGGAGCGGCCTTTCCGAGAAGGAGCCATACATCGGCCCATTCCACTTCGAGGTTGTAACGACTGGCCCGGACGCTGAAGGCTTCCTTCAGAACGCCAACGGCATCTTCGTCGGAGAGCCCATCGCGTTCTTCTACAAGACCGAGGCCCGCGAAGGTCTCGAGAAGGCCATCAAGAATGGGGCTATCCTCCCTGAAGAGCGCGACGGACTCCTGGAGGAGATCAACAACTCGAAGTTGCCCGAGGATGAACAGCAGGAAGCGAATCGATTCCTCGCAGAGATGTTCATGGCGATGATGGGCCGTCCCAAGTACGACGGACCATACACCTTCGAGGTCAGCCAGAACGGCGACACGACTGTAGGCCATGTTGTCGACAGCGACAACCAGCACGTGCCCGGAGGTTTCCGCTCCAAGGCACACGCGATCTACGAGATCGAGGCCGGCGCGAAGAAGGGCATGTTCCACGAGGACGACCACATTCGGCTCCTCGAACAGGTCGAGGCGTCTCCTCTGCCCGCTGACTGGAACATGGAGGTTTCGTTCAAGCCGTGCACCAACTGCCCGGCGCCCATTCCCCACGGCTACATCCACATCGATGGTAAGCAGACCGGGAAACCCCAGGCTTCTGTCGCCCAGGTGGAAGGGTTCCTTGCCAAGATCGTAAGGATCGGGGCAATGAGCGAAGCTAGGGCCGAGGAGATCCGCAACGACATGCGGAGCGCCGGCCTGCCGGAGAGCATCGGGAACTGAACACTGCACAACAAGAATACCAGGGCGCGACCAAGATGGTCGCGCCCTGTTCTTTTTAAAAATTATTGATTTCTAGGACTTTCTCTTTGAGCTTTAGTAATTTCTGTATCCTGCTGAATTTTAGATTTTGGAGTACCAATTTTAGTCCAACCTCTTTTAATATAGTCATACCAATCTGTACGGCCCCTAGCTATTTTTTGCTCATCAATATTGTTACCACCAAATATTTGTTCAAGTGCCTCATGTCTATCTAACTCTCTTTCTAACCTTTCTTCCTCTACAGTCTCCGGTAACCCTTCTGTTGAAACCTTGTGAATTAATTCATCTTCACTCGCCGTATGTGCCTCAAAGTTATTTTTCATAGATATATTATTTGTTATTTTGCTTAGAAATGAAATACTCAGATAATGCGATGCCTGCAATTAGAGACAATCCACCGAGTGCCAATCCCCCAGCTACATCACTAAAGTAATGCACACGAAGATACAGACGGCTCAGAGCAATAAAAAATATAAACAAACCAAGGGCAATTGTGCTCCAGGATTTTGTACTCTCTTTCTTTGCAAGACGCAAAACTATGTATGCAATAAAGCCGTAAACCGCCAATGAAAGTGTAGAGTGCCCAGATGGAAATGAATAACTTGTCTCATTTACCAGTTCAACCGCTGGACGAATGCGATGAAAGAATTCTTTTCCAGCCAAATTAAAAATTTCAGCAAATGCTCCGGTAAAAATAAAAGCATATGCAAAACCTTTTTTTCCTCTATACCAAAGTATAAGCACCGTAACTAAAGCAACCATTGGAACCACTATCTCTCCCCCAAGACTTGTGAACCACACAATCCAATTGGCAAAGTGCGGATGGTAATAATGAACAGCAAGATTCAATACTTTTTCGTCCAAATTAGAAACAAATCCAAGCTCTGCTATTTGCTCTGCAATTCCTGCAAAGATTATAAGTAGGTAGCAGAATAAAACTACAAATATTGTGAGTGGGAGTCCGCTAAATTTAGTTCGTGTAAATCTATCTTTCATAAACTTTGCAAACGCTGGATGATCTTCTACAAATTGACCCAAATAAGTGTTTGAAAGTAGCGAGTCAATAATTTTGTTCTGCTTATCACTTAGAAATGCAAAAATTCTGTGCCTTTGTTCTACTAAGTAAGCCAATGCCACGGTAGTAGCAATGACTACTAAAAGTGTCGCCCCAGTAACAACAGACCATCTCTCAACAGCGCGAAGTGAAGTACCAAAAAAGTATCCCAGTGAAAGGTGCACCAAAACCCAGATAACGGCGCTTAGAATATTCCAAAAATAAAATGCCTTTAGATTCATTTCAGAAAGCCCCGCTATAAAGGGCATTATGGGTCTCAATGGTCCAGTGAAACGCCCGAGCAAAATACTTTTGTCGCCAAACCTCTCAAAAAATCTTTTACCGCGTTCAAGGTGTGCTTTTTTCAATAATCTGGCTTCATCCTTAAACAAATGTTCTCCTCGCTTGCCTAAGTAGTAACTAAAGGCATCACCGACAACCCCACCCAACGTTCCGACAAACAACATCCCCGCAAAGTTGTAGTACCCTTTTGCTGCCAAAAGACCGGCAAATATTATTCCCACAGAACCTGGAATAAATGAACCAATGATTATTGTCGACTCAACGAGTGCTGTGACAAAGATTGCAAAATACCCCCAAGAGCCCAGGTGTTTTAATGGAGCTGCCGTTAATAGCAAAAGATTAAAGATGTCGTTCAATAAGGCCTGCATTTGTTGGTATAGCTTACGAGAGAATGCAATAAAGTTCCACCCCACATTTGATACAATGACTAAATGGAAAATAATCAGTCAAATTTAAAAAGTGAGCTAAAAAGTCAGTCTTTCGGCTACATTTTGACAGCCCTTGGACTAGTAGCCGGTTTGGCATGGAATGAGGCCATTTCATCTTTTATAAAAGCTATATTCCCGCTAGACCAAAATGGTGTTGTACCAAAATTTGTTTACGCCATTATCGTAACTATCGTTGTGATTTTGGTGTCTAAGGCCTTACTCAAGGTTTCGAACAAAGAAAACAAATAATTTATGCACACAGATTGGCAGTTTTTTCTGAAGGCAGAGGATGCTTGGGAGTCCATGTTTAATGCTACTCGCGAAGCAAAGAAAGAAATTCTGTGTGAGCAGTACATAATCGGTAATGACCCTACAGGTAGAGAATATCTTGAGATATTAATGGGGAAAGCCCGAGAGGGTTTAGGTGTGCAAATGATAGTTGATATGGTGGGCGCAACTATTTCTGGTTTTTATTTTGATAATGATTTAATACGGAAAATTAAAGATTCCGGTATAAAGCTTGTTTTTTGGAATCCGGTAAAACCTTGGCGAATAGACACAATATTTTCTTGGTTTTTTAGAGACCACAGAAAACTTCTAGTAATCGACGAAACTATTGGCTTCATTGGTGGAGTGGGTTTCAGACGCGACATGAGTGAATGGCGCGACACCCACCTTAAAGTGGTTGGCCCTGTGGTGGAAGAAATGAGACATGCTTTTTTTGAAATGTGGGCACTTGCCAATGAAAGAAAATTCTTTAGACGTTTAAGAAAAAGAAAACATTTTGCCCGTGGCTTTGAATTTATAACTAACTCCCCTTCAATAAGTCGAAGGTTTATTTATGAAACCCTCGCATATGAATTTTCGCTGGCAAAAAAAAGGATTCTTATTACTACTCCTTACTTTATCCCTGATAGAAAAATGTCCCGCCTTTTGCGATTGGCTAGCCGCAAGGGAGTGAAGGTGGAAATACTAGTGCCCAGACACTCAAACCATGCGTGGGTAGATATGGCCAGCAGAAAGACATACAAAAAGCTTTTGGAAGCGGGCATTAATATTTACGCTTATGACGACGCAATGCTTCACGCAAAATCATTTGTAGTGGATGACCGTTTTGCATCAGTTGGAAGTTTCAACTTTGACTCTCTATCTTTTAATCTGAACTACGAGGCAAACGTGGTTTCCCACCAACCCCTTTTCGTCGATCAGGTGGCCGCATATTTTGAGGATGATAAAACTGGTGCTGAGTTGGTAACAGACACCAATTGGAACAACAGGAGCCTAAAAGAAAAAGTGGGAGGAACGTTAGCAACACTAATTAAAAAGTTTCTGTAGGTTGGTTTACACATCACCTTATTACTGTTAGAATCCCTAGGACTAAACAATACATTGGCAGAAAGACTAAGAATAAATAACCAAATACAAGCGAAGGAACTCCGAGTTATTGGTGAGCGAGGTGAAAATTATGGTGTTATGGACCGCCTAAGCGCTTTGGCAAAAGCTGCGGAACTGGATACAGACCTCATTGAAATTTCTCCTAATTCAAATCCACCAATCGCTAAAGTAATGGACTATGGAAAGTACCAGTATATTGAAGCTAAAAAAGACAAGCAGAAGAAAACTAAATCTCACGTCGTGGAGGTTAAGAACGTACAAATAAAGACTGGTACAGGAGACAACGATTTATCTCTTAAGGCTAAAAAGGTATCTGAGTGGCTAAATGAAGGACACCGTGTGAAGGTGGATCTATTTTTGCCCGGGAGAGCAAAATACTTGGATGAAAAGTTCCTAAAAGAAAGAATGCAGAGGTTTTTCCTACTCATTACCGAGCCGTTCATAGTGGCTGATTCTCCAAAAAAGAGTCCAAAGGGTATGACGGCTGTAGTAGAAAAGGCTTCCAAAAAGTAAGACCCGCTCGGGACATCCCCCTGAAAAGAGCACGCAAATTTTCTGCTGAAATTTCCTCTGTCCGGCGCCGTCGCGCCTACCAAGGCTTTTTCAGGGGGTATCCCTCGCTCTAAGTACAGAGGGGTGGACAAATAGAGCTATTTTGGCTATATTAGGCGCTCAAACATGAAAACGAATAAGTCATTCAAGAAGCGCTTAAAGCTCACAAAAAACGGCAAATTGGTGTCCAGAAAACCTGGGCAAGACCATTTTAATGCTAAAGAGCCTAGAAGAAGCCAGCTCAACAAGAAAAGGAGCGTAAACTTCACCCTTACCAAAAAGGCTTCAAGCCGTTTCTTAGTAAATATGTAATCTGAAGAAATACCATGACAAGAGTTAAAGGCGGAGTAAATGCATTAAAGACAAGAAGGAAGATCCTAAAGCAAGTTAAGGGATTCCGTTTTTCACGTTCTAAAAAGGAGAAAGCAGCTTATGAAGCACTGCAGCATGCGGGCGCATACTCTTTCGCTCACAGAAGGGATAAAAAAGGAGACTTCAGAAACCTATGGCAAATTCGTCTTGGTGCAGTTTTGCGTACACACAACATTTCATACAGCAAATTTATGGGCAACCTAAGAAAAGCTAATATAAACCTAAATAGAAAAGTGCTTTCTGAGATAGCAGCTCAATCTCCTTCTACTCTTGAGACTCTAGTAAAAACATCTGCTCGCTAGTTTCGTAAAACTATAAAATATACTTTTCGTTCTGTAATAGAACTTGAGTATCTATATCTAAATTATCTTTAATTCTTTGTGCTATAAAACCCGAAGCCCTTGCTTCTCCCATTGCTACGAAAACTTTCTTTGGCTTGGGTGAAAGACTTTCTACAAAAGCCAATAGGTGATCAGAATCTGCATGTCCTGAAAAGCCATGGATAGAGATAATTTTGGCTTTTATTTCAATCTCTTCGTTATCAATCGAGACTCTTTTTACACCATCTTCTAATTGGCGGCCTAACGTGCCTGGTGCCTGATAGCCCATTAAAAGAACTGAAGTATTTGCATCTGGCAGATACCTTCTTTCGTGTGAAAGGATACGCCCACCTGTAGACATACCAGAGCCGGCAATGATTACCTTGGGGCCCGTAATGCCCGCTATAGTACGAGAATCCTCTACCCTAGCCGTTTCCTTAAGGGTCTTAAACTTGAATAGCCCGTCCCCTTCACTCATCTCTTTTGTGGCCTCCGCATTAAATAATCCTGACACTTTTTCATATATATCAGTTACATGAATTGCTAACGGCGAATCCAAGAACACTGGAACCTTAAAGCCTTCCTTTTCTGCCATTTCATTTAGCATCGAAAGAATTACCTGCGTTCTTTCTATTGAAAATGCTGGAATAAGTACTGTGCCGCCCCTTTCTATTCTTTCTCTTACAGCATTCTTAAAATTCATAACCCTATCTTCAAGCCCTGTATGATTGCGATCTCCGTAAACGCTTTCCATAAGTAAATAATCTGGTCCTGGTGGAATTTCTAAATCTTTTTGTAGTAGTGATGGAGAATTGCCAAGATCTCCAGAACACAAAATTGATTTGTGCATATTCCCGCTCTTCAAAATTACCCAGTACATTGCCGAACCTAGAATATGGCCCGTGTCATAAAGCACCACAGAAATGTCATCAGTAATCAAAGTCTCTTGGTGGTACGGAATTGTATGCCAGAGTGAAATTGCTTTGCTTACATCCTTCTCGTCAAACAAAGGAGCTATATTCATTTCTTTTGCGTTTTGCAAAGCAATGTGTAATTCATCTGCAAGTACTACTTCTGCAATTGCTTTTGTTTCTGCTGTTGAGTAAATAGGTGATGTAAATCCATCTCGAACAAGTTTTGGAATCCTCCCTATATGATCCATATGAGTGTGGGTAATTAAAAGTGCAGAAAATAATTTTGGATCATAACCAAATGGGTTTTTATTTACCTCTTCCATTTGTGGAGTTCCTTGAACCAGACCGCAGTCAATTAGGATGCGTGACTTGCCAGTACTTATCTCAAAATTAGCACCTGTTACGGTGCCAGCTCCTCCCCACGGAATTAGAGAAAAAACAGGATTTAAATCTTTAGAGTTCACTAATTGAAATGATAGCGGAAGAAGTATGAAAAAGTAAGTGTCCGAAACCCACGTAAAAGTCCCGCTTGCGCGAGACTCTTACGTGGGGTCGCGGCAATAATTCCCTTTTGCTTGTAAGCAAGTGGGTTCCCGCAGCTTTCGAAGTTAAGTGAATCGATTAGGACTCAACAGACTTCGGCAATGTAGGGATCCCTAAGAATTTGGTATCCGGAAATTTTGCCAGAACGACCCTACAAAGATTATAGATCTACTATTGCAACTGAAAAGGTGCACAGCTGATAACAAAACACATTTAGACATCAAGGCAAGATAAGAGACAAAACTATTCGCAACGTTAGGCCTTTTTTATAGGCGAGGTTTTCTTATTAAAATTCTTTTATTCAAGAATCCCGTCCCCTAAAACTCATTTAGTCTGGATTACCAGACATTTTCCTCGTTCGCGTGAAATAAGTAAGCAAGCTCCCTCATTTCCCGACTCACTCGTCACTGTCGTACAATATTTCTAAAAAAATTACTCTAGAATCCCGTCAAGATTAACATCGTAGAGAATTTCTTCTTGTATTAAACGGTAATTTATTAGTTCTTCAGGCTTAAACCAGATGTTTACCTCCCTGTCATATTCTTTCTGATCACCATCTGTGCAGTGAATCAAATTTCTGACACACCTACCATCTTTGTTTGAGATTTCATATGAATCGATTGTTAAATCACCACGAATTGTTCCGACATCGGAAGTTAATGGTTCGGTTCCACCAACCAGTTTTTTTACAATACCAACTGCCTGGTTCCCTTCAACTACAAAAGCAACTATTGGGCCGACTGTAAGGTAGTGCAATAAAGCGCTTAATATTTCCTTTCCATATTCAAGTGCTGTTTTTTCTGCTTGTTTCCCTTCTTTTTTTAAATTCTCAATTGTTCTCTCTCCAACTTTTGTGCACCAAGCATCATCTTTACCATAATGAAGAGTTGCCTGTTCAATAGTTGGAACAAGCATTTTCATCGCTATAATTTTCAAGCCAGTTCTTTCAATTCTTTTTATAATTTCGCCAATAAGCGAACGCTGAACACCATCGTGCTTTACTGCGACAAATGTTCTTTCTTTTTTTGGATGCATAGATTGACAGAATATCGTGATAGGGCTTTAAAAGCAACTCAAATTACAAAGCAGTTAAAATGACGGGGCCCTCTCTGGTAATAGCAACAGTGTGTTCAAAGTGTGCAGCTTTTTTTCCATCTGCTGTTTTGTATGTAAATCCATCTCGTGCTGAAATTATTTCTCCGTTTCCATGCGTGAACATTGGTTCAATGGCAATTACCATTCCCTCTTTCAAAAGGGGACCATCTCCTTTTATTCCAGTATTTGGAATGTATGGATCCTCGTGAACATCAAAACCAACACCGTGTCCCGCAAGGCCTTCACATATTTTGAAATCTGTTCGTTTTGCAATCTTTTCAATTGCGGCACCGATATCGCCAACTCTTCCACCCATTAGTGCATTATCAATTCCTGCAAAAAGTGCTCGCTCTGTTGCAGACATAAGCATTTCATCTTCATGTGATATCTTCCCAACACCTACAGTGATTGCTGAGTCTGTAATTAGACCTTCGTGTCTTACCCCCAAATCTAAGGACACAATATCGCCCTCGTTTAGTATTTTTATCTTTTCATTTGGTATCCCATGGACAATTTCATCATTCACGGATATACAAAGGGCCGCTGGGTATGGCCGTTTAGCCCCTTCTGGCTTGTAGTTTAGAAAAGCTGGAACATCTCCAAACTCCTTTATGCGCTTCATGGCATATTCATTTAGCTCATTAGTAGATACTCCTGGGTGAACCATATCAACAAGCTCTTTAAGAATCTGGGCATGCCTTCTGCCCCCTTCACGGAGGGTCTTAATTTCTGACAGGGTTTTGATTCGTATGTTCATTATTTGTTTGCAGATTAGCAGAGTCTGCCGAAGAAACATAGTCATATGAACGATTGATAGCTTCAGGGTTACTTTGTGCTTTGCTCAAGTATGGAAGTGCCTTCATCACATCCGCTGCAACGGCATCAATGGTTTGCTCTCCATTAATTTCATGAAAATGATAATAACTTTTGTTTCTATAATAATTCACTACATCCAAAACAGATGTATCAAACCAACCCAATCGCGTATTGATTGATTCTTCGCTATCATCTTTGCGTCCTCGAGCCATCAATCTCTCTTTAGACCAGTTATTTGAAACATTAATATAAATTACTTCTGGGTTAATAAACCCTAAGAATTGCAGTGCTGTTTCTAGTTCATACGCCTCATTTAGAGTTCTAGGAGAGCCATCAAGTATCAAACTTTGCGTATCTTGATACTGCTCCATCAATATTTTTGACCACATAGTACTTGCAACAAAAGAGGGCACTAGCCCGCCATTCCCAACCACTTCTTTTATTTTTTTAGACACAAAAGTTTGACCGTTCATAAACTCGCGAAGACTATCGCCTGTGTAAAGCGAAAGATTTGGCATTCCCAAAGATTCAAGTTTTTTTACAACCAAATCTTTTTGAGTTCCCTTTCCACAACCCGAGCGCCCAATGAAAATGAAAGCGTCTTTTTCCATTCCAATATTGTACACTGTCTTTTTTGACTTTAGAGTGAGCTAAAAGCTTCGCCGAACGTTGCGGAGGCGAGCCAGCTTGGTGAGTCAATCTGCGCGAAGCGCTCTTGACTCTGGCGAGTCGAGCATAGGAAAACCCCGCGCTGGCGGGGTTTATCAGTGTTCGCCGAAACTTGTTAGCGAACGAGTATTAGTATTCGCGGGCGGTAACCTGTGCGTCTAGCTTCTTAACCAAGTCCAGAACTACTGAAACAACAATGAGGAGAGCGGTACCGCCAATTGCCAATGCCTGAATGCCGGTTAGAGCTTTCATAATGAGAGGAAGAATTGCAATAACACCTAGGAACAAAGCACCCAAAAGTGTAAGGCGAGTTAAGATTTTGCCGATGTATTCTGAAGTTGAAGGTCCTGGGCGAACACCTGGGATAAAGGCACCGTTTTTCTGCAAGTTGTTTGAAATTTGATCTGGATCAAAAGTTACTGCCGTATAGAAGTAAGTGAATAGGAAAATCAAAATAAAGTAAGCAACCCCATAAAACCACTGATTTGCGAGTATCGTGCTACCCGTTCTTGCAATGTTTTGAATTATTGGATTTGAAGAAGCAACAAAAAAGTTAAAAATCATTTGAGGAAACAGAAGAATTGAAAGAGCAAAGATTATTGGAATAACTCCAGCTTGGTTAATACGAATTGGGAGATATGTGGAAAGACCACCATAAACCTTGTTGCCACGTACTCGTTTTGCATAAGTAACTGGAATTGGTCTCTCTGCTTCTGTAACAACAACCACGCCCCATGTAATAAGTATTGCGGCGACTAAGAATGCCAAATAAACAGGAATGTCTTGCGGTTGGAATGTCACCAGGAGCTGGCCTAAGTCTTGTGGAAGTCTCGCAATAATACCCGCGAAAATAAGAAGGGACACACCGGAGCCGACACCATATTCAGAAATTAATTCTCCAATCCACATTAATAGAACAGAGCCTGCTGTGATTATTAAAATGTTTAGTGCAATACCAGAAAACCCGAGAGGAGTAATAACGCCCTGTCTAGTTAGAAGCGTCAAAAATGCATATGACTGCAAAATTGCTAGAGGAACAGTAAGCATTCTTGAATACTGTGCAAACTTCTTTCTACCAGCGTCTCCCTCTTCTTGATACATAGCCTTAAGCTTTGGGAAAATGATTGTCAAAAGTTGCATGATGATTGACCCTGTGATGTATGGGCCAACACCGAGCATTACTATTGAAAGTGTAGAAAGTCCGCCTCCAGTAAATACATTAATAAGTCCTAAAAATTCATTCCTCTTGAAAAAGTCAGCCAATTTCAATGGGTCAATTCCTGGAATTGGAATGACAGCTAAAAGTCTAAACAAAAGCAATGCGAAAAAGACGAAATAAATTCTCTTTCTCATTACTGGATCCTCAAAGAGAAGTTTTACTTTTTGGATGAATGCAGTCATTTTATTTTAAGACCTTCCCGCCCGCTGCCTCTATGGCCTTCTTAGCACCAGCCGAAGCCTCTATTCCCTTCAAGTTAAGGGCATTTTTAACTGTGCCGTTTCCTAATATTTTAACAAAAGGAAATACTTTTCTAACTTTTTTTATAAGTCCTAATGTTGCTAGTGTGCGCACTGTTACATCTCCAGCCTTCAAATTTTCTATTGCTTGTAAGGAAATAGTTATTGTTCGAGGTTGTATTGTGAGGTTGGAATTCTTACCGCGTCCTCTTATTTTAGGAAGTTTCTTAATGATATCTCTTTCTTCTGGTCTCTTCTTTCTTCCAGAACGTGCGTTCTGGCCTTTTGTTCCACGTCCAGAGGTTTTACCACGAGTGCCTCCACGGCCAACACGTGTTGACGTTTTAAGCTCTGTTTTTCTTTTTAGTGTATGGAGTTGCATATATTTATTTTGACTTAACTCTTTCTGCACCATTAAGGCTTGAAAGCGCTTTGAGTGTTGCCTGTGCAATGTTTAAAGCGTTCTTTGAGCCAGAAAGAATTTTTGCGTTAACTTCTTTGATACCAGCAAGTTCCAAAACTATACGAGCGGCAGAACCAGCCAACACACCACGTCCTGGTGCTGGCATTATTTTTACGCGAGCTGATGAATATTTTGCAAAAGTTTCGTGTGGGATTCTTCCCTTCTTTGTAAGCTCTACTGTAATTAGATGCTTCTTTGCGTCGCGCACAGCTTTTTCAATCGCAACTGGTGTATCACCTGATTTTCCTTGGCCAATTCCAACCTTTCCTTTTCTGTTACCAACTGCGACTAGAGCAGAGAAAGAAAAACGTCGTCCTCCAGCAACTGTTCTTGAAACACGTCTTATTGCGATGAGCTTGTGATCAAATTCAGACTTTGGCTTGTCTTCTCTTCCGCGTGTTCTGCGACCACCGCGGCGCTCGTTTTTTTCGCGAGGCTTTTGTGCAAACTTTTTATTGTCTTGTGTAGGTAAAGCAGTCTCGACAGTTGCTACTGTTGCCTCTTCTACTACCTCTGCTGTTTTTACTGTATTTTCATCCATGATATTTAAAATGTTAGTCCTCCCTCTCGTGCCCCGTCGGCAAAAGCGCGAACACGACCCGTGTAAATAAAACCTCCCCTGTCAAAAACCACCCTTTTCACACCCTTTGCAATTGCAGCTTCGGCTATTTTTTTGCCAGCTAAATGCGCACGTTCAGTTTCGTTTTTCCCTTTTATTCCCTTTGTTGTTGATGCTGCTACTGTAATTTTCTTTGTGTCATCAATAACCTGAGCCCAGATGTACTTATTTGATTTGTATATAGAAAGTCGAGGCCTATCACTTAGTCCAACAACCTTAGAACGAATCCTTGCGTGTCGTCTTGTTCTTTGTATTCCTTTTTTTGCTGAAATTGATTTCATATTTTTACGGTTTATACAGACTTCTTGCCCTGCTTCCTCTTTATTACTTCTGTATCGTATCTAAAACCCTTACCCTTATAAGGCTCTGGTTCTTTTTGTGAGCGAACTTTCGCTGCAAACGATCCTACATCTTCCTTGTTTGCCCCAACGATAGACATAACGTTCTTCTCGATTGTCACTGTAATTCCTTTGGGGATTGCCATGATAACTGGATGAGAAAAACCTAATGCAAATTTAATATTTTCACCCTGAACTTCCATTTTGTATCCAATTCCATCCAAAATTAATTTCTTAACATATTTTTCGTTAACGCCCTTAATCATATTTTTCAAATGAGCAGCTGTTGTGCCAATTGAACTTCTTGCTTCAAGAGTATTATTTTTCGTACTAAAAGAAATCGCATTACCTTCAATATTTATATTTACCAAGTGAGACATCTCTCTTCCTAGCTCTCCCTGTGGTCCTTTTGCTGTTACAGAATTACCAGAAACAACAACTGTTGTGCCGTCTGGTATTACTATTCCTTTTTTAGCGATTCTAGACATTTTATTTACCAAATTGAAAACATAGCCTCTCCCCCAACCTTTTCTTTGCGGGCTTCAGCATCGGTCTTCAAACCCTGTGGGGTTGAATAAACCATAATTCCGTATCCATTCTTCACTGGGCGAATTTCACTTACTCTCTTGTAAATCCTTCTTGATGGCTTTGAGTATCTTCTTACTCCTCTTATTTTTGACTTGCCGTTTTTATATTCTAAAGTTACATCAATAGTTTTAGAGCCCTTTTTAGCTTTTTCAAAATTTCCGATAAAACCGTTCTTTGTAAGAATTTCTAAGATTGCCAAATTTACAGAGGAATAAGGCACGGTAGTAGTCTCATGCGCTACTGCGCCCGCGTTCTTCAATCTATTCAGCATGTCTGAAATTTTGTCTGTCATATTACCAAGATGATTTCTTTATACCTGGGACTTTCCCTTCGTTTGCTAGTTCACGGAAGCAAATTCTGCAAAGACCGAAGTCTCTCATAAAGCCTCTTTTTCGACCGCAACGGAAACAACGATTAACAGCCCGAGTTGAGAACTTGGGTGTTTTTTGTGACCTTGCAATAACTGATTTTTTAGCCATTTTTAAGCTTTAATAGAAACAAAATAGCCCCGTGGGAGCTCGCAAAATACTATAGCAATAAGAGGCGAAACGCAAGCGTTTTACGCCTTAAACGGCAACCCCAGAATTGATAGGAAATCTACTACCTCTTCCTTACTTTTTGCTGTAGTAACAATGGTGATAGCTAGTCCGAAAACATCTTTTAGCTCCTCATCTGATGCTTCAGGGAATATGGTGTGCTCTTTTATGCCCAAAGTGATATTACCCATTTCATCAGCAGCACCCTTAGAAAGGCCTCGAAAGTCCTTTGTACGAGGAAGCGCTATATGAATTAGCTTATCTAGGAAATCGAACATTCTGGCACCACGAAGTGTTACCTGAAGACCCACAATATCTCCCTGACGAGTTTTGTAGGAAGCGACAGACTGCTTTGCACCTTTTGAAGCGGGAAGCTGTCCTGTAATTTTTGCTAAGCGGTCTATGGCAATCTTTATTTTGTTTTTATCTTTAAACGAGCCCACACCAGCTGAAATAACGATTTTAGTTAATCTTGGTGCCTGAAGTGCATTCTTGTAATGAAACTTGCCTTTCATCTCGCCGAACGCTTTTGCTTGTTTTATTTTTGTAGTTTCCATGTTTTTATGCCAATTTACTGCCGCTTTTTGCAGTGATTCTTGTTTTCTTACCTTTCTCAATAGAGAACTTAACGCGGGTTGGTTTCTTTGTCTTTGGATCAACAATCATTACGTTTGAAATATTCATAGGCATTGCCTTCTCAATTTTCTGTCCCTTTTGAATATTTTTGCCTGGGCGCTGGTGAATAATTTTTATATTTACACCTTCTACCAAAACTCTGTTTTCTCTTGGGAAAGATTTCAAAACAGCACCGGTCTTACCCTTGTCCTTTCCTGAAATTACGATTACATTGTCTCCTTTTTTGATTTTCATAATATTTATACAACTTCAGGCGCCAATGAAATTATTGATTGGAAACCTAGCTCCCCTAGCTCTCTTGGGATAGGACCGAAAACGCGTCCGGCAATTGGTTCATGCTTGGTTTTGTCAATCAAGATAACTGCATTTTCATCAAAACGAATATAAGAGCCATCTGCTCTTCTTGTAGATGCTCTTGAGCGAGCTACTACTCCGTACACAATATCCTTCTTCTTCACTGGCTTTCTAGGTTCAGCCTTTTGAACTGAAAGAACCACGATGTCTCCAATCATTGCGTAGCGCTTTTTTGAAGAACCAAGCACTTTGAAAACTCGAGCCACCTTGGCGCCTGAGTTGTCTGCTACTTTTACTATGGAGCGTGGTTGGATCATGGGATTAGGATACTACTATAAATTTCTTATCTTTTGAAATCGGCCTTGATTCACGAATGGTAACCTTGTCGCCAATATTTTTTGTATTGCCCACATCGTGTGCCTTGTATTTTTTATCTTTTGAAATGTATTTCTTGTATCGAGGGTGTTTTTTATAATTTTTTACAGAAACAACAACGGTATCCTTCATCTTGTTTGAGGTTACAATGCCGACCAATTCTTTTTTTCTTGAAATTTCTTTTTTCATATTATTTAGTTGTTGTCTTTGCACGCTTGTTTAACTCTGTCATTACTCGAGCAATTCCGCGACGAGTGTTTCTTCCCTCTCTTACGTTTCTAGCCTTTGAACCCTCTTTTGCAAATCTAAAAGCTCTTAAAGCCTCTCTGGATTCAGAGAGAGTCTTCATCAAATCATCATTAGTTTTTGCTTTTAGTTCTTTTGTCATATTAGTGTCTTTCTACTATTTTTGTTTTCAAAGGAAGCTTAGTTCCACCTTTTCGTAGAGCTTCTTTAGCAACTTCTGGAGTTACGCCATCAACCTCAAAAATAACGCGTCCTGGCCAAACCTCCACTTGGTAGCCCTGCAATTCTCCTTTTCCCTTACCCATTTTCACTTCGGCTGGCTTTTGAGTGTAAGGCATATCCGGGAAAATGCGAATCCAAACCTTACCAGATTTTCCTACAGCTTTGGAAATTGCCTTTCTAGCTGCTTCAAGCTGATTTGAGCGTACTCTCTTTTGAGTTGTTGCTTTAAGACCAAACTGTCCAAAGTTAACTTCTGTACCACGAGAAGCAACGCCGACTCTTTTTGGATTTCGACGCATTACATGCCACTTTCTGTATTTTACTTTCTTTGGTACCAACATGTTATTTATTTACTTCTACTTGATTAGCAAAAATATCGCCTTTGTAAATCCAGACCTTTATTCCCAAATTTCCGTAAGGAAGTTTTGCCTCGTAATGAGCATAATCGATGTCTGCACGCATTGTTTGAAGAGGAATACGACCGAGTTTTCTTGTTTCAGAGCGTGCAATTGATGAGCCAGCCAAACGACCGCCAACTGTAATCTTTATCCCTTTAACATCTCTGTTGGCCATTACCTTCTCAACCATCTGCTTTTGAACACGACGGTAAGGTAAACGCTTTTCAAGACCTTCAGCAACCATCTGAGCAACAATCATTGCATTTCCTTCTGGAGATTTTATTTCTCTTATGTCTAGCTTTACATCCTGTTTACCCAAAAGATTTTTCTTTTTTAAAAGTTTAACAATCTCATCCTTTAATTTTGTTGTACCATCTCCTGCGCGACCGATGATAACGCCTGGACGAGAAGTTTCTAAAATAATTCTCAGAGCTTTTTCACTTCTTTCAATATTTATATCTGCAACGTATGCACCACGCAATTTTTTATCAATAAATTGACGAATAATTAAGTCACCCTGAAGCATCATTGGATACTTTCCTTTTGTAGCAAACCAACGAGATTTCCAGTCTCTTATGATGCCAAGCCTATGGGAATATGGGTGTACTGTGTGTGACATATTATTTTGCTTTATTTACTAGCTTAGGATTTTTTGCTCTTGTTCGACCCTTCTTCCTTGGAGCCTCTGTTGTTAATACCACAGCAATGTGGCTTGAGTGCTTTCTAATTTGGTGAGCAGAGCCTCGTGAAGCTGGACGAATTCTTTTTAAAACCTGTGCTTTGTCTACGCGGATTTCTTTTATGAAAAGAGATTCTGCGGAAAGGCCCTGTGTCTTTGCATTTGCAACAGCAGACAAAATAAGTTTCTTGATTGGAAGTGCAGACTTCTTTATAGCGAAATCCAAAATATTGAAAGCGTCTTCAACTTTTTTACCTTTTACAAGGGCGGAAACTCTTCGTGTCTTTCTTGGTGTCTGCCTATAGTTTCTTAAGATTGCTTTTGCTTCCGCCATGGTAGTTTAATTATTTTTTAGCAGCTGCTGTAGCAGGAGCGGCTTTAGCGGATTGTGCTGCAGAAATTTCTGCTTGTTTCTTAGCTGCTTCTAATTCTTTCTGCATCTTACCGCCGTGTTTAATGAACTTTCTCGTTGGTGAAAACTCACCTAGTCTGTGCCCTACCATATCTTCTGTTACAAAAACTTCAATATGGTCTTTGCCATTGTGAACTCCGAAGGTATAACCGACCATTTCAGGTGCAATTTGAGATGCTCTTGCCCATGTTTTAATAACACCTGCTTGTTCAGGCTTTTTGCCTCCTATTTTCTTTAGGAGTTTTTCATAAACATATGGTCCTTTGTGAGACGATCGTGTCATTTTGGCTTTTTAGAAACGAAAAAGCTCGTGAGAGCTTGGCGAAATACTATAGCAGAAAGGGCTGGAACGCAAGCGTTCCAGCCCCCTTTTGTGGCATTCCGCCACCCTGTACTTCACGGGGAAAACGTAACACCGAACATGCTGTTACGAACCCCGCTCTTCTCGGTATCCCACATCACCGGACTGACCCACGCCCCGAGCTTGCCGTGGGCAATCTGGAAGCGCGGGCCGATGCCCACGTACCGTTGGGCCCGGAAGCCAGCGCCAGCCTTGATACGGCCAACGTTGAACTTGTGGTTGCCTACGGCCACGTACCAGAACCCCGACCCGCCGTACTCAACGGCAGAGAGGAAGGAGTTGCTGCCCTTGGCCGCGACGACCTGGAGCTGCCCACGCAAGGGATTCTTGTCCGACTCGAGGCCAACCGCCACGTCGACCTCAACTCCCTTGACCGGGAAAAAGGCCGGCCCCACGACCGCTTCGTTCCACGTTTCGCCGGACAGGTACCACGTGTAGAAGCCGATGTTGCCGTACTTCGTGGTTGAAGTCGCCCAGAACGTGGGCGAAATCTTCCCCTCAGAGTCAATCTTGTTCTGGGAGGAAACGGTGAGACTGGTCTGAGCGTCGGCATTTGCCGACGCTACAACCAGAAGCGAGACGAGAAACGCTACGATATTGCGCACCTATGTAGCCTCGCGGATATATGGGATGCCACAACGAACTAACCTTTCATATTATAATACATAAATATTCAGTTTGTCAATACTAAAAATATCGCCTTGTGGCACTGTATTTTGGTTAGTACAAACTTGTTTATCCAAATGGAAAGCCGCCGTTCGCTTTCGCTACTAGGCGGCTTGTTTCCCCTTCATTTGGCGGTACCTCTGGTATCCACCAAACGCGGTAAAGGTGAAGAAATAGACTTGCACCGTGAAGGCTCTCCACGAGTGCGATTGATACGTCTCGATTCCAGCTCCGAACTGGCCGAGAAGCATACCAATGGTGAACAGAAGGAACTTCTTGTCGGAGAGCTGGCCACCCTTGAAGGAAAACCATCCCCAGGCGACCAGCTGTGCACCAACCATGAGCCAAAGGATCATGTTCTTCTCCCTAGCGGTAGTGAAGTGCGATGCCGATTGTGATGAGCGAGAGCACCCCCGAAACACCGAGGGAAAACATCGCACCCCAGCTCTTCTTGATGAAGAACTCGATTGTGAACGTTCCCTGTACAACGAAGAACAGGACGAACATCCAGATCGAGACATCCTTGGAGCTGTGCGTCAGCGCGATCTGCACCGGTTGCGGGATGAGGGCGATGATATTCACGAACCCGATCACCCACATCACCTTATTCCAGTGGAACTTCTGGACAAACTCTTCACGAGTCATGCCGTCACCTCTGGTAGTTGTCGTTGAACTGCTTCTGCTATTATATCACATAATATATTGAAATGTCAAGCACAAAAACATCCCTCTGTTAAGGCCTATTCCGGACTTAGAGCGAGGGTTTGTTATTTCAGAAACTCACTAGATTTTTTGAGCGAGCCTCATTCTCCGCCGAACATTGCGGAGACGAGCCAGCATGGTGAGTCAATCTGCGAAGCTCTTGACTCTGGCGAGTTGAGCATAGGAAAACCCCGCGCTGGCGGGGTTTATCCGTGTTCGCCGGAGAATTGTGGCGAGCGAGTTTTATTTCTTCTTTCCTACTCTCCTTCTTGAAACCACAAAGACATTTGAGTATTTCTTTGCGCGACGGGACTTCTGACCCTTGCCTGTAGGTTTGCCATGACGAGTTCTTGCTCGGCGGTGTCCTCTACCTGAACGACCTTCACCTCCTCCGTATGGGTGGTCTACTGGGTTCATGGCTGAACCTCGAACTGTTGGACGAATGCCAAGCCAACGAGAGCGTCCTGCTTTACCGAGATTTACCAAACGATTTTCAGAATTTGAAACTTCGCCAATTGATGCCCATGCATTTTTGTGAATCTTGCGAATTTCTGTTGATGGCATCTTTACATCTACCCAATCTCCATCCTTTGCCACAACTTCTGCATAGTTTCCTGCTGAACGACCAATTTTTGCTGGACCATCTTTCTTTAATGAAATGTTATATATGAAAGTTCCTACTGTTAGTCTTCCAAGTGGCAATCTGTTTCCAATAGTTTCTGGGGCAGTTTCTGAAGTTAGCAAAACATCGTCAACTTTTACTCCCTTTGGCAAAAGAATATATTTCTTTGCTCCATCTCTGTAGAAAACCAAACCAATGTAGCCAGTTCTGTTTGGATCGTACTCAACTGTTTTTACTGTGTAAGGAATATCAATTTTGTCGTATGAAAAATCTACATCTCTAAAAATTCTCTTGTGACCTCCACCTTTGTGCTGAACAGTAATGCGACCATGGTGGTTGCGACCAGTTCCTCTCCTGAATCCACTTGTGAGTGACTTTTCAGGATTGTTTGTAGTGACGTGTTCCTTAAAAGGCTGAATCGTCATCCCTCTTCGTGATTTTGTTGTTGGTTTAAACTTTTTCATATTTATACAAGTTTGAGGGTATCACCTTTTTTCAAAAATACATAAGCCTTTTTGCCAAGGGTGGTTCTTCCTGCTTTGTTTCGTACTACTACGTTCTTTGCTGGTACTTTAACCATATTGATTTTTACAGGAGTAACTTTGTACTGTGTTTTTACTGCTTTCTCAACATCCTTCTTTGATGCAGAAACCTCTACATTGAATACGTAAACGTTTCTCTCTTGCAACATTGAAGACTTCTCTGTTATGCGAGGAGATTTTAGTGTGAATATGTTTGTTTTAAGAGAGTTTTTCATATTATTTTGCTTTTGCTTTCTTTGGAGTAGCCTTCTTTACTACCTTTTTTACTTTTTTCTCTTTCTTTGCCACTGGTTCCCCTTCTGCAACTGTCTCTGTTGCTTTTGATTCACCAAACTTCGATAGTAAAATTTCAAAAGATTTTTCCGGGTTTACTAAAATGATATATTTGCATGAAAGTGCAGAGACTACATCCAAGTTTCTTACTTCACCAATTGAGATGTTGCCAATGTTTCTAAGAGCTCTCTCTGTCATTGGGTTCTTAACTGAGAAAAGCACGTATGCAGCATTCTTTGTCTTGTGTACCAATGCTGTTGCTTCTGCTCCCTTTGATAGTGCGCGGATGATTGCCATTCCGTCTTTTGTTTTTCCTGCCAAAGCAAAATCCTCAACCAAAATAATTTCATGTGCCTTTGCTTTTTGAGACAAGACTGAAGCCAAAGCTGCAGCTTTCATTTTTCTGTTTGTTTTACGTAAATAGTTTTTATCGTTTCTTGGGCCATGTGTAACACCTCCTCCAACCCAAATTGGCGAACGAGAAGAACCGTGACGAGCACGACCAGTGCCTTTTTGTTGCCATGGCTTCTTACCTCCTCCACGAACCTCTCCACGTGTTTTTACGTGAGCAATTGGCTCTCTTGCGCTTGATGTTTGGGATACAACTACTTGGTGCACTAGGTCAGCATTTTTCTTTGCTCCAAAAACTCTTGCTGGAAGTGCAATTTCTCTAGATTTCTTTCCTTCTTTTGTATATACAGTAGTTTCCATTTTTTTACATTTCGCTAATCGAGATGATTGTCCCTCGACGTCCTGGGATAGCACCCTTTATAAGAAGCTCGTTTGTTTCTGGCAATACCTGAAGAACTTTTAGGTTCGTAACAGTAATTGTGGTACCACCCATTCTTCCGGCCATTCTCTTTCCTTTTGGCACCTTACCACGAAGACCGCCTCCAATAGAACCCGGCTCCCTTTCAGAGTGTTTCTGACCGTGTGTACGAGGACCACCATGGAAACCGTGTCTTTTAACAACACCTTGGAAGCCCTTTCCTTTTGAGGTTGAGGTAACCCTAACAAGGTCACCTGGTGCAAAAATTGACGCGTCAATTTTTGCACCTCTTTCTAGACCCAACTCCTCGCCAACCTTAGCTCTAAATTCTTGGAGAACCTTAAAGTTGCCGAGCTCCTTAGTGTGCCCCTGAACTGATTTTGAGATTCTTGTTGCCCTTCGTGTCCCAAAGCCAACCTGTACACCTTCATAGCCGTCTTTTTCCTTGTTTTTAACCTGTGTAACTACCACTGGACCGGCTGAAACAATTGTTGCAGCAGAAACAACGCCTTTTTCGTCAAAGACTTGCGTCATTTCTTTTTTTTCTCCAAGGATAAATTTCATATTGGTATTGGATGAGAGGCACCGAGTATACCCCGAGTCTCCCATCTTGCCTAGTGAGGATCTTTAAATGATCTTCACATCAACCATCACTCCTGAAGGGAGGGACAGATTTGTTAACGATTCAATAATCTTAGGTGTTGGGTTCAAGATGTCTATCAAACGCTTGTGTATTCGCATTTCAAATTGCTCTCGCGCATTTTTATATACGAATGCTGAACGGTTGACAGTGTATTTCTTGAACGCAGTCGGTAGAGGAATTGGTCCTCGCACTTCCGCATCGAAACGCAAAGCTGTGTCAATTATCTGCTTCACAGAAACATCAAGAATTTTGTTTTCGTATGCTTGCACACGTATTCGCAAGCGCGAAACAACTGCCTCCTCTTTTTTGAGAGGCTTTTTTGCTGTTTCTGTTTTTTTTGCTTTTGCTTTCGGGGCCATGTAAGGAACTTTCGTTAGTTTATGCTACTACTTTTGTAATAACGCCTGCACCTACTGTCTTGCCTCCCTCTCGGATTGCAAATCTCTGCTTATCTTCAAGTGCAACTGGGGCTACTAACTTAACGTGGAAGGTAACTGTATCACCTGGCATTACCATTTCAACACCTGCGGCTAGAGTTACTTCACCAGTCACATCAGTTGTTCTGATGTAGAACTGTGGTTTGTATCCTGTGAAGAATGGAGTGTGACGACCACCTTCCTCTTTCTTCAAGATGTAAACCTCTGCTTCGAAGTCTGTGTGAGGAGTAACAGAACCTGGTTTTGCCAAAACTTGACCACGAGTCAAATCTTCTTTCTTTGTACCGCGGAGAAGAATTCCTGCGTTGTCTCCAGCCATACCCTCTTGCAAGTTCTTGTTGAACATTTCAATACCAGTAACTGTTGATTTTGCTGTATCTTTCAATCCAACAATTTCAATTTCTTCACCAACCTTTAACTTTCCTCTTTCAATTCTTCCTGTTGCAACTGTTCCACGTCCTTCAATTGAGAAGATGTCTTCAATTGGCATAAGAAATGGTTTGTCTACTTCACGCTCTGGAACTGGGATGTATGTATCAAGTGCATTGACGAGATCCATAACTTTCTTTGCCCATTCATCATCATTTGATGCTGATTCAAGGGCCTTAAGTCCTGAACCACGGATAACTGGAGCGTTTGCTCCGTCATACCCGTTCTTTGTTAAGAGCTCGCGCACTTCCTCCTCAACAAGATCAATAAGTTCCAAATCAGGAACCATGTCGCACTTGTTTAAGAAGACAATAATCTTAGGCACACCCACCTGGCGAGCCAAAAGAATGTGTTCACGAGTTTGTGGCATAACACCGTCTGTTGCTGCAACTACAAGTACTGCACCGTCCATTTGAGCGGCACCAGTAATCATGTTCTTGATGTAGTCGGCGTGACCCGGTGCATCAATGTGAGCATAGTGACGAGTTGGTGTTTCGTATTCGTTGTGTGAAAGAGCAATGGTAATACCACGTGCTTTTTCTTCAGGAGCCTTGTCAATACCATCGATACCGACAACTTTTGCCTTATATCCATCACCTGCGCGATCCAAAACTCTTAGGATTGCGGCTGTGAGGGTTGTTTTGCCGTGGTCAACGTGGCCAATTGTACCTACGTTTACATGGGCTTTGGAACGATCAAAGTCTGCTGCCATATTAGTAATTTATTTAATGAATTAAGCTTAATTTTAGTAGCGCCCTTGGTTTACCGCGCGAGAGCTTGATAAACCAAATGCACTAAATTTTGATAACGCCCGCCAATAAAGAAAAAAGCCGTAAAGGCGGTTTCAATATAATACAGGCCAAAGTAAAAAAAGCAACAAAGGCATAGCTATATTACGTAACAGAACAAACGAAAAAGCGCCCAAAGGCGCTTTTTCGTTTTTCTCCGGATACCAATGCCGGTCGCTCTGTTTAGAGAGATTATCGACCGTGCATTTCGGATCGAGCTTTATCGATCCATTCTGATGCAGCTGTCTGCCCGCCCAAGCCAAATGAAAGGCCAAAAGCGAGAGAAAGTGCTACTACTACGCCCATAAATAGGGTCTGAATGATTTGTACACCGATACCAAGCTGTGAAAGTGCTACCAATAGACCAAAGATCCATATAGCCCAACGAGACAAAGTACCTAGTGTGTGAGCTGAACGAATTTCAGCTGCTCTTGCGGAAGTATTGACGATTCTTTGAACTACATCGCCAACAACCCCTGCCACAAGAAGAACTAGTACAGCTACGATTACCTGAGGTAGGTAGCCAAGTACAACCTGTGATAGGAATGAATTAACCTGATGAAGACCAAGAACCTCGAATGCTGCGATGAAGAAGACCACAATTATGAACCACTTCACCAAACCGCCTATAAAAGCACCAGAATTGAGGTTTGTGCCTGAACGGCGCAAAAGATCCTCAAAACCAGTCTTTTTTAGAGCTTCATCAACGCGGATTGAGCGGAAAATCTGCCAGATTGCTTTACCAATAACCGCACCAATGAGCCATCCCAAGATAACGATGATTATGGCAACAACAAGATTTGGTAAAAATCTTGCCACACCCAACCACACATCCTGGAAAGACGTTGTCAAAACATCACCCCATGTCTGCACTAACATAATATTTACTTTTTATTTCTTAATAATTTTGAGACCCTACCTCAAATTATATCCCTTTAGAGAGCCACCAATTTCAATGTGTGGAAATAGTGTGGATAAACCCCTTGGTTCGCAAAAATTGCCTCAAACTAGAGTTTAGGAGGCATCATCCCCAAATATGGCTAACTTATTGAGTATTTTCTCATGTCTAAAGTCAAAAACGTCCCTAATTAGCTTGTCATACATCCCATACCTATACAAAAACTCAGTGGTTTCAAAAGCCGCAAAACGTAATTCCCTTCCCAATAAGGCCTCAATTGAGCCAACTGCTTTATCTAATGCTGCTTTTTTTATATTGTCTCCAACTACTAAAAGGTCTAATCGTGAATCCTGTTCTTCAAAAAACATTCCGGCAATTGCAATGAGTTTTAAATTACCGACAGTATTTAATTTATTAATAACTGTTTTTGGAGAAACAACATTGGCACGATAGAAAAATTGTCGTAATGGTTCTGTAAGCGGAAAATTGGGATTTATAAGCCAGCCTTGCTTCCTAACTCTTTTAACTTTTTTTACTTTTGATTTATTTTTTGGCTCTAAAACATCCTTAAAGAGAGTTTTTTTCTTTAAAAAGCCCAGTTTCTCCAAGTGGTCTAATGCATTTTTTACCCACTCGGGGTTTTCATGAACTTTGTGTGCTATATCCTCATGACAAAGAAGTAAATTGTCATTGAAAAGAAAGAGTCGCATTATTTTGACCGTCGAAGAGCCCCCGAACAGCTTTTCTAGAATTGCATCCGTCATTGATACTGCGGATTTTAGTCGGTTTATCTATTAGTGCAAGCCGTTTGACAAATTATTTATTTATGCTTAAATTTGTCGAGATTGATCGTTGTCTTTCAGATAATCTTTTTTTTCTCTTCCCACAGTTCAAAGCCCCTGGAGGGCCCATGCTTACCCTGTTTGTTGAAAATGCCGGCCATTCGGAGCCGGTCGTTCCTGTGCGGTGGTGCGTCAGCAAAGACATCCTCGAGGTGCTCAAGACGCACGGCGTGAAAAAGCCGTATCTCCTTCTCTCTGTTCTGCAGAAGAAGGAGCACGGGTACCACCGCGAGGTCGCTCGAAAGCTTGCGCCCCTCGAACAAGGACTCGAGTACATCGAGTTCGGCACAAGCGGCGAGCACGTGGTGAACGCCATCATCGTGTGGGCAGCGGCCGATACCTTCTGGATGAAGGACCGCATCCTGTCCAGATCCGGCCGCAAGTACCGCGAAGAGGCCTACAGCGACAGCGGCGCCTTCGAGACCTGGTGGTTGTCAAACCTCTCAGAGCGGAAGTACAAGGCGTGGCAGAGCGTGCAATACCTCGGGGACACAGCGGAAATCAACATCATCATCGGCACTGAATTCTTCGCCGAGGAACCATCAGCCATCGAAAGCTGGTGGGTGAATCTGTGGTACCGAAATCAGCCCTTCGACCAGTGCGAGTTCCGTAGGCGACGTATTGTCGCTTACACGGTTCAGCCTCCTCTCGTTCTCGTGTGGATGGTTTTCTCGGTGCTCAACCGGCTTCGCTTCCTCGCCTGGTTGCTGTTTCTCGGCAACCGAGGAATCAAGCTGACCCCCATCATCCATCCATTCATGAACGACAAGGGTGATGTCTGCAGCAAGGTCATCTCTGCAGAGAACTCTGTTTTCGTGACCGACGAGAACGGCGAGGACAGGCCGTGGTACATCCAGCTTCTCTGGCCCCCGGCAGTCACAGTGATTGCGCTGGTCGCGTGGATCGTCAACCACTATCACGTGTGGGACTGGACCATTCTCGTTCTCACCATCTTCGGGGTGGGCATCGTCTTGGGGCACGCGCTGTTCATGTTGCGCGATCTCCTCTTCAAGGACGCAGTCGACGAGGGAACAAACAAGTATCGCCTCGAACGGGAGCGGGAACAAGCTCATTTCCTGAAGAAACAGGCTGCCGAAGAGAAGAAGCGCGTTGCCGAAGAAAAGCGGCTCACTCTGCTTTACGAAGGCGACATGCAGTTCGTTGCATGCACGGGGGCCCCTCTAACGGCAAGCGTCGCTGCTCTGCCTAAGGAACGCCGGACCGTGCACCTTCGCTTCCATGAGTTGAAGGCCAAGGTCTGTCGGCCGTTCGCACAGAACTAGATTACTGAAAGAAAACACCCGTCGTCGCTTATGCGACGACGGGTGTTTCTTTTGAAATAATTTTACGAATTATTTCAATGTAACTTTTCCTCCTGCTTCTTCTATCTTTGCTTTCAATGCATCTGCATCTTCCTTTTTCATGTCTGGCTTTAATACTGAAGGAGCTGCATCCACTAAATCTTTTGCTTCCTTCAAACCTAATGCCAATACTTCTTTCACTACTTTGATAACTGCAATTTTGTTTGCACCACCATCAGTAAGTTCAACTGTAAATGAAGACTTCTCTTCTGCCGCACCTGCGCCACCTGCTGCTGGGGCTGCTGCAACTGCTGTTGCTGATACTCCGAATTTTGCTTCGAATACCTTCACAAGTTCGTTCAAATCAATTACAGACATCTTTTCGATTTCTGAAACAATCTTCTCAAACTTTGCTGGTACTGCTGTATTTTCGTCCATTTTTTTGATTTTAATTTTTAATATTTACTGCTTTTTCTTCGGGTGAGCAAAAAATTATTTTGCTTTAGCCTGCGCTATTTGATCAAGAGCAATAGCGAATCTCTGAATCGGAGAATTAATGATGTTAACAAACATTCCACGAAGAGTTTGGGTGTCAGGAATTGATGCAATTCCTTCCATCTCACTCTTGTTCATATATCTGCCATCAAAAATTCCACCAAGAATCTTTATTTGTTCAGGAAATTTCTTTTGAAATCCGAAAATACCACGAGCTGGGGCTACCAAATCTTCGCCGTAAGCTAATGCTAGCTCTCCTATCATTTCAGGGGCTTCTCCGTCAGTTTTAAGACCTCCAAGGGCCTTTCTAATCAGACTTTTCTTTGCAACGGTATAAGATACTGCTTCCACCTTTAGGGCTCGGCGCAAGTTTTGCTGTTCGCTTACTGGTAAACCTTTAAAGTTTACGAAAACGAGCGACTTTGCAGCCTTTGCGATTTTTTCAAGATTTGAAAGAATTTCTCCTTTCTTTTGTTTTGTTAATGCCATTTGTTTTGGTTCTGAACTAAAAAATCGACCTTGTAGGGTCGAAATGAGAATAAAAAGCTTGCGCTTTTGTCTCGGCGGGACTTCTGCCTATTGGCTGCCAGCTGTCTTTGACCTTACAAGACATACTTTACCTATTAAAAGCAAAGAGTCAATAATTCAAAAAACTCCCTTTCGGGAGTTTTTTGATTTACTTACGGGATTCGATAATCGATAGCGCCACATTCGGTGGAACAATCGCATAGTGGTCAAACTCCATAGTTGATGAACCGCGTCCTTCTGTCATTGAACGTAGAGACGTTACATATCCAAACATTTCTGAAAGTGGAATCATCGCGCGAATTACTCTCAAATCACCCCTCTCATCCATTCCTTCAATTTGTCCACGTTTTGAAGAAAGGTTTCCAGTGATATCACCCATGAATTTCTCTGGCACAACAACCTCTAATTTCATAATTGGCTCAAGAATAACTGGTTTTGCTGCACGAGCTGCTTCTTGAAACGCTTGAGATGCTGCAATTTTGTAGGCAATTTCTGAAGAGTCCACGTCATGGTATGAACCGTACAAAAGTTCACAAGAAATATCTGTCATTTTAAATCCAGCAACAATTCCACGATCCATAGCCTCACGAACACCCTTGTAAACTGCTGGAATAAACTCCTGCGGAATAACACCTCCTTTAATCGAGTCGATGAACTCAAATCCTTCTTCTCTTTCAACATTTTTAGGAACCTTTGCTTCTGGATCTGGTTTTACAAATGGTTTTATCAAAATCTTTACGTGTCCGTACTGTCCTTTTCCTCCAGTTTGCTTGATGTATTTATTTTCAACTGTTGCTTCTCCAGTAATTGTTTCTTTATATGCCACTTGAGGTGCACCAACATTTGCTTCCACTCCGAATTCTCTCTTCATACGGTCAACAATAATTTCCAGGTGAAGTTCTCCCATTCCCATAATCACGGTCTCTCCTGTTTCAGCGTCTGATTTAATACGGAATGTTGGATCTTCATCAGCAAGACGCTTAAGTGCCATACCCATTTTCTCTTGGTCTGCTTTTGTTTTTGGTTCAATACGTAATGAGATAACAGGTTCTGCAAATTTAATCTGGTCTAGAATTATTGGGTTAGCTTCATCACAGAATGTATGCGAAGTTTTTGCATCTTTCAAACCCACAGCTGCAGCAATTTCTCCGGCGTAAACTTTTTTCACCTCTTCTCTTTGGTTTGCTTGCAATCGCACAATTCTTCCTAATCTTTCTTTCTTTTCTGTTGTTGAGTTATAGATATAAGAACCAGCTTCAATTGTTCCTGAATAAACTCTAAAGAAAGTTAGTTGACCTACAAATGGGTCAGATTGAAGTTTGAATGCGAGTGCAGAAAATGGCTCTGTATCTGAAGCGTGACGAATCACATCTTCGCCTGTTTCTGGGTTCTTCCCTACAATTGGTGGAATATCTAGGGGAGAAGGTAATAGATCAACAACGCCATCCAAAACTAGCTGTACACCTTTATTTTTTAATGCTGAACCAGCAAATACTGGGAAAATTTTATTTTCAATAGTTGCTTTGCGAAGTGTTTTCTTTAATTCATCAACTGATGGTTCTTTGCCTTCCAAGTAAGCACTCATTTGTGCGTCATCATTTTCAACAATTCTTTCAACTAGCTCATGGCGATACTTTTTTGCATCCTCAAGTAGTTCTGCTGGAATTTCTTTTTCAATTACATCTTCCCCTAGTTTTCCTTCAAAGTAATAAGCTTTCATCTTCAAAAGATCTACCACTCCTTCGTGATTTTCTTCCAAACCTATAGGAATTTGCACTCTTACTGCCTTTTTGGAAAGTCTGTCCAAGATAGAAGCGTATGAACGCTCAAAAGACGCTCCTGTTCTGTCTAGTTTGTTTATAAAACAAAGTCTTGGCACCATTGCCTCTTCTGCATAACGCCAGTTTGTTTCAGACTGAGGTTCTACACCCGCAACACCATCAAACACAACTACTGCACCGTCCAAAACGCGCAAAGATCTTTTCACTTCTACTGTGAAATCAATATGGCCCGGTGTATCAATAATATTGAAACGATTTTTATTTTCTTTCTTTGCTCTTTGTTCTTTTGGGAGATAGGTCGGTGCCCAAAAACATGTAATAGCAGCAGCTGTGATGGTGATTCCTCTTTCTCTTTCCTGTTCCATCCAGTCGGTAGTTGTTTCTCCCTCATGAACTTCTCCGATTGAGTGCTGTGAACCCGTGTAATACAAAACGCGCTCTGATGTGGTGGTCTTACCTGCATCAATATGCGCAATAATTCCGAAATTTCTAACTCTTTCTAGTGGATAATCTCTTTCCATATTTATGATGATAAAAAAATAGCCCGTTCAGGCACTGAAAGATTATCATAAGAAAAGCAGGAGCGCAAAGCGCTCCTGCTTTCGTCCTTCCATCCTAGGCCACCCTAGGACTTGAGAATCTTCGCCCCCGGCAAATCGCGCCCGTTCAGCCTGTGCTCCTTGCCATGCCGGTTCTTGATGACGAACCATGGCTGGCAGGTCGTCCCACAGACTTCAGCCTTTACCACTGTGCTAGGAAGCTCGTAGAGCTCTACGTGCTTCACGCTCACCTCAAGCATGACTGTCGACATCTGCAATCCTCAGTGCAAGTTCCATTGGGAAGACTAATTTATTTATGAAAAAAATTCAATGAAAAAGGTATTTAAACTTTGAGCGAGGTGTGCCCGTTAAAAAGCCTTGGTAGGAGCGACGGCGACGGACAGAGAAAATTTTCAGCAGAAAATTTTCGTGCTTTTTAACGGGCACACCAAGCGACTACCACGTAAAGTGAGCAAAAGCCTTGTTTGATTCTGCCATTTTGTGAACATTTTCTCTCTTTTTGATTGCTTCTCCTTCATTTTTAGCAGCCAAAACAATTTCATCAGCGAGCTTGGCAGCCATTGGCTTTCCTTTTTTAGAACGCGCAGCATCAATTATCCACTTCATTCCTAGGGCTAGCCTTCTTTCTGGTCTCACTTCACGAGGCACTTGATAGTTCGCACCTCCCACACGTCGTGAACGTACTTCTACTGTTGGCCCTGCATTTCTAATTGCAGTTTCAAAAGTTTCTAATGGGTCTACACCAGACTCTTTAATAATATTCATTGCGTCATACAAAACTTTTCTAGCTGTGCTCTTTTTACCACTCAACATTAAGTGATTTGTAAATTTAGAAATTTTAGGTGAACCAAATTGTAAATCTGGAATAACTTTTCTTTTTTCGCTTTCTCTTAGTCTTCTTCGCATTTTATTTATTTAGCAGCTTTTGGTCTCTTATTACCATATTGAGAACGACCTTTTCTTCTCTTTTCTACACCCTGTGCATCAAGAACACCGCGCACTATTGTGTAACGTAGTCCTACATCTTTTACACGACCGCCACGAAGCACTACTACTGAGTGTTCCTGCAAATTGTGCCCCTCACCTGGAATGTATGCAGTTACTTCCTGACCGTTTGTAAGACGAACACGAGCAATTTTTCTAATTGCAGAGTTTGGTTTCTTTGGAGTCTTTGTGGTTACCTTTATGCAAACGCCCCTTTTGAATGGAGAATTATAAAAAACTGGGCGATTCTTCAATGCATTAAAACCACGAGTCAAAGCCACAGATTTTGATTTTCTGTGGTGAGTTACTCTCTTTCTCTTTATTAGCTGATTTATTGTTGACATTTTTTAACTAAAAAACGCGAAAAACGCGTTGCCGTACTATATATTAAGCCCTTTTCAAAGGCAACTACAGTACAGCTCCGGTAAAAAGGTGAAAGATTGTGCCGATAAGAGGAAAGAAAAACTGCCATAAGAGCATGGCAAAAATAATGGGCAGAATTAATCCATATCTTTCAATTTTGTAAAAAGCTGTCCTTACCGATGGAAACAGAGAGGATAGAATGCGCGACCCATCTAATGGTGGTATTGGTATTAAATTAAACAGAGCAAGCACTATATTAATAAGCACTATGTACTGGGCCACCATCATTGCGCCAGCACCTAAGTCAAAAGAACGAAATACAACAGAAAAAATAATTGCGAGCAAAATATTTGTAGCCGGCCCAGCAACCGCAACAAAACCTTCGCCCCATCTTTGGTTTCTAAAATTGGCCGGATTAACTGGTACTGGTTTTGCCCAACCAATTACAAACCCACCAAGCATATAAGTGAGTGCCGGCAAAATTACAGAGCCAAATGGATCAATATGTCGTAACGGATTTGCAGAAAGGCGCCCAAGAGCACTCGCCGTTTCATCTCCCTGCCATTTTGCAGCATAACCATGAGCTACTTCATGCAAAACAACCGAAAGAATCAAGATGATGAGGGAAAGTATTGCTGTCATAACATCATTATCGTATAGCTTGAGGGTTTTGGCTAACCATGTTAGGATTTTGCATCTATGGCTAAAGTTTGTGCAATAACTAAAAAGGGTTCAATTATGAAGGGCGGTTATAGCAACCGAACCCGTGCAACCCAGTACAACCCAACTATAAAAAAGAGGGTCTACCCAAACTTGCAAAAGAAGCGTCTTTTCGTACCTGAAATAAACAAAACTGTAGTTATTACTGTATCTGCACGTGGCCTCAAGACTATTCAGAAAAACGGCGCATACAAAACTCTAAAGAAAGCGGGCCTCATTAAATAGTTTTATTTTTATATAGTTTTTGATAGTATCGCCCCTGGAATTAACCGGAGAAATCCAATGTTTCCTGCTCTTTTGGCATTTGGGTGGTTTGTCTTCGTTGTGCTGGCAAGTACGGCGAGCACCTTTGGCTTTCTTGGCCTCGGTGTCTTGGTGATACACAACTCTTCCGATGGGTTCGAGTTTCTCGTGATGGGTATCGCTTTCATCTTGATTGGCCTGTCTGTCATGACAATCACGTACGGATACTGCATCAGGCAGTACAAGTACTTCGTCGCAACAGTAAGATTGCTGAGCCATCAGCGGCCAGGCTACTAAGCCACCAGTAATGCAACAAAACGCGCGAGCATAGCTCGCGCGTTTGCATTTATATCTATTTTTAAATTGTAATCTTGGAAGGGGGGGAGTACAATTTAAATTGTTACATTAATAATTTAAATTAAACAAATGGGAATAGAAGGAGCACCTCAAGAGCGAATAGATGATGTAGAGAAAGCGGAAGAAATGGCCATACATAGTGATTCTTATAGAACTGCACAGGCCGAAGCAGTTGCAGCTGGTAACATGCCTGCAGCCGAGGGCCTCGAAGGTTGGGCAAATGATGCCGAGGAACTTGCCGCGATGAGATTAGATTTTGACAGAGTAGCCCAGGCTATGAGTGATGAGGAATTAGAGACTGCACTAACTCAAGCTGAAGCAGACGTTGATGTTGTAAGAGCAGAATCAAGCCCTGACAGCAAAAAACTAATTGAAAAACTTTCTAGTTTAGAAAAGGAAAGAGATGTGCGAACTGAAAGAAAGGTTGCATAAACAGTGGGTGTTTATTTGGAAAACCTTAAAATTGGAATGAAATTTGTTCCATCGGTATCAAATTCTACCCGCCCATTTATAGATGTTTGAAATATTTTTACCCCTGCACTAGCGAGACGATCCATTACTTCTCTCATTGGGTGGCCATATCTATTGTGAAGTCCTGCAGAAATTACTGCATAGGTTGGTTTTGTTGCATTTATATACATTTGCCCAGTCGATGTCTTAGAGCCGTGGTGCCCTGGTTTTAATACATCAACTTTTAAAATTTCATCTTTCTCATTTGCTAAACCAACCAAATAGTTTTCAATTTGAGTGGGCGAATCTCCAGTTAAAAGAAACTTTCTTGAACCGTATGACAAAATTCCGACAATTGAACTCATATTGGTTTCCCAGCCCGCGACATTTTTATCCGGAAAAAGAATAGTGAATTTCACGCCATCACCCAAATCAACCACTGTTCCACGCTTAGCAATAATCTCAGGGATGTTTTGTGCTTTAACCAACTCCTCCACCTGGCCATCTATTTGGTTAGTTTTTGAATGATTTCCTGTTTCAATAATTGCGTTAACATCAAATCTTTTTATAACATCTGGAAACCCACCAATATGATCCGCATCAGCGTGGGTTTCTAAAATTACATCAATGTCTTTATCATTCCATGGCATCACTGCTCCAAGCTCGCGCAAAACAGAGCGATCTCTCGGGCCAGCATCAACCAACATATCGTTCCCGCTTGGTGCTCTAATATAAATCGAGTCGCCTTGCCCAACATTTAGAAAAACAACCTGTAAAACATGGTTTGGTTGTATAAAAAAATACCAAATCCAAATAATCAAATTTAAAAAGACCAATACGTAGACTAAAATTTTCCTCCAGTTAGTTTTAAAGAAATCCACCTTTTAATTATATTACTCACTTTTATAAGCTCGCTTTTGATAATATGGAAAAGTCCTAGACAGTGAGGGATATGATCATCGTCGGATCGCATGAATGGATTGAGAAACGCTTGCAGGACATCGCTCGCCAGCTTCTTCCCGAACGTCCGAAGAGGCGTCGTCGCGGAGACAGGGGGTATATCCTCGCCAAGAATAGGAAGGGCCGTAGACGAACCCTTCCATTCGGAACACGATAAAAGCACAAAGAGAGACCGGCGCCACCTGCGAGTGGCGCCGACTTGTTGTATATATATAATTGCCATATGACACCATTTAAAGAAAAAACGTTCGCTGTCCCAACATTAAAAGGAATTTCTGCAAAAACAATTGAAGAGCATTTAAAACTTTATTCAGGATACGTAAAAAATGCCAATTCTGTTTTATTAAAAATAGAAGAACTAGCAAAAGACCCAGAAGCAAACGCATATTTATTGGGAGAACTCCACCGCCACTTCTCTTTTGAGTTTAATGGGATGAAAAATCACGAATATTATTTTTCACATTTAGAGGGCGAACCAATTCAACTTGCTGATGGCAGTCCGCTTAAATCTGAAATTGAAAAAACCTGGGGCACGTTTGATGCCTTCTTGGGTCGTTTCAAAGCACTCGCACTCACTCGCGGTATCGGCTGGGCAATGCTCTCGTACGATAAACAGACCGGAAATTTGTTAATGCACTGGATAGATGAACAGCACCTGGGGCAACTCTCGACAACACAACCAATATTGGCGCTTGATATGTGGGAGCACTCATTTGTTGCTGACTACCAGCCCTCTGGAAAAAAACAATACGTTGAAGATTTCTTCACTAACCTAAACTGGAATACCTGCGAAGCGAACTTTACTTCTTCTCTCTAAGTTTTTCTTCTGTAAAAAATCTAAAGCCTATTAAACAAAGTGGAATATACAGTATTGCCACAAACCAACCGTTGATTACGGCAGTGGAAAGCATTGCGAATGGTAAGTTGGCAAAAAAATTGCTTACCACAAATACATAATTTGAAAGTACGTGAGTTATAAGTGCAAAGGGAATAAAAATTATTGGTAGCAAAGATAATATCCCTGTTAGAAACCCAAAAAACATAATAAATGGCGCAAACGGAAGCACCAGTACATTTGCAAACAAAGAAACAATTGAAACCGCGCCCACGGAATATGCGAGATACGGCAAAGTCATTATTTGGCTTCCAATTGTTGCAGAAACAATTTCTCGTAACCCCGCTTTTTCTGGCACAAATGATAACCTTCTTCCAGCCCAAGGCCCAAAGGAGATAAGCCCAAATGTTGCTAAGAAACTTAGTTGAAAAGAGGGGTCGTAAAGCGCGGAAAGTGTGCTGAATACAGTCATAACAATTCCGGTAATTGAGAGCAACCGCAAAATATCTAACTTTCTGTGCACGAAATTACCCGCAATAATAAGTCCACCCATTACTCCTGCGCGCACCGCCGTTGCGGAAGCCCCTGTTGTAATTACAAACAGGGCGACAGCTACGATTGCGGTACCAAGAGATAACTTTCTGGGCAATCTGCGCAGTAAGGCCAAAATAAAAGCTGAAACAACGGAAATATTGTAACCAGATAAAACGATCATATGTATGAGTCCAGACTTCCTGAAGCTATCCATATCGCTCTTTGTCATGGCGCCCTTATCGCCCACTATCATCCCTTCAGCTAGCGAAGATGCTGGTTCGTGTAAAGATTTTTCCAAATTGCTTTCAAGGTTATTTTTAATATTGTCTAGGGTTTTAAACAACGAAAAACCAGCCTGCTTTTGAATATTAGAAAGTTTGGCATTTTTAACAACATAAAAAATACCTTTTGCACGTAAATAATTTCGATAATCAAATGTTTTGCCATAATCACTTACAAAATTTTCTGGTTCTGCTAGTGTTCCAACAAAATTCGCTGTATCACCAAGCAATAACTCCGTAGCATCGTTGGTTTCTATTATCACTTTCTCTCTTTGCGAATTGACTACTACATTTGCCACATACTGAAATCCGAATGTTGACTGCTTTCTCGATTCAATTGTTGCTACACCCGATACCTTTACCCCTAATTCTTCATTTTGTTCGCGATCGCGAACAAAATGAGGAATTGTGGTTGCGACAAAACCCAAGATAATTCCAAATACAACTGCACCGGTGGCAAGTTTTGATTTTGTTATTAAAAAAGTACAAACAACAAAGATTATTGAAACTAAAATGATTCCAACACTAAAATGTTCTGATACGAAAACTCCGAAAATTGTAAATAAAAATGCGAGAAATATATCCCGCGTAGTCATTTCTTTAATTCAAATTCAATAATCTTTACTTTCGTTTTCTCATCTACTCTGTCTCCGTAATAAATCCTATGACTAGCAATCATTTTATTTAAACTTTCATACCCGTGCCCAATTAATTCATCCTGAGATAACTGCTCGATATTCTTTTCAACCACATTAACAATTTTTGCTTCACCAAATTTGTTTTTGGTTTCGAAATCAACAAGTTCTATTTCATCCCCCACACCCAAATCTTTATCGTCAAATAACCTCCAAGTAGTATTTTTGGCTCCACTTAGAATTTCCGGAATAAAATGTTGCCTGAATTTAACTACCTTCATTATTTATCCTCAAACTCTTTGATAATTTTCTTTTCGTCTGCCAAAGACAGTGCCTTTTTATATGAAGCCTGTTTTCCTTTCACTCTAGCCTCGCACTCTGCCCAAGTTTTGTGAGTTTTTATTACTCTACCAACCATACTCACGTATGAATATGCTTTGCCTTTCTTGCCACTGGGCGCAATGGTTGCTTTCGGGTCCAAAGTCACTGTATATAGATTTGCTGGCCCATCATAAAGATGAACCTGATCGCCCACAGCCAAGCTCGATGCAATTTCGTCTACTCTTTCATTCCCCGCAACGCCTGAGTGGCCCTTTACCAAAACCCATTTCAATTTTTTATTACCCGCCTCTTTTTCAAGTTCAATCCACAATTCTTTATTTGAAACTGGTTGTTTTGTCATTGTCTTCCAATCATTTTTCATCCAATTTTTTACCCATTTTGTAATTCCATTTATTACATAAGAAGAATCTGTGTGAATTTCTGCTGTGTCACCTTTCTTCAGCGGTTTCAGAGCATGAATTGCTGCGGTGAGCTCCATTCTATTGTTTGTAGTCTTTATGTGGTTACCGCCAAATTCACGAATATGCTTATCTCCTGCAACAATTGCTCCCCAGCCCCCAGGACCCGGATTCCCCTTCGCTGCTCCATCACAAAAAATTATGTATTTTTCTAGTTTCATACTTTAAATAATATCAACAATTCTCACTCTCCAAGCATCCCGCCCTTTAAATGGGTCTTCCTCAATATTTCCTAAAATATCCAAATGGGTTCCTAAATCAGCTTGCTTTTTCATATCGCCGGCGAAAAATTTAATAGCCCTAGCACGTTTCTGACCCTGACTAAAAATAATTTCCAGATGCTCCATGGTTTTTCCAAACATTTTGGTTTCTTCGGTCCAGGTTTTTGGAAAATGAAAGAGCGGTCTTTCGTTTGCCAATCCAAAAGGCCTCAGTGAAAATAAAGATTTCAAAAAATGATTATTAATGTCTGTCAGTGAAACCACAGCATCTGCAAGTTCTGTTTCTCCTTTATCTTTATGAACCAATTTTTCTTTTGCAGAAACAAGCGCATCGGCCAAATGATGAATCTGTTCTTTCACAACCATAAATCCACCGGCCTGCTTGTGCCCACCAAATTGCATAAAGCTGTCTTTTGTCTCTTGCATCAAATCGTGTACTGAAATTATTCCGTTTCCTCTGCACGAACCACGAATTTCTCCAGAACCATCTTCACCCCACAGAAATACTGGTACTCCATATTTCTCTACCAAGTTTGTTGCAACCAATCCGAGTAAAGATGGCCGCCAATGCGTGGAGCCAAGTACTAAAACAGTCCTTTCAGTTAACCCCTCTTCAATAATTCTTCCATTTGCTTCTTTTACAATTGAAGCAACAACTCCTTTTCGTGAATTATTTACTCCTTCAAGCTCTCGTGCCAAAGCCACTGCTTCTTTCTCATCCTCTGTGGCAAGCAAATCATAGGCAAGCCTAGCTTCACCCATTCGAGAAGCTGCATTTATACGAGGTGCAATTGAAAAAGCTATATCATCTTCCGTTATATTTCTTAAACGAAGCGAGTTTATGAGCGCCTGTAAACCCTTTCGACGAGATTTTTGTAAAACCCTCAAGCCAAAGTGAGTAAAAATTCTGTTTTCGTCTGTAAGAGGCACCATGTCAGCAACGGTTGCGATGGCCACTAAATCAAGAAGCCATTTTTCTTGACCGTCAGCCAACTTCAAAATATTTTTTTGTTGAAGAGCCTGCACCAACTTAAATGCAACACCCGCCCCGCATAAACCCTTGAATGGGTACTCACAGTTTGGTTGCATTGGATTTAAAATTGCATGCGCTTTTGGCAATTCCCCCTGTGCCTCATGGTGATCGGTAATGATGACGTCAATCCCTGCTTCTTCTGCAGCATTCACTCCTTCATTATTTGCAATTCCACAATCAACCGTGATTATTAAGCCAACACCTTTTTCTTTTAAGCCAGCAATTGAACTGGCGTGAAATCCAAAACCATCAACGTGTCTATCAGGAATAAAAGCAAAAACTTTTGCACCTGACACCTCTAACGCCTTGCGCAACATAACACCAGCAGGAATTCCATCTGCATCATAATCACTATATACAGCAATAGTTTCCTCGTTACTAAAGGCCTTTTCTATTCGAGAAACCGCCTTTTCCATATCCTTCATCAAAAATGGGTCATGAAGTTTTTCGTATTTAGGGTTAAGAAAATCATCTCTGTCTGCCTCAGATAGCCCTCTTTTTGCCAAAATTTCTTCTATTACCGGGTGGAGTGCAACTTTCATTTGCTGTATTCTATATGAAATATGGATGACTGCATTTTTTGCAAAGTAGCAAATAAACAAATACCGCACTACCCGGTTTATGAGGATGATAATGTTTTAGCATTTTTGGATATACACCCGTTAGCGCCTGGCCACACCTTATTAATAGCAAAAAAACACTTTAGTAGTCTCGAAACAGCCCCTGTGGAAGTAAGGGCACAAATGATAAATACCGCTACAAAATTAAGGCCAATATTGACTGAAGCGACAGACTCAAAATACACTCTCATAATGATTGCGGGTATCGACATAGGACATTTTCATATTCACCTCATACCGCAAAAAGAAGACTCGGTACTATCCTCTGCAAAAGCAATAGAAATGACCACTGAACAATTCGAAGAGATAAGAAATTCTATTTCAGAAAAAATGCCCGCTTAATTGAGTGCTTTAATTCCTGGCAAAGTTTCATTTAAAAGATAATCGAGCATAGCCGCTCCCGCAGTGGAGAGAAATGAAAAATTTTTCTGTAAGCCGAGCTTTCTAATACAAGCCACGGTGTCACCGCCTCCTACAATAGAGTTAGTCTTAACTTCTGAAATTAATTTAGCTACATTTCGCGTTCCTTCCGTGTACCCTCTTTCATAATTTCCCATTGGACCATTCCAAATAATTGTTTTTGCGCCGAAAATAATTTCACGCAATGTATCAATTGATTCACCATCAATGTCTACAATGGTTTCTTCGCTTCGCACGTCATCTGCCCTTGTTATTCTGTCACCGCCCCCAGTCACAATTACGTCCGTTGGTAGGTAAAGTGGTGGCTCGGGAAATGAATGAAGGTGTGGAACAGTATTTGAAACAAGTGAACGGCCCACCTCATATCCTTTATCTCGAAAAAAATCATTTGCCAATGCACCACCTACAAACGTAGCATCTGCTTTACCAAAAAACTTTTTTAAAATAGGAAGTTTTGTATCAAATTTTGCGCCCCCAAGAATAAAAACAAACGGCTTTTCCGGCTTAAAGCACTTTGAAAGCTCATTCATTTCAATCTCAAATTGTAGTCCAGCATAACTTGGGAGAAATTCGGGCACTGAAACGATAGATGCATGTTCTCTGTGGGAACTTGAAAAGGCCTCGTTTACATAAATATCTGCATAAGACGCCAGAGCCTTTGCAAAAGCCTCACTATTATTTTTCTCCCCGTCATATTTGCGCAGATTTTCCAATAAAACAACTTCACCTGAATTCAAATGGGTATCAATGTCGGCATTTTTATCTGGAAAATAATCTTCAACAAAAAATACCGGAAAGTTTTTACTCAAAATATCTGCAACCGGCTTTAATGTTTGCTCATTAATCGTGTGGTTTGATTCAATATGGCTTATAAGTATTACTTTCGCACCAGCTTCAAGTAAAAAACTTACTGTTGGTATTACAACTTCAATCCTATAGGCATCCTCCACGACACCAGAATCAATGGGCACGTTTAAATCAGCACGAACTAACACTTTTTTGCCTAAAAAATCTTCTTTATGTTCTCTAAGAAATTTCATTTAGTATTTTCTCAATATCTTTTGAATTCAAGCTTGCACGGCCAACCAAAAAACCAGAAATGTCTCCAGTTTCGCTTAGTGCTTTGGCATTATTTGGAAATACTGACCCGCCATAAAGTACGTTTAAGCTTTTGGCAATTTTACCGCCATACATTTGCGAAATAATTTTTTTAATAAAAAGTGCTGTTTCGTGTAAATCTCCTGGCTCCATTGCACCGCTTGCTTCCTCCCCCACCGCCCACACTGGTTCATAAGCCATTATTACTTTTCCTATTTCATTTTTAGTTATATCCAAAAGTGTTTCTTCCATTTGCGCGCGAAGATCATGCCAAAATTCACCTTCAGAATCTCTATTTTTTTCTCCGACACAAACAATTACCTTCAATCCAGCTTTGATTGATGCTTTTATTTTTTTTGAAATAACCGCACTGGTTTCCCCCATGGCTCTTCTTTCTGAATGACCTAAGATTATATAGTCGGCACCAACTCCATAGACTGCAACTGGACTGATAAGACCAGTGAAAGCACCCTCTCTTTCAAAAAATGCATCTTGTGCACCTAAATACAAATTTCTTGGTCTCTTTACTATAGAAAGAAGCCCCAGGTGTGGCGCAGATGGGCAAGCTACCAGATTAATCTTTCGTTTGGCAAATTTTTTAGCAAATTTTTTGTAATTATTAAAAAGATTCTTTGCATCAGTTGATGAACTTGGGTTCATCTTCCAATTCCCTACAAAAAGAAATGACATACCAACGATTATAACAGAGCCAGACGAAAGACCTCCTCAAGCGTCGTAAGGCCACATACAGCCTTAAATAAAGTGTCCTCAACAATAGTGAGCATTCCCTCTCTTGTAGCCTGGCTTTCAAACTCACGTCCAGTAGCCCCGTCTGTTATTAGGTCTTTAATTGCTGGCGTTACCTTTAGGACCTCGTGAACTCCAATCAACTCGTCAGAATCATTAAGCGGTTTAAAAAATTTAATTGTCTGCCAAGTTGCATCATTTGGGACAACTTTTTCAAGTTTCAGCGCATTTAATACTTTCTCAGCATCAACAATTTTATTTAATTCAGAAATTTTTTCTTTTGAAAGCACATATTCTTCATTTTTATTACTTAACTTTTTTACTAACGAATGGCCAATCACTGTTTTTATTGCCCCGGCCAATAGAGATTTCTCTATCCCTAAATCAGACAGTGTCTCAATCGCACCTCCAGTAGTTTCGGAATCTACAGGAGCCAGGATTAATTTATTTGAAAGTGAAGAATTAAGTGCCAAGGTTGCAACATCCTTTTCTTTTAATTCCCCGACCATTATTACGTCTGGGTCTTGTCTCAAAATTGCGCGAAGCCCAGTTAAAAACCCGTAACCGCGTTCTTCTTTTACTTCTGTTTGTGAAATCCTTTGCATCTGATACTCAATTGGATTTTCAATCGTAGCAATCGAGACACTTGGTTTATTTAAAATATCTACAATAGTGTAAAGGCTAGTGGTTTTCCCAGTACCAGCCGGGCCTACTGCTAGTAATGTCCCTGAATGTTTTAAAGTCTCATGAACCACTTCAAGCGCCTCGCCGTGAAAGCCCAACGTTTCTAAAGTAAAACCAAGAGCACCAATTTCCAGGATGCGTAATGTTATTTTTTCACCATTCGCAGTTGGTAGAGTAGAAACACGAAATGAAATTTTTTCGTTTGTAAAAATTTTTTCTGTTTCCATCTGGAATCTTCCATCTTGCGGAATGTCTGTGGTCTCAAGAACAAGCCCAGCGAGCAATTTAAACCTTAAAACAAGAGCAAAGTGCACGTTTTGTGGCAATGAAAACGCTTCACGAAGTGCTCCGTCTATTCTAAATCTTACGACCGTTTCACTATTTGATGGCTCTATATGAACGTCTGTTGCCCCTTGATAGACCGCATGTTTCAAAATTAAATCACAGGCCTTGGAGACACTTTCATCATCTGCCACTTTGTTTAAGTCGGATAAAGATGATTTTTCATCCCCCATTTTGTTAACAATGCGAGATATTTTGGCCGTTTCTTTTTGAATTTTTTCACCAAATTCTTTTTTTAAAAGTTTTTGATAGGTGGTTAGAGCAATTTTCACAGATTCCTTATCAGTAAATCTTGGAACTATTCTCAATCCTTTTTCTTTTTTTAAATATTCAATCGTTTTTAAATCATCAACAGAAAGAAGAGCTACCTCAACATCAGCCCCGTCAACTGAATATGAAATAATATTGTGTTTTCTGGAAATTGACTCTGGAATTATTTCTAAGGCTTCAATTTTTAGGTCTGCATTTCTTAAATCAACAAAACCCATACCTGAAATTTGTGCATATATACGCCTCAAATCATCCTCGGCTATAAAACCATCCTTTACTAAAACTTCTCCTAGGCTTAAACCAGTTTTGTGTGCCTCATCTTGTGCTTGCTTCAATTCAGTTTTAGAGACTAATCCAGAATCAAAGGCAAAATCAATTAATTGTTGTTCGTCAACGTACATTTCTTTTCACTCATTCTATCGCACGCCTACACAGATGTCTTTATGTGTTTGCATCAAACAAAAATTCCCCGATGCATCGAGGAATTTTTGTTTTCAATATTTTGGTTTTTAGAATTCCTTAATTATTGGCTTAACGTTTACTTGAAGTTGCGACACTGGGCACTGAACGGCCACACCAAGTCCATTATTATCTCGCACTGTCACCTGGGCTGTTTTTGAGCCAGTAGTTTGATAAGCGAAACTAAATGGATTATCCGTTGGTGATGGTGTGCCGAAGTCTGTACCTGTCCATACGTACTTGTATGGATATGTTCCCCCCGATGGAGTGGCTGTCCATACTACTTGTTGACCAACTACTGCTGGCGATGGTGAAGCGGAACAAGAAACAGTAACGTTGGGCGACGGGTTTATTGTCATGTTAAATGTTGAGTCGTGCACAACAGGGACCGACCCGGTGCCCACCGTCACAGTAGCAGAACCTCCATTAGAGCCACCAGCACCAGTACATGTCATTGAGTATGTAGTTGTTTGTGTTGGTGAGACTGATTGAGTGCCAGAGGTTGCGGTTGAGGTTGTCCAGCTTGCAGCACAAGAAGTTGCGTTGGTTGCGCTCCAAGTT
>Ga0172379_10000645_pt1 | contig 84156 bp, 85 predicted proteins | sample GrowelOW334metaG_FD_119756 | JGI IMG/M metagenome (GOLD analysis project Ga0172379, IMG submission 119756) | Groundwater microbial communities from an aquifer near a municipal landfill in Southern Ontario, Canada - Groundwater well OW334 metaG | ecosystem: Environmental > Aquatic > Deep... | reverse complement strand
ATGCCGAGGGCGCAGGAACGTGGACCCCTGACGCGGGGTACGCCTACAACCGCGCCTCGACCGGCGATCTGCGGCTCTGGCTCGGCCTCGGCACGGCCCTGGTCTGCGCCATCACGGGCACAGCGCTCCTGGTCGGTCGCTCCTTCGAGGACCGCTCCACGCCTCCCCGGCCCGCCCTCGCCTTCTCCCCGCTCTCGGGTGGTGGAGCTCTCGCCCTTTCCGGCACGTTCTAGCACCGTCATTCACTCGTGAATGACGGTCTTTTCTTTTATTGACGTCCCCCAAAGACCGCGCTACGTTAGAGGCACCTATGGATATCCTATTACAAATCGTCTTTTGGTTCGTATTAGTCGTTGTGCTTGGCTCTATTCGCCAGGTAAACCAATACGAACGCGGCGTAAAATTCACGCTGGGCAAATATACCAAGCTCGTGGAACCAGGATGGCGCCTCGTGCTCCCCATCTTTCAGTCCATGGTAAAGGTTGATATCCGCACCAAGGCGGTCGAGGTGCCGTACCAGGACGCCATCACCAAGGATAACGTGTCCTGCAAAATTAACGCGGTTATTTATTACCGCGTAGAAGATGCCGCACGCTCGGTCATCGAAGTCGAGAATGTGTGGAATGCGGTTTCGCAACTTGCGCAGACCACCATGCGTAATGTGGTCGGCGAATTATCGCTTGATGAACTGCTCTCAGAACGCGATCAGGCTTCTGCTCGCATCAAAGAACTCATTGCCACGCACACGGCCAACTGGGGCATTGAAGCGCAAACAACCGAACTCAAAGACATCGTGCTTCCAGAGGACATGCAACGCACGATCGCCAAGCAGGCCGAGGCCGAACGCGAACGTCGCGCCGTGATCATCAACTCCGAAGGAGAAGTGGCGGCCGCAGAAAACCTGCGCCACGCCGCAGAAATCCTCGCCGTCAGCCCTGGCGCTTTGCACTTGCGCACACTCAACACCATCAATGACGTATCAAGTGATGCATCCAACACGATCGTCTTCGCGCTCCCCCTCGAAATCCTCCGCGCATTCGAACGATGGAACCAGCCGAAGTAAGTATCACAACAAAAGTCACGGCTCTCCGGTCGTGACTTTTATTTTCTCATAAATGACACGTGCTGTGTGATGCGTGTTTTGTAATCTGCTATACTGTCTTCATGGGATATCTCCTTGTCACCATCGGCGCCTTTGCCACGATCGTCGCTGACTATATCGCGAAACTTTGGTCGCAAAAACCCAGTTGGCTGTTCATGATTACAGCGATTGTGCTCTATGGCGCATCTGGCAGTGCGTTTGTCTTGTCGCTCCGTTATGGCAAACTGACGATCCTCAGTGCCGTATGGACCATTGGCGTGTTTATCGTAGCCTCTCTCATGGGCCTCCTCCTCTTCCATGAAAAACTCAGCCGCACCCAAATCGTGGCGCTCGTGTTCGGCCTCATCTCCATCGTCCTCTTTGCCGTGAGCGAGTGCGGCCCCAATGACCCAACCTGCATCGGACGTACTCCCCCCAAGAAAACCAACCAACGGACAGCCCTGCATCGATAGGGTTGCCAAAAATCGCGCTATCCCCTAAGATAACTGCACAAATCCTCCATGGTGGCCATGGTGAAGGGGTTATCACAGCGGGTTGTGGTCCCGCTATCATGGGTTCAAATCCCATTGGCCACCCCACCAACGTCCGACCTAGTAATGGGTCGGATTTTGTTTTATTCTGATGCTCTATGTATACCAATGCAACCCAATTTCTCGGGAAGCTCATAACCATCAAAATAGATAGACGGCTTGGTTCAAAACATCCAAAGTATGGATATATTTATCCAGTCAACTATGGTTTTGTACCTGAAACAAAATCTCCAGATGGCGAGGAGCTAGATGCCTATGTTCTTGGGGTTAATGTTCCTCTTGAGGAGTTTTCAGGACGTTGTATCGCTGTTATTCACCGCTTGGATGATGACGACGATAAGCTAATAGTCGTACCTGATGGGCAATCCATGACAGATGATGAGATCCGTAAGGCTATTCATTTTCAGGAGCAGTATTTCAAATCCGAGGTGATACGGAATGAGGCGCTTTATGATAAGAGCACCCCTCAAATCGTGAAAGAAGTGGGTTTTGATTTCAACTGGGATTCCAAAAAGGTCTGGGCGTTGAATGAGCCAACGATAGAAATGCCCATGAATGAGCTTGATTGGCATTTCGATGTTCCGTTTTGGGATTCCGAAGGAACCGACGCTTACAACCTGACGCCAAGAGAAGTTATGGCACATCCAGACCGAGAGCCGACGCACTGGCGTCTTATTCAGGAGGCTGATACGTCCTATCCTATCGACATCATGGAGAACAAGGGGCGCTGGTTGATTTTGGACGGATTGCATCGCCTCGTGAAGGAGTTTTTGGCGGGCAAGACGATCGTGCGCGTGCGCAAGATTCCAAGAAGTCGGATACCGGAAATCGCATCGGACGGTCAGGGGTGACCATAATAACAGGGTCACATCTGCCACAAGCGGTATTTTCGCGTGAATAAGTATATAAACGTTGCTTTTCTTAGCAGATTCACGGAAGCACGCAAGCCCCTCCGTCAGATGTGACCCCACACCCAAAGATAATAAACAACCCCGCCACGCGCGTTGCGCATAAAACGGGGTCAAGGACTAGCGGCTCGTGCCAGGGCTGGAGTATGACGCGACGAGAAAGACGCCTTCCCCATTCTCGCTCATGCCCATGTACGGGTTGCCATCCCAGCAGAGCGTGAGAATGGATTGGATACCGAAGGCCTTCTCCGAATCGCCCATGTACGCATATGCGGCGGTCGTGAAAAGGGCATCCAAGAACACGCCCTGCGCAGACTCGCACACGTTCAGTGGAAAACACCCGGGCCTGCAGTGATCAGGAGGCGTTCTTGTACCGAACAGCCGCCTGAAGCGGGCCGCAGATGCGATGAGCGCCTCTTCGAACTGGCGAGGAGGAAAACTACACAGAATCCGATCGAGCACGTCATTCGGGACGACAGTCTCGACCATTGCGGAATACACCCCGGGCTCCAACAGGCCTTGCACGGACTCGTTCAGCTTGTGCAAGTACGGATCAGCATCGCCGTACCCATAGAGTCGACCGCTCGCGATGGCGTAGGAGTCGGCCAGATCTACGACCTTGATCCTCGTGAATGGCCTGGCGCGCCAAGCAAAGGCCGCCCGCGCCCTGGCCTCAAGATCCGGCAGTTCAGGCCGGATCACGAAGTCACCCCTCATATAATGAACGACGAACGCAGACGCCGCCTTCAAGCGCTCTGGAGAAAGCGCGATTTGCGCCTGCACCGCAGGCCTCTCCGATGCCGCGTCAGACTGCTTTTCAGGCGTCCTCTTTGCCATGGTCTTTCCTCCGAAGCTCAAGGGCCGCTTCTTTATCCCGCTATCACACAGGATTGAGTCATCTTACATAAAGAAACGCTCAAGTCAAGGAAGAGACACCGGAAGACGAAAGCGGTCAGGAATGAACGAACATGGTGGCAGATTCTCCACAATAGGCGACGCGGTAATCATTCTTGACAGAGAGCAATGCCGAGGATACGCTCCTGCCTTAGAGGATAGACCAATGTGTGAACCAAAGACGATCATCGCCAATCTCAACGCGCTCACCGCCGGTGAGGACCTGGCAGGACGCATGCGCAAGCTCGTCGAAGATCTCGCGCCGCATGCGCAGTACGTGGATGATAGCACGATCGTAATCCCGTTCTGGGCTTACAGGCTCGCCCTGTACTACCTCGAGTGCCCTGGCAAGGGATATGACGCAATCCTCGATGAGATGAAGAGGTACAGAGTCCACTTCGAGGACAAGGAAGAGGCGGTTTACATGGCCTTGGACATCTGCAAGCGCCTCGGCTACTGACCAGATCGCCCGCCGTCACGCACCTTCCACGACATGAGAGCCTCCGTAAGGGGGCTTGACCTGGGGTACGGATGGTTCTCATCCGGATCTACCCCCTTGTCATTGAGCCTTTGTCTCGAATGAAGGTTGAATAACAGGACATACGGTGAATTTCGTGGTGGGACACTATGTCGTCATCGATGCCATTTCTTGCATTTAAAATCAGGAATATAAACCGTCACATCGTTCCTCTTCTCAAAAAAACACGGGGTCACTTCTGCCGCGAGGCGCTCAACTTCGTCGTATCACGACAAACCATGGCTTTGTTTGCCATAGTTTATATATCAGAGGCATTACTCCCCGCTTCTCATCAGATGTGACCCCGTTTTTACATTCGCAAAACCACCCCGAGCGGGTGGTTTTGATTTGTGATTTTTGTTATTCGGTCTTGGCTTGCAACGCGAGTTCAACGGGTTTGGGCTGCTTGATTTCCAACGGCTTGCTCCAGAAGGATTTTCCGTTGCGAAGCGCGCGGGCCGCATAGCCATTGTTCACGTTACAGCTGTTATGACACTGCACCGCGTAACTCGTGTATTTGGGATACATGTTGGATTCGAGGTAATCCAGGGTCCATTTGGCAGAACACACCAAGTCTTCTGCACAATCCACGGAAATCTTGTGAAGCTTCACGTGAATCTGAAAGTATCCACGCGCTCGCCCACCGTCTCCGATAACCGTAGAACGGTTGGACGACTCATTCCACATCATGCCCAGAAGGGTCTTGGCACACTCTGCGCCGTAATCACGAGCCTGGCACACGTTCAAGAGCACTTCTTGAACCGTGGGTTCATCTTTTGCCGGCTCTTCCTTCTTGATTTCTGTGGCTTCCGTGGTTTTGGAGCCAATATCCATGGCCGTAGAAGTACGGACCGAAGACACGGCGTCTACTGCAGGCGTCAGGTTCAAAGACGCGGCCTGGGAGGCAGAAGCCTGGGAATTGGTCAAAATCACAGCCAAAACAAACGCGGCAATCACTTTGCGTTGGCAAAAGGACGACGTAAGTTTGTTTGAGCATTGTTTCATAATTGGACCCCCGGATTCTTGCCTAACTTTGGCAGATCCAGGAATGTCCATTACACCATATTTTAAGGTTTTTGTCAACGATCAAAGGTCAATAATTCCGCTCTATTTAGCCATTTTGGCTCAACATAGCCCCGTAAAAAGGGGCTTGGTTCAGAGAAGAAAACTGGCGTTGCCACTGTCATCACCATCCGAAAATCCGAGCGGCGTCTTTTCTAACCATCCGCACACCCATCCGCATAACAGACTTTTGACGTGCGAATAAGCACTGTGTTACCGTTTTTATAGAAACGCACGCACCATCTACACAGCCAAAAGGGGGCGTTTATGGGACGGTTTCAGGAGTACCTTGATCCCCTACCTTCGCTCGAAGACCGCGTGACCGAGATTTTCGACGAGCTCCACATCATCGAAGAGCGTCGTAATGCGATCTCTGCACTGCTTGCCCCACTCAAGCTCAAGTGTGCCGTCACGCATGACCACTACGAGCACAGCCTGCGCGTGGCGATTGTCGTGCGAGATATCGCCAAGTACCTGGGGCTGGATCAAAAGGCGCTGTTTTACGCAGGGCTCCTGCATGACATCGGGAAAATCCAGACCAACATCCAAACACTCGGACGTACGGATGGATGGTCGCCGGCAGATGCTCTGGAGATGACGTCCCATCCCATGGATGGCTACCGCACGCTCCGCGGACGTTTTGACTTCACGGCTGAGGTCATTGTGCGGCACCACCAATTCCAGGGAAATCGCTACCCCGAAGAACCGCCGCCCCTTTTGCACGAATACTCCGGCGCCACGCTCGCGACGATCATGCGATACGCGCGTATCCTCGCACTCGCGGATGTGTACGATGCATTCCATCGCGTAAACAGTCGCGACGGCATCGCACGCATCCTCACTGGCGAGGAAATCAAAGCAGGCCTCCTCAAAGCCAACGAGGACGAGCACGACCTAATCGAGCGCCTGTACACCGCTGGCATTCTCACAACCAGGATCCTCAACACCTGAGCTCCGTCTCGTCTCCCCCGCCCTTCAACAATCGGCGGGGATTTTGTTTCCTCCGCTTTGATCTGCTATCGTTTCTCCAAGTAAATAATCCGAAAGCCGCTGTTCCAAACATTATGCCAAATAAATACTTCCTTGGTTTTGTACTCCGTGGACCGTCGGCAGATTGGACCACGCATTTAAAAAAGGACATCGCACGCCCCTTTGGCCTTAGCTGGAGTCTCACCTATCCTCCTCATATAACGTTGTTTTATCCTTTTGAAACGAACCGCATCGAAGACGTCCGACAATTACTCGAAGAGGTTGCGACGCGCATTACACCGTTTGACGTTGACATTACTGGATATAACCACTTTGAAACTGACGTCTGGTTTGTTGAACCCGAACAGCGTGACGAGCTTTTTCAATTAAAACAATCCATTGCTATTCCTCTGTCTGCACTACTTCAGATCAAAGAAAACGATAAAGGGTTAACACCACATTTCCACATTACGCTCGCCCATAAAGAACTCACGCCCGAGTCTTTTGCGGCGATTGGCAAACAATTACAAGCAACACCTATCCCATTTGATAGTCTTCTTATCGATAGTGTGAGCATCCTACGTAAAACGGACACGGACTGGGTGGAAGAGGCTCGTATTCCTTTCAAGGGTGTCTGATGCTTTATCTCAGCTTGTCCAAATCCAATCTCTCGGTAAAGGAAATCTGGTTTACGAACTCTTCCATGTGGCTGACCATGATGATGCCACCTTTGAAGTCTTCCAAAGCGCGTGCGATCACAGGCAAATGACGAAAGTTGATGTGGTTTGTGGGTTCGTCGAGGATGAGAAGGCCTGGTTTTTGGAGGACAAAGCGTGCAAAACACAAAAGCCCTTTCTGGCCTTCAGACAAGGAACCAACCTTGTTTTTCAAGGTGTTTGAGTTGAGCAAAAACTCTGCGGCTGTGGCATAAATCTCTTCATTGGACGGTTGCTCCATCATTTTTTCAAGCTCTTCATACGCCGTGGCGTCAAAATCAAGGCCGCTAAAATCCTGGCGATAATACCCAACCTTCACATCTTTACCGATCACAGCGCCTGGATCCTTTCCTTCGGCGAGTAAACGAAGCAAGGTGCTTTTTCCAATACCGTTTGGCCCGGACACAAGCAGGCGATCACGCTTGCGAAGCGTGATGTCAACGCTGACTTGCTTGGGTGCATGATCTCGAATAATGCGCACGGACGAAAGTTTGACGAGCGCATCCGGATAATCCTGCGCAGGAATCGTAAAATCGCGGATCGTCTTATCATCACGACGCACATCCACCATATCTTCCTCTGCCTCTTCGACCTGCTCGCGAAGCTTGCTTGCCAATTTACGCATCTTGCCTCCTTTATTCGCAAAAAAGTTCACTTTATCCTTGCGATCTTGAATATCTTTCAGCAAACGCGCGTTTTTCATGCGATCGCGTTCGAGTTTTGCGGCAATCTCCTCCACAACATTGAAATAGTTGCCCACGTACTGCTCGACTTTGTGCGTGAACGCATCCAAATGTAAAACGCCCTCCGTAAACGCATTCAAAAAGTCTGCGTCATGCGAAATCACGAGGACCGTCTTCGGATACATCATCAAAAACCCGGTCAAATGCTCAATGCCTGCTTTGTCGAGATTGTTCGTTGGCTCATCAAGTAAGAGGACGTCTGGCTTTTGGATCAACGCATACGCGAGCAATAACCGCGCTTGCTCTCCCCCGGAAAACTCGCCCACCTTTTTCTCGAGCGGAGCCGGCATATTCACGATCTCCATCACATCGGCAATGCGCTTGTCCAAATCATACATTTTCTCTGGAAACGCCGCGGCGAAAAACTCGCGCACTGTTTCCTGCATGCGTTCGCGAGCCAGCACCTGCAAACCAATGGCAACAGAGGCGCCTTTTGTGATGCTGATTTGCCCTTCCAAAGGCTTCACCGCGCCGGTCAGGAGTTTGAAAATCGTACTCTTCCCTGCACCGTTTTGCCCCATGATCGTGATCTTGGCATTCTCACGTACCGAAAAATCCACTTCTTCAAGAAGCGGATGGTCTTCGTCATATCCGTACGTTACGCCGCTAAAGCGCACGATCACATCGCCGTGGTCCATAAGGCTCGCATCCTAAACAAAAACACGACTTCTGTCCAGTGCTAGCCTGCACGAGTTCCTAGAGATTTTGGAATGAGCCGCCACAAAATCAATCCGCCTACCAATGAGCCGATAGCCGCAATACGAAACGCGATTTCAGGCGTTTGTTTGTCCCAAATAGAACCCAGAACATAACCACCAATAATCAACGCAAGTCCAAGAACCGTATAATAAATCCCATACGCAAATCCACGACCGGACACAGCGACCGTATCTGCGATGTACGCCCGCGCGGAACCCTCTGTCAGGGCAAAAAAGAGGCCATACCCCGCGAATAACACGAGGGTCATGGGCATGCTTGGGTCCACAGAAAAACCAAACTCCACTAAGGCGAGGACCATCCACCCCGCGGCCAGGAGGGGCATTTTGCCTATGCGATCACTCCAAATGCCAATGGGATAGGATAGCACGGCGTAGATAAGGGTAAAGCCTCCGAAAAGAAGCGGAATCGCCGTGGGAGAAACACCCAGGTCTTGGGCACGCACGAGAAACAGCGAGTCATTGATTTTCGTGATAGTCGCAATAGCCATAGCCATGGTAAAAAGCCAAAATTGCCAAGGAAGCGGCGTTGTCGCGCGCGAAGCAACGCGGGACGCATGCGCTGGCTCACGAATGCCAAACCAAATCAGGCCAAGCGCCACCACACCGGGCACGATCGAAAGCGCAAGAATCAAACGATAGGTCGCAAGCGAAGGAAGGAAGAGCGCCAGAAGCGCGAAGGCAAGAAGCGGACCAAGCACCGAACCAGCCGTATCCACCATGCGATGAAACCCAAACGCCCGACCGCTCTCCCCAGAAGCCGCCGCATCTGCCACAAGCGCATCGCGAGGCGCATCCTTTGTCCCTTTCCCTATGCCATCCAAGACGCGCAAAGCCGCAAAGGGAAGAAAGCCAGAACCAAATGCAAGCAGTGGTCGAGCAAGAGAGGATAACGCATAGCCAAAAAACGCCAAGCGTTTTCGACTCTCCACACGATCCGACATCCAACCTGACACAAAACGAAACAGATTGGTCGCGCCCTGCAAAAGCCCATCAATCAACCCAATATCCGCACGGCTCATCGCGAGAAGAGCAAGATATCCAGGCAAAACAGAAGACACCAAATCCTGCCCAAACCCAGACGCCAGCGCCACAAACCCAAGCACCAAAACCGTCCGAGGAATCTTCTGCTTGCTTTTCATGAGGATAGTATACCTTTCGAGATACAACAAAGAAATGATAGTTAACCCGCCATATATTCCTTCCAGCCTCGCGTTGCGGGTTTACCGAGTTGATAAAGACCATCAAATATTACAGCTAGCGCATCAGCAATAGCACGATGTTTAATCGTAACCACGAGTGAAGTACGCGGAAACATAAAGGCAATTTTATCGCCATATACAAAAAGGAGCTGTTGGAATGGCAAGACAGCCTCCGGCACCAGCCGTAAATGCCACACACGACCTGACATAGCTAGTTGATTCTTTTTTGTAAGTTTTTTTACAGGAACATCTGCTGATTCCAATGTAAAAATGGCCTTGGTCTCAATCTTTCGTTCTTTCACGCGAGAAAAGAATATATTCCACTGTTCCTGCGGCAGTAGCGAAAACTCCGCATCGAGCGCCTCCTTCCCCTCGAGGACGCGGAACATCGATCCAACTGGGCCGTAAGATATTTCCTCATAAATACGAAAATATCCCTGCTTCGAATCATACACCTCAATAATTGGCGTTTCCGCATCCACTTTTCTCAATGATTCAAGCCAAGGGATAATACTTTTAAAATCACCCGTCCACTGCTCAAGACGTTCACCAAGATCCTTGGGAGGAACAGCTACGTACTGCAATGCTTTGCCAGAACGAGTTTCTTTAATCATCCGCTTTTCCAAAAGATTTTTCACATGAAAATAGATCCCTGCACGGTTCTTCCCCAGCTTTTTGGCGATTTGTGCAATACCAGCCCTGCCCACAGTAAGAAACGAAAGGTAAACCTCGATCTCCTGCGGTGATAGGTTCAAATGCGCAAGCGTATCTTTTGGTTGTGGCATATTGGGAATATATAACATGAATCTCCATGTTTGTAAAATATTCTTTGCAACAAAAATATCTTTTATCAAAGCCAAATACTAAGTATTTCTTCATAGATGCGCCGACAACCGTAGACAATGATACCAAAATAGGATAAGTTCTTCAGTCGCACGATATTGTGCGACGTCCACGACCGTTATGTGAAAAGGAGTGTTGTTATGAGACAGTTGGCTCACAAGTGTGGGGCAACGCCTGAGTGCAGGCGTATTATCTCGCGCATTGCAAAGGGCGTCAGCCGTCGCATCGGTGACGTAGAGGTTTGCCAAGCCTGCTACCAACGCACCTACGCACTCGCAAAAAAGATGGGACTCTCCAAAGAAGAGGTCCTGCGCAATGGGCTCCCTGCGCTAATGATTCCTCTTCCGCGCATTGCGACCGTGTGTTCACGGTCAGGATGTAGCACACGCCTTCGCAAGGGAGGTGGACCAAACGTCAGGCGTACGATTGGTTTACGACACGTCTGCAGAAACTGCTACCAAACGACGTGGGAATATGCCAACAAACACAACGTCACCCTTGAGGAAGCACTTCGCTTGCTCAAACCACTCGGATGGAAATCTCCCCCGCCTCCAGAGGTGCGTTGCAGTGTGCCATGGTGCGCAATAAGCATGACGCCGAGCGCAACCAACACCATCACGGAATCGCTCTACGCGTGCGGTGCCTGTCGAGCGTACCTCCTCAATAAGAGTAAGAGGCCACCCTTCCTGGGGAAAACCCTTGCGGACATGGTCGAGGCGACGATCAAGGGACATGTGCATCCGCCTGGCACAAAGGAACCCTGCGCCATGCCCTGGTGTAACCGTAAAGAAGTCATCCGGCACCGTGGACCCCACGGTGAATTCCTCTGCTGGGCAGATGCGCACTACCTCATGATGTACCGCAAACGGCATCATCTCACCCACGAACAAGCGTTCTTGACCGCGCCCCAGCCACGTCGTTTTGGACCTGCTCGTACATAGGCCCCTCCCGTCGAGACTATCGACGGGTTTTTTATCGATGGTTACTAATGAGCTTATAAATAAAGCGGTGAAAACCTCAATGTGCCATTACGATAATCTATTGACACAACCGACTACTCATGCTCCAATAAGCCCGAAAGGACAGCCCATGCATAAAACATTTGCCGCACTCGCCTATCTCATCGTCGTGAGCCTCGGCGGAGCATTGTTCGAGCTCCTCCTTCGACCGCTCCAGGTCAATCACCTCACCACGGCCTGGATCCTCACCGTGGCATCCGCCATTCCTCCCCTGGCATTCGCCGCCGACCTCATCGCATCCATTTTTTCCGACACGAATCATCGTACGCACGCTATCAGCTTGGGCATTGGCAGTGCCCTCTCGATAGCGACCTACCTCCTCGGAACCCTGCACGGTACACCCCTGGGCTTCGTGGGTGTGATCGCGGCGCTTCTCCTCATCGTGAACGTAGGGTTGGGTATAGCCAACGTAACAAAGCTGGTCCGTCCGTAAATCCCTCCCCGTCTGGTTCTCAGGCGGGGTTTTCATTCTCAAAAAGGCTGGATCGTGTTTTGCGCCCCTGATATAGTAGTATCCTTGATCCTCTTTTGTTTTCTATGTCTCCCAAAGGCGAACCGAAATTCGAAGCCGCAAAGCCGCTCGTTGCAGATCAGATCAAAACCGTGGCGCGAAATAGTGCGGAGCTTGTGCAAGACTCTGTGAAAGAGCTTCATGCGGTTTTGCATGCGCAGAGAGGTCCCGCAGAAATCAAAAACCTCTTTATAGAGAATGCCATTCTTCCTGGAGTTGATCTCTCGAGTCGAGATTGTTCTGATCTTATGGCTCGTGGCGCCTTTTTGCGTGGCGCGGACTTTCGCATGTCTGTGCTTGATCGTGCGCAATTCCCCAATGCAATCCTCATGGAGGCAAATCTCCAGGGAGTGCACGCGTACGAAGCGATTTTTGAGTCCGCTTCACTTCAACGGGCGCACATGGAAGAAATCGACGCGGAAAACGCGATCTTCCGAGGGGCGAACATGGCGGGCGCACGTCTCCAGGATGCGCATCTTGAGGGCGCGGACTTTTCAAGCTGTGTATGGAAAGGCATTGATCTGCGGGGCGCGCATTTTGATGATGCAACGATCTTGCCAAACGGACTCTCTCTCGGCGAATACATCAGCGAGTCTGTCCCACGCTTGCTCGCGGCAGGCGGAGCCAATCTTGCGACCATCCTCAAACCCACCGAATGGCGGTACAGCTATCATGATCGCATTCTGCTCCTCGCCTTCGGTGAGCGCGACCAATCCAAGCCTATCACCCGCAAATATGCAGACACGTCGTGCTACACCTTCAACATTCCCGCGAGTGTGGCTGGAGAAATCGACCTTTTCCTCACGCTCTTCAAGGCAGGAGCGATTCCGTTGGCGAGATTGAAGGGCGCCAAATAAAACTCCCCGCTGTAGAGTCAGCGGGGCTGAGCTTGGTCGGCTCTAGAGGCCGAGCGCCTCGAGGATCACGGGCTTGAGCTCGTCCGGGGTCGTGATGCCGCAGGCCGCGCACCCCCAGTCGATCACCTTGCCGCGCGAGAGCTTGCCCATGGCCACGGGCCGGTCGTTCGGGTTGCGCAAGAAGGCCTTGGCCAGAGCCGCGTGCTCGAGGAGCTCGTCCTGCGTGTCGCCCACGAGCAGGTGGGAGCCGCCGTGCAGGCCGGAGCAGTGCTCCCAGTAGATGAACTTGTAGCCGCGACGCAGGAGCGCCTTCGTGTACTCCTCCTGCCGCACATTCACAGTCCTCACCTCCTTTCCGCCGTCGAGCTTGTAAACCTCCACCGTGGCGAACCAGGTGACCACATGGACGAATCCCATCGCAGACCTCCTAGCAGACGGTTGAGAGTCTAAGGTAAGGAAGCTGGTGCACAAGGGCTTGAGATCCTTGCGCCTAAAAGTTCGCGAAGAGCGTGAGGCCGGGCGTGATGCTCACGTTCGTGGTGGGGCTCGCGTTCGTCGAAGTGATGGCGAGCGCGAGGTTTGGGTAGAGGCGCAGGATCGTGTTGTGGAGCTTGAAGTTTGGCCCGACCCGGAGCGAGGCGACGACCCCGTCCGTTTCGGGCGTCCAGGCCACGAAGAGGCTTGCGCGCAGTGCGACTGGCGCGAGGTTCGTGAGGATGAAGAGCCCGCGCGCGCTCCAGCGGATGTCGTGCGTGGCCGTGATGGTCGCGCCCGCGCCCAGGTTGTTGAGCAAGAGCCAGGTCGGCGCAAGTCGCGTCACGAGCGTGGCGTAAGCCCCCATGTCCGGCGTCCGCGTGTTCAGGGCAAAGCCGTGCCGCACGTCCAGGCTAAAGCCCGGAAGCACTCTCCCCTGTCCGAATGCCGCGCCTCCGCCGAGCGCTACGCTCGTGGGAGAGGTGTCCGCGAAGAGAAAGGGCTGTGCCTGGACCTCTTCGCAGAGGAGCAGGGCGACCAAGTAGGCGCAGATCGTGACCAGTTGCTTCATGGAGTCCTCCTCAAGTTGTCGAGGTGCAAGGCGCAATATACACGGGTTCTGCTACACTGTGTTGAAATGTAACAAAATCTGTAATGCGAAAAGTCATCATTTCTCTATTTCATGCAAGATAAGCCTTGACAAGTCGCCAGATTTGTTGTAAAAATATTTTACACCTATGAAAATCACTGACGCATTGCGGCTCGTCGGTCTCTCAGATATGGAGGCAAAGGTCTATCTCTGCCTGCTTGAACACGGCCCCAACCACGTCTCCGGCATTGCAAAGCGGACGGGCGTGCATCGTCCAGGAATTTATCAGGCGCTTCCAGAGCTCACCCATCGCGGACTTGTGACGCTTTCCCCGCGCAAAAAGCAAAAATGGTATTCCGCAGAACCACCGGCAGTGCTTGAACAGCTTCTCGATGCGTCTGTCACGACTTTTAAGAACGCCCTTCCTGATCTCCAACACGCCTACGAACATAGCGGCAACAAGCCGATCGTAAAATTCTTTGAAGGTGTGCAGGGCATTCGTTTTGTGTACGAGGATTTGTTGCGCACCCTCAAAAAAGGCGACGTTTTTTACCGCTACAGCGCACGCAAAGAGTTTGTAGAGGGTGAGCGCTATCTCCCCACGCGCTATCGCGAACGGCGCGACCAAAAACAACTCCAGCGATTTGTCATCACGAGTGAAAGCGTACGCAAACAAAAGAAACCGCGACTTGAGCGCGCGATCCGTGTAATTCCCTCAAGCTACGGCGTTTTTGATTTTGGCGTCACGCAGGTGATCTATGGCAACAAAATCGCGTTCATCGACTACAACACCGACACCGCAACCATCGTAGAAAATCCGCTCATTGCACAATTCCAAACAAAACTCTTTAAAGTGCTATTCGATACGCTGAAATAGTCGCTCTGCCTACTTAAATAATAGAAATCCATGTCTTTCTGCTCGTTTCGCATCTGTCCTTCCATGCGACACGGAGTAAGACACATCAAATGTTTCGCGATCAATATAATATCGATGCGTGCCAAAACGATTGAGGATATAGGAATGATCGCCTTGATGAGGTAGCAATCCCTGATCAATGGCCGCAAAGATCTGTTCCGCAGAATCCTTGCCGCCCTGAAACATCATGCGTTGATAATCAAAGTCCTGCTCTCCACCTTCCATGGCCTGTAACGCACGTAAGAGAGCCGCCCGGTTGGTTTTTGCGTTTTGTGGCATGACCTCCGGAATACGCCAGAGACACTCGGCCTCCAAACGCTGATCGTTTATTGCAACCTGCCTAAGCCCTTTTTGAAGCAGTTCCTTCTTGATTTGCTGAAACGTATAATCAAAAATCTCCATCAACATCGCATCCAGCATCACATCTCCATCAATGGGTTTCGACTGTTCAAGCGCATCGAGGGCTTGTTGGGACGTCCTTTCTTCGCCCCGCACCAAAAGAAACCTCTTAACACGATCTCTCCAGAGCATAAGAAACCACTCGCGCTGAACCTCTGCCGAGGCAATATCTTTTCCATCTTGCTTAATAACCTGCCGTGTTTTTTCAAGATCACGCTCCGTGTAAACCATGAGTTCATCCGCGATTTGCTCTAAAATCTGCTTGTCCGCAAAAAAGAGCTCTGCGTGTCTGTACCGACCATAATCCGTGAGTGGATGGTCCGCTCCTTGGCGGCTCAACCGTAAAAAGGCGCTCACCAATGCTTGCCGTGTCCTTTCTCGCAACAACGACATCTCTAACGGCTTGCGAGCAGTGACGAATCGATCAATATGCGAGATCTCTTGAGTTGCCAGTGGCGGACGATCGTAGGCGTCATCTGTTAAAAGCCAATACTCAAGATAGTCATACCACCTCTTCTGGAAGGCAGACTCACTGACACGGACTGCTTCTGCTAGAGGAGGAGTTTGAACAAGACGCTCCATAGATACGTCTCATTCTATCACACAGGGTCCCAACACTCGACACGCTTTGATTCCTCATCCCGTACGGGATACGCTATGCCTTATGCCCCGCTTACAGACCATCTCTGATATCGAATCTCTCATTACAGACGATCACTGGATGATGACAATCCTTCGGCACGTCGAAAGTCTCAGCCTTCCCGATTGGTACATTGGCGCGGGTTTTGTGCGGAATAAAATTTGGGACGCGCTTCACGGCTATGCATCGCGCACACCCCTGAACGATATCGACGTCGTGTATTTTGATCCGATCAACATCTCTGAAGCACACGATCACCATCTTGAAAGACAACTTCTCACGCTTGATCCAACGTTACCTTGGTCCGTCAAAAACCAAGCACGCATGCATTCACGCAATGGAGATGCTCCGTACACAGACACCGTAGATGCGTTTTCGCACTGGCCAGAGACGGCGACATGCATTGGCGTACGCCTCATAAACGGTCACGTCGAAGTGAAAGCACCACTTGGCATCGAAGATCTCCTCGCACTCCGCGTCCGTCCAAATCCGCATTTCTTACATAAAATCGATGTGTACACCAAACGAGTTCAATCAAAAAACTGGACTATACTGTGGCCAAAACTTGCCATAGATATCCCCTCCTAGTATGGATGGCGCTATTCGCAAAGACATCTACCCTGGTCTATCCGTCGTGATCGTGGAAAAGCAGGACCAAGGCACTGGCCGATCCACGCGCGGCATTGTCCGCGATATTTTGACGAGCGCGCCTGTGCATCCACGAGGAATCAAGGTACGGCTTGAAACCGGAGAAGTCGGACGCGTGCAGTATATTGAGGTGTAGGGAAGACAGACGACTCACTATAACCATTGACAGAATGGGCGTTTTATGATTATCTTTCCCCATCAAATCGCTTCTTTTCCATGGTTCTGTGCATCCGTGCTGGGTGCTCGGAACCTGTGGAAGGGACGCGAACGCTCTTTCCAGGTCTTCTGCTGACTGCTGTGTTCGCCTGTCTGCTGAGGTGCATCATGGGTAACATCGGATACATGGGTCAGGTCACGAGCGTACGGGACGGCTACGGCTTCGTCGGGATCGGAACGGTCACGAAGGCGGATGGCACGCCTCACGGGCTCATGACCCTCCGTGACATCTTCGTCCACCAGGACGACTGTCGCGACTTCACGCTCCACGTGGGCGTGGAGGTCGAGTTCGAGGCCGTGGAGGATCCGAAGCGCGGCAGTGGATACTACCGTGCGCAAAACGTGACCGAGGCGCTCCAGGTCGAAGTGGAGGAGCTCCTGCCCACGGACGGCAGTGCGCCGGTGCCCGGGCTCGAGATCCAGACCACCGAGAACGGCACGACCACCCTCGCCACGCCGTACGATCGTCTTCCCGTGCACGTGGGCATGAAGCCCATCGCGGACGAGGCGATCGCCAAGGCCAAGGCCAACCGGCCGCTCGAGGGCGTTCCGCGCACCGAGGAAGGCGCGGCCACCATGCGGAACGACACGGACATCCTCAAGGCGCTGAGCACGGCACTCTTCAGCCAGTTTCCTGGCCTGCACAACATCGACCTCACGTTCGAGATCGTGGGGTACGATCCTGCAGAGCAGGACGCGCTCGTAGCCGAGACGGTTACGAACTGCCACGAGCTGGGCATGGAGGATCAGGCCACGCTCACCCAGGAGGAGTATGGCCGGTTCAAGGCCACGCGCGACATGTTCGCGTGGATCTTCACCCAGGGCTGGCTCCAGCCTGGCACCCAGGCCACGCCTTCGGTGCTGAACGGGCTCATGAGCCTGGTGAAGAGCGTGGAGGGTGCCTCGGACAAGGCGCTCACGGTCGAGGGGCTGAAGAAGCTCTTTGGCTTCATGGGCGCGCATCAGCTTCTGCGCCCGAGCTCTGTGCTCCCGGTCAAGTACCTGCCGGATCTGTTCATGGCCGCACCGGTCTGGTTCTTTGCCCTGGACGGGATCGATGAGCGGTCGGCAACGCAGAACCTCGTTCCGACCGGCGCGAGTAACAACTCAAGCCGGGATCCTCTGCCAACTCGAGCCACGAGCTTCGTGTGCGAGCTCCTTCCAAATAACCGGCGATGGAACGATGCGTTCCAGATGTTCAATCGCAGGACGCGCCCCATCGCCACCTACAAGGGCGACGTGGTCCCGCCGGCTGTGCTCCGCCTGATCCGCGAGGCCAAGGAGGTGTTTGACTACGTGGTCATCATGACCCCGTACCTGGACATCGCGGGCGCGGACTGGAAGGATCTGGCCTGGCTCCGGTCCATTGATCCGTACGTGGTGGGGTTCAAGAAGAACTGCCCTACCTTCTTCATCCTCGCGCGGTTCTCCAACTCCGGGGTGTTCCCGCTTCTGCCGGATCTGGTGGCTGACACCATGCAGTTCCTGAAGGAGAAGAAGGAGGATCTGCGCCGGGGCTTCAACGCCGTGTCCCAGCCCTACTGGTGGAACAGACATCAAAGTGCGCTTCCCTGTGCGGGCGGCGATTACCTGGCCTCGCGCGTGGACGAAATGCTCCAGGCGTACGAGGCCGACCACCTGTTTGACTGGCTCCGCAACGAGTGGACTCCTGCAGAGGACGCCACCATCACGACCGTGAAGCCCAGCACCTAGCCGCTCCGTCACCAACTCGCCCACCCCGCTCTCGCGCCGGTGGGTGTTTTTTATAGGCAACCGTATTGTGTTTGCTATACTTACTTTCTATGAAGAAACTTCTCACGCTCTTGGCTCTCACGGTGCTCCTTGGCGTCGGCTGTATACAAACCCAAACCGCCAAACCAACGAAGGACGATATCGAAACAAAACCTCCAATCAACACGGCCAACACCGCTGGTGAGGTTGTCGAAATTATGCAGACTTCCTGCACCACAGACGACGAATGCACTCTACCTATGGAATACGCCATCCGCTCAAATTGCCCGTACAAGACGAGTTGCCACTTGAAAAAGTGCACCGTAATCTGCCCCACCGGATTCACGCATCCAAAGCCGCTCCAGCCTTGACGTTTGAGGCTGGTTCTGCTATCACTTGCGACGAGGTGTTCCATGGAAATCATCGAACGAGAGCTCGCCCTTCGCCTGCCCTTCATGCACATCGGAGAAGTCACGGAGAGCGTGGACGGGTCCGAAGATACGATACAGGCCTCGCGCGGTGCGCTACGGGCCAAGCTCCTTCTGCTTGCTGAGCAGACACCTGCCACGCACGCGACGTACCGCGAGGACGTGCGCACGGAGACGCGGGATGCGCTCGGCAATCCCGTCCCGCCTTACCAGCGGCTTGTTGGTCGGTGCAACCTCTACTTCATTTCGCCGATCATCATGCTTCACAAGACCGAGTACGAGCGCTTCAGCGACGAGCTCGAGTACGTGGGCGAGGTTTCCGGCAAACACGAGCACACGGCGGCAAACACGGCCGAGCTCACGTTCTACCGACGGAACCGGTGGGAAGCTGACCTGTGCATGCTTCAGGCCACGCTCATGCTCAAGGCCAAGAGCATGAGCGCCACGCACGCCAAGCTCGGCGAGTTTCGGGAGCGCGTGGGTCTCGAGACCTGTAGCGTACAAGTCTCCTTCCTCCTCTACCGCAACAAGACCAAGGCCACTCCCTCGACCGCCACCTGAGGCATCCACGCGATGACCTCTTTTTTATTTCATCGCGGCCTTGACCTTCTGCACATTCCGTGTTTCCATAGGGTCGCCATAAGGAAATGCTTCCAGAATGGCGCAGGCCGGAAGCCTCCGGTCTTTTCAAAACACTGAGGTAACAAGCAATGAAGAAGCTGGCTCTACTCCTGGGTTACGACGCCGCTGGTAGCACCGCGTTCAAGCTCGTCGCAGGGGAGCTCGTGAACCGGGACTACGAGGTGGACCTGCTGGTTGGCAACGGCCAGCAGATGTCCGTCACGGACGAGGAGCTCGAGGAGCGCGTGAAGAAGGCCGACGCGGTGTTCCTCTACATGTCCACGACCGCCGAGCGGGCCAGGATCGAGATCCTGGCGGCCAACCTCGCGAAGAAGTACGGCAAGCCGTACGGCTTCTACGGGGACATCGTGCAGTGCTGGGGTCGCGCGCGGCCGGGCGCGTGGTTCGAGCCCGTGGCCGCGGACGCCGCGTTCTACTGCGGCGTGAACGAGGAAGACTCTCAGGCCGCGGGCGCCGTGTTCCCGAACGCCATGCTCTTCGGGACCGGCAACCCGGTCCGCGAGGACTGGCACTTCCCCAAGACCACGTACAAGGAGGTGCGCGAGACCCTCGGGATCGACGACGACACCTTCATGGTGCTCCTGTCGCTGAACAAGCAGGCCGCGCACAACACCGCGACCATGCTGTCCGTGTTCCGGGCGCTCAGCAGGCTCATCACCGACGCCGACGGGAAGAAGCACCCGGAGTGGTACCGCCTGGTGATCGGCCTGCACCCCGGGGACCCGCAGTACCCGGTCAAGCTCGAGGAGGAGGCCGCGGACCCGACCACGCCCGAGGGCCTGCTCCGGTACCTGGAGCTCCTGGAGCTCTGCCCCGTGCCCGTGACCTTCATGAGGAAGGGCGATACCCGAACCTCCGACCTGGTCCCGGGCGCGGACATCGTCGTCGGGCTCGGCTCCGCGGTCGAGCTCGAGGCCGCGTTCCAGGGGAAGCCGGTCATCACGTACGGCTTCGAACAGCCGTTCCGCCTCATCGAAACCGCGAACGGGACCAGGAACCTGGAGAACGTCTCCAGCGGCGCCTCCGAACTAGTCGTCGCCTCCGTGGACAAGTTCACGGAGGCCATGCGGCGTCTGCTCACCCGCCAGGGCTACGAGCCCATGCGGGCCAGGCAGGCGGCCCTCTTCCCCAAGCCCAAGGAGCGCGGCACCGCGGTGAGGAACATCGCGAACGTGCTCGAGGTCTTCCTCCCCAAGCACTAGAGACGTCACCTGACGTCTTGTTTTTTTATGCAAAGAGACATTCCTTCGTTATGCAGGATCTGTTACGATGCACACACATCTATGATCGGCCTTCTCCATCTGTGGCACTCGCTCCTCAACATGCCAAAATACGACCGCGCGTGGCACGAGCAGGACATTGCCGACGAACTCAAAGAATATAACGACGCTCATGACACGTTCCTCCATCGCTGGAGCGAGCTTTCTGATGTGGCGTACACGTACACGCGAGCACGATGGTCTGGCCACGATTTCCCCCGGCCGCTTCCCCTCCATCTTTTTCTGATCGGCGTGTTGTACATGATCCCCAAAATCTCCTTGCGTTGGTGGTTTTATCGAATTGCAGGGAAAAGAACCAATCCCCACGCGCGACTGCACGAAGTACGCAATCCAAAAAAGATCGAAAAAGTTCGAGTAATTTCTGAAAACTACCATCTCGACACCATTCGTTTCGAACAAGAATGCCGGAAGCTCTTGCGCTGGTGGCCTTTGCTTGATTGACGGCCCCTACCATTACTACATCATCACAGCCCGCACACGCTTGGCTGTTTTTTCTGGAATAACGTGCAACTCCTCCAGCTCATTCACAAGCACAGCCATGCCATGGTGCCCACGATCTTCCAACCGATCAAACCGATTATCCATAGAATGTAGTCGGCGATCTACACGATCAAAACGATGATCCACTTCAACAAAACGCTCATCCATGTGTGTGGCAAGCGTCTGAACAGACTCAGCAACTTCATCCACTTTGGCGGTCAACACGTCAAACCTCCCGTCCATTTCTTCAAACCTTCTATCAATCACATCAAATTTCACCTCAAGCTGTTTCTCTTGGCGATCAAAACGCTCACTCAAGCCCTCGATCTTCTGATCTAGGCCTGACACTCTCTGATCTAAACCAGATATCGTCTGTTTGAGCTCGAATATCGCGACTACGACATCCCCGATGGTTGATTCTGTTGACATAGAGTTGGCATGAAAGAATAATACCCACTCTCTACTGCGTTCCACAAACCAACACACCTGTCAAGAGACTTACTCCGCCTTTATGGAATACGTTTGAAACTCACCTTGATGATCGGCTCGTATTTCACGTCATTATCATCCATAAGCTCGATCTTCTCCCCTTTCATCATCATGGTCAGAGCCACATCGCTCATGAGTTGCGCATCGGTTTTGATATCCATGGCTAATCTCGCGGCTTCTTCGAGTTCTTTCGCACAATCTGTCCGTAATGCGTTCTCCACCTGCTTTTTCTTTGCGTTGAGGACCTTCAACTGCTCCATGAGCTCTTGGTAATGCGTTGACGTAGCAAGCGTGTCCTTATACACAGCGTGCACGTCTTTCTTGGCTTTTTTCTTGTCGCGAATACGTTGATGGAGTTCTTTGAGTTCTGGCATAAAGAGAGAAAATGAATACGGCCGAAGTATAACACGTCACCGCACGCGACTCTATCCCCTATAAAACCGCGTCAATATCAGCAGTCGCTGTGGATTCTGCTGAGGCCTGATAGTCCGTGGCGTTCGTGATATCTGCGCCAAACGCATAATTTGTATAGAACGCATCTGCAATATCATCAATCTTCGTGTTCCAATCCATGCCGTAGAGTGCGATGGCCAACGCTTCCGTAGGAACCCAGCGAAGAGCACCTGTTCGACTCACAGCATACACGCGATTTTCCGTTTGGAACTTCACCATGCGTGCGCCTGGCTTATAAATGACGTTCTTGCCAAGCGGAATGGCCTGCATAATCGCAGGGGAAACCGTCACAACAGCATCGAAGTTTGCGAACCACGTAAAATAAACCTTTGCGTTGGGAAATGCGTGTCGTTTTCCGTCAGCGCCATAATAATAGACGGCCGTACACGGATGATCGCCTCCTGCATCCGCTGGACACTCGAGCTTCATCAATGAACGATAGGCGGGAGCGCCCGGTGTCACGATTGGTTGTGGCGCAGGCGTAACCACTGGTGGCGTCACAACAGGCACAGACACGACCGGAGCTGTCACCGCTGGTGTTACGACAACAGGCGATTCGGTGACAGAAGGCGCCACTCCCCCAAGCACGGGTTGCTCGATAATAGGTCCTGCCACCAAGATGGATGTGTTCGCTCCGGCGGCCATGCCACCAGCAAGATCATAACAAAACACGAATAGCGTATAGACACCTCCGCGAGTAAATGTGTGCGGCCATGTAACCGTGATACCGTTCATGATCATCAAACCCAGATCCTGGCTGTCGATATACATGTGACACTCCCGCACACCAACCGAAGAGCTCACTTGCGCAGAAAGCATCGTCGGCACGCTCGCCGTCACACCAGCAGGATAATCCACCGTGGAAATAGTTGGCCCCGCGGCACTCACAGAAGAAACGGCTCCAAAAAAGAATGCGGTACAAAAAAATGAAAGACCTGTCTTGAGAGAAGATGTCATACGAGGACAGTGTACCGCAAAAGACTTGTTCGCCGTAAGCCCAACAACTCATTTTATAAAAAATACCACGACAGTTGCCGTGGCTCAGTATTAGCCGTTGCGTCCGAAGCGCGTGTGCACGACCTCGTCTCCCCTCGGCTGCCAATCGCGCCCTGACTCTGCCAGCCTTGCCTTTTCCTCCGTGGCAAGACCTTCCCCTGCATCCGGAACTGGATCCGAATGTGGAACGAGCGCCGCCTTCGCGACCTCGCTATCCACACGCACCGGTGGAGAGACAAGCACAGGCGGTGGGTTGCACACAAAGGGACTTAGTGCGGTAATCACCCGTTCCAGATCAGCTTCGAGTTGCTCTGGCTTCGTGAAAACCGGAATGAAGATCTCACAGAAAAACGTATACTCGCGATACATGTGCCCCACGAATCCCTGCACTCCAGCCACGATCTCCTGCTCCGTGGCAGGCACTGCGTCTGAAGAGGATAGAGACGCCAGATAGGCGATCAGCTTCTTATCAAGGTCCTCTAGCCTGGATTCAGATCGAGCGATTTCCCCGTAATCCATGGCCCAGCACTCGTGGAGCAACTGCCGCGCAACAGCAAGCCGAGCGCTCAACTGTTCTTCGGCGGTACTCCCTGCAAGATCTGCACGGTACACGCCACCCTCCGGCATGAGCAACGGGACATCCCCTGTCGCCTCCTCGCTCTCAAGACCGCGTGCCTCTGCGATGGCGAACAGGCGGTCAGTAGCATCCTGCACGAGACGCCCGCGCTTTTCTTGCTGTTCTGCGATTTGACCGGCGAGAACAGCCGCGAGCGGATGCGATGCAATCTGCTTGCGCTTCTCTGCATCACTGCGTCGCTTTGCCTGACGATCCCGGTGAACATCACGCCGCGTGAGCACAGCCGCAAGCGCCGAAATCCCAGCCAAGATGCTGAGAAGCGCCAGAAATGGCCAAGCGTGAGCAATAAGCGAGACCAGAGCAAGCGCCGTTGCGATGCCACTCAGGGCACCAAACTTTACGACCCTCAGCCTTGCACGACACGGACAGGCCTCCGCACCAGCTCGCAGATGCGAACGCTGGAACCGATGGTCTGCCTCATGCAGGCTATACTGCCAGGCCACTTGTTCCAGCAGACCCGCGAGCTCTTGGTTCTGCACCTGCGACGATGCACCCAACAACTTCATGGCCATTGCGTCCTCCTTTTTTGTAAAGACGCGCTTGTATTTGACCAGGGAACATGACGGCCGTCAAGGGACGGTCCCCTTAAAAAAACAACGCTGTGTAAGCGTTGTTTTTGTGAAACCATCTCTTTACATCACAATGTTTACCAACTTCTTTGCAATATAGATCACTTTCTTTGGTGCCTGACTCTCCAACCACTTTGCGACAACCGGCTCGTCTAGAGCAAGACGCTTAGCTTCTTCTTCTGCAATGTTCGTCGCAACCGTTAACCGCGCACGCACCTTGCCATTCACCTGCACCACAAGCTCGAACGTGTCGCTTTCAAGTTTCGTTGCATCGAATGAAGGCCACGGCTCCCGATGAATCGTCTCTTTATGGCCAAGCACCTCCTGCCAAAGCTCTTCCGCAAGATGAGGCGCGAACGGCGCGAGGATTTTTAAGAACCCTTCACGCTGATCTTCTGGCACACCACCTGCGTCCTGATAGGCGTTCGTCAAAATCATCAACGCTGACACAGAGGTATTGAACTGCATGTGCTCAATGCCTTCTGTGATTTTTTTGACGGTTTGATGGTAGAGAGTTACCAAACTCCCCTCCTTTCGAAGGAGGGGTTGGGGGTGGTTGGAGCCCTGATTCGCTCCCACCCCCTCTACCTCCCCCTCCGAGAGGGGGAGAAAGAGAGCACACACCTTATCCAAAAATCTTCGCACGCCCTCAATGCCGTTCGTGTCCCATGGCACAGCCTGATCAAACGGACCGATGAACATTTCATATAGACGCAAAACATCTGCACCGTATTGCGACACGATATCATCTGGGTTGATCACATTGCCTCTGGACTTGGACATCTTCTCCCCGCCTTCTGCGAGCACCATGCCATGCGAGCGTCTCGCACGATACGGTTCACTTCCGCACTCCTCCGGAATCAGACCAAGGTCCCACAAAAACTTGTACCAAAATCGCGAGTACAACAGGTGTAGCGTCGTGTGCTCCATGCCACCGTTATACAGGTCAACAGGTAGCCAATAAGCCAATTTTTCCTTTGACGCAAATGCGTGATCATTATGCGGATCTGCATAGCGAAGGAAGTACCAAGACGACCCGGCCCAGTTTGGCATGGTGTCAGTTTCGCGCTCTGCTGGACCTCCGCAAACCGGGCACGTGGTCTCCACCCAATCGCGCATTTTTGCGAGCGGCGACTCTCCGGAGTCCGTTGGTTCGTACGCTTCGACTACCGGTAGCTCGACAGGTAACTGCCCCTCAGGAACAGGAACCCATCCGCACTGCCCACACTGCACGAGCGGGATCGGCTCTCCCCAATAGCGCTGACGAGAAAATACCCAATCACGCAAACGATACGTCACCGCGCGTTCACCATCACCATTTTCTTCAAGCCATGAAATCATGTCGTCTTTCGCTTTCCACGTGGGAAGACCGTCGAGAAAGTCGGAGTTGATGGCAAAACCATCAGACACAAGGGCTCCCTCCCCCTCCTCTTCCGACCGTGGCTCCCACCCCCTCCACCTCCCCCTCCGAGAGGGGGAGAGCTCCGATTCCCCTCCTCCCGGAGGAGGGGTGAGGGGTGGTGGGAGCGTGTCGGCGACGACCGTCACAACAGGCAAATCGTATTTCTTTGCAAACGCAAAATCTCTTTCGTCATGTCCTGGCACTGCCATGATGGCGCCTGTGCCATAGCCCATCATCACATAATCCGCGATCCAAATCGGCACGCGCTTGCCGTTCGCAGGATTGATGGCGAAGGCGCCTGTGAACACGCCTGTTTTCTCACGGTCCGTTGAACCGCGCTCTTCATCTGACGACTGTTTCGCCTCCTTTATATATGCCGTGACTGGATTGCGTGATGCGTGATGCGTGATGCGTGACACAAGCGGATGCTCTGGCGCAAGCACGGCGAACGTCACGCCAAAGAGCGTGTCTGGGCGCGTGGTAAAAACACGAAGCGCCTCATCAATGCCATCAATATCAAAAACAACATACGCCCCTTCGCTTTTACCGATCCAGTTGCTTTGTTGCGCTTTGATCTTGTCGAGATAGTCGACCTGGTCGAGATCTTTCAACAGACGATCTGCGTACTTGGTGATGCGAATCATCCACTGCTCTTTTTCACGCTCTTCAACCACAGTGCCGCAACGTTCGCATTTTCCATCCACCACTTCCTCATTCGCCAAACCGATCTTGTCCTTTGGGCACCAATTAATCAGCGTCTTTGCTTTATACGCCATGCGATGACTGTCGATGAACGCACGTCGCGCTTCTGCATCCGTCAAAATCACGGGGATAGGAAGTTCTGCGATCGGACGGGCGCGTTCCGCCTCTTCGTCATACCAAGAATCGAAAAACTTCAAGAATTGCCATTGCGTCCATTTATAGTATTTCGGATCTGTGGTGTTGATCTCGCGTGACCAATCAAATCCAATGCCAAGCGACTGGATCTGGCGCTTATAATTCGCAATGTTTTTTGTTGTCACGACTTGTGGCTGTTGCTTGGTTTTGATCGCAAAGTTTTCCGTGGGAAGCCCAAACGCGTCCCAACCAATGGGATACAAAACGTTTTTTCCTTCCATGCGAAGCTTGCGCGTCATGACATCAATAGCCACAAACGAGCGCGGATGCCCGACATGCAGCCCCTCACCAGAGGGAAAAGGAAACTCAATCAAGCCAAAAAACTTGTCCGCTTGATCTGCGTCATCCTGTGCGTGATACACCCCTTTTTCTTCCCACGCTTTCTGCCATTTAGGCTCGTATGTTTGAAAATCGCGTTTAGACATAAGCAATGCGCTAAAAATAGCAAGGAAATCCCTGCATGGGAAGAGAGGAGGGAAAAGGTCGCTTGACATCAAAAACCATCGATCTTATATTTACTGTATCGGTATGAACCACTCACGCGGACTTATGATCACAACCACATGCGTTACAACGTATGTCGTTTGGTTTATTAAGATCGCAAGCAGTGGCCTTACCAAGACCTGATCATCAACATCAGTCTCTCCATGGAAAAGCCACCGCAATACACGGTGGTTTTTCTTGCGTCCTGTATTGGGGGCACCTCGAAAGAGATGTCTCCAACAAGTACGCAAGGGGGGAACAACCATGTCAAAACGCCGTACGATTCCTGCACGCCTGCACGGACAAAACGTCCGCGTATTCTCCAGCCCAGAAGTGCCGAACCTGCTCGATCTCCTGCTCGAGTACCAGCGACTCTATCCTGAAATGGAAGCCTGCGTCATCATGCGTGGCCAGCGCCCTCGCAAGGTGCCTATCGGTCAACTCGATTTCGAGCTCTCCTCTCTCACCCGGTCTCTCACGATGGCTGCGTGACTCTCCCGGACGTGGATCCTCTCCCCGTCCTTTTCTTTTCCCTCATGATTGACGTTTTTCGTTATCCGTGTTTCCCTACTGCCACGGAGGCCATCGTGAACCCTGAAGAAGCTCAGCAAAACTCCCGCGACCAAGTCCTTGTGCGTATTGTGCTCGGACTACTCGAGCCCGACCAGGCCACTCCTCTCGAGCTCATGAACATCTTGCCGTCGTGCATGCAGGCGATGCGGCTCAAGCTCGTGCGCTACTGCGCGCAGGAGGCGAAAAAGCACCCGGAGGCATGGCAGAGCTACCTCGATGCGTTGTACGCGATCGCGTTCCCGCTCTACGACACGCAGAGCACGGACACAATCGAGGAACTTCTGCGGGCTCAAGCAAGGGGCCTTCCTACGAAGGCGCTGTGCGAAGCAGTTCGAGACGACTTCCTGCTGGAACCCACTGAGACAGAGCGGTTCGCGCCAGAGGTGAACGCTCTGCATCAGCGCTGGTCCATCCTCGCAACAGAGCTGGCCTCCAGGCCAGACATGTCGATGACGGACGCTGTGGAGATTCTACAGGGCGCACGTCTCTTGCCCGAAGAGGCCGTGCTCACCATCGTGAAGCGCACCTTGGATCAGCCGCCTCTCGAACACGGCATCTTCACGAGCCTGTACAACATGCTCCGGCACGATGCGGAGCATCGAACGCCGAGCATGCACGCGGAGGCGCAGACCATCCTGATCAATGCCATCGAGGCATGTGTCAAAGGATTGACCTTCGCTCAGCTCGCGCAAGCGGGTGCCTTCCAGGACCTGCCGATCGAGGTGTATCGCACGTGGTTGCGTAACCGCCGGGAGCTCTACTGGCGGGGGCGAATCCTCAGGAAGTTGCAGGACGGGCCCACTCTTCCTGACAACCTCCAGCAGGCGCTTATCGAACGCCTCGTCGAATGCCCGGAAGTAACGCAAGAAGATCTAGCCAATTTGATAGCTTCTGACCCGGTCAGCGAACGAGTACGTAGGCTCCTCTTGCGATCCATGGTCTCGCGCGAACCGGATCCGGAGGTACTCACCCTCACGATTCTCTACCTTCCGCACGAAGAGATACCGCCGGAGCTCTACAAACAGCTCCTCCAGTGCCTCACCCCCTCGACCCCAACCCCCTGAGCCTTCCTGGGCTCTGTTTTATTTGCCAGATCTGTATTTGCCGGATCTGATCCGAACCTGATCCAGGCTTGATACGTTGCGTGAATCGTGCTGGAATACACGCACCCACACAAAGCAAAGAGGCGTACATGAAAACCATGGGATTCAAACCGTTCATGGCGCGTGCGTGGTTGGGTCTGCTCCTGAGCTGTCTATTCATGGCCATCGTGTACGGACAGGCATGGGCCACGTCCGAACCGCTGGACACGCTCTATCTCTGCGGTATGTATCTCTTCAGCAATCTGTTCACGTGGTTTGGCTACCATGTACTCGCCACAGACGATGATATCCGCTGGAACAGCGATGGCTATGCAAGATACGCGGTACCAGACTCGATCGCTGGCTGGCTCATCATTGCCCTGTTCGCGCCTGCATTCATCGTCTACTTCTCCGTGCCGGTGTTCTTCCGGCCTTTGGGTAGAGGGATGGTGTGGTTCATGAGAGCGCTCTGGAAATGGATCAAGGCATTGTGCCGCGGCCTGGTGTGGGTGCTGGCTGGCTGGCGTATCCTCCCAAAGGAAACGACAGGTGTGCGCGTGGACGCCAGCCCCTCGCCTGAGGAACAGGATCCAGACGTGATCCAGCTCCGTGGCGTGATCCTGGATCTCTGCGATCAGATTGCCAAGGCGCCAAGGAGACAACGACTCGGCCTCCTCTCCAAACTGCGCAAGCTCGAACGCCGCATGCAAGCACTCATGGAGGGGCGTAAGCAGGAGCGCCTCTCACGCGAAGCTCAAGAAACTGCGGAGCGCATTGACCATGCCACAGACCTGGTGGATGGCATGAGGGAAGTAGACCGCCTGACTGCTCCCCACGACACCAAGCGCAAATAACCCATCGTTCTGATGGGTGTTTTTTTATCCTGATTGTTCAAGTTGATGCTGTAGTGGCGTCCACCTATCTCGATCATCAATTTTGACAAATGAAACAGTAACGTCCAATGTACCCATGCAACATCAAACGCATCGCTAAGGAGATTCCCATGGGAAAGATGGCGGATGACGAACGCAAGACCATCAGGCTTAAGGATCGATCGGACGAGGCGATCAAGGAGGTACTTGCGAAGGAGGCGGAGGAAGGATGGACGCCTGAATATCACCGAGGCGGACTTGCTCTCTTAGCCTTTGCAGCCAATAGCTACCATCGAACTGGCATCATCCACCTGTCGCGCGCCATGGACTGGCGGGAGCAAAAAGAACGGGAAGCGCGGATCAAACAAGAGATCAACGAGCCGACGCCTCCGTTTACAAACAAGAAGGCCGCGCAACTGTGGCGCTCATTGGAAAAACTGCAACGACGAATCCAGGGCCTTGAACAAAGAGCCAAAGACCTGCGCACGAGCATCGAAACAGAGTGCTCCCAGTGCACACACGACTGGAAGTACGCTGGTTACTCGCAAGGGTTTCCTGTGAAGGTCTGCAAAAAGTGCGGGAAATCTGAAATGGATCCAACGATTCTCTAGAGACCAACAAGACCCCCTGAGCCTTCCTGGCTCTGTTTTATTTGCTGACTCTTGCCAACTTTCCTGCTCTCTGATAGGGTTTGGCCACTAATCCTTACGCCTCGCCGGGGCTATCCTCGCGAGCGCGCGTATCCGGCCTTGGTGCAAGTGAGTGACGGTTTGCCGTCGCGCATCAGCACAAAACGCCGACACCTATGTTAACTTCTGAAAAGAAGCAAAAGGTCATTGCGAAGTTCAAGATTCATGCGACAGACACCGGCTCCCCTCAAGTGCAGATCGCCATTCTCACGGAGGAAATCAAAGAGCTTTCTGAGCACTTGAAAACGCATAAAAAGGACTTTTCCTCACGCCGTGGCTTGATCAAAAAGGTCGGCGAACGTCGTCGCCTCATGAAGTACCTCAAACGTGAGGACGCCAAATCCTACGACGAAATGATGACCAAGCTGAAGATATAAAGGACAGAAATCCCCTCCGACGTTCGTCGGAGGGGATTTTGTATTGACAAGGAGCCATTTTCTTGCCAAAGTGGCGCGTTGCCCAAAACCGTCTGGGTAACAGGACCACGGAGGCGCCATGGACCGAGAAGAACTGTCGGATATGTGCGTGGATCTCCTGCGGGAGCTCATCAAAGACCAAACGTACTCAGTCCTGGTCTCGACCGGGGCGGGGATCTCTGCCTCGTGCGGCGTACCTACCTTCCAGGCTACAGGCAGGCTGTGGCGCGGGGAGCCCATCGAGGAGCTCCTCACGCCGGAGCGGCTCGCCACGGATCCCGCATCTGTGTGGGCGTGGCACCTGGAACTGCGTCAGGCGCTGAGCCACTGCGAACCCAGCCGCGCCCATCACCTCCTCGCAAAATGGGCCAAGGAGCGTACGAACGTCGAACTCGTGACGCAGAACATCGACGGCCTCCACGAGCGCGCCGGACATCCGGACGTGATCCGGTTCCACGGCTCCGTGTGGCGTAACCGATGCACGGTCTGCCATCTCGAACGCGAAGACACGGCCCTTTCGTACAACACGCTTCCGACCTGCCCTGCGTGCGGCGCTCTCGAGCGACCCGCAGTCGTGCTGTACGGCGAGTCCATTCCAGACGAGGCTCACGCGCGCGCTTGCATCAACGCCATCAGGGCAAAGCTCGTGATCATCATCGGCACGAGTGGCATGGTCATGCCCGCGGCGCTCATTCCCAACATCGCCAGGGCCCACGGTGCCGTGATCGCAGACATCAACCCCCACGAAAACGACGTAGACGCGGTCCTCAAAATCCGTCTCAACGCAGACGAAGCGCTCGAACGCCTCTTCGCGTAACATCCATCCCTTGTGATGGTGTTTTTATTTTCTCCACTTCTCCCGATCTGGATGATGAGGGTAACTTTTCTCCAATGTTTCTAACATCTGCTCGGCAACCTCTGGTTTTTGAGCACGAATATCCCTGATAATCTGTAACCGCTGAGCAATATCCATCTCAACAACGCTATTGCGCATCTGTTCCATGCCTACTCCAGGCTCTGCCATCATACGCTCATGAAAAGCAGAGTCGCGTAAATCTCTACCATCCTCGCTCACGATTCTCCCTGCCCAAGAGCCCTCCCAGGTTTTGTCTTTTGGTGAAAAGGATTTCATAGTTTTGGAAGAACAACATTGAGACTTTTTGCATATTGCGCCAGAGCTTTTCCTTGCTGTTCGCCGTCCTCTGTGAGCTCTACTTTGCCTCGCCAATGGCTTCCCATCATCAAGCAATGCCCCACGCTCATGGTCTCAGGTTCAAGCGCCCCCTTCTCCTTATTCCACCGCATGTGACTTTCCGGCACCTCCCATCCCAATTCCTGTGCACGTGCCTGCTCCAAAGGGAATTGGCGGAGCAAATGGTATTGACCAAAAGAATCCTGGATCAACAAAAGCTCCTCTCCTACTGCACCTAGTCGTTGAGGCGTCACAGAGCGCCTTTGATCAGGATCCTGTGAACGAGTATCTGCCAAGATACGCTCTATCTCTTCATCAATCTGTTTCAGCTCAAGCGCTTCCTCTTCCCGAAGACCACTTTGGCTCCCCGCCAAGCCATTGCGTATATCACGCCATTTATCTTGGAGAGAGAGCACAAAATTCTCCCTCAACAAATCAAAGGCCCTCTGCTTCCCGTCTGCTCGTTGCTTGAGAGCATCTATGTCAGCCGCTTGCGATTTGGTATATGCCTCTAACATGCGCTCCTCTATACTCGACGTCTCGCTTGCGGGCGTAAACTTCCATGGCACTTGCTTCTCAAGCATTGCTTCCTTGTCCCATTGAAAACCACGATACATCCAATACCAGCCGCCTTTTTCAAGATTTGCATACAAGGAAAGCTCTTGCAGTCTTTCATCAGGGTTTTCTGCAGAGGCATTTTTTGCAAGCATCCATGCGAGGGACTGACGCAATACTTGCTTAGCCGTTGCCTTATTTTGATGCTGTTCTTCAAAAACCATCCTGTCTAAAAACGTTGTTTTTTGTATGTTCCCCTCTCGTTCTTCTCGAGTAAACGTCTGGATAATATCGTTTTCTCCATTTTTCTGCTTCTTTGTTCCATAGCGCATGCTTAAATTCATAGAACAAACAAGGTCTTTTCCCTTTTCTGTGGCAATAAACGCTGATTTCTCTGGATGAAAAAAAGCAGGGTGCCGATAATGAAGCTCTGGATCTGCTATGTGATAATCCATGGCCTTTATAAGTTGCTCTGCCTGCTCTCGCGTCCCCACAGACTCACGAAATGCAAGCACATTCATCAACGTGCGATGGCCTTCCTTAAAAACTAACGGCCCCTCTTGCCCATGCAGAGCCTCATCGTCCTCTGCTCGTGGCAAACGTTCATCCATAAACGCAAGAAGATCGCGCAACTGCTCACGATAAGCGGTATTCTCTAATTTTTTCGCATATGTCGCTCCGACAAATGCAACAAGCGCTCTATCAGCGACCTCTCGGAACTCATCACTCGCTTGCCGTGAGATCATCAAAAGGTCCAACTGATCAAACGAGCAAGGATTCTCTTGCAATATATTTTGAAGTGTCTCCTGCATTTTCGATGTCGCTGTTTCTGGGCCAAAAGGCATCCGCATGAGTGCAGACAATGCCTCATGATCAATGGGCTGTCCGGCAAAAAGCTTGTCTAAGAGCGCTTCCACTTTCTGATCCACGTCTGGCTCTCTTGCTTCATGAGGAGATATTCGACCACTCACATTTCGCGCTGTCTTCACCGCAGATGCCTCCTCAACCGAAGAAGAGGGAGGAACAGATAGGGTTTCTTTCATACGATTCTCATCAGGGTATCAACACGAAAACCTCCACACAATACCGTCATGAGATCAAATCCCCTCTCATTGGACGCCTAGCGCCTTTCCTGTTACGCTCCCTATAAGTTCCACTTTTTCGACTTTGACAAAAATTTTTATGATTCGAAGACCAGACCAACGTGCGGCCATTTTCATTGACACACAGAACATGTATCACTCGGCAAAACACCTTTACGGTGGCCGGGTGAATTTTGCGGCTCTTGTTGACGCGGCTATTGGCGTTCGCCAAGTCGTCCGCGCCATCGCCTATGTCGCCAAGTCTAAAAGTGGCGAAGAACAGGCATTTTTTGATGCGCTGACGCAAAACGGCATTGAGCTCAAGATCAAGGACGTCCAAGAATTTGCAAGCGGCGAAAAGAAGGCCGATTGGGATGTGGGGATGTGCGTTGACGCGATCAGTATTTCTTCACGTGTCGATGTCGTTATTCTCGCCACAGGCGACGGTGATTTTGTGCCGCTCGTCGAATATCTCAAGAGCCACGGTGTTGTATGTGAAATCATCGCCTTTGCCGCATCGACAAACGCACGCCTCAAAGAAGTTGCAGATGATTTCATTGATCTTGCCAGCGACCCAGACCAATTCATCATTCGTCCGCATCGCGGTGGAGCCACGCCACGCACAGGAAAACGAAGCGACGATCTCGAAAAAATGTTTGAGGACCACGATGACCTTCCCCCGCCCATCAAACTTGCGGCTTCAGAAGAAAAGCGGCGCCCTTCCTCTCCACGACCACCACGACCTGGGAATGCGGACAGCGGATCAAGAAAAGTGCGCGTAACATTCTAGTTATCCTCTTGACAATTGTTTCATTTCATGGAACGCAGTAGAAGGAGAACTCATTCATCTTTTCTCCCCTCTCTATGTCCAACGAACGTACAATTCAAGATGTTTTAGACGCGATCAATGTCTTCGCGTCAGATACAGAAAGTCGTTTTGTCAGCATGAAACAGCAATTCGAACAGATCGATCAACAGTTTCAACGAGTTGATCATCGGTTCGAGCAAATCGATAACCGTTTCGAGCAAATCGATAACCGTTTCGAGCAGATCGATAACCGTTTCGAGCAGATCGACCAACGGTTCGAGCAAATCGATAACCGCCTCGAAGGCATGGATCAGCGATTTGAACGCATTGAGGGAGCAATGGTCACGAAAGATTATCTTGATGAGCGGCTCACCTCGCTTCGTGACGAGCTCATACATCTTTCCCGCAGAACGAATACTAAGCTTTCTGTGCTTATTGAGGATTTAGAGTCGCGTAAAGTTTTGGATCACGCTTCCGCGCAGAGAATCCTCGCGCTCGAACCATTTCCGCAGGCGTAAAAATCGCTGAAAAATAAAAAGCCGCCGTGACGAGGATCGTCAGGGCGGCTTTGGTTCAGGGCGTAGCCCCGGGGATCAGGTTCATCGGATACCGGCGAGAGACCCTGAGGGGCAGGTCAGCGCCGGTAGCGCTCGGTCACGATCACGAGCAGGTCGCTCCTCTCATCGTTGGGTTGAAGCGCCCGGATCTCGGCGATCGGGTCGTTGATGCCACAACCCGACAGAGCCTCAGCCCGCAACTGGCTGTGCGAGTCCGAGTCGACTCCGCGGACCAGGTAGACCGCGTAGCTTCCTGGTCTGCTCAGCTCACGTACTTCACGTAAAACCGCCATGATAGCCTCCTTCGTGCTCGTCACGCTCCGAATAGTGGAGCTTGAACACGTTGCGATGATTGCGTAAAATTGCGTTTTTGTCAACCCCTCCCTTGCTCATTTCCCCCTTTTTTGGCATGCTGTGGACGCGCAGGGTACCTGCGTAGAGCTCGCCCTGAGACGCCGAGACGCAAAAAGCGGCTTCCGTCTCCGGACGAGGAAAAGCCAGGATTGGCTTACGACATCATTATTTATCTTTCAGGCGTATTACGATACGCCTCTAGAGTATCTTTTATGGCTATCCAAGCACCAAAAGAGTATTCGATTGACGTAGGCGGACGCACGCTTACGATCTCCACGGGACAGCTGGCGCAACAGGCCAACGGCTCCTGCGTTGTGCGTTATGGCGACACCGTGACCCTTTGCACCGCAACACTAGGCGAAGTAAAGGAAGGGCAGGATTTTTTCCCGCTTACCGTGGAATACGAAGAGCGAATGTATGCCGCAGGGCGTATCAAGGGCTCGCGATTTATCAAACGCGAAGGTCGCCCGACAGACGAGGCCATCTTGTCTGGTCGGTTGATTGACCGCGCGATCCGTCCTCTTTTCCCAGAGGCGTTGCGTAATGAGATTGCGGTCGTTGCGACAGTTTTCTCGCATGACCAAGAAAATGACGCAGATGTCCCTGGCTTGATCGGCGCTTCTTGCGCGCTCATGCTTTCAGACATTCCATGGAACGGTCCTTTGGCCGCAGTCCGCATTGGACGCAAAGATGGCAAGATGATCTTGAACCCAACATACGCAGAAGTAGCGCAAGGTGATTTTGAGCTGATCGTCGCAGGCATGCCGGATAAGACCGTGATGGTCGAGGCTGGAGCAAAAGAAGTGCCAGAGGACATCATGCTTGAAGCCATGGAGTTTGCATTGAAGAGCCTTGGCCCTGTGATCGACCTCATCAACAAGGTGGCCAAGGAAAACGGCAAAGCCAAAATCGACCCGAGCAAACCAAAAAACGAAGAAGAGGCGGCTAAGCGCGCGGAAATTGAAGAGATTCATAAAAAAGCACATGCGTTTCTCGAAACAAAGCGCAATGTTCTTTTTGCAGAGCCTCTTAAGCGCAAAGCAGATCGCAAAGCCGCGGTCTCACGTTTAAAAAAGGAAGTACAGATGCATTTGGGTGACATGGGCATTGCCAAAGATCAGGCTAAACGCGCTGAAGAAATTGTCGACGGATTTGTCGACGAAGAAGTCACACGCATGATTTTGGATGAAAAACGTCGTGCTGATGGCCGCGCATTGGACGAAATCCGTCCGCTTGGCGTGCTTGTTGGCGTTTTGCCTCGAACGCATGGCTCTGGTTTGTTTGAGCGCGGTTCCACACAGGTGCTCTCCAGCGTCACGCTCGGCGCACCAAGCATGGAGCAAACGCTTGATACCATGGAATATCAGATCAAAAAGCGTTACTTCCACCACTACAACTTCCCGTCTTACAGCGTTGGCGAAACGAAAGGCAGTCGCGGCCCTGGCCGTCGTGAAATCGGTCACGGCGCTCTTGCGGAACGCGCCATCATGAGCGTGTTGCCAGACATTGAATCCTTCCCCTACACCATTCGCGTTGTTTCCGAAGTGCTTGGTTCCAATGGCTCATCTTCCATGGGCGCAACGTGCGGATCCACACTCGCGCTCATGGACGCAGGCGTGCCGATCAAAGCGCCAGTTGCAGGCATTGCCATGGGCATGGCATCAGATGAAAAAACAGGACGCTACCAAGTCATCACAGATTTGCAGGACTTGGAAGATGGCGAGGGCGGCATGGATTTCAAAATTGCTGGCACACGCACAGGTATCACCGCTATTCAGATGGATACCAAAACCAGCGGCTTGCCTTGGGCTGTTGTGACAGAGACACTCGAAAAGGCGAAAAAGGCGCGTCTCCAGATTCTCGATGTGATCGAAGCCATGATCCCGAAACCACGCGCAGAATTATCAAAGTATGCGCCGCGTATCGTTTCCTTCATGATCAATCCGGAAAAAATTCGCGATGTGATTGGTCCAGGTGGCAAGGTCATCAACGAGATCATCAACAAATATAAGGTAGAGATCGACATTGAAGACAACGGTCTTGTCATGGTGACATCCGTAAATCCAGAATCCATGGAAGCCGCAGTAAACTGGATCAAACAGCTCACACGCGAAGTCCAAGCCGGCGAAACATTCGAAGGCCCAGTCACGCGCATCCTCGACTTCGGCGCGTTTGTCGAGATCCTTCCGAAAGTCGAAGGCTTGGTGCACATCAGCGAAATGGCGCCGTATCGCGTGAACAAAGTCGATGACATTGTAAAAGTCGGGCAAATGGTCAAGGTCATCGTGCATGAAATCGATTCCATGGGACGCGTCAACCTGTCCATGAAACGCATTGAAGGCAACGTGATTCCACCTCCGCCAGCCGGCGGAAGCGACGATCGCGGCCCACGCGGCCCTCGCCCAGGCGGCTTTAACGGCGGCAAAGGCAATGACCGCGGCCCTCGCCCACCACGTCCAGCCAGCGCAGGAGGCTTCAGCGCCCCCCGCCCACGTCCAGAACGCAAAGACGTAGATCCAGCCATTGGATTCTAATAGAGAAAAAAACCGGTTCGATGTAAGTCGAGCCGGTTTTCTGTTGGGGTCAGGTACCAAATTCAATCCTAATGACGGAGTAATAATGCAAAATTACTGCACAACCCAGCATAAATTTTATCTTCAAAAACGAAGGCGGTCGCATAATCGGTACCTGACCCCAAACCCCCTTGGCGGATTCTTGGATTGTACGCCCACGCTTGACAAAACCCCATTTTTATGCTATTCTTGTATGGTTGCTCTGGAGCAGAATTTGCTTTAGAAATAAAGCAATCAGGCTCCTGGAAGATCTCAAATTCGCTGATAAATCCTCCTTTATCACCGAATCTGGGATCTTCCATTCGCCGAAGAGGTCGGTGTATGAGAAGCCCAAACGAGGGAACATGAAGCGCATCCTTGCCCTGGTGGCTCTCCTGGTCCTCGATTGCGTGGGGCAGCGACCCTCTGTAGGGGTCGTCCGAGTCAGTGCCATCGGCGTCACGCGCCGTGGCGACATGGAAACGAGGAGCCTGACGAAAGGCTCGCAAAAACGCATCGGCGAGTCATCGTCGGTGCGTAACACGCCAACATCTCGTGTGCGTAACAGGCACAGGCGTCTCGTGGCAACGCGGCGACCTGTGACGATCATTGCTCCGCGGCCCGTGGAGGCAGAAATGCCCACCGCCAGACCGACGGGGCTGTGGTTGGCACCACTACCTGACCAACTGCCAACGTTTCCTGTGTTCGAAAGGCCACGGCTCACAGCCGACGAGGTCCTGACGGGGACACAGAACGTCATGTGGCGAGCCATGATCGAAATCATGGGGGCGGCAATGAGACGCCGAAACGAGGACCCCTACATGTGCCTCGTACCGCGAAGGAGCCAAGACACACAACGAGATGACGGAAACTGACCCCCCCACCACCGCCGACGGGTCTGCTCGGCAAGGTCACGGCGCAAAACTTCTTGCCGTGGCTCCACATGAGACCGCGAGGACTTTTCTTCGCGCGCTGATGCAGGAGAAAGACAGTGATCAAATTCACCTCGATTCGTTTCAATGGCCAGAGGACTGAGATCAGTCGCACGGAGACTGCGGACAGGGCGCTGGACGTCCTGGTCGCGTGCGACCTGGGCTGGAGTGCCCAGATCCTAATGGTCACGCCCGAGCTCATCCGCACCCGGACATCTGCCTGGCCCGGGTGCTGGGACGAGGGTGTGTACGAGGGGCCGGAGGAAGAGATGGAGTTCCTCGTGCGCGTGGTCAGGGAGTACCTCGAGATCGGGAGGATCGACTATGGGCCGAGCCTGAATCATGGGACGCTCATGCCCACCGACCTGATAGGCAGAACACTCGTGGGCGAGTTGATCGCGCGCAGTGCCCTGCTCTCGGCGCTGAACATCACGGACGAGGAGGAAGTCCGGTTCGTGATGAGCGGGAGCCACAAGGCCTCGGACGTGGTGGCCGCGGCTCTACTCGCGCAGGAGATGCCGGGCACCAAGATCCGCGAGCTCCTGGCCTGAATCTTCACCACCCACCCCCGCCGACGGGTCTGCTCGGCAAGGTCACGGCGCAAAACTTCTTGCCGTGGCTCCACATGAGAACTGGAACGCGTGTTCAAGTGATCATGAAGGAGAAAAACGGATGATCATCAAACTGCAGAAGTGGGCGGGCGTGGGCGGACAGACTGTGTACGGCGAGCCGAAGAAGCTCTCGCTTGGCGAGGCGCTGTTCTTCCTCGTCTGCGAGCTCTTGCTCAAGAAGGTGCACGGTCACCCCATCGGGTACGTGCACTACCTGGGCAGGATGACCATGGAGGTACTCGTCACCGAGGGCGAGGACCAGCACAGCTCGTTCTTTCTCAAAGGAGAGGAGGACGAGATGGTCCCGCTCTTGAGCGCGGTGTGCTTGCTCACGCACGCGCGGCAGATCAGCGGAGCCAACTACCTCCGCGGCACCTACGCCGAGCTCTTCGAGAACATGGGCCGCCAGAAAATGATGCCCAAGTTCGAGTGGCACCACATCGAGCGTGTGCAGGCTTCCCCCGCACGTGCGGCGATGTTGCTCGCCATGATGCCGGACGATCCATCGAGTAAGGACGTCGAGGAACTTGTCCGCGACGAATTCCAGCTCGCGCAACTGCTGGACCTGGCACGGAGCGAGGGAATCTCGCTCGAGCAGGCCCTCATGCTAATCTAGTACGAAGGAGACCCCCCATGAACCAGACGACCGACAACGCCATCGAGACCCGGACCGCTCTCCGTAACATGGCGATCGGGATCGCGATCGCCTTCACCCTCGGTGGCGGCGCCGCGCTCCTCTCCCTCCTCCTCCGCTAACCCCGCTCCTTCCCCTCCTCCAGCCCCGACGCACAAGCTGTGTCGGCGCTCCCCTTTTCTGCACGAGTAGGACTCGCGTCGCAAAGAAGAGCGAAATTACAACGCATCCATTGACATTTTCATGGATGCGTTTTATGATTTCTGCCTCGCCTGCTCAACCAGAGCTTCTCTGGAGGCCGCGAGGGAGGAAACGATGCTCACCCCTTCCACCGTGTTCACCGCTGAGCAACTGCGTGAGATCGCGCGGCTTTGCAACATGCGCAACGTCGCAGACACCGAGCTGTACGCGGTCTTCCACAAGGTCGCACGAGAGCGAGCCGCCGACGAAACTTGCGACTGGGTCATGGTCGCGGACATGAGGAGCGGCAAGGTTGAGAGCGTCCCCATGTTCCCCAACATCCCGGCTCGAGCGTTCGGCGAGGTGTGCATCCTACCGATCGAGGGCAAAGCCCTTGTGCTCGACCTCGAACGGCTCCCGGGCGAGCTCATCATGACGCCCCGCATGAAGACTCACAGCAAGTCTCCTCTGGACCCGCCCCTCTGCCTCATGGTGGTGCACGAGGAAACGTACGACAAAATCCCCGTGCTCCACGAGGGTGAGCTCCGTACGCTCGACGGCGGACGCTTCGCTCTTCTACGCCTTCGCCACGGTCATCGCCCCACGCTCGACGAGCAGACGCGCTTCCTCACTGAGGCGCGCGAGCACGATCGCAAGTTCCGTGCCTCGCTTCCCCAGACCCCCAGGCTCCCACCGCGCGTCCCCTAACGGTCCTCAAGGCCGTCTTTTTATTTATAGACGATGGGCCCATGTACAACTCACGAAAAATCAGATACGTTACTCGCACGATTTTGCATGGAAGAACCCTACCTGATTTACACCTCTCGCGAGAGCAGTATCCTCGCGTACGGCGAACAAAAACGCACGCCTTTTACGATTGCGCTCCTTATTACTGCGATCGTTGTTGGCCTGGGTCTTTTTTGCTGGCTTATCTGGTCCTGCCTCCGTCCAGCGTTTCACATACCCACTCACACGCCTCTCCTCCTCACAAGCTCGCCCAAAATCCTTCAACGCACCATCCCGCAAACCATGCGTGATCGCCTGCCAAAGCTCTGGCAGGAGATTGTGCGCACAAACTCTTCATTCTCTGCTATTTTTGGCGCATACCCCACGGAAAAAGGATGGAAAAGCTTTGCGATTGTGCCGCGTTGGATCGGGACACAAAAAGAGTTCTTGCGTCAGGACGTCCTTCTTGTGAGTTTCGTGACAGACGATCAAGACATACAAGGCGATCGCCTTCTGCGCTACACAGACCGCTCTGATTGGAAAAAAACAAAACGTGGCGCGGAAATAGGTTTTTGGATTGATACGTCATCCTGGATCGACTCACAAAATGCTTCCACGCGCTTTACCGCGACGCTTGATCAACGAGTGATCCGTACAGATATCCCCGTGACTCAGCTACCACCTGAACAGCTTCCCACGGGTGATGTTGTGTTGCGCATCCCAAAAGACGCGGCACTCCTTCCCCTTGTCCGCGCTTTTCTCGATCAAGTACAGATTGGCGATATTACTCTGAATACGCTACACCCCGCACCAGAAACAGTTGCTCTGCGCCTCACGCCGTCTTCTACCATTGCATCGATTCGCCTTGCATTTGAAGCGCCTGTCACGCATGAACAGCTCAACACAGTATTCTTTGGTCTGCGAAAAACAACGCGTGCGCCTGCCTCCATGCCAAATGGGGAAATCATGTATGAAAAGCGTCCATGGCTTCAAACAACAGACCCAATTCCGACAAGTACGCAGTCTCTTTTTGGAAGAGTAGACGTTGAAACGAATATCCTCAACTTCTACGCAACAGAAACAACGCCACTTCCATTCCAAGAACCGCCTCTCGCGTGCAAACAAGGACAGCCGCTTGCTTTTTTCTCTTCAGAGGTCATGAAACAGCTACCGCTATCGCTGATCACACCAACTGAAACACCAGCCCCATTATATTTTGTGGCATTCGACGGAAAAATGATCGCGTGTTTTTAGCAGAGCCACCTCAATTTTTTTTCACACGTCCTGCTTGCTGATTTTTTTTACGTGATGGAGTATACTAGAAGAGATCTCCTGGACATTCCATGAGATCAAACCCTTCCAACGGGTCAGCACATTGATTTCGCTGAGTATCGCTTCGTGAAACGACGAAAGATATTTTTGCGAAAGTATTCCGTGAACGTTTTAAGGATTCTCTACTCGTACCTTCCCCTCAATGGTCTACGCGAACCGCAAAGACCACATTTTTGGGAATCCAAAGCACACAACGGAATAATAGTCAGTCGTTCTTTTGGTATTTTGCGCAATGGGCGCAATGTTCCTTGTTCACCACTTCGTTCCTTTAGACTGAGCCAGCGATCGACCCCCATCTCACATCACATCGCATCCCCTTATGGATGCATAAACGGCTCACACAATTCGCCGTCTATAGATGGAAGTAGATCCCTGCACGAACTGCGGATCATGATCCTCCTTCGGGTGGATCTGTGAAACGAAAAACGAAATCCTCGTTTTTAGGCGACCTCGACTTATGCGGCGTACTTAAAACCCACGCCGTCCCGGGGCTCCGCCGGATCTGCTGGTTTGTGCCCAGTCCTTATTATCGCTGTGTAGCGAGTGTTGTTCTTTGTCCATGCGCATTCCACGCGCAATGCGACGAAGTCCTACCCCTGCCGTCGATTTGTTGAGGCGCCCACCGCGCCAGTTGATCACGTGATCCTCTTGCGCACCCCCACGGGCGCCTCTTAACGTCCCAAAAAAATACCTGACAGCATTGCGTGTTTTCTTGTTCAGTACCCCTTCCCTTGTTCGGTTCCTCCCTTTTTTGTATACTTGTATTCAAATAACAACTCTCCTATGCCATCAAAAGACCTGTTGAAAACAATGAAGACGCGTTTAGAAGAAGAAAAAAAACATCTAGAGCAGGAGCTGGAGAGTATTGCTACCAAGGATCCAAAAAAGCCAGGACATTTTATGGCGAGCTACGAAGAGTCTGGTGGAGACTCCGAAGATGACAACTCCGCAGAAATCACATCGTACGTTGATGACATGTCTCTCGTAAAACGTTTAGAGTCTGAACTACGCGATACCATCAAAGCGATAGACGCCATAGAAAAGGGCACCTATGGGGTCTGCAAATACTGCCACAAACCCATTGACCTCAAACGCTTAGAAGCACGACCAACCTCCTCGACGTGTATTGACTGCAAAAAGCTGTTGACTCAGGAATTATAACAATGACGAGACAATCGATCGTGTTCGCTGGGATAGGAACAGCGCTAATGGCAGGCGGCATCGACTGGGTCACCAAGCATTTCCTTTTTCCTACGGCCAATAGGTCGATTTTTTCGTTGCCGACATGGTTCATCCAGCTCACAGACCATCGCAACTACGGCATGACGTTTGATATTCCTTTTCCTCAAACGCTTCTCCTCGCCATAACATTTCTCATCCTACTAGGACTTGTCGTGGTGCTTTGCACAAGAAAGTCGCTCACCTGGGTGGAGGCTATTGGCATTGGCTTGGTCATCGGCGGAGCGATAGGAAATTTTATGGATCGTCTTTTGCTGGGTTTTGTGCGTGACTGGCTCTTGTTTTTCCATCGCTCTGCCATCAATCTGGCAGATGTCGCTGTGCTCATCGGTGTGATACTGCTTCTGCTACATCCACATACATCACACCAAAAAGAGACCGCGCGGTAATCCTCTATGTTTCGTCTTCGTCCATATGCGTTTCCGCTCGTTTTTGCGACGATACTTGTTCTATTTCAAGCAGGAATCACATTGCTACTTCATCGATCAGGAGCTCCGGACAATATCTGGCTCGGAAACACGATCATCAACTCTGGGGATCAGGCCGTGTACCTCAGTAATATCGAACAGGTGCGACGAGGGGCGATTTTCCAGCGCAATCTCTACGGCCCTGAGCCACAAATCCCATTTGTCCATCCTTTTTACGTTCCTCTGGGGCTTTTAGCACGTTGGGCAAATCTTCCATCCGTACAGGCGCACGAAATCGGACGCTGGTTCGCGACCTTCTGTGCTGTATTCTTGCTCCACGCTGTTTCACGACGACTCACAAAGAACGAACGCGATGCTTCCATTCTCACAATTGGTACGGTTCTCGTGGGCGGAGTAGGCTGGGTCGTCAACATATCCCGTGCCTCATTCGGCATGACTCTCGGAGATGCCATACCAGACATCGAAACAGAGGCGTTTCTTTTCCCCATGCTACTCGGTGGCGCGCACATACCCCTTGTCTGGGCACTTCTCCCCTATGTTCTCATGCGGGCATGGGAAAACATCTATACAAAAACAAGTTGGAAACAACGCACGCTTGATCTTGGAGCGACCTTTCTCCTTGGGCTCATCCATCCCTATTCTCTGCTGACCGTTGGTATTTTTTTGTTGATCGTCGTCTTCATGAATGTCGAGAAATCGCGGCGCTTTCCTCTCGCTATATCTTGGCTTTACGCGCTTGTCTGCGTTTTTTCCACGCTCCCGCATATTCTCTCACACCTCCTCAGCCCAAGCCGACGTTTTCTTCTTGTGGCAAATGACCTTCCTATCCAACCCTGGTTTGTTTGGCTCTTTGCGTGCCTGCCATTCCTCATACTTTTAGGCTGGCGTGTCATCCGAAAGGACGCCCTTCAACCCCATGAACGTTGGCTTGCGTACTGGCTCATTGCCATCGCAATTGGCATTGCTCTCCCTTTCAAATGGGACCGCAAACTCACAGAAGGACTGTCTGCCCTCCTGATTTGGCTGAGCGCACCTACGATATTTTGGATGCGTGACAGACTTCGAGGAGAGCCTTTTCTCGCGGGAGCACTTTGCATGCTCCTCTTTCTCACACCGATTGGCTTGGCACGCGCGCAAATAGACTACGCAATCCAAGGATCAAACATGGGAAATGTCCTCTATTTCTCAAAAGACATCATGCAAGCGTTTCGCTGGATAGACGAACACACACCAAAAAATGCCGTTCTCCTCACCGAAGACGCATGGCTTGGCACCTGGGCACCAACTTACACACAGCACCACGTCTGGGCTGGCCACAAACACGAAACGCCCGACTGGCAACGCAAATACGATCTGCTCAAACGCGTGGTGACAGACATGCCGGTGAATGAGGTACGCGACACACTAGATCGCGAAGGCATCACGATTGTCCTTAACACCGAAAAAGAGCTTGCAGAGCGCTGGGATACAATTTTCGAAAACACGTCATGGCACGTTGTCGCAACGTTTGACGATGTGAGAGTGTTTGGGGGAGAATAATTTCGTGCCGCCATCCTACAGTTGCGTTCAATCGTTGGGAGGATAAAGTTAATACGAGAATTAAAAAAGAGCTCGATGGAGAGCCCTCGGCATTCACACTCCCTTCTTCAGGGCCAGTGAACACGTGAGATACTGGCGCCTCAATTCGGGGTCGGCGCCAGGAGTTTTCGCGAACTGAAGAACGATTGCCACGGCCTGGCTCGATGATTCGTTCGAATAGCGAAGCCGCGCGAAATGGGTTGGACCGGTAGGGCCGGCAGGACCTTTGTTGGCCATCTCCGGCGGAGCCGCGGCGTCTTCGGGGAAGAGAACCTCGAAGGCGTCCATTCCGTAGTAACTGGCCCTGGCCAGTCGCCGAACGGTCTCGGAAGGGCTGTGGCCCTGTAGGAAGGCCTCGAACTGTTCGTCTCTTTTGAGTTCCATATGCTCCGTGGGCGCCGAGGCAAAAGACGGAACCGCACATCGCGGATCCGAAACAGCGGCTGACAAAGCCTCGCTCTCCTGGCGTCCTGCGACTCTCTCAAGAAGAGAAAGTCACTCGTTGCGAAAGTCACAGAAGGCTCGGAGATTCCAAGGAAGGCTACGCAGAATCAGCGGAATTGTCAATAGTATGTACGCGCCCACCTCATTTGGCACTCCTCTGTTCTAGGGGTCAGGTACCAATTTTGGACGGTCTTGCGAAGCAAATCAAATTTTCGATGCTGCACAAAGCCAAATAATACAGCATCGTCATATCAAAATGGTGCAAGCCAGTACCTGACCCCTTTTGTATGATATGCGATACGTGATGCGGGTTACGTGTTACGCGACTTATCCCCTTGACACGTGGCGCGGAATATGGAACGCAGTAGAGTATGGCTAGCACCGTACTCACCGCGTCTGTCATCGGACTTGAGGCGCATCCTGTGCACGTAGAGGTTGATATCTCTCCGGGATTGTCGTCGTTTATTATTGTGGGGTTGCCGGACGCGGCGGTGCAGGAGGCGCGGGAGCGCGTGAAAAGCGCCATGAAAAATGCAGAGCTGGATTTTCCACGCACGCATATCACCGTGAACCTGGCGCCTGCGGATTTGAAAAAGACGGGCACGCCGTTTGATCTGCCAATTGCGCTCGCGATTCTGTGCGCGCAAGGAAGCGTGCCGGGCAATGTGGGCCAAGCATGCATGATCGCGGGTGAGCTTGGGCTGGACGGGACTGTACGCCCGATCCACGGCGCCTTGTCCTTTGCGCTTCTTGCACGCGAGCTTGGGTTGCGCGAGTTCATCCTTCCTGCGAGCAATGCGCATGAGGCGTCCTTCGTCGAAGAGGTGGCGCTTCGACCTGCCACGACCCTGCGCGAGGTTGTTGACCATGTGACTGGCACGAAGATCATCCCGACGTTTATCCCTTCTGACGACCGTCGCACAGTGACGATCCCGACATTTCCGCACGACTTTTCCGCGATTCGCGGACAAGAGCAGGCACGGCGTGCGCTTGAGATTGCCGCGGCTGGAGGTCACAACGTCGTGATGCAAGGACCGCCGGGTTCGGGAAAGACATTGCTCGCACGAACGTTTCCTTCGATCTTGCCGCCGCTTTCACGCGAAGAGGCGCTTGAAGTAACGCGTATTCATTCTGTGGCCGGATTGCTCCCCGCGTCAGGCATCATACTCGACCGTCCGTTTCGCGCGCCGCATCACAGCGCAAGCACACCTTCGATTGTGGGCGGCGGCGTAGTTCCACATCCAGGCGAGATCTCACTAGCGCATCGCGGCGTTCTCTTCCTCGACGAGTTCCTCGAATTCCCTCGAGCTGTTCTCGAAAGCATGCGCCAGCCTCTGGAAGATGGGTTTGTGACGGTCAGCCGCACGCAGGGCACCCTCTGTTTCCCTGCGCGATTCACCTTGCTCGCGGCGCTCAACCCTTGTCCGTGCGGTTTTCTCACAGATCGCGAACGCACCTGCACCTGTACGCCGACGCAACTCGTAAAATACAGGAGGAAGCTCTCTGGGCCTTTGCTTGATCGCATTGATCTCTTCATTGAGGTGCCAAAGGTCAAAACAAGCTCCCTCACAGACCTCGCAGATGCGGAAGCAAGTGCGACCATCCGTGAGCGTGTTCTTGCGGCGCGCGAACGTCAGTACGCGCGATTCGCAGGCATGCGCGTCACATGCAACGCGGAGCTGTCGAGTGATGCTGTGCGTCGCCAGGCGCAACTCACGGACAAGGCGGCGCTTTTGGCCAAGCAGGCCGCTGAACGGTTCCGGCTTTCTGCTCGCGCCTACTTTCGCCTGGTAAAAGTCGGACGGACCATCGCTGACCTCGCGCAAAGCGACATGATTGATGTTCCGCATCTCGCAGAAGCCATCCAATTCCGCCAGACTCTCACCGAATAGCAGACCCCCTTCCCTTGACGTATCTCTTGACCTAACCCTTTGACCCTCCCCCCTCCCCATGCTAAGGTATCTGTCACGTGAGATTTCCTACGAAATCTAGCTCAGCTTAGCAAAATAATCGCTGGTTCTGGCCTGTCGTTTGCTCTGGTGCGTTTCTGAATAACGACGCCTGCTAACCGGTTCTGGAGGCCATATACCTACTCCTACACTCAAATTCTACCTCGCCAAGGCGGCCATCACTCTCTTTCGAGTGCTTGGTGCCATTGGTCGTTTCCTCCAAAAAACCTGGGCCTTCCTCCAACCGGCTGTCAGTTTTGTATGGAAAATCCTTGTCAGTATTTTGATACTGCCTTTCTATAAACTTTTCATTGTTTTGCGCCTACGATTCTCTAAGCTTTTGCTTACAGCTCGTGGTTTTTTCTTTCTTTTGCTCACAAACCGCTACATCTTGCATACGGTACTTCTCGCGATCTCCATCCCGGTTATTGCCACGCAATTCGAGGCAAAGAGCGCCACGGCCATGGACGTGGGCCAACACAGTATCCTCTATGCCATGGTGACGGATGATCGTGAAGCTATTGTCGAAGAAACGGCCCGTCCTGAGACCATTGCGAAAAATACCCATTACCTTGGAGCAGAAACGATCCAACCGCTTCCTGGCATTGACTACGACTACGATATTCTCGATGAACCAGGAAGCGACATGTCTATTCCTGGAACGATTGCCGTTAAGCCGGGCGAGCTTTTGCCAGGTGCTTCTCCAGAAACAGAAGTCGCCGTGACGCCGGAGGACCACACGGACATGACGCATGAGACCGTAGCCACACGACACTCGACGGAAATTTACACCATCAAATCCGGAGATACACTTGCCTCCATTGCACGACGCTTTGGCGTAAACGTCGGTACTGTCATGTGGGCAAATGATTTAAGCTCACGTTCCATCCTTCGCCTTGGACAAACGCTCAAGATCCCCGCAGTCTCTGGTGTGCTTCACACTGTGCGTTCTGGTGACACTCTCGGAGCCCTTGCACGCAAATACGGCGTTTCCGCACAAGAAATTGCCTCAGCAAATCAAATTTCCAGTGCAACAAGCTTATCCCTCGGCCGCGAGCTCATTATCCCCGGAGGCGTGCCGCCCGAGGAAACACCCATTGCTCTTGCAAAACCTACCACGAAAAATACTGCTACCTCTCCTGCGGTTCGCCCAGGCGTTCCCATCTCTCTGATAAAAAATAAGGCTGTTGATGTCTATCAGGAACTCACAAAGGCCGATGAACGCGCCAAACCTGCAGATGTCATTGAAACAAAAAAGGTCACGAAACTTCTGTGGCCAACGCGCCTCCACGTCATCACCCAATATTGGGGCTGGAAACATACGGGCTTAGACGTAGACGGTGATTACACAGATCCTCTCTACGCATCAGAAGACGGCATTGTAGAAAAGTCCGGGTGGAATAATGGCGGCTATGGGTTGCAAGTCCTCATTGACCATCAAAATGGCATGAAGACGCGCTATGCTCATGCCTCCAAACTCTTCGTCAAAGAAGGAGAATTCGTGAAACGCGGACAAGTGATCGCTATGCTTGGCACCACAGGACGATCCACGGGTACGCATCTTCACTACGAAGTGTATGTGAACGGCGTACGCAAAAATCCTCTGGTCTACCTCAAATAAAAAATGCCCTCCGACTTGATCGGGGGGCGTTTTTTATTGACGATCGTGCTCCGCTTTGTTAAACCAATGCCACTGGCAACACCTGTGCCAGGTGAGGAGGCGGCATGTCGGACGTAGTCAGAGAACTGCTCGCGGCTCATGGAGACGAGACGCGCTACAGGCTCATCCTGCGAACGCCGAGGAGCGAGCGTGAGCGTATCGATCTGGCAGTGAGTCAGCAAGACGTGAGCGAGCTCTGCAAGCCGCTCATGCAAGTCTACCTGATGCAATGGAACCGTGGGCGCCGGATTCATCTCCTGAACCTGGGCCGTCTCATCGCTGAAGATGAGCGTCTTCCAACGAAGAAGCTCAAGGACCCTCCGATGACGGCCCGCGAGTTCGTGGCTCATATCCTGGATCGCGTGACCTCGCGCAAGGCCAGGCACTTCCGTGACCTGCATGGCGCATCGCTGACGGCCAGCACGCTCATGCTCCTGACTCAGCAGAACGAGGCGTGGGCCATCCGACAGGCCCTGAAACTGTCGGACGGAACGCTCGAGGTGCCGGACGGCATCGTGGTCGAGTCTCCTAACGCTCCTTCGCGTAACGCCAACGACCGCCGCGGATTCGTGGCTGGTATCGTGTCCATGCTCCATGGAGGACGACGTGTCGGCGAGGAGCACCCCCGCGTGCTTCTGAAGAAGTGGCTCATGCGCCAGGCCCATCAGCGGCCTACGCACGATGGCCTCGCGGTGCTCCGCTACCTCGCAGTCCTTCTCTGCCACACCGAGACCACGCCTGCGAACTTCATGCTACGGAACATCACCAAGGTGGAGTTCAACGGCCGTGAAGACGAAGACCTCAAGCGCATCATCCGCACCTGGGTGAACATGGCCTGGGAATGCATCGTGGCGCACGAAGACCAGGTCTTCTGGTCTGACACGCTGATCTCCTTGCTTCGTGAGCAGGCGTGCCCGCCCGAAGCGCGCCAGGACATCTGCAACAACATCACGGGCCTCTTGCGAACCAAGCAGTACAGCCTGGCGTACCAGTTCGCCATGCTCTACGGCCCCACGCTCGGCTTGTACCACGCTGCGTCGGCCCACAACTGGCGCTTCAGCAAGGAGCACCACGCTTCCGCCTGCAACGCCCTCGCGGCTCTCGCGCAGGCGCATGGCCTGGTCATCACCCCTCCTGCCGCGGCCCTCACCTATCTCCCCAGCCCTGAAGGCGACCACTACGCCTGACCCCCCCTGCTCGCGAGCAGAGGGGCGTTTTATTTGTGCCTTCGAGGTCAGGTCTTACGACCGTATAAGTATTGACAAGCTCCCTGTATCCATGCAACGCTTTACCCGCAGAGGAGTGTGAAAACCATGGGTCAACCGATGCAACCTTCCAACAACGAATCATCGCCCTCACCGAAGTCGCGCATTACAACAGAAAACTACAAACGTGTGGATGGATTCACGTGGATCGCTGTTTCTCTCGCTTCCTTCTACCCGTTGGGGTTTGCCGAGCTTCAGTCTCGAGGGGCCAACAAGACTTTCCTCTGGATTCTAGCAACGGCCGCGATCATTCACCTCCTTGGCACGAGCGTCGTGCTCGCTTGGATTCACGACTATCACGTACAACAGCGGATCCACAAAGACCTCAAGCAGGCGCGCGAACAACGTGAAGTTCTCGACGCGAAAACCGCTGAGGCATCTGCTCATTCCTGGTTTGCCTTTGCACATCTCATCCTGAATCCCTTGTTGCTCGGCGGCCTGTTTTGGCTAGCCTTCATCAAGCACCCACACGGCCTCTTCATTGGACGGGCCGTGGGAATCATCCTCATTGTCTGCGGGCTCTCCATCCCCCTCATCCGTCTCGCGCTCTACCAGCACCGAACGGAAAAACAGCCTCCTCGCCACAACGCCCTCTAGGCGTTCTTTATTTTGCGATATTGAGAATCAGGTCTGCACACCTGGGGTCAGGTCTGGTTGGGGTATGGCTGGGTTTGATAGCCGTATGCCGTTGACAGACTGCGCGTTTTCGTATGAAGTACTCCCTACGAAAGGAGGCAACCATGTTGCCCAAGGATCCCAGTGACTACGTAAGGGGAGAGCATGAAGAGACCGAGGACGCGGCGATGCTCAAGGCGAGCCGCCAGGAGCCAAAACAGGCCCATCAGACAACAGTCATCAAGCTCCCGAAGCCGCTCGAGCCCTACGTGCGGCCCGACGGAATCGAAGACACACAGCTCCACGCCAACATCTACCACAGGCGCGAAGCCCTTCTGCATGCCGAGCTGGTCTACGCACTTGCGAAACTATGCGGAGGCGGCGAGGGATTCGCGATTGGCGTCCATTCCCAAAAGGAGGGTGAATCGTTGCGGGAGACCCAGTTCACGCTCGTCACATTCCGAGCCTGGCAGGGAGAGTGGGATAGCCGCGTGGGGCTTCTCTTCCAGTTCAAATTCATGGCAAACGGAGACGTGGAAATCGGGGTTGCGAACGAGACCTCCCACGCTCGCCCTCAAATGAAGCGCGTCCTAATGGACACGTACGCAGCGTACCTCGATCGTGCGAGGCTCCGCTGGATCGATGGGATTGCGCTTGTGCTGGACCTGCGGCACGCGTTCATCGAAGAGCACGTACGTGAAATCAGCGCAGGGCTCGACGAGGTTCTGGCGCTACGCGAGCGCTACGGCCTCCCCACTCCGTAGGACCTGCTCCTCCCCGCACACAACCGCATAGCCCTCTGCTTGTGCGGTATTTTTTATCTGCGGATCAGATTCGGATCTGATACGTATCAGATCTCAAAATAAAAACCGCATATCTTCCTCAATAAATCGTCTGTAACTTTGTCGTTTTTTTGCCTTCTTTGTCAGAAACGACTCATGCAATGGATGGTTGTCGAGTAGCGGATCGTCTCGCCCTTCTGCACGTGCATGATAGCTACTCCAACGATATTTTGACGGATGATCAACGATGCCGGCGCGCACGGGGTTCAGTTCAATATATTTTGCACATTGTAAAAACTGCTCATCGCCTTTAATCAATACCGCCTTATATCGCCCCTGCCACACATGTCCGGTTGTTTTATGTTTATGATTATAATGTCTCGTATGCGAAATAGTTAATCCATGCATAAACTTAGATAAAGAGAATGCGCTTGTCGGCTCAACCAAGAAATGAAAATGATTTGGCATGATGATGTAATGGTAAAACCTCATCTGATATTTTCGTTTATATCGGAGAACGATCTCAAGAAAAAGAATGTAATCACCATCATCTTCAAAGACACGGTCGCGGTGGTCTCCACGATTCATAACGTGGAATTGATAATCCGGATCTGAAATTCGTAGTGGATACGCCATAAGTTTTAGAAAAGAGTAGCCATCCTCTTCTACTGCGTTCCACAATTCCGCTATGTTGTCAACTTCAAAAATCCGGATCTGATCCGAACCTGATCCAGATCTGATACGTATCAGATCTGGATTCTGCGGATCAGGTACCAAAAATCCGCCCGAAGGCGGATTTTTGTGTTGGCCTGTTAGGCCTCTTGCGTATCTGTTTCGACAGAACCTTCATCCATTTCACCAGCGCGGGAGAAGTACTCGTTGCCTACAAAGCCCGTACCTGTCGGCGTAAGTCGGCCGATGATCACGTTCTCCTTCAAGCCTTCGAGATGGTCTACCTTGCCAGTCACAGCGGCGTTGATAAGCACGCGCGCTGTTTCCATGAATGAGGCGGCGGAAAGGAAGGACTCCGTGGACAACGCGACCTTGGTGATGCCCATGAAGAGCTGGTCGAGTAATGCCGGCTCGTTCTTCGGATTCAGTGCCGCGCGTTCCTGTTCGACTTCTGCACGCGTCTTTTCAATCACCTGGCCTGGCAAAAGTTCTGTAGTACCCACGTCCTTGACGTACACGCGGGAGAACATCTGGCGGGCAATGATTTCAATGTGTTTGGCGTTGAGCTTCTGACCTTGGGAGGCGTACACCGCCAGCACCTCTTTCAAGATGTAGCGCATGACCGTCTCCTGTCCCTTCAAGCGGAAGAGCTCCTGAAGATCAAACTGACCTTCTGTAAGCGCATCACCTGCAAGGACTTCCTGGCCCTCCTTCACAATCACGTGATAGCCGGATGGGATCTCATGCTCTGCAACGACATTCGCTTCATACACGAGCGTGACTTTCCCCTCTTCGACTTTCACGGTGCCAGGATGCATGGCCGTGACCTCTGTGCCGTTGTGAGAAATCACGAGCACAGCGCCTTCTTTCACCTTTTGGCCATCCTTTACCTTGGCAAGATCCTTTTTGCCAAATGGGAAGACCTCTTCCTTCATGGCTTTTGTTGCAATGTGTATGCTCTTCAATGCACCGCTTGTATCCACAAGCTTGGTGCCCTTGGTGCTCTGAAGCACGCGCTGTTCCCCTTCCACAATCTTCACCTTGCCTGCGCATTCGGCGACTACGGCGTGGCGTTTTGGGATGCGTGCCTCAAACAACTCTTCCACACGAGGCAAACCTTGCGTGATATCCGCTTCTGCAGAACCACCCTGGTGGAACGTACGCATGGTCAACTGTGTACCTGGTTCACCAATGGACTGGGCCGCAATGATACCAACAGCTGTACCGAGCTTCACGAGCTCATTGTACGCGAGGTCATAGCCATAGCACTTCTGACACAGCCCGTGCTTCATCTTACAAGCCATGACAGAACGCACGACTGCGCTTTCAATCTTATTCTTGGTCCAGCGCTTGGCCATGTCATCTGTGATGAACATGCCTTTTTTAGCCAAGACCTCCTTTGTTTCCGCATCCTTCAAATCCTTGAGCAAACACCGGCCCTGTAAACGCGTGAGGATCGGCTCGCCGATTTCATCACACTCTGCAACCGTGAGCGTCACGCCTTCTGTGTCGCCACAGTCCGGTGCCGTAATGACAATATCCTGCGCCACATCCACGAGACGTCGTGTGAGGTAACCAGCGTTGGCCGTTTTCAAGGCCGTATCGGTCAAACCTTTACGCGTACCGTGAGAAGCAATGAAGTATTCGAGCACATCTGAACCTTCACGCAAGGAAGATTTGATCGGAAGTTCGATAATGTCGCCAGCCGGGTTTGTCACCAAGCCACGCATACCAACAGCCTGTGTCAGCTGACCTACCGAACCGCGAGCGCCGGAATCAATCATGGAGAACACCGTGCCATTCTTATCGAGCGAATCCTTACAAAGCTTTTGCACGCTATCCTTCACATCAGACCAAAGCTTGATAATCTGTGCAAAACGCTCTTTCTTTGTGAGCAAGCCTTCTTTGTATTGCTCCTCGATTTCAAGGGTGCGGCGATTTCCTTCTTCCACAACGCGGGTCTTATCCACGGCTGGCAAGTCGCCCACGCCGTAAGAGAAACCAGACAACGTGATGTAGTGGAAACCTGCGTTCTTAATTTCATCCAAGAAACGCGCGGCGCGTTCGAATCCAAGCAAGGAGATTGTGGAGCGTACAATTTCACCGAGTTGCTTGGTGCCAATCACTTCGTTGCGGAAATCAAGCTCCTTCGGGAGAATGCGATTCAACACAATACGTCCGACATTGGTCTCGATCACCTTATCTCCTGGCTTCAGACGTGTTTTGATCTTTTCACGAATGGACAAGCGTCCGCTCTGATACGTTCCCACGGCTTGGTCCGCAGATCCAAACGTCTTTACCTTTCCATCTGCTGGCTCAACCAAGGTCGTGATGTAGTAGCAACCCCAAGCAATATCTTTGTCAGGATGTGCAATTGGCTGACCTGTGGCTGGCTTCAAGAGGTTCTTGGTTGAAAGCATCAGGTTCTTGGCTTCCCAACGCGCTTCTTCGGTCAACGGAATATGCACGGCCATTTGGTCTCCATCGAAGTCTGCGTTAAAAGCACGACAAACCATCGGATGAATCTGAATAGCCTTGCCTTCAATAAGTTTTGGCTGGAAGCCCTGAATACCAAGGCGATGCAAAGTTGGAGCACGGTTCAAGAGCACTACCGCATCAGCCGCAATCTGCTCAAGAATGTCCCACACTTCTGCATGATCTGCCTCAATATAGCGGTTTGCAGAACGAATGTTATGCACGAGCTCACGCTTGATGAGCTGAGCAATGATGAACGGCTTGAACAGCTCAAGCGCCATGGTTTTTGGCAATCCGCACTGATGCAAGCCAAGCGTTGGACCGACCACGATCACGGAACGTCCGGAGTAGTCGATACGCTTACCAAGCAAGTTTTGGCGGAAGCGGCCCTGCTTGCCCTTCAAGAAATCTGCAAGGGATTTGAGCTGGCGCTTTTTGCCCGTTGCCGCAAGCACGGTTTTCGAATGACGGGCACTGTTGTCAATCAATGAGTCGACCGCTTCCTGCAACATGCGCTTTTCATTGCGCACGATGACTTCTGGCGCATTCAACTCAACCAAGCGCTTCAAGCGATTATTGCGATTGATCACGCGGCGATACAAGTCGTTCAAGTCAGATGTGGCAAAGCGGCCGCCATCCAATGCCACCATCGGACGCAAATCCGGTGGGATCACGGGCAATGCCTTCAAAATCATCCAATGTGGCTCAATCTTGTTGATGAACAACGCTCTCAAGAGCTTCAAGCGGCGCATGATACGATCACGACGCGCATCTGATGCCTTTTTCAATTCGCCATTCAACAATTTGCAGGTACCGTCCACGTCAATCTTGCGAAGCAACTCATCCACGGCTTCTGCGCCGATCTTGGCCTCAAAAATGTGGCCATACTTCAACGACAGGTCATGGTAATCAACTTCTGAGAGAATCTTGAGAGGCTTCAAATCCTTCAATTCCTTTTCCACCATGTCAAAATCCCCTTCCAACTCCTTCAACTTACGCTCTTTATTGCCTTGAACTTTGTCGAGCTCCTTGGTAACCGCATCAGCATCCAAGCCTTTGTCTTGGGCATTCTTGTTGATGCGTTGAACCTCGTGATCAAAGTCCGCCTCAATAGATTTGCGCTTGCCCTTATATTCCGTGCGCACCTGCTCCACCATCTGCTCACGCAACTCCTCATTCACATCTGTGATGATGAACGAGTTGAAGTAAATCACTTTTTCAAGCGATTGGATCGACAAGTCGAGCACGCCGCCAATCTTGGACGGCACACTGCGCAAGAACCAGATATGCGTCACCGGAGCGGCGAGCTCAATGTGGCCCATGCGTTCACGGCGCACGAGTGAGTGCGTCACTTCAACGCCACACTTGTCGCAGATGATCCCTTTATAACGAATTTTCTTATATTTACCGCAGTAACATTCCCAGTCTTTGGACGGCCCAAAAATTTCTTCCGCAAACAAGCCACCTTTTTCTGGTTTTTGCGTGCGATAGTTGATGGTCTCGGGTTTCGTCACCTCCCCATACGACCATCCGCGGATAACGTCAGGAGATGCGAGTTTGAGACGCATCGCGTCGAAATCCGTGGTTTTGATGTTTTCCGATTGGAAAAATGCCATACACGTCGTGATAGGTGAGTTAGAAATCCAACGCCGTTGGCGGCGGGCCCCATTCATTATCGCCGTCTACAGAGGCAATCGCTGGACGTGCCTTGAGCTGTTCAGGTCGAGGCGTGGATTCCTCCAAACGCTTACCGTCCTTCAAAAGCTCTGCGTCCAAACACAACCCCTTCAATTCGCGTACCAACACGTGGAAGGATTCTGGTACGTTCACTTTGCGGATAGGTTCGCCCTTGATGATAGCCTCATACGCCTTGCTGCGTCCTGGCACATCGTCTGATTTGATGGTCAACACTTCTTGCAGGGTATGTGCCGCACCATATGCTTCCAATGCCCAAACTTCCATTTCACCAAAGCGCTGGCCACCGAATTGTGCCTTACCACCAAGCGGCTGTTGCGTGATGAGCGAGTACGGACCAATGGAGCGCTGGTGCACCTTATCATCCACCATGTGGTTCAGTTTCAAGACGTAGATATACCCAACCGTTGGGTTGTGCTCATACTCTTCGCCTGTGCGCCCATCAAACAACGGCACTTTGCCATCATCGCGGAATCCCGCTTTCACGAGCTCTTCGCGAATGGTTTTTTCTGGAACGCCGTCAAACACAGGTGTCGCCACCATGTAGCCAAGCGCATTTGCCGCAAGACCCAAGTGCGTTTCAAAAATCTGACCCAAGTTCATACGAGACACAACGCCAAGCGGAGAAAGAATCACGTCCACAGGCGTTCCGTCTGCGAGGAATGGCATGTCTGCAATAGGCACGATCTTCGAAATAACACCCTTGTTACCGTGGCGACCAGCGAGCTTATCACCCACCTGCACCTTACGAAGGTCTGCTACAGACACGCGGATTTGCTTCAACACGCCAGGCTGGAGCTTGTCTCCATCGTCGCGAGAGAAAATCTTTACATCCACCACTTTTCCTTTTTCACCATGCTCGAGGTACAGCGAGGAGTCGCGCACATCGCGAGCCTTTTCGCCGAAAATCGCGCGAAGCAACTTTTCCTCTGCAGACAAATCCGTTTCACCCTATGGTGTGATTTTGCCCACGAGAATGTCGCCAGAACGCACCTCTGCGCCAATGCGCACAATGCCATGCTCATCCAAGTTGCGCAGTTTTTCTTCAGACACGTTCGGAATGTCAGACGTCACGACCTCTGGCCCGAGCTTAGTGTCACGCACTTCAATTGTGTGATGCTCAATGTAGATGGAGCTAAAGCGGTCGGTTTGCACCAACTTCTCGCTCAAGATGATGGCGTCTTCATAATTGTAGCCATCCCATGACAAGAACGCGCACAATAAGTTCTGCCCAAGCGCGAGCTCACCGTTTTGACAGGAAGTGCCATCAATCAAGACTTCACCGGCATACATCTTCTGCCCCTTCGTAACCACTGGGCGCTGGTTCATACAGGTTGAACCGTTGGAGCGCTGGAACTTCACCAAATCATAGCGACGGATCTGTCCTTCGCTTGTTTGGAATTCGATGTGCTTGCCAGATACAGACACCACCACGCCATCATCTGGCGCAATCACGGTGTGGCCGGAATCAATAGCCGCGCGACGTTCAACGCCCGTGCCCACGATCGGCGCATCTGGCTTGATACATGGAATGGCCTGGCGTTGCATGTTCGTACCCATGAGTGCGCGGTGACCATCATCATGCTCCACAAACGGAATCATGGCCGTGCCAATGGACAAAATCTGCTTGGATGACACGTCTACATAATCGATTTCATACACCTCAACAACCGTCGGCTCGCCATTTTTACGAGCGCTTGCACGTGTGTCCACAAAGCGACCATCGCGAGCAATCGGCGTTGTAGCCGGTGCGAGCGTAGAACGCTCCTCTGCAAATGCGTTCAAGTACGCAAGCTCCGTAGTCACGCGCGGGACAATCGGAAAACCAGGGATAGAAACCTTTTTGAGTTTATCCGCGACTTTTTGCGTGACTTCTGTGCCGGCCTCTGCAACCACTTTGCCTTCGCCATCACGCACATCCACGCGCACAGTTTCACCTACACCATCTTCCCCATCATTTTTCGCCCAGTTCTTGACCACACGATACGGCGTTTCGATAAAACCGTATTCGTTGATGCGCGCATACGAAGACATGTGACCGACCAAACCAATGTTCGGACCTTCTGGTGTGGCGATCGGACAGATTCTGCCGTAGTGTGTGCGATGCAAGTCGCGGACATCGAAGCCTGCACGTTCGCGGGTCAAACCTCCAGGACCCATGGCAGACAAGCGTCGCTTATGCTCGAGCTCTGCGAGAGGATTGACCTGATCCATGAACTGCGACAACTGGGAAGACATGAAAAACTCACGCACCGCGCCAATAACCGGACGTGCGTTAATGAGTTTTGCTGGCGTGATGGACGTGATGTCCAAAGTGGACATGCGATCCTTCACAATGCGCTCCATGCGCGCGAGACCAATGCGGAAGCGGCTCTGCACGAGCTCACCTACCGCGCGCACGCGACGGTTCCCAAGGTGATCCACATCATCCGGTTCTTCCTGCGTGTTGTTCAAGCGAATGATCTCGCTGATGATGAGCACGAGGTCTTCTTTGGTAAGGATGCGATTCTCTTCCTTGGCAACCATGTCATGCTCAGAAGGAAGGTTAAAGCGCTGGTTGAACTTGTACCGTCCGACCGCACCCAAATCATAGCGGTCGAAATTGAAGAACATGGACTGAATCAAGGATCGCGCGTTATCTGGCGCGGCCATGTCTCCTGGACGAATGCGTTTGTAGATTTCGATAAACCCTTCATCCTCATTTGCGGCCGCGTCTTTGGACAAGGTCTGCTCAATGTAGTGGTTCAACGGATGAATATCGACTTCCGTGAAGAGCTTGAGGATCGATTCATTGTCAGAAATACCAAACGCACGCAAAAGTGACGTTGCCGCGACTTTGCGTTTGCGATCGATCTTCACCCAAATCACGTTGTTGCCATCTGTCTCAAATTCGAGCCAGGCACCACGATTCGGAATAATTTTTGCGCCGTAATAGCGGCGACCACGTACGGCTTCTGCGGTGAAAAAAGCACCGGCAGAACGGACAAGCTGAGACACGACCACGCGCTCAATGCCGTTCACAATGAACGTGCCACGATCCGTCATGATCGGCAGATCACCCAAATAGACTTCCTGTTCGCGCTCGCTCGCTGTGCGCTTGTTGACCAACTTGGTCTTCACGCGCAAAGGAGCTTCGTAATTGACGTTTTTTTCCTTGGACGTTTTTTCATCGAACTTTGGCTCATCGATATAGTAGTCGACAAACGAAAGCTCCAAATCTCTGCCAATGAAATCCTTAATAGGTGTGATCTCATTGAAGAGCTCACGGATTCCATCTTCCAAGAACCAACGATACGAGGCCTTCTGTACCTCAATGAGGTCAGGCAAGGCCATGGCATCGCGCGCCGACGTAAAATACCGGCGCTCTAACTCCTTCGGCGTCTGCCGTCGGAACGTCATGGCGGACATGTCCGTACATGGTTATGACGCAAACAATGATGACAAGACCGTGTTTATCCCGCTTTTCGCGAGACTGGACCCCTCAGCCAACGCAACACAGTGACCGTCAGAACTGCTTACGTGCTTGTAGATAAAGAAACGCGACACTGCAGACAAAAATCCCCACTTTTTCCCCAAAAAGTGGTTATTATTCTCTGCTTATCTTAGAGACATTCTTGACATGTACCCCGGAAAAACGGTTCCGGCTCTGCACTGAGCCAAAAACACGTCGCGTTTTGCCTGCCGAATATACCAAGAAATAACAGAATGGTCAAGTAGGAGCGTACCGCATACGCCCATCCCTACGCTTTCCCGTCGACCTGGCTCCCACCACCCCTCACCCACGGCTCTCGCAAAGGAGCAGGCACGCCGCGTACATCTGCGCTCGCTCAATGTGCGTCCTCCGGGAGGAGGGGGATCTGATCGGGCTCTCCCCCTCTCGGAGGGGACTTCGGTGAGCTCAGTCGAACCGGAGCCAGGGGGGGTGGGAGCCTGTCCCCTTTCCCTTGACAAAATGGCTAATTTATGATATATTGTTTTATTGATTGAACAGATTTGCCCTGGCTGAAATAGGCGAATGACTGCCTCTTTATTGCTCAAATATAAGCCTTTTCCTCTATTTCTAGCCCCGGAAAAGGAACTGTCATTCCCCTACAACAAATCTGCGCTGTAAATGCCCTCTTGACAAGGAGGGCGAAAAGTGGTATTCTACTACGATTTGACGCTGGGACTTCGCCCGCGTCAACGCACCTAGGAGGAGACCATGGCTCGAGACCAGGACGAGGGTCGCGTGTACCAGGCACAGCCGCTTCGCGATGAGGAGGTCGGACAGGGCGTCGCCCGGAAGATCTACCGGGAAATCGCGGCGACCGAGCCCAAGAGGACCGTCTGCGTCCTCACCAACAACATCGATGGCGGCGGCAGGAAATACGCCTGCCGCAACTGGAAATTCCAGTAAACACCCCACGCCCCTTCGACATCTCGGCGACACTCACTGTGCAGTGAGGTCTGTCGCCAAAACCCCTTGATCGTTCAGCTCCTGGACGATCGAGTCGGTTTTCAACGTTCTGACGAGAGTTTTTGGAGGGCAACCGCGCGCTCCCCCGCCGCGGCGATTTGCGACATGGACTCACTCGGCTTCGGCTGAGTACCTCCATGAAGCGGATCACTGGCAAGGATTCTGCTTGCAGATACCCTTGTCCATGCCCCCAAAAACCCTCTTCAGAACCGGCGCAATTTGCCTTCTGGCATCTCTTGCGCCGGCTCTGTGAGGAATCTTGGACACAAGGACGTAGAGGAGGAACGTCTTGCGAGCCCGAACACGGGCACTTGCAAGATGGCGAGCTTGATCTCGTACGCGGCGGTTTCGACTGCCAACCGCGAGACACCAATCTCCTACTGGATGGATCTGCCTTCGGGCATGTATCCACCAACTCGCCTCTACATCCTTCTGTCCAAACGGACAGATGATCTTTCAAAAAATGCAGGGACTTCGGTCCCTGCGATCTGTGTATGATTCTCCCCCTCACCGAGGGGGAGGTAGAGGGGGTGGGAGCCCGTACGTGGCTCCAACCACCCCTCACCCCTCCTTCGAAAGGAGGGGGATCTGATCATCCATCGATCGCAGGGACAGAGAGCGCACCACAACCGGTCGCGCTAGTTCCCGAGCATGAAGAGGCCCCCATGAGCAGCCGTTCCCGTAGCAACCGTCGCTTCGCCACCGCCACCGCCCCCGTCGCCGCCGTCGACCTCACCCCGGCCGTCAGGGTCCGGGTGCTCGAGGCGACCATCGCGCGCGTGCGCGCGGCGCTCCTCGCGGTCGCGACCTGCGACGCGAAGGGCTTCTACACCGCGAAGCCCCAGGGGTACGTCCCCATGGAGCTCGCCAGCGCGTGCCCCCCGGCCGCGCTCCGCGCCGTGCTGACCGAGAAGCAGGCCGAGACGCTCAAGGGAGCCCTCGAGATCCTGCAGGAGGCCAGCAAGAGGCAGGTCTCCTCCGGCAAGATCGTCTTCGCCGGGCGGGCCGTGCTCGCCGAGCTCGAGCGCGAGGCGGCCGCGCTCCGGGCCGAGACGCCCGAGGCCAAGGCCGCGGAGTTCGTCCGGGCCTTGGCGCGAGCCGAGGCCGAGGCGAAGAGGCTCGCGGCGGTCGAGGCCGAGGGCAAGGCCCGCGCCGAGCGGATCGCCCGCAAGGGCGAGATCGAGGCCGTCGCGGCGGCCAAGGCCAAGGCCGCGAAGGCCGAGGCCGAGGCCAAGGCCAAGGCGTTCGCCCCGGTCCCCAAGAGCGAGGCCCAGCGCGCGGCCGAGAGGCTGGCGCCGCAGGCCCAGCGCGAGGCGGCGAAGGCCGACCTCATCACGCTCCGGCTCCAGGCCCAGCGCGAGCCCGAGCCCGCCGGCCTGGTCCTCGACCCGAAGGGCGGTGACTTCGTCACCCCCGAGGAGCTCGAGCGGCGCACGGCCCGCCGGGCCGAGCGGGCGCGGCTCACGGCCCAGCTCCCCCAGCCCAAGGCGCCCAAGCCCGAGGCCAAGGCCGCGGCGAAGAAGCCCCGGGCGAAGAAGCCCGCGGCGAAGAAGCCCGCGCCCGAGGCCAAGGCGGCGAAGAAGCCCCGGGCGCGGAAGCTCGCGGCGCCCGACGCCAGCGAAGCCAAGGCCGCGTAGAGCGCCCGTCTACCAGACACGAAAGTCTGGCCGGTGATTGTGCCGCTCACAATCGCGTAGAGGAGATCGACGCCTGTCTCTCCTCTGCTACCCCTGATCGCCGAGTTTACTCGACGCTCGAGTGTAGCAACCGCTACAGAAAGGCATCGGCCATGGGAATCGCCAAGGACACCCCCGGCCTGCTCGAGACACTCGAGTATCTCGCGTCCGGCATCCCGGCCGAGCTCAGCGCCTCAGACATCCAGGATGTCGAGGAGGCTGTCGAGATTGTCTGGCAGGTTCTACCCTATGGTGATCGCCTCGTGCGGTTGCCTCAGGGCGCCTTCAGCGAGTGGGCCTGGCTCAACGCGCTGAGTGGCTAGGCCATCCAGAAACACCCAACAAGAAAGGAGGTCTCTTCTGCGGGAGAGTTGATATAACCTCCCGCGCCGCTACAGATCGTGGATCATGGATCAACGCTCTCTAGTGGACGCTCTGGCAGACAAAGTCATTATCGCCTACGTTACACAGTGATATTCCTCGGCGTGTCACTTTTCCTCCTGAAACTTTCAGCATGAAAAGCGGCAAGCTGATCATTGCCACAAATTGCACCCTGCTTTCCGCGGGGTGTGTTGCTATCAGGAGGATCCATGGACATGTTGGGTTGGTTGATCGGGCTGTGCGCGTTTGTGACGGCGTGCGGATGCGTGCCTGAGGGCGCGGATGTACCGCCGCAGACGCGCACCATCGGTCGGGCCTCGTCGGCGCAGGTCTACGCCTGCACCATCGTCAGCGGTCCGACGCAACAACCGTCCGCTCTGGGTGTGTGCAGGATGCACCACCCGCGCCGCCCCACGGACAGCGATGTGGCAGGTTGGTTCCAGGTAGTCGCAGACCGCCCGGGCGCCACGGTCACGATCGTGTCCGCCACGCTCTACGGCGTGCGCGCGGACGGAACGCTCGCGTCCATCGCGGGCACGAACCACAACGGCCAGGGGGTCGCATGGGCTGGTCTTTACCAGCGCATGCCCTGGTTCGGCACGGACGCACACCGGCCCGTGTCCGTAGGCAACGGCTCCATCTTCCGAGCCCAAGTCCCCACGGACCACGTGCTTCACGGCGGCGTGCGCCACGGAAATCTCGCTGGCTTCGAGGACGCGGTCTTCGTGGTCGAGGCGACCATGACCGGCGACGCGCGGATGCAGCTCGGCGTGGACTATCGCCCCCAAGAAGGCGCAATCCTGCCGAATGGCAACCCGGACGTCAACGAGCGCTCACTCTCTGACTGGTTCACCACGAACAGCGGACTCTGCGCGCGCTCCACCCCAATTGCCACCCGCCCCAACGACTGCACTCCCCGATTCCCGGAGCTGTAGCCCACCTTGTCAGGACTTCCTCTTCCAGGCGCCCTGACCGCCTACACCCCTTTGTTATTCTCTTTGAGGATGATGGAGGGGTGTCTTGGATAAAGACGCGAAGAACCCTTGACAAAACGCAAAAAATCAGCTATGGTTCTCTGTTCCTGAAATGCATCCTGATCCATGTTTTGTTGGCAACTGCTGGCAAGAAAACATAGATAAGGAGGCACCGGATGGAAGAAGAAGAAAAGGTGGAGTTCACGATCGTTGAGCCGCGTAGGGGCGACTTGCCCTGGCGCGAGATCGGTACCGAGCACCTCGACTTCGTCGCGGACGAGGAACCGACGGAGTGGGAGCCGTCGGATGAAGTGCTCAGGATGGACGTGGCGTGGCTCGGAGAGGTCTATGACCGATCCCTGGCCGCGGACGCGCTCATCATGAACGAGCGGGCCGCCGCGATCGTGGCCGGGCGTTACAGGAAGGCGCAAAAGCACGCGCCCCTGCCGACATTCGTGTGCGACGTCGATGGCTATGACGAGGCGCTCTACTGCGCGGCACAGAGTGTTGCCCGCGAGTACGAGAACCTGCAGGCCGTGCGCGTAGCGCTCGACCCGCAGAGAGACCACCTCGAATCGCTTGGCTGGTTTGCCAGCGAGCGTGTGCTCCAAGCCATGGAGCAACTCACCACGGACCCGTGTCCGTTGGAGGGGATCAAGGCAGACCTCTGCAGGCTTTCCGAAAACATGCCTTACGACGTCGTGAGGATGTACGCGGAACTGCTCGCGCTTCCCAAGCCTCCCAAGGCCAAGAAGAGCGGGCTCAACCTGCACGTGCTCAAGGTCATGCGCGGCGAAAAGGCGGAACCCCCGCCCTTTGTCGCCAAGCGCGATCACCTGCTGGGAGCCATCCAGCAGTACCAGAACAGTCTGGCTGGGATGACCGCGCGCTACGCGGAACTCCTCGGCCAGGAGCGCGCCATCCTCAACAGGCTGGACGCGGCAGAGTCGAGACTCAGCAACCCCATCGGCGCCACGGTGACGCCGATGATCTACCACAGGCGATAAACGACACGGGAAGAGGTCAACCATGAAGACGAACGAGAACCAGGGGCAGTACGGCGTCAGGGTGTTTGCCCACATCGGGGATGGGACCATCTCCATCTCCAACCTCCGCACCATCGACGAGGGTGACCCGGAGGGCGCCCTCGGCCCGCCGAACGAGCAGGTCCGGATGCGGCAGGAGTCGAGGAAGATCGTCGTGGCCGTGCGCCGCGACGAGAGCAAGGTGGAGATCCACGACGGCGAGGTGACGTTCCACCTCAAGGGCGCGGACGTCCTCACGGACGACCCCGTGGCCGAGGCCAAGGCCGACGAGGCCGAGAAGCCCAACGGCGAGGAGACGGCGAGGAAGACGGCCGAGGCGAAGTTCTTCGCCGCCCTGCGGGAGAGCCGGGGGGCCGCGGACGCCCCGATCTCCGAGTACGACCGGAGGATGTTGGACGGCCTCATCGCCGGCAAGGGCGTCCACAGCAAGTCCGGACAGGTCTTCTCCGCGAAGCCCATGGCCAGGCACGCCACGATGCAGTACTTCGTGCACGGCGGGTGCCAGGACGAGACGCCCCTCCGCAAGGAGGACGTGGAGTACAGCGTCGTCTTGCCGGTGAAGGCGGTCCTCGACGTGCTGGCCAACAAGGCCGGCGGGGTACCGATCTTCACCACCGGCGAGGAGCGCCCGGGCAAGCCCCGCGAGGAGTTGATTCTCCTCGGGCTCGGGCACACGGACACGGGCGACGGGTTCGCGCCCCGCGCCGTGCTCGTGCTCAAGAGGGCCGTCATCCTCGAGGGTGAGGTCCGACAGAGCGGCTTTGCTCTGCTCCTGACGAACTTCGCGTTGTTCGTGGCCATGCGCCACTACGCGGAGTTGAGCGACCGCCTGGAGCCGGTCTTCCTGGAGGAGGAGGCCGAGCTCCAGGCCATCAAGGCCCGGCAGGCCGAGCGGGCCGCGAGGACGGTCCAGTACATCGAGGAGACCGCCCTCGTCGGCGCGGCCAAGACGGACGAGGAGTAGCGACCCTCGTCCGGGGAACAGCGTTCTGCGGCATCATCCAAACCTGGGTGGTGCCGCGCTTTTATTTTTACAGGCTCAAGTACTTGACTTTCTTTCTTTGAAAATCTACACTTCTCTATCTTCGGAACCAACGGGGGGACACATGCAAACCGTACAAGCAGACGTTCGGGGGAAACCCTTCCCCCTGATCACCAAGCTGGGTCCACGGCGACTGCACACGGCATCGCAAAGGGACACGCTCGAATCCACGCCCTACATCATCTGGTGGAGCAGTGCGGAGTATCCGGTCATGATCATCTGCGGCCACAAGGACATGCGGCCTCCGGAAACGACAAAGCCCGTGCACGAGGTCAACCTGCTCGAGGCTCAATCCCGGAGATACCCGCTCGCGGACTACCACCCGGGCACCAACGAAGCGACCATTCGATTCGTCAAGCGGCCGAGTCGCTAGAAAGCAAGCGGCCGCTCATCACAACGCGCTGACAATCCCGCACATCCAGGTGCAGAAAGATCAGGTGTATGTCTGCCACCCTCCTCGGAATTAGCCTGGCGCTCTTCGTTCTCTTCTGGGGCGACCTAACAAGGTTTGCCCATCGGCTCCAAAGGCCGCAACGGCGCTTCTAGCAATGGCTTCCAGCGCTAACCTCGCACTCCCCGCTTCTCCTTCGGCGGGCTTTTGTTAACAGAACGTATACGACGCCGCTTGACGCACCAGAAAATGGCGACTATATTCGATACTATCATCCCTCTGCATCTGCGGAGTAGCGTACGTTATCTTTGTTGTCTCGTGATGGTAGTCTTTCTCTCTAACCATCTCGAGAACACATCCTCTTTTTCGTGGCGCTACTTTGCAGGTTCGGACGGAGGATAGAAAAAAATCGCACACGCGATTTTTTTCATTCCTCTAGGATTGGCCGTTCGTACACAACGCGGCGAACAACTTCCACCTCTTTCCCATACCGTTTTTTCGCAGAGACCACGACGAGCGTTGTTCCTCGTGGCACGTCAATCTCCAAAGCAAAGGTGCCATCACGTTGAACGATTGCAGGACGTTCGTTGATAGTCACGCTCGCGTTGACCCCTGTTCTGCCTTGTACGTGGAGTCGCGGATTATCAATACGCTGACCATCTGCAGGCTGAAACACTTCCAGCGGTGGTGGGATGGAAATAGCATAAACCTGAAAAAAGACATATCCCACAAGAAGCGCCACAAACCCACCAAATATCGCCAGCGTTTTTATACGTGCGCCGACCGCCATATCAAAACGTGGGATGTTACGCACACGCGGAAGATAATCCTCGCGTTGCGCCGTTACTCCGCGCTCTGCTAATGCTCCACGATATTTATCCAAAAAATAGGAACCTGTGCCACCAAGCGCGGAAACATACGAGCGAAAAAGCTTTTCAAGGTAAATGACATCTTCTGAGCTTTCCCATTGATTATTTTCCCATGCACGAATCTGCGAAGGAATGACCTTTGTTTTTCGCGATATTTCTTCCACGCTCAATCCGCACCGTTCTCGAAGTTCGCGAAGATCAGCGCCGAGTCCGCCCTCTGCATTCACGCTCTTTTGGACAAATGGCATAGACTACAGCGATTCTTCCTCAACCTGCCCTTCACCTTCCTCCGCTCCATCCTCTGCCGCTGAGCTCATTCCATCCAACAAAATCGCACGAGGCTTTGCTCCGTCACCAGGACCGATTACGCCCTTACGCTCTAGAATATCCATCAACCGAGCGGCGCGCGCATATCCAACACCAAGACGTCGCTGTAAAAAGGTCGTGGACGCTTTTTTCGATTGCCGAATCTCATCAATAGCCGCCTCATATAAATCATCCCCGCCATCATCATCGCCTGCACTGCTCCCATTCATGACCGTGCCTCCCGCAGATGGTCGTTCTGTGTAAGTCAGGTCGTAATCCGCAGGTTCGTAATGCGATTTGATAAAATCTACAACCTGCTGAATCTCCTTTTCCGAAACAAAGCATCCCTGGATACGTTTTACAGAAGACATTTCTGCCGTGGAAAGCAACATATCTCCACGACCAAGCAACTTTTCCGCGCCCTGCTGATCAAGAATGGTTCGAGAATCCATTTGCGATGCCACGGCAAAGGCAATGCGCGCCGGAATATTTGCTTTGATCAGACCTGTAATGACATCAACAGAGGGACGCTGGGTGGCGAGCACAAGGTGAATACCCACTGCACGAGACATCTGACAAAGGCGCACAATCGGGCCTTCAACTTCCTGCGCGGCTGTCACCATCAAATCCGCGAGCTCATCGATCACGACAACAATAATCGGAAGCTTGTCTTCCACACGAGCATTGTATGTCGCCAAGTCACGCACGCCGAACTTTGAAAGCAGATCATAACGACGATCCATTTCGCCGAGCAGGTGCTTCAGAGCATTTACCGTCTCTTTCACTTGCGTAATAACTGGCGTAATCAAATGGGGAATGCCGTTATAGATCTGCAATTCCACACGTTTTGGATCCACCATCACAAACTTGACCTCATCTGGGCTATTCGCAAAGAGGAAAGACATGATGAGCGTATTCAAACACACGGATTTGCCTGACCCGGTTGCGCCAGCAACGAGCAAATGCGGCATGCGATGCAGATCCGCAACCCATGGCTTGCCCGCAACATCCTTACCAAGCGCAAACGTAATGGAGGATTTGCGTTCACGAAACTCTTTTGACTCAAGAATCTCGCGCATACCAACCGTCGCGACAGACTGATTCGGCACTTCAATACCCACAAGAGACTTTCCAGGAATGGGTGCCTCAATACGAATAGGATGCGCGGCAAGTGCCAATGCCAAGTCGTTATGCAAAGCTGTGATACGCGTGAGCTTGACCCCATCAGCTGGACGCAAGGAAAACTGCGTTACGGTCGGGCCAATAGCCACCTCTGCCATTTCCACAGGAATCCCAAACTTATCAAATGTCGAACGAATCATCTCGCGGCGCTGAACAACATCACCAGAATTAGGCTTTTGATCACGACGCTCTAATAAATCAAAAGGAATTTCTATCTTTGGATACTTTTTCTTTGGTTTTGCCTCAATTTTTTCTTCGTCATCATCTTCCTCTTCCCCTTCTTCTTCCTCGCCTTCCTCTTCATCTTCTGACTTTACCGCATGAGTTGGCGCTGGAACTGGGACCGCTGGCGCAGAGACCGTTTCAGACGGAACAGAACTCGCAATAGGCTGAGTCGCTTTTTCAATGACGCGACGATCCTGCCATTTGATGAGTGGCGAAACAATCGCTTTCAATACAAACAAGACTCCTTTCCACAGCCAACTAAAAACAAACAAAATTTCTTGTAGCGTTGCATTAAAAATGAGAAGTAGCGACACGAGAAACAACGCGCCCAATAAGACGACTGTCCCGGCCATGCCCATCATGTTTACCAGAGGGACGGCAACAGTCTCTCCCAACTTCCCGCCAGCCGCGGCTAAAGGTCCATCCGCAATGTGTTCGTTGATTTTTGGAAAGGTCAGCAGATGCACCAACGGATTCATGGTCAGATAAAACAGGGCAATGCCAATCACATTGGTCACGCGGATTGGCAGACGTGTTGGTGCAATCAAATAATACCCCCATGCAATAAAGATGATGGGCAACACGATCAAGTCCCATCCAAAAATGTAGGACAGTCCTTCATCAAGCGCTCTCCCCACGCTCCCCGCCATGCCAAAGCGTGCAAGAAACACGAAAAGCGCAAAGGCAAAAAGGCACAGCACAAGGATCCCATTTCGAGTTTCTGGATCCAAATGCAAATCAATCGACGAGCGACGGCGGCGAGACATGTCTTGATTGTATCCTATCCTGCGTTTCTTTCACAGTGCACTTACAGATCTGATCCGATTTTCGCATAAACAAAAACCACGCCCATCGGACGTGGCCCCAAAACGCCTCTTCCTCTTTACGCGTCCACCGGCGGTTCTTCGCCTTCTTCATCCTCTGGTGGTTTTGGCGTAGCGGCTCCTTTGCCTGCATCTGATGTTTCGCGCACCTGCCAGGCGGCCATGCACTTTTCGCGAATTTGCTTCATCAAATCTTGTCGCTGGCGTAGAGCAATCTTGGCATTTTCGCGTCCAACACCAAGCTTTTCACTTTCAAACGAGTAAGAATTACCGCTCTTTGTCACCACGCCAAGCTCTACGCCTGCATCAAGCAAGTCGCCTGGAATGGAAATGCCCTCGTTGTACATGATATCGAATTCGCAGGTGCGGAATGGTGCGGCTACTTTGTTTTTCACGATTTTGCACTTTACACGGTTGCCAATGATGCGCTCCCCCATTTTGATTTGCGCAGACCGTCGCACTTCAATGCGCATGGAAGAGTAGAACTTGAGCGCTGTGCCGCCGGTCGTTGTCTCTGGATTGCCGAAGACGACGCCGATCTTCAAGCGGATCTGGTTGATGAAAATTACGATACAGCTTGAGCGCGAGATAATGCCCGTGAGTTTGCGAAGGGCTTGGCTCATGAGACGCGCCTGCAATCCCATGTGCTGATCGCCCATTTCGCCTTCGATTTCTGCTTTAGGTGTCAGTGCGGCCACCGAGTCCACTACAATCACGTCCACTGCATTCGACCGCACGAGCGTTTCGACGATGTCGAGTGCCTGCTCGCCTGTGTCCGGTTGAGAAATGAGCATCTCATCAACATTCACGCCAATTTTACGCGCATAATCCGGATCAAGCGCGTGCTCTGCATCCACAAACGCCGCTACGCCACCCATACGCTGTGCCTCGGCAATGATGTGCTGAGCAAGTGTGGTTTTACCAGATGCTTCAGGACCAAACACCTCGATAATACGTCCGCGTGGAACACCGAAGACACCAAGTGCAAGGTCCAAAGACAAACAACCCGTGGGAACAACCTCTACCTGCATCTTGCGCGCTTCTCCAAGGCGCATGATCGAACCTTCGCCGAACTTTTCTTGAATCTGATCAATGGCTCCCTGTACCGCTAACCGCCGACCATCACGTTCCTCGGATTTCTTAGACATACGAGCATGAAAAAATGGATGAGCGTTCTATTTATGTTCTATGGTTGCAAGGTACAAGACCGTACAACAGCACGCAAGTGGATAAAAGAAGGGAGGCGACCCAGGAACGAGTATGACCTCCCTCATATCAGCGAAAGAACGGGCAACGCGATGAAGGAAAAGACGACAGAAGGCCACTCCCCGAAGAAGATGTGCGCCGGCCACCGTCATACGCGCATCGCTCGCCTGGCATGCAGGTGCACGGGCCCAAGTGCATGCCGTCGGGCTGGCAGAGGTTTCCCGTGACGTTTGCCCCAGGCCAAGGATCATCACAGCACGTGCCGTACCATCGTCCTGGCGTGCAAAGCATCTCGTGATGTCCGGCATCTTCGAACGCGCGAGGCACATCCTCGAACGTAACCAGACGTTCGGAAGATTCCTGACCCGCAGGCCCAGCATCGACTGGCACTGCCTCTGGGTTGTCGTAGAGGTCGCCATCTTCCATGCGAGCAACAGCGCATCCCATGGATAGAAGAGCTGTGGCAAACATGGCAATCAGGCCTACGGTGGCCATCACTGCCGCTTGCACGATTCCCGCACCATCACGATAGCTGTTCATGGATCCCTCCGTGGTTGGAGGGCAGTCACCACAGACCAGTTGGCCTGAGGCGACTGCCCCTTACGTGCGCTACGCGTCACGCAGGTAAGGGGCAGAGGAAGCAATCCTTCCTCAACCATGACTGTGAGGCATTGTCGTCAATCGACGTTGCCAGTGTGGATGCATGACGTGTCTTCACAAGGCTCATGCCCCACGAGAGACGACATACCCCGCACTCCTGTAGAAGCAACTCATCCTTATTCTGCCGCGCCAGTTTCGTGACCAGCACAGGGCAACAATCCAGGCCGCACTCCTTATTCATTCCTGAATTCTGCCATCGTTTCTTTGACTTGCTTGTGCTCTCGCAACCTTATTTCCACCATACGGTTGAACAGAGCGAGGGTCAAAGATTCTGTTATGTACGATCAACGTTTCGCCTATCGTCTTCTTGTGAAAAAGGCAAAAGCGCTTGCAAAAGAACTGTCCTGCTCGTCAGAACAGATGGACGTTCATCCAACGAATACAGTTTTCGCGATTTGTTATCCCCTTTTCTGTGGATAAGTCTCTTACGACTGTTGATAAAGCGCCAAATAACAAAGATCAGAAGATACAACCCCAACATTTCCATCCAATCAAGCGACACGTTCGACCAATAACCAAATCCAATTATGTCTGGAAGTCGTGCTATGGAGAGGACAGCCAGCAAAAAGCCGCGCGTAGGCAAAACCGTCATAGCACACGGAAGAAACAGCGCGACTGTCCCCGCTCCCATGATCCATGGAATCAGCGGAAGGACAAAGAGCCCTGTCACAAGCGCAAAACCACTCACTTGGCCAAATGCCCACGCCGCATACGGGACCGTCATCACCGTCGCGCCAATCGTGCTCGCGAGAATGCCGCGGATCAAATCCCAAGGAAGTACATTCCGCAGACGATCATCTATCCACCTTCCCCATGTGAGCAAACCCCACATCGCGAGAAAGGAAAGCGCAAAACTTGCGTCATAAAGGAGCGCCCATGGTTTCCAAAATGAAAACGTGACAGCCGCGACTAAAAGCAGACGGGACGCGCGCGGCAGTCGTCCAACCACGGGTGCAAGCTCGATCAACCAGCCCATGATAGCCGCTCGAACAACAGACGCAGACGGTTGGACAAACAGAACAAAGACGGTCAGCACAAAAGAGAAAAGCAAGAACGCAAACCGTCGCGAGAGCCCGATACCCAGCAGGCCAAGCATGACGATCGTTGCCACAATCGTTACGTTTGATCCAGACACCGCGATGATATGCAAAAGCCCAGCGCGACGGAAATCGTCCTTTGCCTCTTTTGATAAGCCGCGCTCACCATAGAGAATACCCGAAAGCAAAGCGCCTTCGTCGCCAGGAAAAAATGTCTGGATACGTGTCGTGAGGCTCGTTCTCCAAGCACCCAGCGATAAACGATCGCGCGCACTCGCCGGTACATACGCAAGACCTTTTGATGAAAGTGGCTTGAGCCCACGCGGCAAAGACGGTCGAACCGCGTCAAACCGCCAAAGACCAAACAAAAACGAGAGAAGAATAAGCCCAACGAACGTCGCTGGTCGCATAACCTTGACCCAGCCGCTAGAAACAAGCCCCACTCCTACGACCGACCCCGCCACAAAGACCAAAACTGAAACCGCGACGTACGGCCAAAACGAGTGCAAGAGAATGCCACCAAGAAACGCTAAACCCAGCCAACCAGCGGCTGTAGCAAACACAAGGAAACGTCGCTCCATACTCTACCGCGTTCCACGAATCATGTTTTTTGTCAATACGCGGACACATGATTACTCGTACACCCAAGCGGCTTGACAAAAGCGCTTTTTTGTGTTATTCTTCTATGATTTCGTCGCAATCCGTGACGGAAGAAGCATGGGAGGAAAGCCGTGAGATTACTCAACAAGATCCTGTTCGTCCTCGTGCAGAGCTTCCTGATCGGGTTTGCGGCCGCGGTGCTCATGAAGCTGAGCGGCGGCACGATCTCCTTCTGGCCGTTCTGCGGTCGGACGGCTGTCGCGACTGCGTTCGGTGCACTCATCGTGTTCCCTATCTACACCAAGATCGTGAGGAAAGTGAGACGCTGGCGCAGACGCCGCACCTACCGGATCCGCCTGGCCCAGCCGCGGGTCAGCTGAAGCGCCGCGAGGATTCAAACGAGCGGAGGACAGACTACCGCTCCACGTGATCGGTGATAAGAGCATACTGAACAAGCAACGAAGGGACGTGGAAGATGAAACAGATCCTGGGAACGCTACTGTATATCTTCATCGTCGGCATGCTCACGATCGTCGTCGCAAGGGCGGCCTTCGGTGCTCCGTTGCCTCGGTCGTTCGCCGTGGGCGCCATAGCCGGATCCGCGCTCGCCTGGCTCGTGATCATCCCCCTCGGCAAGAAGCTAGTCGAGTGGATCAAGCAGAGGAGGCTCACCAAACAGAACGCCCCGTCCGCCACGGAGGTCAGGCTCGTCGAAGAGCGCGACCACCTCCGCGTCCAACTCGAGGATGCGCTCACCGCGCTCCGAACCAAGGACGACCCGTTCCGCGGCGAGGACCCGCGAGCCGTTGCGGATCGCATCGAGGCAACGGTCAAAGGACGCGAGCGTTCGAGCTAACGAAAAACCTGCCGACCCCACCCGCCCCTTCCCCTCACCCACCGTTGCCGACGGATACAATTTCGGCACTCTCCAGGAGTTTGCGAACGCAGTGCTCGTCAACTACTGACGGAGGTTTACGTGAAGAACATCAGGAATGCGGAAATCTGGGTCGTTGACTCCCGCACACGCCGTCTCCTCGCCCGGCGGACAGTCTCGTACACAGAGTTCACCAAGTTCACGGTGCACGATGGCGAGACGCTTGTAAGCGCTCGCGTGCGTCTGAACGATCAGGACAGCAGGTTCCCCACCTGCTACGTCATCGTGAACGGACAACGCGAAGAGTACGAGGACGGTGTTCGTGAGTTCGATACTCACGGATACGGGAAGATTGAGATCATTTTCTACAGCACAAACCCGCCTACCCCGCCTCGCTCCCCCTCGCTGAACTAACCCCACCTCTTTGCTGACACGTTCGTTGTCAGCACCCCCGCAGTGCGCTTAAGCAGTGTCGCTTGAGCGCGATGAGGAGGCTCGACCATGTTCTTCAACGAGATCGCGATCCTCGACATCGGGACCCCGGCGAGTGCGCCGTCCCACTTCCGCGTCGTGCGGGTGCCGGGCTGTCGCTTCGACATGAGGGTCCGCACGTCGGACGGTGGCATCGTCATCTCTGGCGAGGGCCACGGCATGAAGGTCCGCGTGGGCGTCCTACACCCGCTCAATGGGTGCATCGACGAGGCCGAGATCGAACCCGGCCAGGCCGCGGCGGTCGGTGGCCACTTCGTGGTCACCTACATCCGACTGTCCAAGCCCCTCACCCCAGCCACCCACCCCACCAACAACTAGCCCGCCCTTTCCTCTCACCCGCTGACACATTCTGTCAGCACCCCACGAACGCTTGATACATCGAGCGTTGGTGCAGGACACAAAAATCCTCCAAACGGAGGATTTTGTGTTTATATAATGAGCCGACCGTCCCGATCGAAGATCCTTCCCGATGCTCCGATCGGGACAGGTCGACTCCATCGCGTCCAACGCGATTACGCTCCGACCCGGAAGTAACACACGTCGCCGTCTTGCATGACGTAGTCTTTGCCTTCAATGCGTGTCAGCGCCTTTGCGCGACAACCTGCTTCGCCGCCGTTTTCAAGATAGTCTTTCCAGTTTGTGACTTCCACGCGGATAAAATTCTTTTCAAAATCCGTATGAATCCTTCCTGCGGCTTGCGGGGCTTTTGCGCCTTTGACGACCGTCCATGCACGCGCCTCATCCGGACCACTTGTGAGAAAGGTAATAAGACCAAGCACGTCGTATGCCTCTTTGATCAGACGATCAAGTCCAGACTCTTCGAGACCAACCGTCGCGAGGTACTCTTTCTTTTCCTCTGCAGACATGGACGCGAGCTCTGCCTCCATCTTGACGCAAACAGGTACGAGTCGTCCTTTAAGAGGCACGTTTTTCCAGGAACCGTCGGCGATTTGCGACTCGCTGGCGTTCAACACGTACAACATGGGCTTCATGGTCAGCAACGAATACGGCTTGAGAAGTGCACGCTCTTCGTCTGTCCATGCAACATCACGAAGCATGGTTCCGGTATTCAGCGTTTCCAAAACACGTTTCAATAACGCGATTTCTTGCTCAAGCTGTTTTGTCATCCCAGACTTGGCTTGCTTTTCTGCGTTCCCGATTCTTTTTGAGACAACATCCAAATCTGCCAGAGCTAATTCTGTGTTGATGGTCTCGGCATCGCGTGCAGGATTTAGCGACCCATCAACATGAAGGACATTGGGGTCTTCGAAGATGCGGACGACCTGCGCGATTGCGTCTGTCTCGCGGATGTTCGCCAAAAACTTATTGCCAAGCCCCTGACCTTCGCTCGCACCTTTGACCAAGCCGGCAATGTCCACAAACTCAATGACCGTTGGGACAACCTTTGCGCTTTTATCAAACGCCGCCAGCTTGTCCAAGCGCTCGTCTGGAACCGCAACCGTCCCCACATTTGGGTCAATCGTGCAGAATGGATAGTTCGCACAATCCACCTGATTTTTCGTAATTGCAGAAAACAACGTGGATTTCCCCACGTTCGGCAGACCAACGATTCCAATCTGAAGAGGCATAATGATGCAAAAGACGATAGCATGCCCAGACAAGCATGTCACGGCCAACGGGAATGATTGACCTGGGTGCTTGGTTATGGTACTCCGTATCACGGAGGAGCCCATGAAAAACACAGCCTCGAACCAGCCAGCCAAGCCACCGGTAGCCCCGCCGCCCGCAGAGCCACCCCGAGAGATTCGACCTGAAGACTCCCCGCTCTTCCTCGCTGTGGCCGCCAAGGTCATCGAACAGATCCTCGGCCCACGCCCTCGCCGCGACTAACCCGCCTTCCTCGCGGTCTTTTTTTACCTTCACCTCTTGACGAATCGCCTCAAACGCGATACATCCTCCTCCACGGAGGACCCATGGGAACAAAAAGACGACCGTCTGCGCGGGCTCTACTGAGCGAACATCTCAAGATCGCGGGCAAGCTCGCGGACAAGGAGTTGCCTGTCGAGGTTGTGCTCGAATCCGCGCTCCGCGCCTATCTCTCGGGCACGAACGTCACGCACAAAATCCTGCGCGACTACGCGTACAAGCGCATGAGCGAGGAGCGCGCACACAAGATCCTGGACACCATTCCCCGGTTCTCGCGTCGCGGACTGCTTCTCAAGCTGGACGATCCGAGCGTGGACATGCCCGCGCCGCTCGCGAACCAGCTCGCGAACGCCAACATCCTCTACCTGTTCGAGCTCGCGAGCTTCACGCCCAAGCACCTGACCAAGCTCAAGCTCACGCCTGCGGAGATCCGCACGTGTGCGCGAGTGCTCATGAGCTTTGGCATGGGCCTGGGCGTACCGTTCACGGGCCAGACCCTGCTCGCCATCCTCCGCCTCACCAACTAACGGCCCCTGCCGTCTATTTTTTTACGAAAACCCATCCATGCTTGACAGCATGAGCAAAAAACCGTATGCTCGTGCGTCGCTAACAGAAGTGCGACAAGGAGGATAAGCCGTGTTCACGATCAGTAAGACCGCCCGTTATCGTGTCCTGTTCCTCACCATCAGCCTGCTCTTGGTCGCGTGGGTGTACTCCGTAAACCGTACGAGCCCATCTGCGGTTGCCACCACACGTGAGCGCGTGCACGCGCAGCGACTGTGGTATGGCCAGCCCATTCCGGCTCAACCTTCGCCGAGCCACATGGCACGCTACCTGCTGCTTTCACAGCAAACCATGGAAGGTACGCGGCTGGACTTGCCCCAGCTCTCGCACCAGCCCACCAGGCAGGTTCTCGCACAGAGCCGCGACATGATCCTGAACCGACCCACGCCAGCCAATGCCTGGAACTGGGACGGCGTGCGGGCCGTGGTGCGTAGCATGGGTGCGGAAATCGCTCTCCTTCAGACCGCGAATCCGAATGCCCTTGGCGGGGCATTCTCGTATGAGCTGGTCAGCAGATCCTTCATCGTAAACGTCCCGCCCAATGACCAGAGCGGATCCAACACCTTGGACATGTCTGGTGCCATGGTGCACGAAGGCACGCACGCGCTCGTGGAGCAGGAGTACCTGCGTCTGTGCGGCTTCACGCACGAACAGTGGATGCGCATCCTGCTCCAGTGCCGCGACGTACGCTTCGAGGAGTCCTATCTGAGCGAAATCCTGGCGCACCTGAACCAGGAGGTGTACTGGGGTTCACTCGTGAACATCCAGGACCTCATGGCCCTTGGATACGTGCGTGACACGTACGAAGCTCGGCACGGAAGCCCTTATGCTCTGGCGCGTAGGCTCGCAGAGCACGCGCGGCGCGATGTGGGTACGCACGGAGACCTGTGCGGCCCGCCCGTGAGCATTCGCGGCCCGCGCCAAGGTTCCTTCTGCCTTCCGAGCATGATCCAGGACATTCCCATGGTCTGGGACGTCATGGACGCACGACCCTAACACTGCCCACTGGCGGTTGTTTTTTTCTTTTGCCCCCTGGTTGACGGGTCCGCTGTTTTCCCGTAGATTGCATCTATCTTATGCCAGAAACACACATCGAATACCTCCCGAAATCAGAGGTCAAAATCTCGTTTACCATCAGCACAGAAGAAGCGAAACCGTATCTTGATGAGGCCCTTAAAGACATTTCGACCGCGAAACCCATTCAAGGCTTTCGTCCGGGCAAAGCGTCGTATGATGACGTGAAGCGCGAGTATGGCGAAATGCGCATTTGGGAAACTGCCCTTGAGCGGATTGTTCGCGCGTTTTACATCAAAACTGTGCTTTCGGAGAACATCGAGACTGTTGGCTCTCCGGCCGTTTCCATTGACCAGCTCACGCCTGGCCAAGCCATCAAATTCACGACCATCACCCCAACAGAGCCAAAAATCATCGAGCTTCCTGATCTAGAGAAGTGCAAAGTCCTTGCCAAAGAAATCAAGGTCACGGACGATCAGGTGAATGAGACCGTCGAACAGATGCGCAAGATGCGCCGTAAGGAGGCGCTTGTCAGCCGTCCGGCAACGGGTGACGATCTCGTGGTGATTGATCTGGAGATGCAGCGTGACCATGTTGTGCTTGAAGGAGGTACAGGCCGCGACTACAAAGTCTACCTCGCGGAACACAACTACATTCCTGGGCTCACGGAAAAGCTCCAGGGCATCAAAGAAGGCGAGGAACGAACATTCACGCTCCCCTTTCCGAGCGAGCACTATCAAAAGCATCTCGCTGGCAAAGACGTGGATTTCACGGCTAAGGCTAAAGGTGTGTACGAGTTGCAGTTACCGGCGTTTGATGATGAGTTTGCCAAAGGTGTTGGCGTTGAAAGCGCGGAAAAGTTGCGCGACCTTCTCAAAACAAACCTCGGCGTAGAGGCAAAATCCAAATCCGACGAAGCCGCGGAAATCGAGCTTCTCGACAAACTCACAGATCAAGCAAAGTTCGATGATATTCCAGAGCTCCTCGTGAATGAGGAGATTCGCCGCATGATGCATGAAATCGAGCACGGCGTGGAAGACCAGGGCATGAAATGGGAAGATTACCTCGCATCCATCAAAAAAACCGCAGATGCGCTCAAGCTCGAGTTTGTTCCACAAGCCATGCGCCGCATCAAGGCCGCGGTCCTGGTCAAACAGCTCGCGAAAAAGGAGGGAATCAAGGTTACAGAAGAAGAATTGGACACAGAAATCGACCGCATTCTCAATACACTCAAACCCGAAGACACGGAAACACGCGAACGTGTTGCCTCACCAGAGTATCGTGACTATGTCGCGGTACAACTCCGCAACCGACGGACGCTCGAGTGGCTGAAGGAAAAGTGCATTACAACGAAGTAACCAAACCCGGGGTCAAACCCGGGTTTTTGGTCTAAAAAAACACCGCTCGAAGAGTTCGAACGGTTGCTATGCGCCGCGAAGCTGGCGCTCCTCTCTCAGGAGGAGGTCGGCGAAGTCCTTGTCCTTGGTCCAGACCGTGTTCCCGTTGCGCACTTCCAGTCCCCCGCTCGAGGAGTAGTCGCCCTGGATGCCATCGACGTGCGCGCGATCGCCCTTCCAGTCTACCAGACGGAGCCACACTGTCAGATCTCCGCCCTCCTCGGTCGCAGAATGCGCCCACCCCGGCCGGTCTACCGTTTTCGGCGCGGATGGATCTACCTGAAAGCGAAACGCCGTGGGTGCATCAGGAAGCGGGTTTCCGAGGTACACCCGGTAGATCATGCAGGCATCCTTGATCCAGGTCAGCTCCTCCTGGAGAGAGCGAACCGCCTGTCGCAGAGCGATCCTCTTGGAAGCCTCGAGCCTGCCCATCTTGAGGTATGCGGTCGCCACCCCGTAGCTTCGGGTCACGAGCATGCCGCGCTTGCGATCCACTTCGTCGAGCTCGAGCGCATCCGGAGAGTGGCGGAGGGTTCCCACGCCCTCTTGCCATGGAAGGATCTTGCTCGAATTGCCACGGGATTCGTACGTCCAATGACGGCGCAAGTCGTGCTCGCTCCACACAGGGTCGTCTCCTTCGGCTGACGGGACCCACCGGAGTCGCGTAAGACGAGGGATCGCGGCCTCATGCACCGACAGAGGCTGTACGAGTCCAGTCACGAGAAACAGCTTGGCTCCTCTATGCATGTGAACCACCTCCGTCCAGAGAGACTTCCTGGACCAGAATTTTTAGCACAGTTCTGCAATTTTGTCAATGGGTTTGCTCCATGAGCCTCCTGTTGTTATCTTGTCCGTATATGCTCTTCGGTGCTCATGTTTCTATTGCTGGCGGCATTGTTAATGCTCCATTGAATGCCGCAAAGCTTGGTTGCGAGGTGTTTCAGATGTTCACGCGCTCACCGCAAGGAGGTCAGGCGCCGGAAATCACGGAAGAAACCGCACGGACATTCCTCGCAACGTGCAAGGAGCACAATCTGTCTGAGTGGGTTGTGCATGCGCCGTATTACATCAATTTTGCGAATGCTGAGGCACGCATTCGAAACAACTCCGTGCGTATTATCCGCGAAGAATTGGAGCGCGCATCCCAGATCAAAGCAAAATACGTGATGTTCCACCCGGGAAGCGCGAGCGGGGTTGGTGAAAAGCAAGCCATGCAGTTTGTGGTAGACGGCATCAAACGCATACTGGACGGATACGAGGGGTCCACGCGACTCTTGATCGAGATTTCTGCAGGCGCAGGCATGGTGATCGGCGATACGTTCGAAGAAATCGCGGAGATTCTTGACGGCGTGGGCGATCGAGCGCTTGGCGTGTGTTTTGATACGGCTCATGCTTTCGCAAGTGGTTATGATCTGCGCGATGCCGCATCCGTACACAAAACGCTTGCTGATTTCGACAAAACCATTGGGCTCTCACGCTTGAAAATGAGCCATTGCAACGACTCAAAGGTCGAACTCGGCGCACGCCGCGACCGCCACGAGCACATTGGTAACGGCCACATCGGCAAAAAAGGATTTGACGCACTCATGCACCACCCAGTTTTCAGCAAACTCAACTTTTATCTGGAAACAGAACCAGAAGGAATCAAAAAAGACTTGCAGACACTGAAAAAAATGCGCGATCTATGATCCTCTCTGTCACCCTCATTCCCTCTGCGAGCCAAGACGAAATCGTGGGCTGGGTTGGGTCTGCAATCAAAATACGCATTGCGGCGCCGCCCGTGGACGGAAAGGCCAATGCTGAGCTCTTGCGTTTCCTTGCAAAGAGAGTCGGCCTGGCACAAAGCGACCTCGCGATTGTTGGCGGACAAACATCAAAACATAAACGCATAGAGATTCCTCTTGCGGAAGAGGACGTGCGTGCGGCATTGACATAACCAACAACCACAGATACCGTCCACCCACAAAGGAGTGGCGCATGTTCCCTTCTACGAACCGTCTCCTCGCCTTTCTCATCGGCACCTTCTACCATCGCATGGAACGCCTCAACAAAAAGGAGAGGCTCGCACTCGAGGCATTCTCCCACGATCTCACCTTCCCGCCGCGCAGGACCGACTCGCCACTCATCGTCTGTATGGTTGGGTTAGTTGGTTCTGGTAAGTCGCTCGTTGCAAGGCTTCTCGCAGAGCACATCGGAGCGGTGGCGCTGAACGCTGACATCATCCGCATGTACATGCGCAAAGAGGGTCTTGGCTTTGACCGAGCGCGCCTACTTGCAGAAATCACGGCGCACCGGGCGCTGGATCAAGGAAGTAACGTGGTCATGGACTCAGACCACATCGATGCCGCCAAACGCGCGAGCGTACTTGCTCGTGCGAAGAAAATGGGTGTGCGGGTAGTCTTTGTTCGCACGGTCTGCGACCTGGACATCGCCTTTGGCAACATCATGAAGGAGGACTACAACCACGAGGATGGCCCCTTTTTCCGAGATGCCGCATCTCCATGGAAGGATCCGTCCGTGAGCGCTGGTGCGGTCGTGAAGATGCGCGAGATGCACCGCCGCACCTGGCTCCACTACGATCTGCGGCGTTCCGGCGGCGGTCAGTGGGTGCTGAAGCGCACCCTCCCCTTCCCCGTGTTCGCCACGATCGACACTGGCAAGCCGCACTGGCAAGAGGAGCTCGCAAACACGGCCAAAAACCTCGGCGTCTAGCACCACAGCCACCTGGCTGTGTTTTCTTACCCTAAACACTTGACAAAAACGGATTTTACGTATCTAATGCATCAAACAAAGCAAGAAAGGGACGTCATGCCGAACGACAAACAGCATTCTTCCCATAGCACCGTGACCGTCGCGATCCTGGGCGTGGCGATTCTCGCCATTCTCGGAATCAACGAGTATGTGCCGACTGTCATCAACCACAACCACGCACCGGAGGACGCCGGCGAACCGCTCGTCACGATCCCGGAAGACGCGGACCCCAACCGCACGCACGATCGCTATCGCGTAGAGCTCTCCTTCTCGCGACGCATCATCCTGCGCGTGTCGGAAACGGAAATCATGGGCCCGTGCCAGGCTGGGGACCTGCGAGAGGACGTCGTGCCGGAGCATCCGTGCCGCTGTGCATGGGACAGCGAAACCGCAACGCAGGCGTTTCAGGAGCAGGGAAAGCTCGTCTGCCTGCTGGACGTGCTACGGAACAGGCCCGTGGACCTGAGGGTCACGAGCTACATCGCGTGGCCGCTCACCACGAACGCTGGCAATTACCCCTGCCGCGCGCTCGGGGCCGAACGGCGCTTCGAAAACAACCCCGACCTTCGCATCACGGTCACACGCAACGGCGTGCCCGTGAGGACCTCCCCGACCGTGGCCGCCATCACCGCGAGCTCCACCCGCGCCTGCGCCCTGCACGTCGCGGACACCCCCTGCGAGTCCTGGATGGCCCGCCTCCCAAACGGCGGCTGCTGGCCCACAACCCCCCGCTGATCGCGCCCACTGGTGTGATCTTTTTTTGCCTGGCCGTTGACACAATGCGAAATCTGCGCTTAGATAGGCGCGGTTCTCAAGAGGGAGAAGCACATGTCCACACCCGTAGAGAAAATCCTGGTAGTCGGCGGGATCGTGAGTGCGGTTGTCGCGCTTACGGTCTGTACGGTTGGAAGCAACCTCGTCGAGCGATGGCTCCAACACCAAGGCCGAATCTCTTCCGAGCAGACCCAGACAGTGCGCCGCACGCAGATCGTGACGGATGCGCCGCACGAAACGTTCGACACCTACGTGATCACGATCCAGTACGCCAACGGGTTCACGCCGGCAGATGGCTACAACAACCTCGAGCTCGAAGTTCTCGACTACGAGACACTCTACCCTCCCTCGCCCAGGGAGTGGCGGTGTAGCCACGAGCGCGATCACCTCACCGGACTTCCGGCGAACATGGTTTGTGGGGATGGCCACTGTATCTGCACCATGCGCGTGCCGAGCGGCTACCCCGTGAACTTCGGCTTGAATGCCTGGGGCGCAGAAAGGCCGGAAGTGCCACGGTACTTCTTTGGCAATGCCTGCGTCTACCTGAAAAACGCAGGACACTTCGTCCTCCACCCCGCTTTTCTCTTCACGGCGCATCGCAACGGGAACCCCGTAGCGCTT